>Ga0209960_1001114_pt1 | contig 40655 bp, 31 predicted proteins | sample ThiBiot_500_plan_2_FD_183947 | JGI IMG/M metagenome (GOLD analysis project Ga0209960, IMG submission 183947) | Wastewater bioreactor microbial communities from Cape Town, South Africa - Thiocy_expt_500_plan (SPAdes) | ecosystem: Engineered > Bioreactor > Thiocyanate-remediating >... | reverse complement strand
TACCAGTGACGCATCCGAATCATGCAACAATTTTAAATAACATCGGAAATGTTTACTATGAGAAAAACGATTACACCCAAGCACTCAACTGTTATATTGAAGCATTGAAAATACGTGAAAAAGTTCTACCATCCGATCATATTGATCTTGTTCGAACATATGATAATATTGGAGTTGTATATTATACAATGAAAGAATACAACAGAGCAGTTGAACATTTCAAAAAAGCTCAAGAAATATCAGAAAAAACATTAGCCAAAGAAAATGCAATTTCTTTACAAATCAAAACTCGTTTGGATCTAGCTAGTAAAAAGTGTTAATAACTCATGAAGTCATTCAGGCAAATAAAACACGGGATTTTCTAATATATTGAAATTATATGTGCATCACGTAGTTGATAGTGACGAATATTATGAATGTGAACAATGCCACCCTCACACCCTCAAGCGCCATCTTTTTTAAATGAATCACTCGATATACTTTTCTCTTTTCTTTGTTCTCTATGAGAATGGCCTATTATCTTTTTTGATAGCACATCATCAAAATGACTTGCAATCAACATGATGATACGAAAAAGATCTACGATTCGATCGCTGAACAATATGTCGAATTCAAAAAAGCACCATTTCGAACAGCCATCGAAGAATATACATTATTTGATGTTATGATATTACCCAATGAATTCGATCGAATCAATAAACAACAACCGGTTATACGTATTCTAGATTTAGCCTGTGGTGATGGACATTACACACGTAAATTAAAAGAACGGTTTCCTCAAAATAGTTTTATATGTGGTCTTGACATCAGTTCTTCAATGATTGATTTAGCTAACATGAAAGAAACACAATTACAACAAGGTATTAAATATGTATGTGCCGATGGTAAAGCATATACAACAACAACTGAGCTACATCTCGTCGATCAATACGATATTGTTACTTCTGCATTCTATTTAAACTATGCTCGGACACATGATGAGTTACGTGATATGATTCGAGGCATTTACATACAATTAAAAGCAGGTGGAACATTTTATTCTATTACAGATAATATATGTAGTCCACTTGATTGTTATAATAATGAAAAGCATAAAAAGTATTCATTCTATCGTGAAATGATGGAAGATTCACTTCGTGATGGTATGTCAATAAAATTTTCTTACTATGAAAATGTCGATTCACCATCATCATGTTGTTTATATGCTTTTTATATTTCACCTCATGTTTACGAACAATTATTTATTGAATGTGGTTTTTCTTCATTTCAATGGATACAAGCTCAATGTGATCCTAATTATCCTGATAGAGATTATTTCGATGATTTTTTTCGTTATCCAGTGTTAATTGGTATTATTGCAAAAAAATAAAAAGGAAAAAATGACTCACAGTATATCATTGAAGATTTCTATGTCTTTATCTTTTGTGTTTTTTTCCAATGCAAACGTTTTCAACTATCCTTTTAAACAGCATGTTGTACGAAGTATATGAAATGCTGACTACAGGGCATCTTGACGTTTATTATTTTCATAAATACATCTCGTCACAATTAGCTGACAAACTATTTTTGATTTTCCAATCGAAGCTGCAAAAAGCTGGTAAGAACGTCGAGGCTATGCCATTGCGACCAGAAAAAGTCTATGAGGTCGAAAATGAAATGAAAGCTCAACACGTCACTTCTTCTATATATCCTTACGAGATCTGCTTTTGGATGCTCTATCACACTTTAATGGTCTCGACCACATACTTTCGAACTTTGCAACAACGTATTACCGATTATCAACAGAACTTTTAGGTGTTTCTCGCTTTGTGGTTCTCACTCACACTGCAACATTCCCTTAATTCTCTTTCATTTTGATGCACTTAAAAATATAAGATGCTAATATTTACAAAAATATTTACATAGGTCATCATTTCGCTTGAAAGTCAATATTGATTTTATCCTTGTATTCTATAAGATTAAATAGTTTTAAATTTCACAGCAAATCGAAATATGGTGCATTGATATTGAGGTCTTATATTTCTTCACCTATTTCATGTCGAAACACTACTTTCATTATTCACATGCAAAATATGGCTTGCGAAACACAACCTCGTATAGTCGAGGTCAGAATTACTTTTATGAGATTAGGTAATTACTTAGTTCGTCTTGTAATTATTTGATAGAACAAAGATAGAAATTATTTTCTAGGACAAATCAATACACTGTCAGATCAATTTGATGGTGAAGCATGTCTTGAAATAGAATGGGTAGACTCCAGTGTAATTGATAATTATGATCCAACAAAACATTGGAATCCACAAATATATATATACAATGCATTAGGTGAATTAAAACAAAAAATAACACATACAATTAAAAAGAATGAATCGGACGAAACAATCATTTGTGAACAACAAAATCTCAAAGGTGCTTATTATGAAAATCTTGAACTCAACAATGTAAGTCTTCTATTTGAAAAAAATAAAACTTAATTTTTTCCGTGTAGTTTCCAGTTGATGTACAAGATCTCACAATAAGTATAACATCTCGTTTGACAATGAATGAAGTTCTACTTCGACCACACTCTCAACGTCCATCTCGAGTAAATGAAAGTGCTTTCTTAGCTAAACAACAATGGAAACTATTTAAATGTGTCAATGCAACTATTGATCCAATATATGATGAAGATACTAATCAACTAAGATCCATGGTAAATACTTTTTGTCTTACCTTTTGTTTTTAATTAGCTATTCGTATAGATCCATGTGACATGTCATGCACAACGAAGACCAACTTATTTTCATTGGAATGGTTTCTTTCTTATCTTTATTATTACTCTCTTCTGTTTTTCTGTTTGGGCTATTGATCCAAGGTAAATATTAGTACACTGTAATACTCGCGATAATCTATTCTATGTCTTCAAATGAAGTATACCACAAAGTCGTTTGGCACTTATGGCAACTATTCTACTAACGTCTATATCATTTCGTAGTACAATAACAAGTAAATTACCTGTAAGTTCTAATATAATTCTTACGTATGTGTCTAATTTCTTCATCCTTCTGTTTTTTATTAGTTCACATCCTATTTAACATTAATTGATAAATATTCTATAACTCTAATTGTCTTTGATTTACACTGTGCAGTCTATCATGGTTTAATGGGTTATTGGATAAATAATGATAAATCAGAGGATGCAAAATTAAAATTTCGTCGTCCAGATCATATAATGTTCTGGGTTGTGTTATCTGTATTTATTCTACTTAATTTGTTCTTTATCACCTGGATTAGAATAGTTGCTTATAGACCAAGACGCCTGTTAGAACATCAAACTCCGTGGATAGTTGTGGACAAACAACATTCTTCTTCATTATAGACATCAGCTGTATTTTAATTAAAACTAAATAAACTTTTTCTTTCAAATAAGATTCTCTTATCTAAATACGAGAAAATTATTTTCTTCAATAGGCTAATTAATATATTAAATACTTAGTTCGGTCGTCAGAGATTTGTGTGAAAAGCAAAGAAATAATGAAAAATGGATTCTATCGAACGAAACATACGTGTTATAGGTTAAACAATATGATTGATTAAAAATTTTATCGGCATATATTTGATAAAAATCTTTCTTCATCAAAACAAAAAAAGCGATAGTACGGTTTATTAATAAATAGAGTATTAGATTGATGCCAAGGAACTATTTGTAACTGCATACTGATCCCATAAACCTGAACAAGTTGTATTATAATAATGATTTCTCATTTGCGGATGAATGTCGAAAACAAAGTCATTATCAGCATTGATCACATATGCGTCCCAGTTTGCTAGACTTCCTTCGAAATTAGGATTCGATGTTCGAATAAAATTAGTCCAATACAACATCATGTTAGTAGAAAATTGTTGTTCCTCTGCAGTTAAATTATAATTCGGGAAGAAAATAGAAACATACTGTGGAAAAATCATTGCAAGTTCAGCCGTATGAAGCACACCAATACAAGGACGTATAGCAGATATCAAATGAGTATACGTATATAAGTAAGAAGGTACATTGTAGGCAGCGAATCTGGCCGCAATTCGTCGAGATGTACAATGTGCCCACGAGTCACTGTAAACTATATTCAAGTAAGTCAATGGATTGCTGTAGGCTGAAATAGGTCCATAAATGTTCGAGATTTCATTATTGACAGTAGTATTGTATAACGTCGTGAATACAGCTTGAACTTGAGCAATAGTAGCCGAATCATGAAAGTGTCCACAGGTCCATAGACTTGTCTCATTTGAAGTAGATCCAATGAGCATAGGAACTTTCTTGAAATTTCCTCTCGCATAATTATTTTCCAGTATATCAGTTAAAACATAATTGTCAATAACTGGTGTGACAGACACTCCAACAATAGCCTTCGATCCAATGGTTGCTTGAACCGAAAGAACTTGCTGTACTGTTAAACTACGAAGACATTCTACTGTAGTACAATGTGTAGCGGCTCGTAGAACATTGCCTGTATTATTAATAGCATCGTCAAATGTACTAATCAGATTCGGCCATAGACCACCGCTCTCAATGATTGTTCTTTGAAATGTACCATCCGGAACGATTGGTGATGTCAATAGAATACTGATGGAAGTACCACCAGCACTTTCACCACCAAGAGTGATTTCATCTGGATTACCACCAAAACCATGAATATTCTTCTTGATCCAATCGAGTGCCATCATTTGATCTAATATACCATAATTACCTGTCGTACTTCGATTGTTGACACCTGATTTTTCATCGAAGAGCGCTTGATCAGCAAGAAAACCAAGTAAACCCAGTCGATAATTAATTGTCACAACGACTATAGGAACGCTATGCTTCATACTTGTAGCAACAAGTGGTATTGGATTATAATTGACGGCAATACCTCCACCAAAACCTCCTCCATGAATATAAACATATACAGGTACGTTCGTTGCATTTTCTGGCGCATGAACGTTTAATGTTAAACAAGATTCAGTAAATGGTGGTTCAAAACTATTTCCTTGTGGACAATCGTTAGGCGTGTATGCAAATTGAGTACCGTTGGATGTTGGCAGAGATTGAGGAGGCTTCCATCTAAGATTACCAATGGGTTGTTGAGCATAAGGTATTCCATACCAATAGTTCACATTCGAACCGTTTATGGTTGCTTGTTGACCAATGTAAATACCTTGGTCTGTTTGAGCTGTTGGTGAACTGTTACTTGCTGTAATAATTGGAAAAATGAATGAAATCGACAGTATGAGTAGAAAAACTTTCGTAATCATCGTGTGTTCTAAACGTTATCACCTTACTGTGCTTATAAATTGTTATCTCATCACTCCTTTACCTTCACTTGTTTTATTTTATCAAGAAAACAAAGAGATTTTTATATAGAAAGCGTTTATTTATGCTTGGGATTGTGTTGGGAAAAAAAAATTTTAATGAGTCATTTTGATGAGAATATAACTTGAAAGAACGGTTACAGAACCAAGACAAAACCAAGCTGCTAATCCCGCCATTTTAGCAAACTTGACATTACGTTGGAATTCGCTTGTATCGTGTACATGCGGAAATGGAATACCTTCTGGAACGGGCACATTTAAAAAATGGCAAAGTGGTTCCCAACCATCTTTCACATTATATGTAAAGACGCTACCTAATTCATTTTCGCTCAATATTCGCTCATTATGTTGACTATGCATTGGCGGTTGAATGCCATTATAATCATGCATCCATTTTTGATACGCTTTTCGAGTGATAGTATATTGTAAACGAAGAAATCGAACAGGATAAACAATAAAATAATAAAATTTATTTTCTGTAAACATGCCAATTGTATCTTGAAAACTTTGATACCATTTCTCATCGTTATCACGAACAGAAAGAAGTAACTTTGCTTCTGGATAGACCTTATGAATTTGTTTATAGAAATCCATCGATGGACAATCAATTGTTGATCCATAGCCTTTCAATAATTCACGAAAATCCACATTTTCACCCTTATAAGCTCGAATAAATTCGACAGCTTCAGATGGCTTTTTAAATATTTCAGCCATATGATGGCAAGGACCAAATCCAAGAATTTCTAGTGCAGCTTTAATCGAGGAAGTACCCGTTCTTGGTAATCCAACACCAATAACACGAACTTCGATATTTTCTGTTTCATCTTTAGTTTGATTAGAAAATTCTTGTCCTGATCCTAATACGTTCGGCATTTTGTTCAAAAGAAAAATTTACGTCGATAAATATTTTTTATTATTGGCCGTCAATGAATCAAAAGTGATTTCAACGATATAGACAAGAAAAAAATATGTATTGTATATTTATCATTATCGCTTCGCATTATAGACAAATACGTTCGTTGTTTCACTTGGTAGACGAGTGGGTGTTCAGTGCGTTCGTTTTTTTTCACAAAATGTTTGTTTATAAATCACATCAATCAAGTCTGAAGCTTTCTATTGGACGATTTCTTTTTCGCTGTCGCCGCTTTTGTTGCACAAAAATATATTGACAAAAAGTACAAAAAATATTTGTTTACTGGATTGCTTAATTGTGTGTCTGCAGAGATTGATGGTTAACTAATAATTCTTCTAATATAAGCATATGTCGGATTTAATTTTAAATAATCAAGATTGACTGCCAATGGTGCTTCTAGCTAGAGTGGTTCATTATAATTTCAGAATTTGTAGAATGGTAAACAAATTAAACGATAGGGAGATATTTTTCATAGATTTTACCATGAGTTTTTGTTCGTCTGTTTCATCAATTGACAGATCGCGATTTGGTTTGCAAAAGTTCACAAGATTCCGATCAAGATAAATTTGCAACAATTTTTGAGAGAAATATTGATTCGATAGACATGATTCATACGTATATACAATTCAAAGTTAGAATTGTGCTCTCATTTTTTTACACCTTGATGATGCAATTACGTATTACGATTATTTATTGTCAAGTCAAGAAAAATGATTCATAGCCCGTCGGCTGCAATGATTGATGTGTTTGTGTTATCACATTCAAAAAATTTAGTTTTGGAAAATCTTGTTTTCTGTCATAAAGATAGAGAATGCAGTAACTATTGTTTGACTAAATCTAGTACAACTAATGACGAAGCAACGGGTAGATGGCGCTGAGCTAAACTTACTTGATATGCTTTTTTTATCTTTGAATCGCATACAATTAGAATAAATTTCTATTGGTTTCTTTTCGTTGATAACATGAATACTCGCTGTAGAAATTAAATAATATTATTCGTATTTTTTTCCACCATACATCTGAAAAAAATCTTATCTTATCAGAAAGAAATGAAATGCATTCGTAGTATATAAAATGACGTTTAAACTTGACATATCCTTCGTGTCAAAATTTACTTGCAAACAATTAAAATGCCAAACAAACGTTTCATTGATAACAATTTTTTGGAACTTCAACAAGCTAATCATAGTCCAATATTTTGTTATGAAGAGTTACCTTTGCTTACATTAGAAGAATCTGTTCAAGAATTAGTTTCTCTCGTCCCTGATGTTAAGAAAAATGCAACAGCGGCTATGCAAAAGTGTAGTCAACATTCATCTTTGTTAACAAGAGACGAATCAGCAGCAATCTATCTCTACACAATGCCAGATATATCCTTTTTCGAGCCCCTCAATAAAGCGCTACGAGCCAAAGAACGAGATAACTTAAAACCGTGGCTTGTCTTCTTGAAACTTTTCATAACAGCACTACGCAAATTACCATCAATTAGGGCTACAGTTTGGCGAGGTGTGTGCGAAAATGTTAGTTCACCATTTGATACCGATGATGTACATATTTGGTGGAATGTTAACTCATGTACGATTGCTACAAGTGTAGCCGAAGCATTCTTAGGCAATGATGGAACTTTGTTTGCTATTGAAACAATTCATGGAAAAGATATTTCAGTGTTTTCAGCATGTTCAGATGAACGAGAAATTATCTTGATGCCGGCTACTTGTGTACGACGAAAAGATAGACCACTCGAACACAAAGGTCTTTTTTTTCTTCATTTGGAAGAAATCGATTCTCAAAAGTAGGTCAACCAAAGATACAATATTTTCATCTTAATCTTTTTCAATTATATTATAGTGAGCATCGATCTAAATCAAACGATTTATTCGATCAGATAAAACAAGAATACAGAGAAAATAACCGGCTTCATCGGCTCATTAACCCATCGCAGTCGTTTCCAATTGACCAAAGTTATATCAATTTAGTCATCGTAACTACAGAAGATCAACTCGAAAAAGAAAAACAAATGGATAAAATTCCATATGGTGATGCTATTATGGGTACTTATGAAGATATTTATGGCGTCAAAACAACAATTGAAATCAAAGATATTTTAAAGTCATGTAAAACTGAAAAGAAACAAGTTCTTGTTTTTGGAAGAGCTGGAATTGGAAAATCAACTTTTTGTCGATATATCGCTTATCAATGGGCCAGAGGATCGTTTTTATCAGAATATGAACTTGTTGCTTTGATTCCACTACGTCATTTAACAATTCATCGATATCCTGACAATAGAACTTATTCTTTAATTGATCTTGTCAAAAGAGAAGTTTTTTCTTTGGAACTCGGTGAGACAGAAAGCGATACTTTTAAAAAATTATTTGATGCCAAAAAGACCTTATGGATTTTGGATGGATATGATGAAATCGTTCAAAGTATTCCAGAGACACTCAAATATTTGTTAGAACAGTTACTTAAAACGCCTCATCATATTTTAACATCTCGTCCATATTTAAATATACTTTCATATGAAGTCACAATGGAAATTACGGGTTTTACAGATAAAAATATTGAACAATATATTTACCAATTTTTTTCTCCTACTGAACACCAACCAGGAAATGAAATCATTAAAAAAGCTAAACTATTGGAATTTTTGAAGTCAAAGCGAAGCATATGGGGAATTGCTCATATTCCAGTTAACCTCGAACTCATTTGCAGTGTTTGGAGTAATCGAGATTTATCTGAAACACAAAGCTTAACCATGACAACGTTATACCGCGAAATAACAGATTGGCTGTGTCGAAGATATTTAATGTCGCAAAACATTGATATTCAAATGTTATCTGAAGAAGAGATTCATGAGCACTGTCAAAAAGAACTAACGTTTTTGGAAAATCTAGCTTTCAAGGCAATGAATGCCAATACAATCGTTATACAACCATCTTTACTGAAGACCGTTTTAGACCAAACAAAAATCAAATCACACGATTACACACAAATCCTGAGAATAGGTCTGCTAAAAAGCTTTCACAAACAGCCAATTGGTGTCCAGGTAGAACTGAAAAAAGATCATTATTTCATCCATCTTAGCTTTCAAGAGTACTTTGCTGCACGCTATTTGATTCACGCATTGACTGACTCCACAAGTGAAGAAGCGAAAAAAATTATCAATCGTCAGAAATACAATCAACGTTATACACTAGTTTTCGATTTTATGTCAGGTCTTATAAGCGAAACGCATTCACTACCCACGAGACAACTGTTTTGGAATATTATATTAGGAGAACCATTAGATATGGTTGGTATTAGACATATGCAACTTATTATTTCATGCATCGACGCAGCTTCTGATACTACCACTGTTCCTAATCATTATAAACTTCTAAACTGCATTTCTGACTGCATTCATCATTACATCTTACAACCAAGCGAAATCATTTCAAAGCATATATTACAACATCTCAAAACAGCAGAATCCGTCATTAATCATGAAATAATCCTCGGCATATTAATTCCTTTGCTACAACATGATAAACCAAACATCAAAACACAAACTCTACACGTTCTAGGTCGCCTCGGCATTTCAAATCAATCAGAAAAAATCAGTAGTTTAATTGCTAATTCATTCAGTCATCAAGACAAGAACGTCCGAAAAAGTGCATGTGAAGTTCTCGGTGAACTGGGTGAAAAAGCAGCAACAAATGAGGTGATCAACAAGTTAGTCAGTGCATTAGAAGATCAGGATTACTTGGTCAGAGGGAGTGCATGTGAAGCCCTCGGTAAACTGGGTGAAAAAGTAGCAACAAATGAGGTGATCAACACGTTAGTCAGTACATTAAAAGATCAGAATGAGTCGGTCGGAAGGAGTGCATGGAAAACTCTCGGTAAACTGGGTGAAAAAGCAGCAACCAATGAGGTGATCAACAAGTTAGTCAGTGCATTAGAAGATCAGAATGAGTGGGTCAGAAGAAGTGCATGTGAAGCTCTCGGTAAACTGGGTGAAAAAGTAGCAACAAATGAGGTGATCAACAAGTTAGTCAGTGCATTAGAAGATCAGAATGAGTGGGTCAGAAGAAGTGCATGTGAAGCTCTCGATAAACTGGGTGAAAAAGTAGCAACAAATGAGGTGATCAACAAGTTAGTCAGTGCACTAGGAGATCAGAATGAGTCTGTTAGCAGCCGTGCATGGAAAGCTCTCGGTAAATTAGGTAAAAAAGCAACAACAAATGAAGTGATCAGCAGGTTAGTCAGTACACTAGAAGATCAGGATTACTCGGTCAGAAGGAGCGCGTGTAGAGCTCTCGGCAATATGGGTGAAAAAGCAGCAACAAATGAAGTGATTGAGAAGGTAGTCAGTGCACTAGGAGATCAGAATGAGTGGGTCAGATGGAGAGCATGTGAAGCTCTCGGTAAGATGGGTGAAAAAGCAGTAACAAACGAAGTGATTAAGAAGCTAGTCAGTCTACTAGGAGATCAGAATGAGTCGGTCAGAAGGAGTGCATCGGAAGTTCTCGGAAATATGGGTGAAAAAGCAGCAACAAATGAAGTGATTGAGAAGTTAGTCAGTGCACTAGGAGATCAGATTGAATTGGTCACAATGAGTGCATTTGGAGCTCTCGGTAAGATGGGTAAAAAAGCAGCAACAAACGAAGTAATTAAGAAGTTAGTCAGTGCACTAGGAGATCAGAATGGGTCGGTCAGAAGGAGTGCATCGGAAGTTCTCGGAAATATGGGTGAAAAAGCAGCAACAAATGAAGTGATTGAGAAGGTAGTCAGTGCACTAGGAGATCAGAGTGAATGGGTCAGAAGGAGTGCATGTGAAGCTCTCGGTAAGATGAGTGAAAAAGCAGCAACAAATGAAGTGATTGAGAAGGTAGTCAGTCTACTAGGAGATCAGAATACATGGGTCAGAATGAGTGCATGTAAAGCTCTCGGTAAGATGGGTGAAAAAGCAGCAACAAATGAAGTGATTAGAACTCTTTTAAGAATGAGTAGAGATGAGAAGAAGTATGCAATACAACGGTTAATACTGGCTTTACCGAAAGAGACATCGGTTGTAGAACGATTAGATCCAGAACTGATAATTGACTGTTATAAATTAGAGGCTGATTCTGGCATTTCAATGGGGATATCTTTTGAGAATTTGATGAATAGTTTTCTTGCCATCTCTGATCTTAAGAGGAGACTGATTGTATCGGGAGATGCAGTTGAGCGAGGAATAGCATTGATTGTATGGGGTGATGAGATTTTGTTATATGAGAAAAATGAACCTATATCGTTAGGAAATATTAGTTCGAAAACGCGTGAAAATGTAAAGGAAATTTTTCGAACTCAGCGTGTACAATTACATTTAGTTTGAAAATTTTATATTAAATGTCATAGATGCTGTATTCCTCGTCGGTTTTTATTTTGTGTGATAACTTTACTGACTTTGTTTGATGCATAAACTTGTTAGATTTGTGTTTTTCGTGGTGACGTTTGTATGAAATTATTTTTTGTATTGATAAATCTGTTGTTTGTATGCTGAGATGTTTTGTCATAAATCTATGAATATACCCGTTGAATTTCGTGAATATTCAGAAAAGTTGTGGATTATGTTGGAAATACGCTCAGAAGGCAAAAAGAAGCAGCACGAGTATTTTCAATGTTGATCATGAAGATGTTAAAGTATATTGATGTACATTTTTGGCTAAATAGCATCCAAAGTTTTTCACTTGATGAAATTCGTCAAAACCCATATATTTTCACTTTTTCAACGTAAATATACGTAGCGTTACGATCAATTGAATAAAAAGAAAATGATTTCTGAATTATTTATAATTAAATTACAGTACAATGATTTCAGTCATTCCGTAAAAACATACCGGAGGGTGACGAAAGTTTTGTAACACTCTTTATTATGCCTATATTTCGGCTGGCAAAAGTGATCCAATTTTGATTTTACTTTTAAAAGATTCGCCTTCAAAACATCTACAAAATAAGTTCTAATAAATTCATATTGATGCATGGTTCTATGATTATTAAGACCGATTGAAGATAATCAATACAATTACTCTGTTTGCTCATCATTTAGACGATTTTTTCTGTTTCACGTTTATCTCGGCGGTGAATTTTTTTATAAACATGCACATGCACTATCAAAAGCCGTATTCGAGCTGCACGAACAAAATTGTATAGAAAAACGGAAATGTGTTTTATATACTTTTATTTCTCTGACTATAATGGAACATCGCGCTATATTCTACAAGCTATTCATAATAGCTGTGAGAAAAATTTCTTAATCACTCCATTAATAGATTTTTCCATATTTCTCGTACAACCTTTCATGTCGTATCTGTCAAAAGTAAAATCAGGATTGTATCATTTTTACCAACCGAAATATAGGCAAAAGCCATCACTGTATAATATCATTGAACAACGATATAAATAATGTTTTTGAAGCTTTTCGCGAAACGATAAATATTTTGCAGTCATTAATTTACGATGACTCAGTTGAAGCATCAATTCTTAGCTATGCTGCCATTGAAAATGCTAATACTACATTTCGTCAGTGTTTTAATACACGTAACCGCTGTAGCGCAGATGCTTGTTTACCATTAAAAGTTGTCAACACGAATAATGAGTATGTAGTTATATGGTTACATCATGGTGGAAAGCTCGGTGATATGAAATAATGCATTGATTTTTTACGAAAACTGGACAGTACTACGGTTCGATTATTTCTTATTACGAGTTGTTTCTATGATGATATGGTATTTGAATACAATAATTAGTTATTCCAAATGATTTCATATTGTCATATAGCAATAGATGGGCGGAAAGGGTTAAAATGTCTCATTCTAAGAGTATTACGGTAGATAATCGGTAATTTATATTTTATAGAGATATATAAGATCTACGGATTCAATTCGTTTTATTGCAGGATAATATTAAATAAAAAATGACTCTCAACAAATAATTTCCAAGTAGATGTCTCTTTTTTTCTGTGTTTTAATGATGACATTCTATAGTACATATGTCGTATTAAATTATACAAAGAGTAATTAGTTAATCTCTTCAACTTCAACAATACTAGTTTCAACCGAAGGAGCTTGAACTATAGTATGAGTTACTTTATGTTTTCCAAAAAATTCCATTAGAGCAGTATAGATCACTAATAAAATACCACCGCCGGGTCCAAGACGAAGAACTTTAGGTACGAAACCTTTATAAAGAGCCCAAAAACCTTCTTCTTTAGCCACGATAAATAATGATGGAATAGACCAATTATATTTAGCTGGTGAAGTAGTTCGAGGAGAATTTTGAATTCGACTTTTAACAACATCAAACGGAGTGTTGATTATCGTTCCTGCACAACCTCCAATCGTTCCAGCAATAAAATTATTGAGTAATTCAGATTTTATTGATAAATGTGCTTTAACATGAAAGATAACACCAAAATAGCCGGCATTCCAAGTAATATGTCTCATCATTGTAGCTTCTAAACCATTGTATAACGCTAAGACACCTTCATGTTTAATAATCTTCTTTAAACAGTCTATGGTTCCTGAATAGAGATGAGCATTTTTCTTATCTTGTAATCTAATTTTAACTAAATCAAATGGTACAACAACAAATGATTCCGTAGCTCCTGCGCTTGCACCAGTCAATATGCTCAAACTTTGAGTGGTCTTCTCGATGTTGAATAATTTTCGATAGAATTGGTTCCACATATCATTTGCCGCAAATTTTGTAGCTCTCTTGGGTGCTTCCATACAAATGGGCGGGATAATACCACGATAGAGACGACTAAATCCTTCCTGTTTAACAATATTGCTAAGTGTCGCAATTGTGCCCATGCTTTTGCCAACATATAATTGCGATCTTGTTTTCACTACATCAAGTGGATACATCGTTAGAACTTCACTAATACCAGCTATTGCACCAGCTACGAATGAATCCATATATAAACGTGTATTACACTATGAAGATGCAAATCGAATTGAGAGCGAAAAACGTGAAGTTATTGCCAAATGTATTAAGTAATAGGAAGACCTTGATGATACGTATTTGTTTTTAAAAAAAATAATAATCGCAGTGAGAGAAAACGAATCACATGTTCCTCTCGTCTACACACGATGAATACCAAAGAAAAGAAAGAAAAAGACATTGGCAAATATTGGAGGCTTGTATCAAATTACAATCACATGCGTATTCACCTTTACAGGATGATTGTAAGGTTAGGGTGAAGGTATTGAGGATGGTGAAGAATCCAGGTATGATCAATTTTAGCTGAGAAGCTTTCATTATGCAAACACGACTTGATGAAAGTATATCATGTCATCTTATCTTTAACATGAACAACTTCATACGTAGAAAAAAAGAACATTCAATGATTATAATTGAGTTGAAGGTTGTCAAATTTCCTGACTTCAGGAGATGATTTTTGAGAATATATTGACTCTTCTTACAATCGAGAGAATTTTTGTTTATTATATAAATCAGTCAAATCGATATTTTTCATATGATATATAATTCATAGTTAAAAATCTCTCACTTCCAAATATGAATGAATTTTTTGACGGCATACAGGACAGTCGTAAAATTTATTGACACAATCGACGCATACATCATGACCACAAGCTGATCCGTTTTCATCGTCTCATAAAATAAAACATCTCGCTTCACCTTCGAGACAAACACAACAAATACCAAGTTGCGTTGTTGAAGCTAAATATAGAAGAAAATTACTTAGGACATACCAAAAGTAATGACGCCGACCTTGCGATATTTTAAAGAAGGCTTATGGAATTTTTTCTTCCATATATTCTGATAGAGGAAGTTTTGCTCTATCATTCTACATATTTCAAAAATCTTCGACCGTTGAAAGAATATCAAAAATAAAAGAGAGAAGTGCGTAAGTCATCCAAAAAAAAAATTTTTGCAGCAATTTATCACATTTTTATTATAGCAAATGTTCAAAATAATCTCCCTGACTATTGATACATAATTCCATTGATACATAATTCGAACGTGTTCTTTATCAGAATATATGGAAGAAAAAATTCCATAAGCCTTCTTTAAAATATCGCAAGGTCGGCGTCATTACTTTTGGTATGCCCTAAGTACATTAGATGTCGATGTTAGAAAACGAAAGGACGACCAATTTTTCAGACATCAAGTAAAACGATTTATGCAGCTGAATGGTTACCAAAGAATTATAATAGGCCAGATATTGTTTTATTAAAAATAGATGGTGCTCGAACAAAAAATGAAGCATCATTTTACGTCAATCTAAGTCGACATCCACATATTATTCGAACATTCGGTTTCGTCTATGATAAAAATATTTCTGATCAAACTAATACAAGGTTACTGCTACAAGAATATGCATCTGAAGGCAGTCTATTTGAATTATTACAAGAACGATCGATATGTCGTAGTGAAAAGATTCTTATTCAAATTTTTTTTCAAATTATTGACGGAATGATACTTGTTATATTCAATCGATTGGTTTATAATACAACTTTCATAATCTTTGGTTATAGTCACATGTTGATTAAAAATGATAGAAAACTGTTAAATCTATTGTGAAATATCAAAAAACACAATAAATTTCATGTTGATTGGTTTGTTTTTATGTAAATTAAAAAATAAGATTATTTTTTCACAGATTCTTTCAATAAACTTGGAATTTATGCATATGACGATTATACCTAATATCCAATTAATTCGACTTCAGCATATTGTACAGCGTCAGTGACATTTCGTATGGAAGTAACAAGAATTCGATAACTCGAATATACAATAGAATTTGAAAAGCTTTGTGTCGGACCATAAATTCCTCGACCTGGATTTGAACTAAGACCGGTTGAACCATTGTAGATAAGCGTCCAACTAGAACCCAACATTAATGCTGTACTCGTTTGATTACTACCTTCTATTGTTATTGTTATTGGATCACGATTTGGAAGGCTGAGAGCTGTACAAAATCTCACACCTAAAAGAAGTATTGCACCTCTTTGTAATGTCAAATACAGTCCGCTTTGAACACCACAGTTAACTGCAGTTTGAAATATATTGTAATTACATGGTCCAAAATTTGTGTATTTAGTATTGATATTTTTGTCTAGTATATTGCTTGGCATTTCACTTGGATAATAACTACCAATACTAGTACCTGGTAATGATAGTGTACTATTACCGCCAGCAACAGTATTCCAAATGCCATAAACAGTTTCATTAGTAAAAGTAACTGGTAGTAAAACTAAATGTACAGTTTCAATAACATTCAAGCATTATCATGCAAGTATACAGCAGCTTTTACCTGCTGTAGTTGTTGTTGTTTCTGTCGTCGTAGTTGTTGTCACTGTTGTTGCTGTTGTTGTTGTTGTTATAGGTTTGATTAATAAAGCAATAAGAATCGAAGCAATGATTATTCCAATGAGAAGCGTAGCATATAATAAAGCGCATAAACATATGCATGGATAAGGAATACCTAAGCATTGACGTCTAAAGAAAAGAGAATGATATTTTTTTTTCAAGTCAAAATTTAGCTAACTTTTTACGATCATCTTCGTTTACAGAATCATCACATTGTAAGACTATGGGACTAATCTAATTTTATTTAAATAGGACAAAAAAAATCAGAAAAAATTCGTAAATATATTTTACTCTATTGCTACTATTGTTACTATGAGATTTGTTCGATAAAGATCCTCGTATCGTTTGTTTTTTGTTCAAAGAAGGCGTATTTGTATGATATTCTTGAACGCTATTTGTTTTTCGTTTTGACATAACCAAATTATCATTATAATATTCAATATTTTCATTTAATTTATGACTACTTGACAGTTCTAGATTTGACTATAAAAAAAATAAATAGATATATATAATTTCAAGAAAGACAACAAATTCATCTGTAAATCTACTAATTTCCATTAATTTATTTCGATTTTATAGAAAACTTAAGATAATTCTTTTTTCTATTATCAGTTTTTCTAAGATATCTGAAGAAATAGTCAAATGCTGAACATTAGTCGTATTGATATTTTTTGCGATTGGATAGAAGGATAAATGAAAGTATATTATTTAAAAAAACTTACGCGATTTTCTATCAGATGACGTCGATTATGACGAGAGAGTTTGATAACACGTATTGAAAATGATGATGATGGATTCAAAGCAGTATTTATTTTTCTAACTGGATGAAATGATCGGAATAAAAGCGGTTTTTGAATCATCTTTGTCTGTGTATACTTTGCACTACTCTATATTTTTATTTTCATATATAAAAAAGAATTGTGTCTAAGGTTGCAATAAGATTGAGAGACCCTATAAAAAAGAAAACAATTTTTCAATAACATTATCAAAATAACCAAATTGCAAATATCAAAATTTTTTTATATCTTTCTGAAGACAAAGTCATTCTACACAAGAGAATAATATTCTTAATTTTTTGTACCGTCTCTTCTTTATATCAATCTATATACGATACAATGTTGAACAACGCTATTTTTTGACTCAAAACTCGACTGACATATTCGTTTCGTACTTAATGCAATAATATATATTGCATTGAATCATATGATGAAATATATTCTTCAGTTTTATTAATTAGAATTTTAAGGTTTCTTATATATTTTTTTTATTTAAAAAAAAGCCTTCATATTATAATTCACTTTAATATTATAATGAAAAAACAGAAAAAAATATCTTTAGTTTTTTTATCTCAAATTGTATGCTTCCTATTGAAAACCAATTCTATAAAAGACAAGAAGTTTGACGGAAAATATCATCTACTGAATTTGATTCTTGATAAACTACGTAGCGAAAAAAAATATTTAAATTATTCCTTCATTGGTTGAATTAGACTATGAAATATAATTTCACCCTTTTCATGCCCATTATTTATTCTACAACTATTTTCTTAGATGTAGTGTAGAAAATCAGTATATAAATATTTGACGAAATTCGTCAAATAGATTGTTTATCGAGATAAAAATGTCTATTTTTCATCTGAAAATATGGGGACAATAATTATTGATGTCATATTTTCATATGAAGTTACCTTGATGGGTACATTGTGTATCTATTTGGCATCAAATCATGTAGTTCATGGTGATTTAGCTTGTCGTAATATTCTTGTATTTCGTTTTGATGAAGAAGAGCCAAAAAAGATTGTTGTCAAAATTACTGATTTTGGTCTTAGTAAAGGTAGTCAACTCTATTGATTTATCTAAGGTTCACCGATATTTCCACGAATGAATGTTCCACAACAACCATGGTTTTATATGCAAACAGCACGAAATATATCACAAAATGTAAAATAAATTCTTGTTTATCTCAATATTTTATTTTTTTCGAAAATATAGAATGCAAATGCAACACCACAAGATTAAAAACAAAAAAATCATTTGTTTTGTTAATTCAATAGGTTGAAGAAGCTGTTGCCGTACTTCGAAAAAGCAACTTATAAAAGGAATGACTTTCTAGTGTCGATTTAAATTTCAATAAATTCGAATATGTATAATGTAAATATTTTCTTAGAATTAGTCTCTCTGACATATGAGTAATAATCATGATTTATTCCAAGTATAAAACAGATTGATTAAGACGTAAAGCTTATCTATTGAACATTATGTTATCATAAAGAGACAGAAGAAAATGATCGTAAATGTTCTCCATTTAAAATCGTAAGCATTTGCTTTGCAGTTTTTATGGTTTGTTTTACTATAATATGGATGGACATGGTAAGTATCAAAGAGACACAATTGAATTTTGTCTAATTCCTGATCGTATTATGTGTATTCTTAGGGTTATGACTTTGCATATGGACTTACTATCATGCTAATCATAATGTTTAATGGTGCGATTTTGTTTTGTTATGCCTATTTTATTTTTTTAACACTATTTAATCAACTTCTCAACATAAACAAAAGAATAAAAGATAGATGATAAGAACGAAGATTTTCATTCGCACTCAAACATGGTTCGATGTTTGTCATTACTTATAATTTGCATTCTTCTTTTCAAATTCAATTTCAGTCAAACGAACTATCCGATTGTATTCGTTCCTGGATTTCTATGTAGTATTTTAGAAGTTCGTATCAATACAACCATAGTCGATGTGTGTCCTAAATCTTTACATAATCAATGGACAGTTCTTTGGTTAAATGTTCGTTTGTTCGAGCCTGAATATTTATTATGTTTTCATAAAATTTTTGCATTTGTTTACAATGAAACAACGAATGAATTTGTTAATGAAAATGGAATTGAAACGCGAGTTGTTTCGCATTCGAATAAAAGTCTATTTTTAGATGGTCTACTTTGGGAATATGTTGGATTAGATTTATTTCGAAATCATTTTATTGAAAAATATCATTATAAAGATGGCATTGATCTTCGTTCGATTGCGTATGATTTTCGTCGTGGAAATAAACAATCTCTTAGTTTATTTAATCAACAATTGAAACAATTAATTGAATCAACATTTACAATGAATAATAATAAAAGTATTTATTTAATTAGTCATAGTCTAGGCGGATCAATGAGTCTTCAATTTTTGTCTGAACAAAATCAATTATGGAAAGATCAATATATTCGTGGATGGATTTCATTAAGTGGAAATCTAGCTGGAGGAATTGATAATATTGAAAATGTAGTCAAAGGTTTTGTTAGTCCGTTGATTCCTTCGAAAATAACGCAAACATGGGATTTTTTTAGTTGGCGTTTACCCGAGGCAATCGTTTATGATGAAAATATAATTATTGTTCAAACTCCATCGAAGAATTACACAGCGAAATATATGTTTCAACTATTAAATGATCTAAATGCTAAGCAACTTGCTCAAGTTTATGTTGAATCTTCATTAATTATCGGTTCACTTCCATCGCCGAATGTGAATACGTATTTTTTTTTCGGGGCGAATATTTCAACACCGATTGCTTATTCATCAACGACGGATACATTTGATAAATTAGAAACAATCTATGGTTTAGGAGATGGAGAATTAGATTACAAAAGTTTAATGTCTTGTCAATTATGGAATTCAACTATGAATAGTAAATATAAATTAGTTATCGAACCATTTACAGATGTGACTCATATTGGAATGGTTGGAAATAAAATGGTTTTACAAAAAATTGATGAAATTCTTTTTGATTTGATTAAATAAATAAATGCATACATATATGTTATGTTTCGAATCGTTGAATTCGATGATTCGCAAAATCTGAGATATAGTCCGTTTCTTCTCGATCAATAAAGATAAATGTCGGAAAATTGAGTTGATTGAGTGATATCATATACATCGACATAAAGAACAGTTATCTATGTCAATAGAAGGTCCGATAACAAAGGAAAAAAGTTGCTTTTACCATCTAACACTATTTGACAATGACAATTTTTTGTTGTCGGCACTTTTGAGATGTTATTCGAAAAAAAATTCCTGCTCTATATTTTTCTTGTATGTTCTCATTCAATAATAAAGCAATAACGCGTACCTCTAAAAGGACATGTTGATCAATAGGCGTTAATAACATACGTATAGAATGGAACAAAAAAGAGAAAAACAAAATTAAAGAGGTTCGTACTTTTTTAAAAAGAACGCGATACGCATGACGATTGTGTGCTTCCATTTGCCATTGAGAAAATTACTTGAAGAGAAAATTTCTTTTCTTTTCTTGTTGTTTGCGTAGGCCACAAGTTATTTAATTCATTTTTCGCATATTTTCAAAAGAAAACTTGGGTATATAAAGCAAACAATTGTTTTCGAATTCAACCATTAATAGTCAGTATGAGAAATTGTATTCTTATTATTCTGTGTCTCATAGGCAGCAAATCTGTTCATGGTACAGCAAGTAATTCGTTATCTGATTGTAATACTTTGGCTGCTAACTTTTATTCAACATGCGGTGGAAGTGCTGTAACAAATATATTATCATCAACTGGTACAGCTGTTTCATGTTCAACGGGTTTCACTTCTTTAACATGTCCTGGTACTTATACTTCAGGTACGTGCGTATTTTATCATAAACTATGTGTTACTTGTTCGGGCTCGTCCACCGTTCGAATTCGTGTTCAATCAAATGGATTACCACGATTTTGTCCTAATGTACCGGCTACATTACGTGAAGTAAACATGGATTTTACAGTTAATTTCAATCCAGATGTGAATGTCAATTATCCAAATCATAGTCCTACGACATCATCGGCCGTGATCTCTATTGTTTGTAATATTAACAATCAAGCATCCGTTCCATCTGGATCTAATTATGTTTTAAATAGTGGATCAACTCAATTAAATACACTTGCTGGTATTAGCATTGATGGTGTTTCGATTTTCAATGTAAACAGTGCAAATAATGTCGATCCTTTCTTTCCAGCAGGAGGCTATGCAGTTGAAACTGTTGATGCATGTTTAGGACATCCAAGTCCATCAAATAACGCCTATCATTATCATGCTGCATCGGGTTGTGCATTTACTGCATCAAATAGTAGTATACTATCATGTACAAGCACAGCTGCTTGTAATTCAAATGTTGCAACGTATAGTGTATCAACATTTTCAAGTCATAATACGTTAACTGTAATTGGTATAGCCAAGGATGGTCATATCATATATGGACCTTATACATCAGCAGGAGTACAAGTATGAATCGATATACGTATATCTTTATCGACTTTTTAAAATGTTTATTATTCTAGGTCACAAGTGGTTTTGATATTTGTAATGGTATGTTTCATGATTCAATTGGTAACTATGGTTATTTTGCTACGTCAACATATCCATATATAACGGGATGTTTTGGTCCTGGTAATTATCCGACTGGTGTTTCACTCAATTGTACTACAAATGGACCTTCATCATGGACAAAATCTATTTATGCACTTAATCAAACTACAAATTCGACGACAACGACTGTTGCCACCACTGGAGTATCCGATGCTAAAATATTAACACTCAACTGTATGTTGATCATTTTTCTGGCGACATTCTTACTTAATCAAGTATATTAAAGTGACCTTTATACTATTTTGAATTTTATAATTTTTATCATTTTAATAAATTATCATCAATAAATAAAATTTCATAGTCGAGCTTGTTCTTCTCAATATAGAGTGATGTGCAAAAAAATACAGACCGATGAATGCAATTTTGCTTACAATAGGCAGCTGATAAAACATTTACATTTCTCACCGGATCATCCGGTCAAGCTGAAAGTTCGCCTATAAAAGTAATATTCAAGAACACACTGGAAAGAGGAATAAACAATCAACTATTATATACGTATACTCCCTCATCAGTATATGTTACATACAAGAAAAAAAACTTTCAATATTCATCATGTTTATATATAGAATTTTGTTAAAGACTAACGGCAATTTTTTTGCACTCTAGTGTACTGTCAATTTGATGTACTTGTATTTGCTCACCTTGCCTCGTTTGTTATTCAAATAGATTTATTGAGAGTATCATATATACCGTTTTCAAATCTCAATTTCAGTTTTATTGAAGGCGACTACGTAAATGACGAAAAAGTCGACGACAGGAGTTCACATCTACTTAACTCATCCATGGAATGTAATTCAAACAGGATTTATGTTTTTAACATGGGTTGTTATGGTAAATTTTCGAAATATGTTAATAAAACTATCGTTGAATATTACGTATTTTCTATTCAAGGGTATTCATATCGAATTAATTGGACCTACAATGTCAATCATTGCAGCAAATAATCATATTGATTTTAATGGTATGGGTTCAGTTCTTGCATTGCGAGGTACCGGCTATTTGACTGCTACGATTTTTGGCGTTTTCTTGCCAAATATTGTCAAAAAACATTCCGAAGCACTACTTGCCTGTGCATTTATTTTACCTGCCATTGGTAAAATTGAATAAAAAAGCCAAACTATCGACCATTCGTATTGTATTTTTAGCTGTCTTCGCTACACCATTTGTAACGTCGTTGATATTATTGTGTTTCGTGTTTTTTATTCAGGGTATCGGCCATGGATTAGCAGATTTAGGTAATTTGATAAGCCCATTAGAAAATAAGAAAAATATTTGTCAATAGGTGGAAATAATGTCCTTTTAACAATGTGGAATGTCAATGTAGCAGCACCATTAAGTGCAGCACACGTCGGATATGGAGTAGGTGCTATGTCTATCAATTTATTGGTTCGACCATTTTTAACAACAGAAATTAAAGCGAATATATTCATTCCATATTCTATTACAACTGTTCTTTGTGTTTTAATTGCTGTTGGACATATCTTTTTCTATTATCGAACATTGAAAACTCGACAGCAAACATCAGTAGTGCAACAGGAAGTTGATTATGTTGTTGTCAGTACTGAAGCAGTACAAAACGAGAATGTATCATCTTATTCACCGCGTACTTGTGGTCAAGGATCTTTTCAATATGGTTTAATTAGTTCGATTTTATTTATAAGTTCAATATTTTTTATTCTTGGCAATGATACAACATTTTCGAAATTCTTTTTTACTTTTCTCAAATTCGATCGTTTTAAGATTTCAACTGGAACAGCTAGTTGGAGTATTATTCTATACTGGCTTTTGTTTTCTGTACGTCTCATCATTATATTACAATAAGAAAACGATCCAGCAAACTTCTTTTCTTCTCTTCTAAATAGATTGGACGATTGCTGACAGCTGTTGCATCTGCATACGTATCAGTGAATGTGTGTTTGAATATCGTTTGGTTGACAAGTTTTGGTCTTGTTGTTGCTTGGCTAGTTTTTATATGGTTGATCGGTTTATCCACAACAAGTCTATTTATTTTGGGTGCTCTAACTGGCTTAGCTTTTGCGCCGATCATTCCATTAACAATGGCTTTCTTTAATCAACGATTAAATGTCGTACCATTTTTACTTGCTCTTGTTTTATGTGGATCAGCATTAGGCATGATGATTTTTCCTAAATTAGGCGGTAAATTCAATTCATAATTTATTTTCATCTGTCTTTTTTTTTGAATTATTGTTTAGGTTTAATTATGAATACAAATCCTAATCATTTTCCTACACTGTTACTTGGTTGCATATTGACATCGATTCTTTTATATATTACTGCAAATGTAGTTTATTTTGTTCACCAACGTACAACGACAAATAATGAAGAACAAGAAATTTAATCTCTCAAATTTGACTTCTTATTACGAATAAACCAATTAAAAAATACTAACTCATCTTTCAATCTACTCTCACTAATGATTTTAATGCCAAGTTTTCTTTTGATATCATTTTCAACATAAAACAATGAAGTTAAATTGACTTACTAGTCGACATTTTAAATATGTTATATTAGAAAATGTTGTCCAAATCGAATTCATTCGTAGTTGACAATTGAATATAAAACGTAAACTTTTTATATTCGTATTTTCATGCATATGTGTTTCTGATGTCAAGAAAAATTCTTCGAAGATATAAGGTATTGAATAAATACAGGTGGACGCTTTTGTAAACATACATTTTATATGCCATTGCCATTGATGTTCATTTTGCCCAAAATCATTAAATTTTTGTTCAAATCTCTCCATCGTTTAGCATCACCCAAAGATTTACTTTTTTGAGTACATACATTCTTCGGTGAAAACATGTTTAATATGAAGATATTCTAATTTCGATGCCTTCGAACAGATGAAATATCATATAATAGCTGATTTTTCGAAAATAGAAATGGTGTTTGTAAGATTTGTAATTGTGATGATAGTAACGGATGGTGGTAAGCTTGATAATCGACTAGACGAACGCAGATTAATTGAGTTAACGAAGATAAGATGGATGAACGAAATCAGTTAATGCAAATAAATTTAGAAAAAGATGAATTTGATTTTTTATATTTGCACATGAACTTATTCTCGAACAAAATTCATTGAATTCATGTTTTTTTACATTGTGAAATGAACGTAAAAGATCCACAGCATTGAGATACTTCAAACATTCGGATAATATTTCATTAGGTAAAATTTCGAATAGAGTCACTTGTTGTTTCATATTTAAATAAATAAACACATTTCATTGAGTCGAATGCTTATTCATTTTTCACAATAGATTATGGCAGCAGGTGGTAAATAGAAATGTCGAGATTTTGTTTTTCTTCTGAAATAACTGAAAAACTTTCGTACAAGTTGTTCGTATTTTAAAATTTGAAGTAAACGGATAAAATGATATGATTCATAATGTTTTGTTTTTCTACCTGTTCTCATGCACATTCAAGCACATGATAAAAAGCAAATATAAATATATACGAAAGAAAATAGCATCTTTGTTGTTTTTTGACGATCATTTTACAGTCGTTTACGCACTTTATGATGAATAGAGACGCATTGAAACATCTCTGGACCGAATATAACATACTCGAAAATTGGGCTGAAAGTACTAATCCAAGAAAATTCACTATCGAACATTCTTCTTTTGATGAAATCGAAGAGTCATTACCATTAACAAACGAGAATATCGTTACAATCACTGGATTAATTTATCCAACGACAGAACCTTTCATACAATGGGCGTTAAGAATAAACATACATGTGCCAATTACATATCCACATAAAGCACCGGAAATATACATGCAAACACGATTTTATCATCCGAATATCGATCACAATCGTAATGACTTTCTTAACCATATATACATATATACCTGTTTTTCTTCTATTTACGAAAATAATAGGTAAAATTTGGTGTAGTTATTTGGAGTCACAAAATCCAAATGAATCATTTTCATTGTCAACTGCCATAGATTCAGTTATCAAGATTATAGATCAACCTGAATCATCTGATATACATCAACATGATAATTCTTCAAAATATATGTATGATTTATATATAAATAATCAAACAGAATATAATGAAAGAATCAAAGCATCGCTGAAAAGGTATGGCGTACGACGACCTGACGATTCTTCGGCAAATGATATACCAGAAGATGCTGCTAGACAATTGCTACAATATTTGGACATATTATATCCAAATGGTGTAGCGATCAATACTGTTTTTAATACTGTTCGAAATACTTCTCCTGCATACAAGCCTGAAGTATCTACATTTTTTGAAGATGTAGTAGGTAAATATGCACAGGATTTTACTTATGATTCACATCTGACATCTATTATGTCTTGGTCTCCTGATAAAATTGCGAAAGCAAATTGGACGCAAATAAAACAAATGTTAACTTACATTGCACGAGCGGAAAGATTATCACTGTATCAATATGCTCTTGCAATCGAAAAGGATCGTATTAAATGGATACTTCTTCGTTTGAAAGAACTTGTCGAAAAGAGCAATTAGTTTTTTTTATATACGCGTAAATCATGATCATATCAATCATAGGCGTGACAGTTTTTTCTGTAGACATACGAACAAATAATTAAAAAAAACTAATCTATAAATGTCACTGTTTTATTATTTTGAAAAAACATTTTTTTTAACATGAGATGCTATCTTATGGTGTTATATCTAAAGATTGTGGTATCACAGATAAATTTTTACTATACAGATACGTTACAACATAATTGTTTGCGTCTTGTTTACACAGAGAGTGATACTAGTAATCATCGAATCTTATGGTATTGTATAGATGAATTATCATCGGAACTTAACATCAATGCAAGTGATCAATACGACAGATTTACTTTCACTGAACTGTCTAAGCAAAATATTACAAGTCAAAATCTGTATCAATGGTCAGCATCAATCGATGTTGCTGAACGTTATCAATTCTATTTAGATCAACTGTTAATACCAAACAACGATACTGTATTATCCAATGAATACTTTTACAATTGTACATGGCCCAAATTTGGACCTATATGCCAATATGAATTCGACAATCTGCTCTTCAGTTATTCACTATTTGACTATTTATTACATTCGGTTTATACTCAACAGTTTTATGTACCAAATGAATTGACATGTTATCAGCATATCAAATGTGATCGTGGTCCGTTGCCAGCATGTTTAGATTGGAGCGAAGTCTGTAATGGAAAAAATGATTGTCTCAATGGAGGACATGATGAAGAATATTGTTGGGAATTAGAAACGAATGAATGTGAAGAAAATGAATATCGTTGTAAAAATGGACAATGTATTATGCAATTAGATTCTGCCGATCAATTTGGATATGGTTGTCTCGATGTTTGGTATGATATACCGTCTAAACTGAGAAACGAAAGAAGCTGTTCTACGAATGGAATTCCATCAATCAACTGTGAAGATATCAGATGTTTCGAGAAAGCATTCACAAGTTCTTGTCTAGACGGTCGTACTCAATTGTTAGAAAATATACTCTTTTCTGATCAAGTTCTCTCTGTTAATTCAAATTGTTCGTCAGCATTTACACATGTATTCAAAAATGGTCACATCTCTTGTGATAGGCATGATGATCCATGTCAACTGAATAACAGTATTCAAATTATAGCTGCGAGCTGTCCATCGATGATGTCTTATCCTGATATTCCACTTTCTGCTAATTTAATTTTTGTTTATTCAAACCCTTCTTCATCCAATTTACTCGTCAATTTTGCCAAGATACCTTTTATATGTTATAAACAAAATTATTACAATGATTATTTTTCTCATCTGCCCAAAAAAGCTTTTCAGAATATGACCTGTATCGATTCTTTAGATATTTTCAAAGTATCGGACAAAATATCATCTGATCGGCTGCACAACAATATCGATATTGTCTCTTACTTACTTCGTATTTTTCGAAAATATGATTTGAATATGAATTATACTTCAACAGTATGCAATCGATCTAATCTTTATCTCTGTGCTAATTCATCGAAATGTATATCTGTGCATCGTCTGCTAGATACAAGTTATGATTGTCCGTATTTGGATGACGAAAATATCGATCTTCTTAGCCATAGAAATTTATCTGAACAATTGAATAAAAATTATTTTAAATGTCAAATATCAGCTAAATATATTCATCATAGTAAAATTAACGATGAGATTTGTGATTGTGGTGTTGATGAAAATTATTTATGTGAAGATGAAAATTTAGAAAGTAATTACAAGAGAAATGATATGTTATTTCAGAGTATTTGTGATCGAATAACCGACATATTAACAGTGCATGTCGATGGACAAAATCTGACTGACGAAACCGAATGTGAACACTGGGAATGTAATAATATTTATACACGTTGTAATGGTTTTCGAAATTGTTTGAATGGAATTGATGAACTGGGATGTCCTTCTTGGTTTTGGATATCAAATTGTTCTTCGAATCATTTTTTATGTGTATCAATCGAAAATAATCGATTAACATGTTTACCATTAGAACAGATAAATGACGGAAAAGTTGATTGTCTTGGTGCACTCGATGAAGTAGAACTATGTGAAATTACTTCACAAAAAACGACTCAACATAAATTCTATTGTAAAAATCAGTCTTCATATATATGCGTCGATGATACAAATTTGTGTGATGGTCAAGTACAATGTGAAAATGAAGATGATGAAAAATTTTGTTCATATTTGCATGATCCTAATCTTAATCAAGGAGTTTGTAAATCATTTACGGCTAGCGCTGACAAGTCGGATGTTGAACACTTTTTATGTGATCATCATGAAGCCAAATACCGAGTTCAACCTCAATTTACTCTGGATAAAATCATCGACTTGCTTCATATTCCGACGGCAAATGAAAAACAAATTCAAATACTTGATACTGATACACAGATGCCTACTACTACTACTACTTGTAATCGTGGTGTTGAGCTATTTATTTCGTCAAATCATTCAGACAAAATATGTCTATGTCCACCGATGTATTACGGTTCACGATGTCAATATCAAAATCAACGAGTTAGTTTGACAATGAAATTTCGTGCATTATCAGATTCGTGGCAAACCGTATTTGCAATTGTTGTTTCATTAATTGATGATAGTTATCAACGAATTGTTCATTCCTACGAACAATTTTCTTATTCATTGGTAGAAAATTGTCAAACAAAATATCATTTTTATTTAGTCTACGCTACTCGACCTAAAGATCCATTGAAGAATTATTCGATTCATGTAGATATCTATGAAAAAGATTCATTAAAATATCGTGGTAGTTCATTATTTCCGATACATTTCGGATTCTTACCTGTTCATCGTTTGACATTCTTTGTTGATATTCCACGAACCGATGATAAAACACAAACTTGTTCGGATAGAAACTGTGTACATGGTAAATGCATTACATATACGAACTATCCACATAATCGTACATTTTGTCAATGTGATGAAAATTGGTCAGGAAAATATTGTACAATTTCTCATAATTGTACATGTTCATCAAACTCCAAATGTATCGATATAACGGAAAATAATCGTTCGATATGTGTCTGCCGATTAAATCAATTTGGATCTCGATGTCTTCTCAATACTTCATCGTGTTTACCAAATGACAATTCGACATGTTACCATGGTGGCCAATGTGTTCCTTTGAATGATGATCGTTATTTTAGTCACAATTATTGCGTATGTCCAAAAGGTTTCAATGGATATCGATGTGAAAATCGTGATGGTAAATTAATTCTATCTTTCAACGACAAGAATGTTGCTGTATCACAATCAGTATTAATTCATTTCATAGATATACCTGAAGATTCGCAGTTAATGCTTAAATCACATCAGAGAGCAACTACTGTTGGAGCAATCATCACTAAATACAAGCCTCTGATTATTTTTTGGTCGCAACCATTTCTAATGATTTTTACTGAATTTATTGGGAAGAATTATTATTTAACTTACATGCAGAAATCGACGAATCGATCAACAGATCTTAATATCACAATCAGAGCATCAAATCGTTGTCCACCTATCAGTGAATTATTCAATGAAACATTTCTACAGTGGGATTTACTTCGTCGTATTAAATACTATCATCAATCATGTCAAAATTCATTACTCAATCTTTCGTGTTTTCATGATGAAGCTCAATTTTGTTTATGTTATTCATTTCATGGAAAACGTTTGGCAAATTGTTTTAGTTTTGATCATAATTTGAAATATGATTGTTACGGTTCGAATGAATGTGAAAATGATGGTTCATGTTTTCAAGATAGTCGAGAATGTCCGAAAAGATCGATATGTCAATGTAAACCATGTTCATTTGGAAGACGATGTCAGTTTGTTACCGATAGTTTTGGTTTATCTCTTGACGCCATCTTAGCCTATCATATTTCATCCGATCTTACAATTAGTCAACAATCAGCAATTACACTATTTAGTTTAGCATTCACTATTATCTTTATTATCACTGGACTTATTGATGGTTCTCTTTCATTAATCACATTCAAGAATAGACAAGTACTAGATGTTGGTTGTGGTATTTATCTTTTATATTCATCAATTAATAATATTCTAACAATAATTATATTTGGATTGAAATATTTCATTCTTCTTCTTGCACAAATGACAATCGTATCAGATCGTTCATTTTTAAATAGTCAATGTTATCTATTGGATTTTTTACTGCGAATATGTCTCTATATGAATCAATGGATAAATGCATGTGTTGCTGTCGAACGAACCATGACAATAGTCAAAGATATTTATTTCGATAAGAAAAAAAGTAAACAAGCAGCGAGATGGATTATTATTGTTCTTCTCATTATTATCATTGGTACTAATTCACATGATCCGATTCATCGTCGGTTAATTGACGAAAAGAATGATGATAATGATGAAAAGGCGAGAATATGGTGTGTTGTTACTTATCCATCGACAAGTTTACAAAGATACAATTTTATTGTACATATTTTTCATTTTTTTGTTCCATTTATTATTAATATTATATCGTCTCTTATTCTTATTACAACGAAATCTCGTCAACAAACACGTATTCAACGAAATGATTCTTACAAACAAATTCTTCGCAAACAAATTAAACAATATAAACATCTATTAATCGCACCGATTATTTTAGTTATTCTTGCTTTACCACGATTAATTCTTGTATTTATTTCGAAATGTATGGGATCCATTGATGATGCTTGGATATTTCTTAGTTTTTATTTTATTTCATTTATTCCATCAATGCTTAATTTTATCGTTTTTATTCTCCCATCAGAGTTCTACAAAAACGAATTTCGCAGATCTATTATCAAATATCGAAAACTTTTTCAATGTTGTTGGTATCGTCAATCTTAGAGTAGAGAACACATTGCTTTGGACGCATAAGCTTCTTTTTGAATTTTGAATTTCAATGTTGCAATAAAGCTTTGATATCGAATATAATGAGGATGCTTCTTATTTGGTACAAGTTCTAAAGCACTTTTATAATATGTTAATGCAAGAGAATAATTGTTTTCTATCTGTTCGTAGTATAAACCAATATTTCGATAGATTTGTGAAATATCTGGATGTTTATTGTAATTGTGATCGTGATAAAATGATAAAGATTTCAAATAGAATTTCATGGCTAAATCTACTTGATTAAGTTTAAAATACGCATAGCCAATATAATTATATAAAATATGTTTCCAAGCATTTAATTCATTCTGATTAAAAATAGCTTCCCATGCTCGTCCGAAATAATCTAGTGCACTATAGTATTTCCCTAATCTACATTGAATTAAACCTAATGTAATACAACTAATTGAAGAATCAAATCCATGTTTTGTCATGGAAAAATGTATTGATTGTGCTTTGAAACAATAGTTGCGTGCCTCTGTTAACTGACCATGGTCCAAATAAATTAAAGCTAGAGTTTCATACATATCAACATACTTTAGATGATTTCCATCTTTTTCATGGAATCGAAGAATAATAAATGCTAATTTCCAAGATTTCAAAGCTCGTTTGTACTTGCCAAGTTTACGATAGATTTTAGCTTGTATAATATATTTCCGAAAAATATCAATGTAATCAGTTATTGTAGAATTAATAGACAGATTGATTCTTCGTTTCGATAATTCTAACGCTTCATTCAAATTGCCTATCAAAACGAATACTACCATTTTAAAAATAATTTCATCAATTACTCTATTTAATGGTGTGCAATATCGAAATGCTTCATTAAAATAAAATAAAGCATTATAAAACTTTTCGTTCCACAAATAGAGTATAGCAATCTCTCTGTATAAAGTTACCAATGTATCTTCTTGTAAACATTGAGTAAATTCAAGTGCTTCAAGAGCATACTCCAATTGTTGACGATGATTCCATCGTTTATCATTTATACAAGACAATGTATAGGACACTCTTGTAGTCACATATTGATCAAAATCTATTGGATCCAGTTTTAATTCATATGAAACTGCTTGTTCGTAATATTTCGAAGCATATTCATAGTTACCTTGTTTATAATAAGTATCTGCAGTAAATTTATAACATGTAAGTAGCATGCTATAATCAATCACTTGTGAATTATGCAAAAATGTTAAAGCTATTTTATATTTTGATAAAGCCATTGCAAAATCATTTTTACTTTGATGACAATCGCCAATAATATAATATGTATAGCCACAATCATTGAAATTGTCTGATAGATATTGAATTCTTTTCTCAAAACATTCAATCGCTTTGTCATAATAGTTGATAAATTTATATTGAAATCCAATATTCGAATATAAAATATTTGCCATAGGCGCTGGATTGTGCCCGTTGTATTCATCGACTAATTTTTCCCATAACTGTAAATAATGAAGTGTGTGTTTATGATCTTTTCTACGAGTATAACAATCCACTGTTTTATAGTAAATATTTGCCATATACATGTAAAATCCCACACTTTGATTAATATTTTCTAAAAAATATTTCTCACTAACAAACAATGCTTTTTTATCTTGAATTGGCAAGTGTTTCATATCAGACAATTTTATATAAATGTCGTGAATTTTTTCAAAATAAACTAATGCACCATCAATATCGAGATTTTCTTTATTCATTTCATAATAAAGATTAACGATTTTTTCGTATCTATTAAACAAACTGTTGTATCTTATTGGCATGCATGCTAAAATATGTTGTAAATATAATGTACAATGTGTGAGTGCTTGAGAAAAATTTTTTTGGTTTTCATAATAATTTCCAAGAATATTTTCACATGAACATTTATCATCAATTGATAACGTTGAATTGTTTGAGATGTCTCGAATCTTTTCAATATATTCATTTATTTGTTTCGGACATAACTCTATTAGATCACCATATTGAGAAATAATATGAGTAAAATTTGGATTATTTGAATTAATTTGTAGTTTTAACGCGAGTTTAACATAGAAAATAGCATTTTCGATACTATTTTCACGCTTATATACTCTAGAAATATGATGAAAGATATTTGATATGTAATCACTGTAAGTATGTGATTGTTGTCTTTTAAAAATTAATCGAAGCGCATGTTTGAAATACAATAAAGCAATATTCGTTTGATCTTTCTGAAAATAAATCCGTCCCATTTCAAAATATATTAGCATTTGAAAATAATTGTTATGTCTAGTTAATTTCAAAGTTTTGACAAACAAATCCAATGCAAAATTCCAATTAAAATGTTCACTATTCACTGTAGCCCAAGTAATATGTACTCGAGCAACTAACTCGTTGATTTTTGGTAATAGATTTTGATTTTCATCGTATATATCGAATGCTTTCTTAGCATAATCATATGCTTGTTCTATGTCATCATTGAGATTGTATATTTCTGCCAGTGTATGATAAATCAAAATAGAACTAGTTGGATTGCAGTTTTTTCGAATTAATTTCATTGATCGTTCGAGATAAGTCATTGCTAATGACTTGTCATTACATTTTAAATATGCAAAACCTATCATTGCATAGAGATTAATCAGATTTAGTTTATCTGTTGAAGTTGTATATTTTAATTCAATGTTCAGTGCATCTTGAAAATATCGAAGTGCATTTTTGAAATCAGATTTTTTAAAATAAATTCTTGCTAAACAAGTAATGATCGAGATGAGATGATGCAAAGGCGAAAGATTTCTTCGATGTATATCCAATGCTTGATTGATAGAATACAGAGCATTATCAAAATCTTCGACTTCTCGATACATACAACTAAATGTTTCATATAAACTAGCGCGCTCGATTGGATCTAATTGTTCTTCATATTCTAATGCTTGATTAATATATTGTCGAGCAATATCATATTCGCATTTATTAATGTATACATTCGCTAGATTTGTGTAGATTTTTGCACAATATTTATCTTCCGACGGAATATTGGCAAGTGTTTCTTTAAAATAAAACAAAGCACGTTCATAATGACCTCGATCTGAACAAGTTCGTCCCATGATATAAAAAATATCTTTCATATTTTCATAATTGGAAGATGACTTTAAATCTTCAATTAAAGAATTAACATATTGTTCGCCTTTTTCTAAACCATTTGATGAAATATATAATTCAACAAATTGAATATTTAACGGTATGTCTTCAATAAAATCAGTTTTTATTGAATTGTATTCATTATCGTCTGTTAATTTCAATTTCATATACCATAATTTATCAATCATTTCGATTGAAATCACAAGAAAAGTCGATGTTATTGGAAAGATAACTTCAGCTTCGTCAGGAAATTGACTGAAATTGTCTACACATATTGGAATACGCCGTTTATCAGCTATGTTAGACACATTTTGAATATCAATTTCATATATAATATGACAAATTTCATGTTCACTTTCACTAACAAAATATAATGCAACTTCTTTCTTACGAGTTGTTGAGAGATATGTATTAATAGATATATATTTGCCAATACTTTTGCTTAATTTCTTTAGTTCTAATTGAGTGATTTGTTGACCACGATAAACTGTTTGACATTGAGGAATATTATTTTGGCTGCAAGAGTATTCGAGTTGTCTTTGTAAATCGATAATATAATATCGAAATTGAAATATTTGGTTGATATCTCGTGTTCTCATAGTTTTGTTTAATAATCGAAAAAGAAACGAATCTTTTGTGTACCATCGAATAGCATTTTCCGACGAGTATTCATTTTCGAAGTTTGTTATTTGATTTTGTGCTGGAATATCATCAGTAGAACAATGTTGACGACAATATTCAATCAAATCAATTTTCGCATTATTATCAGGAAAATTTAAATTCAATAGACAATCAATTAGTTTATGATACCAAATAAATGAAGGATTTTTGACTTGACTTGTTGACTCTTCTATTTCTGTTAAATCCATTATATTCTTACATATTGAATCTTTGACACATGTATTAATATCACTCGTAATCAATTGAAATATATCGTTGATATTATTTGAAAGTTGACGAACTGATCTTTTCGCATTTGTTAAAACCGGATCAATAAGATTTTGTTCTCGATTTAAAACGTAAACAAATATAATTTGTGCAAAATCATCTAAAATCGATAACATATCCGATACGAATGTATAATCAAGAATTACGAATACGTTCATTGTTTGTAATTCACAAATAAAAATAATAAAATCATTTTTCGAATAGAAAATTTTAATTGGTCTTGTATCATAGAATCCTATATCATTATTTGTATCATTTGTTAACCAAACAATACAAACATTATCGTCATCAATCTCCGGTTCAATTCGAGTGGATTTTGTTGATTGTGTTATATGTGTTTGAATAAGAGTTGTATCGAATAAATCTACTGTATGCAATGATCTTACATTTCGATCGACTAGTAATGAATGTTGTTTTTCTCTTATTTTCTCCATTGATGTGTATTTACGTATATGATGCGTGTATTTATGTTTAAGGTGTGATCGACCGTGACGGAGAAAAGGAAGTAACGTTTAAATACGTTTTACATGACGATGCATATTATTGCATAGCTCGTGGATTTAAGCATATTATCAATTGAATTGTGTTTTTTTATTATTATTAGTATTCCAACTGCTATCGTAGCTATTTATAAATCAATTGCTGACAAGTTGCAAAAAACAAATGAACAGCAAGCAATTGGCGTATTTATCATTTATTTTGCTCAAATATTCTCATGTTTGTATATCGAGAGAATTGCCAGTGCTATCCAAAGATACATTCTTGGTTTCTGGTAAGACAATGATTAATAATAGTACTAGAAGAGCAAGTGAACCGTAAACATAGAATGTTATTGGTAAATATTGTTCATTGACAGAAGAATCGATAACAGGCGCTGTAATAGCACCTATTCGACTAATAGCAGCTGTAATACCAATAGCACCACCACGAATCGACGTTGGAAATAATTCGGATATAAAAATCCATGTCGTAGCAATTGAAGCAGATACAGCAAATTTTCCTGTTTGTGAAATAATGACAGTACCAATAGTACTGCGTTTAGTTAATATTGGAATTAGTACAACACAAAGACAGGTTAAACCTGTAAAAACCATTAACGAATATTTTCGACCGAGTTTCGTTGACATAGATATACTCGAAATAATATAACCAAATACTTCAACGATGGCTCCAATTAGAATACCAAGATAAGGAGAAATATTCATCGTAGCTAATCCGTAGGAGATTTTAATAAAGAGTAACATGCCTGTAAAAGCAATTAAACTACTGATTATCAAACGCAGTGTATTTGTTCGATGAAAGAGTAATTGTCGAATCATTTGACCAAATGTTAATTTATTCTCTTTGATCATTGTTTGAGAAATCATAAACTCTTGAAATGTAGAATACCATTCGGATTCAGAACGACCATTACCTTTTGCTATTCGTCGTAAGACTACTTCTAGTTTCGAATATTGTTTTGTTGAATAGAGATACAATGGTGATTCAGGTACAAAATAAAGACATGGATGTGTGATTGCAATAAAAACAAGAATAGTCCACAAGAGTTTCTCCCAATGATACGTCAAATAAGCAAACAGTGCTATTAAAATTCCACCGAATGCAAAACAACTCAATGCTATATTTCCTGCTATACTACGATATCCAGACGAAGTCATTTCAATCATCAAAACATATGCAAGACTTGCCGAAGATAGAATTATACCAGAAGCAAATTGATTTATTAGTAATAATATGAATCTGAAATAAATATTTAAAAAAAACATTCTTTTTTGAGATGATGATCTATGATCTTACTTCGTGTCTGTAGACATTGAAGTCCACTGCATTAAAATTTGTAATATGAGACAAATTATAAGAACCAATAATGTAGTACCAATTATAGTTGATTTACGACCGAATCTATCAGCCAATGAACCGATAGCTACGATTAAAACTCCAGCCATTTGTAATATTGTTGAAAGCCAACTTTTTTTCGATCTATCTGCACACACGAGACTAGCTTCTTCCGTAAATGTATAGCCAAAAACACTTCGATCGAATACCCAACCATTCGAACAATCTGTCACGTAACTTTCATTCGAATAAGTTGAATTTCGTAAATGACATTGATCCCATTTATGATCATTCAATGGAATATTTTCGTAGAGACATGTTTCGTAAGTAGTATTAGTTGGATTGAATTGATTGTCATCAGGCCAAATTGATGTCGGAAGACGACAACGATGTTCGGGTTCAGCCGCACCAAAAACATAATAAAAAGATACTAAACTAGCAGCAATTTCTAATGTGACCAAAAAAACATAATTGAACCATTGAAATCGACCGAAGCCTCCACATTGTCGAAGAACATCATCGAGTGTTTTTGTCATCAACAAAAAGAAAAACAAAACAAATATGCACTTTTATCATAAAGGTCTCTGGAGTATTTATTTTCGTTGTTGTTATCTTTATATATGCTATAGGGATTACAAAAAAACAAGAGCTGTCATTTTTTTATGTGTTTGGCTTTTGTGTTTTGACGGTTGTTGTTTTGTTGATCGAGGGGATACCGGGATTTATTTTTTTGAGATTTATTTTCCAACAGGATTTATTTATTGTATTAAGATTTCGTGGCTCGTCAGTATCAGTCTTGGAATGTCTAAATTATCAACAGCACTTCGAGTAAATATTAAATCAAAAACTATAAAAATCTAAAATAAACCTATTTTTTTCTCTAGTTATGTTTGTACGGTATTGGAGTACCTGATTGGGATCAAGTTTTATCGTTGATTACTATGATTATAATTCCTTCAATTTTAATGATACTTTTTAATTCATTGATTTTTATCCATGCTCGAACATCATCTCGGCGTATATTGGATGGTCACCAACTTTCATTATGGCATTACCAGGATTAGCCAACGCAGACATTACATCATGGATACGTGAAGTCATTAGGTTATTACCTGTTATTAGTGCAACTACCATTGTATTAGATTTCGTCTATATTTCAATCATGATATTCGACAGTATTTAAAACGAAAAATATTAATATTCTTAAATTTAAACTGAAATAAACAAACTACAGTCTGAACCTGAGAGAATTAATAATGAATATACGTCGATGATGAAAAGGTTTATGCGTCTTTCTTTTTTTTATTAATGTGTTTCAGTAAATAAAATAAGCGCTTTATATATAAATTGCTTAGATTAAAATCTGTCACATCATTGAAGAAAATTTCATAAGGAATTGTTATCTATGGATCATAAATGACAAGACAACGTAGTTCAATACTGATTTGTTCGATGTCCGATTTAGGCAGTGAATCATTAACAAAAGCTGTATGAGCACCAAATTGAGCAACATTAGAATTGCTATCGAAGATTTTAAAAACAAACATTTCATCGGATTGCATTTGACTAAGATAGTACCATTTTTGAGTATCTTGACTGTTATGTGAAATCATGTAAATTTCAGTTGTAGCCATAGTATTACGAACTTCTGAAATACGAAGATCATTGTTGAGATCGATTGTTTGATAATCACATATAGTCAATGGAGTGTTCACTATAGGATTCGAACCTAACGGTCGCCAAACATTGATAATTTGAAAACGATTTTGCATAATTTTTTCTGTTTCTTCTTTACCAAATAGTTCTTCGACTTTGACACGAACTGCTGCTGGACTATTGTCAACATGTGGATAGAAAATAGGATTTTTATGATTTGCATCACATTGTTCGTTGGATAATGTTGGACCTCGAAAACGAATTATATGATTAAATATAATAACACGAGAGGCATTGAGATGTTTTTTAAGTAAATTCACAATATCATCAAAATAACAACGATGCATTTCACTGTCATTATCAAATGGATCATGCACATGACCATTATATTTCATTATTTCGAAGCCATTCTTGTCGAGAGTAAATTTAGTTTCGTTGTGACGTAAATCATGAATAGAAACACGAACTGGTGTATGGGCATAATTTGATGCTGTCCAGCCTAATTTTGGATTTGCATCCATCCAAGGTAAAGAACCATCGTATGTATGACCAAAGAAATTAATTTCTGCAGTTATTTCACTATTCATAATTTTCGAAAAAAAAATGTATCACTTTCAATCTTGCTCGAATAAAAGTGCGCATATTCTTTGTCCCTGTGACCTTCATTTGATTTTATTATGAAATGTGATTAGATAAAAAGAAACGAGATAAAAACAAAACGAATGTACTTTTAAAAAGGATTATGATTTGATCTTTTTCAATTATTTCGACATAAACAAACTTTTTTCAAAATAAAAGCTTATTAAAAATGTTTTACTATTATTAATTTTCAAGAGGACAACAGTTCATATTTATGTAACTCTTATACAATTAAAAAAAAGAATAGAATAAAACACTCGTAATATTAATTGCAACCTTTAAAACAACACTGATTAGTATGATTTGTTTGAGAATACGTGCATCCACAACTAACATTACAGTATCCAATCGGGAAAGTAGGATTAGATGTAGATGTAAATGCAGATGTAAATCCAGCTTTATAAATTCGTTGTAATCCTGTTTTCAAAAACACCCATGAATTACAATTGTGATTGATTTAATCGTAGTAGTAGTAGTTTGAGGGAGTGGTGCTGAATAAGAATGTTTTATGAGAGTATATTAAAAGCATTCAGATATCCAACTTCATCTTCTTGATCAAATGCGACTAATCCTTTTTTTGAATTTTATTTGTCTATATCTAGTGACATTACAAAAGTGCACATTTTTTATTCTAAAAGACAAGTATCATTGGGTCCTAGAAACCATAAATAATTTCTTTTCATTAATTGTAATTTGTCTTCAACCCATGTATTCACGTGTATCATGATACGTTTAAATAATGGATTTTTCTTTTCACTTTCCAATACTTTGTTCCAGTACAGATCATGTAAGGAGCCGTAAATATGACCATTTATATAGGCTGCTTGTTCTAATAAGCGTAGTTTAATTGAACTAGTTGTTCGTTTGCTCGTATTTTTTCTCATTAATCCTGATGGTAAAGGCTCAACGAGCCAAGTACGAGTCGGATCGAAAATGAATGTATTATTTATCGGCTCATAACGACTATTCAATAGTTTGTTCATAGTCCATTGATCATTGGCATCGGAATCACGAGCGATTGTTTTATTTAAATCTTCGAGCAAACGAATAG
>Ga0209960_1001099_pt1 | contig 41173 bp, 41 predicted proteins | sample ThiBiot_500_plan_2_FD_183947 | JGI IMG/M metagenome (GOLD analysis project Ga0209960, IMG submission 183947) | Wastewater bioreactor microbial communities from Cape Town, South Africa - Thiocy_expt_500_plan (SPAdes) | ecosystem: Engineered > Bioreactor > Thiocyanate-remediating >... | reverse complement strand
GAATACAGCGCCATTTTTTTCATAAGATCAGTCAACCTGTCAAAAATGAAGTGAGAAAAGAGAAATTCCAAAGAATTACTCCACGAGTTTTAACGATTCCAAACACTTTTTTTCTCTACAAACCATGGTTTGTTTCCATTTCAATTCTTTTCATTTTCTATTTCATTTCATATCTATTTTCTATTTTTTTTATTTTTTTATAGTTATCTTTAGGTCCCATTCGAAAACCTATCCTTTCAATTCTTTTGGTTACTTTTTTAGTGTATGTAGTATGTAAATCTTTAGTGGAGTATAAAAAAGAAGAGATAGATTACTTTTGTTCAAATGTGATTGAGATGTCAAGGAAATTAAGTCATGAATGTAATGCTTTCGTACCTGAGACTTATCAAAGACAGTTATTGATTTCAGGAACTGGAAGGTCAGGCACTCATTGGATGACAGGTTTGCTTCAAGAAACAGGAGTTGATGTTCTTCATGTAAGAATTTATTTTATTTTTTGATTTTTATTTAAAACCAAATAAAATAAAAAATTCATTGTTATAAAAACAATTTAGGAAGAAATTGGAGCTGATGGAAGTGTTTCTTGGATGTATGCTTTAAATGATAATGGAAGAGGATATCCTTGGGGATGTCGTGAAGGATTGGATGTTTATTCTGAATTATCAATTTTGCATACTCCTCAAACTTCTTCTTCCTCTATTGATTGTTTAATTGGCTCTATTCGATTTCGTCAAATATTTCATCAAGTTCGATTTCCACTCAATTCAATTTCTTCAATGACAACATATAAACAAAAGTCTTGGGATTTTATTAGTTTTGTGAATCCTCCTTTCCCTAATTATAATGGCACTACTATTTCATTTTCTCCAATGAAAACTGAAAAAATGTCAACGACAGAAATTAATTCTCAATTAATAAGAAGGGCAGCATATCATTGGGTTAGTTGGAATTCGTTTGTTGAAAAGATAGCAGATTATACTTATAAAATTGAAGAAGTTGATCCTTTTGAACTCTGTACTAGAGCTGGATTTGGTGATCGATGTCAAAAATCAAGTATTTTTTTTTTTTTTTAATTTTTTTTTTTTTTTTTTTTTTTTAAAAAAAAAAAATCAAAAAAAAAAAAATCTCTTTTGAACTATAGTTTTGAAGGATGAAATTTACAAAGATTCTAGAGACCATGCATCATTAACTTGGAAACAACTTGAGGAAATTGATAAAACACTTGCAAATCTTGTTAAAGAAATGGCAATTCGTTATGGATATGATCCAAATTTTGATGAATATAGAAAAAGTTCATAAAACATTTGTTTTATTTTTTGTAAAAAAAAGAGAAAATAAAAAAAATTTCATTTTTCGATTTTTTTATTTTCTATTAATTTCTATTAATTGATTTATACAACTTTTTTTAAAAAAAATAAAAGAAGTGATGACTAAATAATAAAAAAAAAATTCATTTGAGATTTCATAACTTTGAAGGAGTTGATTCGAAATAAGTTATTTAGTCTAGTTCTCATTAACAACAGAGTCAAATTCATACTTGAATCGAATATCTTTCATGAATCTCATAAATGTACCACCATTGATTTCATTCTCTTTGGTTCTCCTTTTTCGCTCTTCTGATGATAAAGAATACTCTCCATGTGGTCTATGTACAATAAATGATTCAGGAAGTACTTGGAGCTCATATCCAGCAAGAACTAGTTCATAAACACAAGCACATTTATTTGATCCATATCCATAAAAACGTTCATCACAAAAGGGGGAATCTTGTGAATAAATTAAGTAAGGTTCATAACTTGGATTGTAAGTCTCAGTTGGGTACATCACATCTGTTGTCTCCCATTTTTGATGATTTGTATGACCTTGACCATGATACCAATATGCATGAAACATTTGAGCTTGATTTTGTTCAACTAATTCTAGGAGTTTGCTCTTTGTTTCTGGAATAGTTAAATCATTCTTTGTAAGTTCATAAGCTGGGACAACTAATGCAGTTTTCTTGTTTAATAACACTTCTAAATTATTCCAGTTTTTTAAAATATAAGAGTACATATCCGGATTGGGAACAAATTCTACATCAAGTATTAAAACAGAAGGTGAGTCTGAATAAAATCGAGCAATATTCCTCCATAAATTTAATTGTAATGGAAGGTTATCAATAATGAGGTGAATTGATGCAAACTTTCTCAAAAAATCACTTCCTTCATAAACTTCTTTGAGTTTTTGTAATTCTTTATCAAGGGTTTCTCCTTCTTCTAAATGATAAGTAATTGACAATGGACCTCCCCATCTTTCAGCAAGGAATGGTAGCATCTCTATTCTTTGATGAGTACATATTGTTGCCAGTGTAATAACTGAGCTATTAGTTTCCTTTGCTTTAAAATAAAATGGCTTGAGTTTGAATGGGTGCATAGCTGAAGAAAATAACTTTCGATATAATTTATCCTCATCCACATCATTAGTTCTACAAAGAATCGGTTTTTATTACATTGAATTCAAACATTGTAAGAAAAGAAATGAAAAGAAATGAAAAGAAATGAAATGAAATGAAATAAAGTTTACTCTAACACAAAAGTCTTTCTCTCAACATTATCTTCAGTTGCAGACCCCAACTTTGTTGTTAAGTCTTCAACTTTGGTTGATACATGTGCCACTAAGAATAAACTCAAAACTAAAGTGCATACAATCAAACTACCTCCAAGGAGAAACTTAATCCTTCTTGACATTTCTAATTGAATTAATTTGACCAACTTTTTTTCCTTTTTCTCTCTTCTAATGACTTTTGACAGCTGCTACTTGGTCATCGTATTTTTTTAGGCATTTCATTCCCCTACGTTAAAAAAAAAATCATCCATCATCCATTTATTTGCGAGAAGAATGATACAGCACTCAATGAAGAAGTTTAACAAGCTGGACTCTATCTGTGCTAAACAAAATAGAAAGAGGATTCATGAAGGAGGCAAGGAAAAAAAAAAAAATTTGGCCGTTATTTTTTTTGTTTTTTTTTTTTTTTTTTTTTTTTTTTTTTTTTGTTTTCAAAATGATAAAATCAAGTAAGAAAGAATTGAAAACTTTGTCCAAGCTAATCACTTAATTTCTCAATTTTAAGTTGGACTAGCAATTCATTGGTTGAATTTTTTTTTTATTTTTATTTTTTTTTTCTTTTTTTATTATTTTAAAAATCCAATTGAAAATCTTAAGATTCAATAGTTAACTCTTAAAGTCCAAATAATTATCACAAAGAAGAACAATAAGAAAGAACAGAGAAGCAGCCTCAAGATCTATTTTATTTAAAAAAATAAATCAAAATTAAATAAAATAAAATAAGATAAAATAAAATGTAATTTACCAAATAAACCAAGTTCTTTTCTCAATTTTGATCTTGTTTCATTTGGATTTATATGGAATGATTCTATTAATTCAGCAATCTTTGTATAAATTTCCTCCTTTTTTTGAAAATCCTCTTCACTTTCCCATAGATTTCTTCCTTCTCTTTTAAGAATAAGTGCTGTAACTGATTTATCAACCCTTTTATCAGTTAATAATAACTTCACAATATCAATATGTCCTTTTTGAAAAGCAATTTCAAAAGGAGTTTCATCATCATTACTCCAATTTTCTTTGTTTACATCAACTTGTTTATCATTTAATAATAATTTTACAATTTCAATATGCCCTTCACAACAAACAATCCAAAAAGGTGTTATACCTTTATAATCTTCTCTATTGATATCAACTCTTTCATCCCTTAATAATAACTTCACCGTTTCAATATGTCCAGACTGACAAGCAATGTAAAATGGTGTCGAATTATCTTCTTTATTAATATCAATCCCATTTAAATTTAATAATAATTTCACAATGTCAATATATCCATTTTCACAAGCAATATAAAAAGGTGTTTCCTTTCCTTTATTAATATCAACTCTAATGTCATTTAATAATAGTTTCACAATTTCAACTTGTCCATTTTGACAAGCAATGCAAAGAGGTGTTTTACCAGCCTTATCTTCTTCATTGATATCAACTCTTTTATCATTTAATAATAATTTCACAATTTCAAGATGTCCATTTTCACATGCAATATAAAAAGGTGTCCTTGAATCTCTTGAATCTCGCAAATTTATGTATATTTGTGGGTTTTGAAGTAATTGTTGAACTTCTTCAACATTTCCATTTTCACAAGCTTTAAAAAGTTGTTCTCCATCTAAAAAAAATTGATTCTTTTGGAATGATTCTATTAATTCAACAATATTTGTTTTTCTTTCTTCTCTTGCAATATCAAGTGCTGTTTTTCCACCAACAAACTTCGTTTTTCCTTGGTAAGTGAGTGCTGTTTTGGTATATCTATCTTTTTTATTGATATCTATTTCTCTTCCGCATTCTAACAGATACTTCACAATTTCAATATGTCCCTTTTCACAAGCAATATAAAAAGGGGTTTCATCATCATTATTTACTTTGTTGATATCAACTCTATGATCATTTAATAATAATTTCACAATTTCAAAATGTCCTTTTTGACAAACAACATAAAAGGATGTTTTTCCATGGTTATCTGCTTTATTGAGATCAACTCTTTGATCTTTTAATAACAATTTCACTATTTCAATGTGTCCTTTTTCACAAGCAATATAAAAAGGTATTACTTTGCAATTATTTGCCTTGTTGATATCAACTCTTTGATCATTTAATAATAATTTCACGATTTCAATGTGACCTTGGAAACAAGCAGAATAAAAAGGTGTTACTCCATTATTCATTGCGATATTGACATCGACTTCCTCGTTACTTAATAAAAATTTCACATCTTCAATGTTGCCTAACACACAAGCAATCCAAAAAGGGTTAATTCCATTTGTATTGATTCTTTGATCATTTAACAATAAGTTCACAATTTCAATATGTCCATTTTCAAAAGTAATATCAAATGGTGTTTTATTATATTTATTTGCTTTATTAATATCAACTCTTTGATCATTTAATAATACCTTCACAATTTCAAAATACCAACGTTGACAAGCAGTCAAAAAAGGGGTTGTACCATCATTATCTACTTGATTGATATCAATTCTATCACCATTTAATAATAATTTCACAATTTCAATATGTGCTTCTTTACAAGCAATGTGGAATGGTGTTTCTCCATTATTATTTGGAAAACTGATATCAACTCTTTCATTATTTAATAATAATTTCACAATATCAACATGTCCATTTTTACAAGCAATATAAAAAGGTGTACAGCCACTTTCTTTTACTTCATTAAAATGAGCTCGTTGATCATTTAATAATAACTTCAGAACCTCAATATATCCATTTTCACAAGCACGATAAAATGGTGTTTCATCACATACATTTGTTTGATTTATACTAACTCTTTCACCATTCAACAATAATTCTACAATTTCAATCTGCTCTTTCCGATGATTCATAAAAAAAGCTGTTGGGTTATAGTAATAATTTGTTTTTTTAAGATCAATCCTATCATCATTTAATAATAACTTCACAAGTTGAAGATATCCATTTTCACAAGCAATCTCTAAGGGTGTTATTCCAACATTATCAGGTTTATTAACATCAACTCTTTGGTCCTTTAATAATAATTCAACAATATCAATATATCCATTACAACAAGCAATATAAAATGGTGTTACACCATCATTTGTTGCTTCATTGATATCAACACTTTGATTGATATCTATTCTCTCATCATTTAATAATAGTTTCACAATTTCAATATGTCCACTGAAACAAGCAATCCAAAGAGGTGTCCTTGAAAGAGAATCTTCCCAGTTATGAATTTGTGAGTTTTCAAGTAATCTTTCAACTTCTTGAATGCTTCCATTTTCACAAGCTTGCCAAAGGTCCCAATCCATTCTATTTATTTTATTTTTTTATTAATTAATTGGAGTTGATGTTAGGTACATTTGACCGAAAAAAAAAAAAAAAAAATCCAATTCGCAATCCTATCCTATCTGACATTGTGAGCATAAGTAACAATAAATTCAAACCTCATTTGTCTTTCAATTCGATATCTATCTCTCCATTAATATCTTATAAGTAAATAAGAACTTTGGTATTTGTTCGTGAAATATTGATATTTGATTGTTATAGCTTTAGCTTCTTAACCAACTCCATTTCGAATAATAATTGTATCATTTTGTAGATCTTGAGCTCTAGTTTTTTAAAATAAATGTAAATTTTGATTCAAATAACTTATTGATTTCTTAAGTATATCTCTTATAAATTGAAGTAATGAATCGTTTTTTGATTCTTGTTTATAATTGTTTATAATTGTTTTTTTTTCCCAGCCAATCAGCGACGAGAAAAATAAAAATGGACCAATCAGAAGCAAAAAAGAAAAAACCATGTGGCTTTTCAGTGAATCGCTCCATTATAAACCCATTAGAACTCACTTTGAACCCATGAAACTTAGTAAACTAAAACAATAACTGAATAAAACTATATTAAATATCATCTTAAAGAGATAGAATTACATTATAAATGATGGAAATTGGATGAAAATTGAGTAGAAATTGAATATTTGAAAAGGTTCAATTTTGATGTCGAACCAAATGAATTCGATTCATAGTCTCCATTGATAAGTTCATTTTGGATTTGAAATGAATAAGATGAATAAGATGAGTAGTTTGATATGTTAGTGGAATAGTTTAGTTTGAAGTTCTTTTTGTATTTTTTTTTGGTTTTGTTTTAAATGTTGAAATAATTTAGGTATTGTGCACAGTTTGAAGTTTGCCGAAAGAAGACAACCTTTCAATTGTTTTATCAAATTGGAAAGCTTATACCGAGATAAGAGAATAAGGAAAGTATATTTTGGAATATTAGGATATCGTTTAATAAGTTGAACTCATGAAAAAAGCAAATAATAGTACTTTTCTTTGATTTTTTTCTCTTTTATCCGAAATTTCAAATTGAATTGTTTGAGATTTTTTAATATTTGTTAATATTGATTCATAAATAAATCAAAAAGAGAAAAAAACTCCAAAGAAAACTATGTTATCGGATAAAATTATCCCTTTGATTAAAGATAAACAAAAGGATTTTCTAGTTGGAGGGAAACTTGATGCTGATCAAATTACAAGTTATTTGAAATCGAATGAGAGAGAATTTTCAAGACATAAAAATACACCTTTAAAAATTGCTGTAGGACAAGGTAATCTTTTTTTTTGTGAAATTATTGAATTAAAAAATATTAATTGATTGTTTTTTTAAAAAAAATTAGCTATTGCAAGGTTACAAGGTTCTTCAAAAAGTCAAGATCAAGATTCAAGGTTATAATCATTCAAAACAAAAAATTCTCAACCAAAAAATGCAAATTGATTTTTTTTTTTTAAAAAAAAAAAAAGTGACAGTGAAGATATTTCATTAGAATATACTGAAGATGAATCAGATGTTGAATTAATGGAAGTTAAAGTATAACAAATTAAATTCTTTTTTTTTTTTAAAAAAAAAACAAAAAAGATAAATCAATGATTTTATGGACAATAATAATTATTAGAATACTAATATGATGAATGATTTAATGACTCGTCATTATCAAGGAAATGTTCAAAAAAATGGAAATAACAATGGTCAAGTTCAACCAGAAACTCAAACTGAAACTCAAAATCAAAATCAAAATCAAAATCTAAATCAAAATCCAACTTTACCTCAAGTTCAACCTTTCCCACAAAATCAATCTCTACCCCAAAATCAACCTCAAACTGAAAATCAAAAACAAATTGACCAACGTAATGGTGTTCAACAGCTTGCAAATACAGTAATTTTTTTTTTTTTTGAAAAGATAATCAATTCATAAATAATAATTTCAAAAAAAAAAATGAAATAGCCTCAAAGAAAGTTGAGTAATAATTTAGATAAAGGATTGAAAAGAAAAAAAAGTATTGATCAAAATGAAGAAGCATCAAAAAAATTAAAAGGAGATAAACTTTCTCGAAGGGATTCAGAAAAAGATAAAGGAAATAGCTTTGTAACAAGACCAACACTTCGATATGCAGATTTAGGTGGAATTGAATCAATTTTACAGGTTTTTTTTTTGAAACTTTTTTTTTTTTTTAAAAAAAAAATGAAATACATTTCTAATAATTTTTCATCACCCTAGGATATTCGTGAATTAATTGAATATCCACTTTGTCATCCTGAAATCTTTGTACATTTAGGTGTTGAACCTCTTAGGTTTGAAATTATTCATTTTCTTTTGCTCTTTTTTTTTTTTTTCCTTTTTTCAATTTTTTTTTTTTTTTTTTTTTTTTTTTTTTTTTTTTAATTTTTTTTTTTTTTTTTTTTTTTTTTATATAGAGGAATTTTACTTCATGGACCACCAGGATGTGGAAAAACAATGTTAGCTAATGCTATTGCTGGGGTATTCATTTAATTGCTTTTTAAAATAAAATAATAAAAAAAAAAACAAAATAAAACAAAAAAAAAAGGAATTGGGAGTTCCATTTTTAAAAATTTCTGCTCCAGAGATTGTTTCAGGAATGTCTGGAGAATCAGAAGCAAAAATTAGAGATTTATTTAATGAAGCAAAGAAAAATGCTCCATGTTTAATATTTATTGATGAAATTGATGCCATTACTCCAAAAAGAGATACAGCTCAAAGAGAAATGGAAAAAAGAATTGTTGCACAATTTTTAATTTCAATGGGAGGTATCAATTTTGATTTTTTTTTTAAAAAAAAAAAAATAGGAGAAAAAAATTTAATTTAATTTTTTTTTTGAAAGATGTATCAATGGAACACACTGGAAATAAACCTGTTATTATTATTGGGGCAACAAATCGTCCTGATTCTTTGGATATTGCATTGAGAAGAGCAGGTCGATTTGATAGAGAAATTTCTTTAGGTATTCCAGATCAAAATGCAAGAGAAAGGTTTTCAATTTATTTGTTTCTTTTTACGTTAAACCTAAATCTTTAACAAATTATCATAAAATAACTAAATTCAGAATTTTAAAAGTTATGGCACGTAAATTAAGATTATCAGGAGATTTTGATTTTAAAACAATTGCAAAGGTATTCTTCTTTTGAGTTTTCATTATTTATTTATTTTTGATAATAATTTCTTATATTAATAACATTATTTTAGGAAACTCCTGGATATGTTGGAGCAGATCTCGAAGCAATTACAAAAGAAGCAGCAGTTATTGCAATTAATAGAATTTTTAAACAACTTGATCCTGATTCAGAGTACAATCTCTTTTCAGCTTTTCAAAATGAAAAGAAAAAAAAAAAAATAATAACAAAAATGATTTAGAACCAAAGATGAATTAAAAGATCGTTCAGCAGTTTCAGAAAAACTTAGATCCCATGAAAGATTAACTGATGAACAACTTTCACATTGTTATATCACAATGGAAGATTTTGAGGAAGCAATTAAAAAAGTTCAACCTTCTTCAAGTAATTTTTATTTCTTTTCTTTTTTTTTCAACAAAGAATTTTTATTGGATACTCAAATTCGTTTCCTTTTTTTAACTTAGAGAGAGAAGGTTTTGCAACAGTTCCAAATGTTACTTGGGATGATATTGGAGCTTTGGAAGCTGTTAGAACTGAATTAGAAATGGCAATTGTTCAACCTATTAAAAATCCTGAAATGTTTGAAGGTAATAATCAATTTATATTTTTCAGAGATATGAACCAATTTCATTGAATGGAAAATAAAAAAAAAAAAAAATTAGGGATGGGAATTCACTCTCCTTGTGGTGTTCTTCTTTGGGGACCTCCTGGTTGTGGTAAAACTATGTTAGCAAAGGCAATCTCGAACCAAAGTTCAGCCAATTTTATTTCAGTTAAAGGACCTGAATTGTTAAATAAATTTGTTGGAGAATCAGAAAGAGCTGTTAGACAGGTTTTTAATTCAATTCAATTTAATTTGATTTTATAATGACTACATTTTCATCATTTTCTTCTTTTTCTCAAAAGGTATTCCAAAGGGCAAGAACGAGCTCTCCTTGTGTAATTTTCTTTGATGAATTGGATGCTTTATGTCCAAAGAGATCTGAAGATTCTAATGTAATTCTATTTTTCAATCCTTTCTTCTTATTCAATTTCTTATTTTTGTATTAAAAAAAAAAAAAAATAGTCTCAAGCAAGTGAAAGAGTAGTGAATCAACTTCTTACTGAAATGGATGGTCTTGATGGAAGAAAACAAGTTTATGTAATTGGTGCAACTAATAGACCAGGTTTTCTTTCTTTCTTCTTTCTTCTTTCTTCTTTTTCTTTCCTTTATTTAAATTCAATTAAAAATGAACTGTAAAAAAACTACAGATATCATTGACCCTGCAATGCTTCGTCCGGGAAGACTTGATAAAGTTTTTTTTTCTTTCTTTTTCTTTTTCATTTTTTCCCTGACATTTTTAATTTTATTTTTTAAAATAGCTTGTATATGTAAATTTACCAACACCAGAAGAAAGATATTTAATTTTAAAAACTCAAAGTGGGAAAATGCCTCTTGATGAATCTGTCAATTTACATACAATTGCTAATAGTGAAAAGTGTAATGGATTTAGGTAATATTATTAATTTTTTTTAAATATTAAAACAAACAAACAAACAAAAAACAAAAAAAAAAAAAAAAAAAAAAAAAAAAAAAAAAAAAAAAAAAAAAAAAAAAAAAAAAAAAAAAAAAGTGGAGCTGATTTAGCAGCATTATTAAGAGAAAGCGCTGTTGCTGCATTGTATGAAGCTATATTTGAAAAAAATTCTAGAAAGGAATCAACTCCAACTCCAAAAGAGAGTCCTTCAATTCTTGGTAATCTCTCCTCAGCATCAACAGAGAAAATACAAGTTCCTATTGTAAAAGAGGAAGTTAAAGTCGAACCTACACCTCCATCACCAAAAATTACAATGGCTCATTTTGATCTTGCATTTCAAAAAGTCTTTCCTTCAGTTAGTGCTCAAGTAATTATTTCTATCTATTTAACTTATTGATCCTATTTTTCTCATCCACTTTTTTTTTTTAAAAAAAAATCAAAATATAGGATCAAAGATCATATCAAATGTTACAAAAGAAACTTCATGGAAGGAGGAGGATTATTACTTCGAATCAAACAGATGAATTAAAAGATTCAAGTCAAGAAAAAATTCAAGAAGATTCCAATAAAATGGAAGTAAATGGTAATTAGTGTAAAATAAGAAATAAATAAATGTTTTTTTAAAAGTGCAATTCTAAAAAATTAATACATAAACATCTAATTCAATTAGAATTGAATCGAAAACGATCCATTTATTTTTTTGAAGCCAAGTAAATAAAAAGAATTGAAAAAAATGATTCTTTCTAAAATTATTTGTAGTAAATAGCAAAGAGAGGAACAACTTGAGCTTTTTCAAAGACAACTAATTCATTTGCAACATTTTCATCAATATTTCCAGTGACTGGATAAGCATCTACGTGCTTTCTCTTGTCCACTACAATTGTTTTCAAAAAAAAAAAATCTAAATGTTAAGGAAAATAGAAAAATGAATGAAACTTTAAAAAAAAAGAAAGAAAGAAAGAAAAGAAAAGATCATAAAATAAAATTGTAAAAGAAAAAAAAAAAATGAAAGAACCTAAAGTATAATGAGATTGGTAACCCAATTTACATGGTCTTCGAACAAAACCTTGAGGATTTTCAACTTGAATAGCTGGTCCTTCAAGATAGGGAACTTCTGTCACTATTTTATTTTTATTATTTTTATTATTTTTATTATTATTTTTTAAAAAAAACAAAAAAGAAAAAAGAAGAAATAAAAGGAAAGAAGGAAAACCAGGATAAACATTTCCAGGAGTAATCATACAAATGATAAAAGGTTTTCCATCAGGACTATCTTTTGTATATTTTGATGAATAAAATAATGAACTACTAAAATACATTCCTATTTATTTATTTTATTTTTGTTTGAAAAAAAAAAACTGATGAAGAAATAAGAAACGAAAAAGGAAAGGAAAAAGTGATACCTTGACCATAATATCCAGGATCTGTTGCTCCTGTTGCTGCAAGTCCTTTTTTTAAAAAAAAACGAAACGAAAATCAATAAATAATTCAAATCGATATAAATAAAAAGATGGAAAGAAACCAGTTTGACAAATTTCTTGTAATGCAGTTTCATTTGTTCCATGAATCATTGGAATTGCATGTAACTATTTGTTGTTGAAAATATTTGATTGTTTGCTTCAAAATAAAAATAAAAAGAAAAAGAAAAGAAAACTATCCAAAAATCAATCAAAAAGAACTTACAAATTTTGAATGATTCCAATCAAAACCTTCAGCCATTTTGGAATAATGATCATGAAATTTGAATTTCTGTCCAAGATCATTTCCATTTTTCCAATCATCTTTTTTGAAAATTGTTGGACTTGCTCTTTGTTGATTGAAAAGTGAAGACCGATGATGTTGAAATGAATCAAATAATTTCTCATTAAATAAAACATAAGCTTTGTTGATTTGGTTCATATCTCCTCCAAAAAATGCCATTAATATTTCAAGTTTCTTTAAATATTCATTTCCATTATCAACTACATTTTGTTTATTATCTCGAAGTAAATATCTAAGATATCTTGTGTCTTGAAATCCTTTTTCTTCCCATTTTGTTTTTTCATTTGGTTTTGTATTCCACCAACATTCATTATTTACATTTGTTGAATCAGTTATTGTTAAATTTGAAAGTGAAAGAGATGATGAAGATGATGAAAAGCTTGAATCTGATTGTAGTTGAGTTGAAGTTAAAACTTTGATTGTCATTCCTTCTTTTAAATCTTCAATATCATCCAAAACAATGAATTTTTCATTTCGTTTGAAATATAATCTAATTTTTACATTTTCTTCAAGTTTGAGTTTTGATTTAACATCATTTTCTAATTCTGTGAGTGTTTTTGCAGTTGTTTTTAGAATGTATGTATCATTAATATATTCAATGTCGTAGGTTGATTCTAAATAATTTTCATTATTGATTATTATTTGTTAATTAGTCTTTTCAAAAAAAAAATAAATAAAAAAGAAAATACTTTTTGATTCTTTCCTTTTATTCTCTTCCTCCAATTTTTTTCTTTGGTTTTCAATTTTCTTCCTTTCATCTTCTAACTTTCCCTTCTCTTCTTTAAACTTTTTTTCTACTTCCAATTTTATCTTTTCATTTTCCATTCTCTTTTGGAATGAGTCAATTAATTCAACAATATCCATGCTTCCTTTTTCTTTTGCATAATCAAGACCAGTTTTTCCTTCAAGGGTTCTTTTATTGATATCGATTTCTCTTCCACTCTCGAACAAATATTTCACGACTTCTGTTTGTCCAAGAGCACAAGCACCATGAAAAGATGTCCAACCATTGTTGTCGACTTTATTGATATCAACTCTTTCGTTACTTAATAATAACTTCACTACTTCAATATGTCCTTTTGCACAAGTGAGACTAAAAACTGTTATTCCATGATCGTATTCCCAAGTGATATCAATTTGTTCATTTTGAAGTAATATTCGAAGATCTTCAACATTTCCATCAAAACAAGCTTTCCAAAGTTTTGCTTTCATTTCAGCTAAACATTTGATTCAATGATTGATTAAACGATTAACTCAATGATTGAATAGAAATCGAAATAAAAATAGAAAATATAAAAGTTACTGATTGGAAGTTCTCTTCTTAAATTCTCTCTTATTTCATTTGGATTCCTTTGGAATGATTCAATCAATTGAACAAGAGCTATATGTTCCCTTTCTCTTGCAATATCAAGACCTGTTTGCCCTTTAGGTTTTTTCTTTTTTCCATCATCATCATCTCTTTTATTGATATCTATGTCTCTTCCACTTGCGAACATATATTTCACTACTTCTATTTTTCCACCATAGCAAGCAACTATAAAAGGTGTCCAACCAAGTTTCGTTCCTTTATTCACATCAACTCTGGGATCATTTAATAATAATTTCACGATTTCAATATGTCCTAGTATAATGGCAACATAAAAAGGTGTTTTTAAAGAATCATGATGATTTTGCCAATTAACATTAATTTGTGAGGTTTGAAGTAATCTTTGAGCTCCTTCAACATTTCCATCCGCACAAACTTTATAGAATACTTCTCCCAAAATCAAAAATTGATCCATTCCAAGAAATAAATAAATTGATTAAATTTGGGGTTTGTTCTTTCATAATTATAAATAATCAACTAAATCAATGTTTGAAAATGAGTTGATGTTAGGCTCTTTATAAAATAAAGTATTATTATGAAGTGTTTTAAACTTTGAGTGAATAATTATGACCTCCAAGAAGAAACCTTAAGCTTACTGATAACAGTAAAGTAAAGGAGTTGATAATGAAGCCTTCTTCTTTTACTTCAACAGAAAAGTCTTTGGTTGAGAAGCATAGATCCAACATGTTCGAAAAGAGTTTCTACTTTGATTGCTGATGTATCTTTGCATGATAAACTCAAACTAGAAACTCTTTCTCTTCTCTCAAGTATCCATCCATTTGATTATTGGGAATATTAAAAAAAAGAGTTTCATCCATTGAGTTTTTTTTTTTTTGGTGTTAGAATAATACAAAAATAAATATCTTCTTCTCAAATAAATATCCAAAAATCAACTCATTAATTTAGTTGTTGTTGTGACAAGATTAACTCAATTTTATAAGAAAAAAAAAAGCTTGTGTCATACAAAAATTATTTTTTAAAGTTTTTTTTTCCATGAGTCATGTTTTTTTCTCTTCTTTTAAAATTAATAAACAAAACTTTTTGACATTGACAATGAAGATATATTTCGGTGGTAACTTGATTTGAAATGAAATTTTATTTATCGGCTACATTTTATTTTCAGGTTAATTCTAAATAATAAAATCGTTCAAAATGTATTTTCAGTCAAATGACAATCTTTTGTCTTTTTGCGAATGGAGCAAAGTGAGAATATATCTTGTTATTGCATGAGTTCCTTGACCTTAAACTTCAATTGGAATTTTTTTTCAACTCCATCAAACTTATCCTCATCAGCTCTAAAGGGATATTTTTAATAAAAAAAGAAAGAAAAAAGAAGAAGAAAAAAAAAAGGAAGGAAACTGACTCTATTGATTTTAGTGTTGTGATAGAATGTTCAAGATTCCAGAGTAACATCTGAAAGAAACTTAAATACCCTTTTGTATCAATGTTGCAATTTGAAATTCTAGTTTGAAAGTTTGGAAAGTTAAGAAACAAAGTGATAAAATAAAATGGGAAAAAAAAAAAAAAACTTTATGGATTCGAGTTTCTTATTCCCTTTAATGAAAGCTTCAATAACTCTTAAACCTTCATTTTCAAGTGGGTTATCAATAATTCTATTTATTAAAAGAAAAGTTTGAGTTTTATAATGAAAACCAAAGAAGAAGAAAAAAAGAAAATGAAAAAAGAAAAAGAAGAAAAGAAAAAAAAAGGAAAACTCTAAAGAAGTCAAATATGGGGCAAATTGATGAAGATCTTTCAGCTTCAGTGCATTGAGTTTATTTTCTTGAAATCTTTTTTTTTAAAAATAAAATAAAAGTACATAAAATTTCTCAAAAATGAATAAATTGTTTTTTGATTGAAAAAAGAAAAAGAGAAAAAAAGAAAAATACATAAATCCTTCAACATAATTTTCATTAGTTTGAATACCTTCCAAGATTTGTTTAAAATCCATTTCAGTTATTTCTTCTTGTACCAAATGAAGAATTTGATTTTTTGTTTTCATATGTAACCATTTTTTACGATTCTCCACTAATTGTTAAAATGAAATTGAATTTTTTTTTTTTTTTTTTCCTGAATAAAAAAAAGAAGTGAATTCTTACAATTTAATTCATAATTTAATATTAAATTCGATATTTCAGCATCTCCTAATAATGTTGCTTTCTCAATGACAGTTTGACCTTGAAAAATTGCTTTTGTGTTGATAATCTTTTTAGTGGTAAATAAAATTTTGAATAATTCCAATTGTACTGCATTCAAGAGAGCAAATAATGGAGTTAATCCATTTGATGCTGGTTTGTTAATATCAACAAGTTCATGAGTCAATAATATTTCAAATAGTTCAAGATTTCCTTTTTGACATGTAATAATAAAGGGAGTGATCCCATCTTTTTCAGATAAATTTGGATCAATTCTAGGATCTTGTAATAAGAGTTTAACAATATCAACTCGACCATAAAAACATGCAACAAATAATGAAGTTCTTTGAAATTCTTCTTCTGCCCAATTAATATCAATTTCTTCTTTTTGAAGCATTTGTTGAACACCTTCTATATTTCCTTCAAAGACTAAATCCCATAAATAACTTTCTATTTTTTATTTTTATTTTTATTATTTTTCAAGATTTTTTTGACTTTACTTTTTACTTTTTACTTTCTCATTAATTCAATTTTTTTTTTAAAAAAAAAACCATAATAGTTTATCTCTTTTTGTAATTGCTGCCTCACATTTAAAGGATTCTCCTCATATTCAGTAAGTAATCTTACAATTTCTGGACCATTTTGATGTCTCCTTAGGACATCTTCTGGCTGTTCCCATTGTATCTGAGGAGCATGTGTACTAATTTTTGCTTGATCTAAAGCAGTTAAACCATGTGCAGTATCTCTTGTTGAAGTATTTATTTTTTTATCAGTAGCTAAGATTAATTTTACAATCATCAAATGACCATTTTGTGAAGCTTGCCACAGTGGAGTACGTCCATTTGTTCCTGAAGCATTGACATTTGTTCTTTCATCAAATAAGAGTAATTTTGCAATATCTGCATGGCCACTTTCACAAGCGATTAAAAATGGAGTAGCTCCAGTATCTCTTGGTTTATCAATTTCCACTCTTGGATCATTTAATAATAATTTAACAATTTCAATTTTCCCATTTTGACTTGCAATATAAAGTGGTGTACAACCTTAATGTTAAAGTTTTGTTCAAAATAAAATGATGAAAAAGAAGAAGAAGAAAGAAGAAGAAGAAAGAAGAAAAAGAAAGAAAGAAAAAGAAAGAGAAAAAGAAAATAAAGAAAGAAATAAAAAAGAACAAGTAAATAAAAATCACCTTGGGTTTGAGCAAGATTTACATCCACATGAGGATCAGCCATCATTAATTTTACAACTTCAGTTTGTCCTTCTTGACATGCCAAGAGAAATGCTGTATTTCTTTGTGTTGGAGAAAAATAATTTGGTTCAATTCGAGGGTCTTGTAAGAACAATGATACAATTCTTGAGAATCCAAAATAACAAGCATACATCAATGGTGTTATTCCTAATTCATCTGGTGCATTAATATTCAAGTTATAAGTCAATAATCTTTGAACTTCATTTGTGTTTGCTTGACAAGTTTTCTGGCGAAGTTCGACTTCTAGGTGTACCATTTTTTCTAAAAATCTAAATTAATTGTGAAGACAAAAAATCAATTAATGGATTAAAGCTTGATGTTTAATTAGTAATTGAAATTAAAAAATAAATCATAAATTTTAAAAAAAAAAAAATCAAACAACTTCAACCTGAAATTTTTATTTTGAACCTCAAATGTTCAATTGTTCAGATGCTCAGATGTTCAGTTGTGCAGATGTATGCTCAGATGCACAGATGTCCAGAATCGTTCTTTTTGATTTGTTCTTTTTTTTGTGGTTCCTGACTCCAACAAAAAATAAATCCTCAAATTTCCATTTCCAATTAGACTATCAGACAAAATTTTAATTACTATGATCAACTTTATAATCAAAGGCGTCAATTAAATATAAAAAAATAAAATAAAATAAAGAATAATACTTATTTCTTTCCTCTTATTGTGCTTGATTTTGGGATCACAGCTTATAAAATCAGAATATCATTTTGAAAAACTACAATTAATTTGATTTTTGTTTTTTTTAAAAAAAAATGTTAACCATGAATAGAATGCTTGAAAAAAGACTTTGAAATTGGAAATTGAAACTGTTTTTGATTTAGGATAAAACTTTTAATTATGGTCAATAATAAATACATAACATCTAATTTTGAGGTTGAATATTTCTAATTTTGAGGTATTCATCTTTTGTAATCAAATGAGGAGATGCCTCAGTAAAGTTCTTTTTATTTGAAACAAATATTGCAAGATATCCTTCTGTTGTTGGCTAAAAAGAAATGATTATTTATTATTCATTTGTTGATTATTTGTTTATTTTGACAAAAAAGAAACAGAAGTATAAACCTTTGAATTGAGTAAATCAGGATTTGTGAGTAATTTTGAATTGACTTCAATTAAATTGGCATGAACTCCAGATCTCATTGTCCATTCTGAACCATCATCACATCTTATTAAACATAATCCCGCATCTGGTTGAAGTAATACCGCTCCTTAATGAATTCAATAGAAAATAAGAAAGAAAAAAAGAAAGGAAAAAAGAAAAAAAAAGAAAAAAAGAAAAGAAAAAAGAGAATTAGAAAATCAAATGAAAATAAAGCAATAGTTAAATAATTCAATAAAAATAAATAAATAAAATTCAAAACACTTATCTTTTTCTTTTTTCCTTTGATTTGAAAATTTGAAATATCTTTTTTATTTTTTCCTAAATTGAAACTAATTTGAATTATTTTTCTTCCATTATCAAATATTTTATGACTTGGTGCTATTCCTGTTATAAGGATTCTATAAAAAAAAGAAAAAGAGAAAAAGAGATTAAAAGAGATTAAAAGAGATTGAGTTTAATTCAAGAAAGAAAATAAAAGAATAATTTGAAACCTATTTGAATGTCTATAAACATATTGATCTTCTCTATCTTTTCCCATCATATCTAAATTATTTATTTTGAAATCAATATCATTTTTATTGATCATGAAATTATAAAATTATAAATAAAACAATTTTGAAAACATCATACTCATATAATAATATTGATCATAATATCTATCAATCACTGATTTGAATCCAAATATTTTTGTTTGTTCTTCTTCTAATTAATTTTTTTGAGGTTTTCAATTTAAATTAGAAATTTAGATTTGAAAAGAAGAATTGTAAATTAAAAACAATACCTTCATCATCATCATCATGATTATATTTAACTCTCTTATTTTCTCTTCTTTCATTCAAATCTCCTTCTAATTCCTCATCTTTCTCATCTTCTTTTCTTTTCTCGATTTGCTTTTCTTTTTGCTTCCCTTCCACTGCATCAATTTCCATTTTTCTAGATCTTCTAATATACATTTATTAAAAAAAAGAAAATTAGTATAATTTATCATTTGATTCATTCATTTGTATTGTGTTCATCAGTTGGAATGTTATAAAGAAATCAAATGAGAGATGGAATTGAAAGTGAAAATTGATTTTTTTTTTTTTTTTTTTTTTTTTTTGAGTTCAAAAGGGCCATAAGTTGATTATAAATCATTAATTACTTGTTCTCTTTTTGAATTTGAAAATTTTCTTTTTTTTTCCCTCAAGAAAATGGAAGAGATCACTGAGAAAGTTGCTGCTTTGAGAGGAGATTCATATAAGCAAAGTATGTTTCATAGATGAAAGTATATTTCTCTTTCAATTCATTAATCATTCAATTCTTTTTTTATTCTCGTCAATCATTCTAATCCTTTCAATATTTTTTTTCTTCAAAAAAAAAAAATCATTTAGAACCATCTCCATCTTCTGTCTAGCTCATCATCGGGGATAGTAAAGGTTCTGAAGTCTCAGCCACTAGTGCATCTATATCTAAAAAAATTTGTTGCTGGACTTCACTGAGCTTTTTTTTTTTTTTGTGATATTTGGCATAAACCAAATTATTTTCCAGCAATTTTGAGTTTCACCAAATATAAAGTCGTCTTTTATGTAATTTAGAATATTTCCCTGTTTATTTCGAGCGTAGTCTACTTCACTCGTCAGCAAATATTGTTCAAGCCAACTTTTATGATGGAATGATCAAGTCAAGCGAAAATTATTTCTGGACCCTTGCAGTGTTTTGTTGAATCAATGAAAAATAAAAAATAACAAATTGTTTGCTTCAAAAAAAAAGTTTGTAACAAATTTAATAGAATCGAGAATATATTTTTGAATTCAATTTTTTTTCTTTTTATTTTATTGTTTTGCTACAAAGTTATTAAGAACAAATGAAGCATAAGTCTTAACTCCGGCATAGATTTCTTGAGCAGTTCCAAGAATTTGAGATTCAGGAAGTCTATTGTTTTTGAAAAAAAAAAAAAAACATTTAATAAAGAGTCAATAAGAGAGTTTAAAAAAAAAGAAAAAAAAGGAAAAGGAAAAGAAAAAGAAAGAAAGTTCACCTAAATCCATATAATCCACGATCTCTTAATTCAAAACAGAATCCCCATAAATCAAGTTCAACAGTGAACCAATCATCAGATGCACCAGAAACTGGGTAGAGTTCAGCACTTCTAATTGAAGAGTAAGATGTACCAGTGGTATCTTTAATGGCAGCAGCAATAGAGTCACCTAATACTTTCAATTGAGCTTCATCAGGGTGAAGATCATAAGTCCAACCATAAGGTCTCATGATATATTGTCCTTTAGATTGAAAGGTGATGTTTTTTTAGTTTTCTTGGATAATAATAAAAAAAAAAAAAAAAAAAAAAAAAAAAAAATTGAATGATGAAAAAATTTTTTACCATAAGAATGAATATCAATAGCTCCAATTCTGTTTTTTAAGTTTAACATGTAGTTTTGAATTCCAGCGACTTCTGGTTCAGAAGCTGGTCCACTTCCATGATAATCTTCAGCACATTTGCTATTTGAGCTTCCAGTTCCCCAGAAAACATCAAAGTTTCTGTTCAAATCAACACCTTTACATGTGTTTCCATCATTGGTGTTACGATTTTCTATAATTATAATGAAATTTGTTTTTTTAAAGAAAAGAAAAGAAAAAAAAAATTAAAATTACTTCTCCACATTCTATCACTATCCCAAGAGTAAGAGTATCCATCAGGGTTAGACATGGGGGTAATAGCAAATTCAACTTCGTTCAAAAGATTGGTGACTTCTTGATCGTTACCATATTTTTCAGCAAAGGTTTGAATAATATAAACAACAGTGGCAGCACTGATCCATTCTCTTGCGTGAATTCCTCCATTGATATAGATGGATTTCTTTGTTGTTCCACTGGTTCCAGTGATATGGACAACTGGGATATCACGGTTTTCAATACTTCTACCAAGGGATGAGATTCTAACAACTTGAGGGTATTTAGAAGCAATTTCTTGAACTTTAGCAACGATTTCATTGTATGGATGGTAAGTTTTGTGGTAAACATCACTATCGTTAAAGTTGTTAAGATAGTATTCTCTAGATTCTAAAAGTCTTTTGTTTTCGACTTCAATTTGTTTTTGAACATCTGGGACAATAACTTCACAATGTAATCCATCAAAAAGTTCTCTGTATTTGGGTTCAATCATCACATCAACAGATTCAATACGTCTTGAAAGAGTTTCAACATTTAAGGCACTAATAATACCTCTGATTAAATCAGCTTTTTCTTCATTAACCATAGAGCATCTTTGAACTGCATAGCCAGTGTAATCAGCCTATAATAATATTAATTATTAAATTGAAGAAAATTTGAATTAAAATAATAATATTTAAAGTTTACTTTCCAGCCTAAAGCAACAGCAAAAGCAATAAATAATACGACAGCAACACTTCTCATTTTCTATTAAAATTTTTTTAATTTTATTGCGAGATCTCACATTTTAATATTTAATTAGAAATAATAAAACTATTACAATATTTTATTTGAATGATTTCACATTCTTATTCTTTTTATTGAATTTTTTATTTTATTTATTTATTTTATTTTATTTCAATTCTCCTTTTTTTTAAAAGGTCTAATTAATCCTTTCAAAAATCATTAGAATCTTTTATTTTTATTTTTTTTCTTCCATTTCATTGATGCAATTTATAAAATGTTAATCAGTTCGTTATCTTTTATCTTTTAAATTCATGAAAGCTTATAATTAATGAAATATAAGTTCGTTAGTTAACTTTTTACTTTTTTGCTCTAATAAAATTTTCTTATTGCAATTTTTTAAAAACTTCAAATATCTTAATTTTCTTCTTCTTCTTAATTTTTTTTCATTAAGTTATTTTTATTGATATATTTCATTGATCAAAATGATATAAAACGTAAGTTAGTTAGTTAGTTAATTCATCAACTCATTCAATTCATTTCATTCATCTTCTTCTCTTCTTATTTGAAAAAGAAAAAGAAAATTTTCGAACCTATTTATACTTTTTTTTTCGATTTGGGTCACCTGAGTATGAGAGCCTGAGAAAAAAAAATTTTTTTCCTTTTCATCAACCCTTTTGAATCATTGATATAATCAAAACTCAAGTCAATTTGCAAAACTTTGCTTCTTTGTCTCTTTTCAATGTTATAATAGAAAGGTTTTGGAATGAAAGAAGATATAGTGTCTGATTTTTTCTCTTTCGAATGAACTATTTTTTTGTAGATATATCAGTTTTCTTTTTTTTTCTTTTTTTGCAAAAAGTTGTTGAATTTTGATTTGACTTTGATGTTATCAATCTTCTGACCAAAGTCGTTCTTTTTTACATAATGAAGTAAAGTGATGCTTTGTCAAAAACTATTTCTATTTTCACTTGTTCCTCATAAAAATCTCAAATAAATTAAATTAATGGACTGAAGTTTCTATCACAGTATTACTAAATAAGAAGTTTTTGATAGCATCTGATTCTGAAAGGAATTTGAGTTCCAAAATATTGATTAATTGTAAATTAAATTTTAAATTTGAAAGTGTCTTGAAAACAAACCAAAAATATATTGTATTTTTTTTTTTTTTCTGGATTAATTCCTCTAATCTTCATCAGTTGCATGATCAAACAAATAATTTGCAGCTAATGTTTCATTTTTATCACAAGCAAAGAAAGCTTCAATTACTTTGCTTCTTTCAAATCCTAATCCTTCCAACTATTGATCAAAAAAAAAATTTTTTTTAATAAATAAGAAAAATCATGAATTAGAAAAAGAAAGAAAAAAGAGAGAGAAAGTACTCTTTCAATTGCTTCTTTTTCTTCTGGTGTAACTTGAATTGCATTTGGAGGTAATTGTGCTGGATCTCCTCCTTCATTTATCAAACGAATAAATTCTTCTTGATTTTCAGTAATAAGCTAAATAATAAAATAAATTAGAATGAATATCATTTTCCTATTTTTTGAAAGAATTTTAAAAATGTTAATTTTCGAAAATTACTTGAAGTAATTGAGGGTTAGATTGTCCAATTTGCTGTAAAAGTGGTTGAAGAAGTTGAGGATTAGATTGAACAACATTTCTCATTTGTTGAAATTGGGGATTATTACGTAAGAAATCAAGTGCTCCTTTATTTTATATAGAAAAATAAGAAAATAAAATAAATATTAAAAATAAATAATAAAAATAAAAATGTACCTGGTTGACCAGTGGCAGCTTGTTGGTTTCCTCCAAAGAAATTTGGAAGAGGAGCAGGTCCTCCTTGTTCAGTTTGGGTTTGTGGTTGTGGTTGAGTTTGAGTTTGAGTTTGTGGTTGGGTTGGAGCTTTAAGAATGAAAAAAAAAAATTTTTTTTTAAATAACCAAATAATAATAATGAAAAAAAAAAAAAAAGCATTAATACCTCTTTGTGCTGGTGGATTCATTTGAGTTTGTTGCATTGCTTGTTCGACATTTGGTGGAATACCCTTTTTGTTTTTGATTTAATTTTATTTTATTTTCAAAAATCAAAATGATGGAAAAAAAAAATTTTTTTACATTGAAGAGATAATCAACAGCTCTTTCGGGATTATAATAAGCGGCTTTAAGAGCTTTAACAACTTGTTGTTTTTCAAATCCCATATCGATTAATTGATTGACAACATTATCAAGTTCAGCACCAAGGACTTTATAATTAAATTGATTTTAATTTTAGTATTTCAGTTCAACTGAAATGAAGAAAAAAAAAAGAAATTAAAACCTAAAGATGAATCAGGAGATCTTTCAGTATGTGTAGTTTCGGTTGGAGTTTCAGTTTTAACTTCTTGTGGTCTATTCAGAAGAAAGAAAAAAATTGATTTTGAATTTTTGAATTTTGAAAAAAACAAAAATATTTTACTGTTCTTGTTTAGTTTCTTCGGGTTTTGGTTCTTCTTTTTTTGGTTCTTCTTGTTTTACTTCTTCTTTCTTTGGTTCCTCTTTTTTTGGTTCTTCTTTTTTCTAAGAAATAAAAAGAACCAAATAAATAAAAAAATTGAAGTCAATTGAATTTTTAATTCAAATTATTTACCTTTGAGACCATAACAACGAAAAAATCGGTTGGAGTTAATCCCATGTTACTCACAATATCTGTATCTTGCAAAATTTTACCTAAAAGAAAACGAACAAGGAAATTTTTTTTTTTTTTTCATTTCATTTCATTCTTTTTTGTTTTTGAAAGAAAAAATCAAACCTTTTAAGATAATTTTTTGTTGAGCTGGAGCACCGACATTAAACTCATTACTTAATCTTTCTTTAAGGGCAAGGATCTATAATTTTTTTGAAAAAATTCAATCTCATGTCCATTTTACAATCATGAAAGAAAAGAATAAAATGTTACTGTTGTGCTATCTTCAGTTTCCAATTCATATTTTTTTTGAGTTAAATCCTTTACGACGATTTTCATTTTTGTAGAATCTCAAATTTTGTGTGTAAACTTTATAAGAATAATAATAAACTTCTGAATCTACAGTAGAAAAAAAAAAAAAAAAGAAAATTTTAATATTGTCAAAGTTTCTAATAATTAATGTCTTAATGAATGAAAAGAATGAACAAAATAATTAAAAATAATTGTCAAAATTTGGAATACAAAGTCAATAAGTTCAATAGAATTGAATGCTAAAGAATTCATGTCATAATATTAATTATGAATTAATTCAAGTCAATATTATACATTTTATACATTTTTTCAATTCATTTCTTCGATTTATTCAATTCATTCATTAAACGCATTTCAATTCATTAATTTTAATATTATTATTCAACATTCTTTCATTTTGACAATGCATTTGAAATTCTAAAATATTCGCCATCTATTTTCAATTTCATCTAATTCATCTGTTTCAATTTATATCTTGTTCATCTATTTCAATTCTATTCTGTTTCATCTCTTCATCTATTAGATCATCTTTTCGTTCATCATTTTCAATTCATCTATTAGTAATAAGAGTTAGTAATAAGTAAATTTCGATTTCAATCAACCAAAAAAAAAATATCAAAATTTCTTCCAACCAAAATGTAAAGTTATAACTTACAATTATAATGTATAATTTATAAAATGGATTCGATATATAAGTTTTATAGATACGATGTTGAGAGATAGGTTTGGTATCGAAAATAAATTGTTTATGCAATGCAATAAAATCCTTTATGCTTAATCATTTTTTGATCAACTATATCGAGAGTTAATCAATCTTTTAATCAATAATCAATGATAATAAAATGTTGAATTGTGAGTTGTGTTGAGGGTTGATGAAGAAGATGAGGATGGAATTGGGATTAAATAAGAGTATTTTGAATTGAAAAATGGAAGGATTGGATGCTTTGACAGAGAAAAAAATTGATTATGCCGCATAAATAAAAAAAAAAAATTATTTATGCCACAAAGGAAGGAATCGAAGCTTTTTCCTTTTTTTTACCTCTCTCTTATTGCATAAACAATTTTTATCGGTTTGATTCAAAACCAATCTCAACTCTATCTATCGATTACAACTTCAAGAATAGCTTCAATTACAACTTTAAGTCTTTATTTGTTGGAGAAAGTTAAGGATTTTTGATTGATCTAACAAGATTGTTGGCATTCCAATCGGATTAACAAAGTTTTTAATCATTGCATAAACAATTTTTATCGGTTTGATTCCAGTCAATCTCAACTCTATCTATCGATTACAACCTTCAACCCTTTATGTATTAGAAACTTCAGGATTTATCATTGATATAACAAGAATATCAAGTTTATTATCCAAATTGTTATTGGAATTCTAATCTTGACAATGTTTTTCTGCATAAACAATTTTCAAACCAAACCAATCCCAAACTCTAAAGGATCGATAGAACTCAATCTTATTGCATAAACTAATCAACTGATCGAAGTCATTATCAAGATTATACAAGCATTGCAATTTTCTTCTTTCTCAGGTTTGTGTTGATTCCACTGGAATTATTCGGAGTTTGGAGACAGGCTTTAAAGGTCGAATGAACAATATGGCATAAAACAACTTTTTCAATCCAATCCACTACTATTTGACTTCTAAAGTCTTCACTTTTTTCCCAACAATGTAACTTGGAATGGAAAGATAAAAGTTCAGATGGAAGCAAAATCAAGTTTTTTTAAAACCCAAAGTTTGTGAAGGTAATGTTTAAGTAAGTCGAATTCTGGTTATAGTAAATTGGATTTTTTTCGAGCATAATTTGGATTCTGGATTTTATTTACTTTATTTATTTATTTATTTTCTTGAAAATGATTTACAAAGCAAGGGTAACTTCCTGAATAAAGTTGTTTTTACATTAATTTAGTTTCATTTAATTTAATTTATTTATTATTTTCAACTTGATCAACAAAGTATGAATGATTTATTTTTTTACAAGAGAGAATTCAGTTGATTTGTGATATCATGAAAATAAGGTCTTTGATCGGGGTTTTGAAGCCAACAAGCTTGCATTAAGTCAATTAATGTGATTGTTGCTTGATTATCTTTGTTAATCCCAGAAATTGAGGGCTAAATATAAATAAATAAAAAATAAATAAATACAAATAGGAAAAAAAAAAAAAAAATTAAATAATAAAATTAAAACCCTATTCCCATTCAAAACTTCTGATTGAATTTTATCATTTGAAAAATCAGGCCATACAACTTTTCGTGTTAACATTTCCCAAATAATAATTCCAAGTGAATATACATCAGATTTCTTATTATCCTAAGGAAGAAACAAAATTATTTTCAATGATCAATGAAAAAAGAAAGTAATAAAGTGAATGGTGTACTTGAGTTGTTCTATTTTGAATTTGGGAAAATACTTCAGGAGCAGCATATCTTGGTGAAAATCCAACTTGATTACGAACTTTTTGACGGTTTTTCACAGCAAATGATGAATCTGATGCCCTTGCTAATCCAAAATCACAAATTACTCCTAAAATATATTTTTTTTAAAAAAGTAAAAGCAAATGAGAAAAAAAGGAATCAAACCTTTGATAACATATTTCCCAGGAGATGTTTGAATTTGATCTATTAATACATTTGAACTTTTTAAATCATTATGAGTAATTCCAAGTTCTTGAATTGATGACATTCCTGATGCAATATCACTTTTATTTTTTATTTTTATTTTCAAAAATGCTTCTTTGAAAAAAAATTACTTTGTGAGTTTCAGAGCAAGTAAAGGTGGTAAATCTTCATTTGGATGATGAATAAAATGAAATAAATCGAGTTCATAACGTTTTGTTACAATACAATATTCTGGTTCAAGAACATATCCAATCAATTTAACAACATTCACATGAAATGAACATGACCTATTTAAATTAATTTTTAATTTAAGAATAAAGTAATAATAAATTCAAAAGAAAAAATAAATAAAATGAAATAAACCACATCAAAGAAACTTCTTGTAAAAAGAATTCCCTATTTTCTTCATTTGAAAAAACATTTTCTTGTAAAACTTCTTTGATTACAACTTTATCAGTTCCATGTTGTGATATTAATTCTTTATCAAGTAATAAACCAGTATAAATACATCCACCTCCACCTTTTACAAGTTTTTCTTCTTTCCTTACTTGATTTGGATATTGAAGTAATAAAAATCCTGGAACTGAGACTCCTGAAATTTTTTTTTTTTTTTTTCTGAAAAACAAAGTTCAAAGATGAAAAGAAGGAAAAAACCATGAATTGTGTTCATAACTGTTAAATCAGCTGTTATATTTGAGTTTAACTTACGACTGACTCCTTTTAAATGATTCTTTGAACTTGTTTCTAGAGGGATATTAACTTCTGAATTATTATTTGGTTTATTACTTCGATATTTTCGATAAAAAAGGAATCCAATTATTAACAAGATCAAAATCAGAACTAAAAGTCCAATAATTATTCCAACTATCATTCCAGCTGAAATTGAAAAGAAATTGTATTGGTCAAAAAAAAAGAAAATAATAGGAATAAAATGATAATGAAAAAACTTGGAGAGGAAGGTTTCTTTTGAGCTATTGGAAAATAATTTGTTTGAGAATTTTTTGGAAAAAGAAAAAAAGAAAAAGTAAAAAGAAAATAACCAGGAAGTGTCGTGATTTGAATGGATTTCCCAAATGGTTCCTTAATCCCATCTTTTAATGAATAAACTGTGATTGTATATCTACAAAAAGAATAAATATCAAATTGAAAGAATTAATTAATTTGCTGGGGAAAAAAAAAATCAAACTGGGTTCCAGGCTGAAGTAACGTAGCATTAAAACTCGTTCCAGTTTGGGTAATGAATTCTGCAATACTCCTTTTCGTTCTAAAATAAAATAATCAGTGAGAAAAAAAAAAAACAAAAAATGACAAATAAATTAGATCTAAAATATCAATTGAAAAAAGAAAAAAAAAGAGAGAAAATAACATAGGTTGAACGACAACTGAATAACTTGTTGCCAATGAAACACCATTCCATGATAAATAAACCCATGTTGAACCAATTTCAACAATTAAATTTGATGGTGCTATTTTATTTTGTTGAAAAGTTCATTTGATTAGAATTTGATAGAAAATCTTACGAGAGATTGGAGTTTGAAATTGAATCGTTTTTCCAATTGTTTCAAATCCCCCAACATTTCCAGAATAAATTAAGATGGTGTAATTTGTCCACTCAATTAGCTATTCAATTTTAAAATGACAAAGTGTTGAATTCAACAACAACAACAAAATAAATAAATAAATAAATAAAAAAATACGCTATTCATTGTAACTTGATTTGTTGTCACATCTAAACCTACTCCATCATTAATTGGAATTAACATTTCTTGAATAACTAAATAAACACGATAATCAGTTGCTCTCATTGGAATATCCCATGATAATATGGCTGAATCAGGTTTGGCAATCACTTGAATATTTGTTACTGGTTCTGGTACTTTTTTTTATTTTTATTTTGGATAAAGAAGAAAAGAAAAGAAAGAATAAAGAAGAAAGTAGAAATTAACATTGAACACAAGGTGATTCAATTTCATCAAATTTGCCAACTGTATCACTTGTATTCAAACAGTTTCGAAATGGGAAGCCCCCATATCCTTTTTCACAATCTCCACCTAAAAATTAATCAACATTTTGAAATCAACGAGGAAAAATAAAAATAAAAATAAAACTGGTTGTTTCATTGGAAGTTGTTGGTGGCCAATATGCATTTCCTTCAATTACTGAAAGACATTGAAGTGCTATTATATTTTCAAGACAAAATTGTGAGAAAAATATAAGAAGTGGAAGAAGGGGGAAAAAAAAAAAGAGAGAGACTATCAGTTGAAAAGATTGCACTTCTTCCTTCACTTAAATCATAACCATTTTCGTTTCCTGAATAAATTGTAAAAATATATTTAACTGATTTTTCAAGATTATAAACAATTGTTGAATTAATATTTCCAAAATCATTTGAAGAAATTAATGTTTCATTGAAATCTTTTTGAATTAATTTATACTGTGTTGCACCTTCACTAATTTGCCAACTTAATTCAAGTGTTGTCATATTAATTCTTATTGATTGAATAAATAATGGGGCTATTTTATTTCGAGATTAAATTGAAATTGAGATAGAGAAAGAAAGAGAAAAATGTTATACGAGCAGGGAAGGTTGTAAAATTGAAACTAGTTCCAATAGTTTCAGGGTTTGCAAATATTCGAATTGTATAATTTTGATTCGGATAAAGATCATTAATTGTGGTTCTAAGTCTTGTTTTTGAAGTGGACTGAGTAATATGGAGTGATATTGATGATAATAAATTTTGCCTAATCATTTGAGTTAATTAAGATATTGTTCCAAAAAAAAAAAAAAAAAAAAAAAAAAAAAAACAAATTTTTACTTTTGATCAAAAAGTTTTGCAGAATATGATATTGCTCCTAAACTTGGAGTCATAAAAAAGGTGATTGAATTATATGTTGGTGGTCTTCTTGTAATTCCTGAAACAGCTATTTTTAAATTAAATTTAAACCAAAATGAAAGAAAGAAAGAAAAAAATTACGAGAAGGATAAGTAATTGAAGTAATATCTTTAAAGTACTTGAGTGAATTTGATGAAACTTGAGTAAATAATCTGATTTTATAGAAAGTGTATGAATCCAAATTTGAGAAGGTATAACTCGTTGTTGTTGATTCGATTGTCTCGTTCAATGTCTTATTTATTGTTGATTGAATTAATTAATTAATTAAATGAAAAAAAAGAAAAAGAAAAAAGAAACCAAATTTCCAAATGTATCAACAATTCCAACTTGATAACTTTTTGCATCTGGACTTATATTCCATGAAATTGAGATTGAGTTGGATGTTTTTTCTTTAACAATTGGAATTGAAACAACTATTTTACTTCCATCTATCAAGTTTATGATTTGAATTGTCATTTTTTTATTTTTTTTGAAAGTAAAAAATGATTAATTTAAAATTAAATTTGAACATTCATTAATACAAGAAAATCCATCCCCAAAATATCCACTTTTACATTGACAACTAAAGCTTCCTTGAGTATTTGTGCATATTGCAAAAGGATGACAATTATCCGTTCCCAAATTACATTCATTAATATCTATTTATAAAATTTTGAAGATGTGATACTATCCCATAAAATAACAATCAAAAGTGAAATGAATACCAAGACAATCAACGCCATCATAGCCAATTGGACATTCACAAATAAAATCTGTTGGTCCTGTTGAAATACATTTCCCATTTCCACATGGATTTCCACTCAAACATCCATCTTTTTTTTTTTTTTTTTTTTTTTTTTTGGTTATTTTGTTGAATTAAAATAGATTTTTTTCGATCTTTCTTTTCATTTCATTTTTGAAAGAAATAAAAAAAACCTTGAATATTCATAATGACTCCATTTAATTTTCCGTTGTCTTCCCAAGGATAAACATCTTTAATCCACAATTTCCATTTTCCATTTGGATATTTACCTCTAAAATTTGAAAATGGTCGTTCTGGTCTTAATGAACTCGCAACAACATTATTTGAAAACAAGTAAGTTGAAACTGAATCCTTTGCTGAATCAGTAAAAAGTGTTCCATCAAATACGTTTTCAAAATCAAATCCTCTTTGATTACTAAGAGTAATGTGACTTCCATCTGGTCCATATAAGCGAATTATTAGATCAGCATTCCAAGTATGAGTCAACCAAATCTGTAAAGTAATTATTGAATATGGAGAAAGTGGAACATTTAATCCTGAAACATAAATATCACTTTCAGTTGTTTTAGTTTCATCAATAATCAATGATTCTTGTTTTCTACAAATAAGATTTGTCCTATCAACTAAACTACAAGTTGGACATGGATTTGTTGGGGAACATTCTATTATCGGTTTTTCATTAATGGAGAGTTGAAAATTTTTTCAAAGAAAAAAAGATACCAAAACAACTAATTCCATTTCCAGAATAACCAAGAGGACATGAACATATAAAATTTCCAACTGTGTTTGTACAAATTGCATTGGAATCACAATTATCACTTCCCGTACTACATTCATCAATATCTGTTCAAAAATGTATTGAATTTTGAAGAACAAGAAAAGAAGGAAAAAAGAGAAAAAAATAAAATAAAATTCTTACCAAGACAACCAACACCATCATAACCAATTGGACAATCACATTTAAAAGAAGTTATACTTGTTGGAATACATGCCCCAATTCCACATGGATTTCCCATCAAACATCCATCTATTTATTTATGTGTTATTTTTGTTTTCCGATTTTTTTTCTTTTTCTTTTTTTTTTTTGACTCTTTCTTCATTTATTTTACCTTGAATTTCCAATTTAACTTTATTTAATATCCCATTACTTCCTCCAACAGTATCATTAATCCATAATTTCCATTTTCCATTTGGATTTTTACCAATAAATTTTGAAAATGGTTGTTCTGGTCTTAAAGATGTAGCAACAGTATTGTTCCAAAATGTATAATTTGATACAAAATCTAAAGCCAAATCTGTAAATAATGTCCCATTAAATATATTTGTATTAGTTCCACCTCTTTTATTTGTAAGAATAATGTAACTATCCTCTGGTCCATATAATCTAATTTCACAATTTCCATTCATTGGATGAATCAACCAAATTTGGACTGTGATAACTGCAGATGAAGAAAGTGTATCATTCAATCCTGAAAAAGTGAGAATACTTTCAATTATCACTGGACCAGGAATGTTATTGAGAGGTCTTAAAGTTGTATCTTCAAATATAATTGTTGATGGTGGGGAAAATGTTGTTTTCGAAGTTGTATCATTTTCATAAAGATTTGATGTCAGCTGTTCATCTATTTCATTTTTATACTTATTATTCGTTTCTCTATTTCATTTTTTTTTTTTTTTTTCTCGAATTCTTTGTTTCAAAAAGAGTCATTTTTAATTACCTTCAATATTCAATATGAAACTCTTCAAAGTTCCATCATCTTCCGAAGGATAAGTATCGATAACTCTTAACTTCCATTGCCCATTTGGATTTTTACCTCTAAAATTTGAGAGTGGATCTTCTGGTCTTAAAGGGCTAGCAACAACATTATTTGAATATGTATAAGTTGAAACTGAATCATTTGCAGAATCTGTAAAAAGTGTTCCATTAAATACATTGTCCTTACTTCCTCCTTGAAGGTAACTTAGAACTACTTCACTTTCATCTGGTCCATATAAAGAAATAATTAAGTCATCACTCCATGTATGAGGCAACCAAATCTGTAAAGTGATATTCGCATTCAAAGAAAGTGTATCATTTAATCCTGAAACATAAATAACACTCTCAACAAAATAGTCGCCTGTGATGTCCATTGATTCATTACTCTCAAAAGAAGCAATTGAAGAATGAACAACATGTTGAGTTAAGTAAACTAATAATACAATGAAGAAGAAGAGAATAGAGAGATCAGGAGTCATCATCTTCTTCTTCAGCATAATTAATTTTCTCAGCTTTACTTCTACATAATCCTCTTCTTTACTTCTTTACATTTCATAGGAATAACAACACTCTGCTTGGTCCTAATAGATTTAGAATTGATGTAGAATTGATTTAGACTTATTATTGTTTGAGTTTTCTCTACTTTACTTCTCACAAACAAAGAACAAACAAACAAAGAAACCAAAACTAACCTCCTTCTGTAATACATAAATTATAAACTCCATAAGTTCAAGAGAGCTTCAAAACATCATTTCGAATGCATAGATAGAGTGTAATGAGGGAACATCAGAGCTTCTCCTACTCATAAATTAATTAATTAATTCTGAATTGTAAATTGTGTAAATATGAATTATAAAAATACCATTTTCACATTGAAATCGACTTTGAAAGAAGCTTGAAAATTTGTCTTTAGCTAGCTGATTAACGAACAGAACAGAAATCAGTTCAATCAGTTCATATAATCTTGTAACTTTGAAAGATGCTTGAATCTATTGCAAACGAGTAATCAGATCTTCACTTGCGCACTCGTCCTTCGATTCTAATAGAATTTCTTTCAGAATATCATAATTTCATTGATTCCTGCATCATTACACTTATGACTATTACAACAATCTATCTATTACTCTATTCTCTGATGAAATAAATGTAGAAATCTTACAAATCTTAATAACAAATCGTTGAAATCACTTTGAAGGAATCATAGCGCTCTGATGATTAGAATCATTATGAATGCTATAACATTTACTAAGATTTCAAACATTTTTATTTAATAATAACAATCTAATATTTTAGGTTTTATTAGTTAGACCGATCTATGAGTTTTTAGCTAGACCTTGTGAGATGGAAATTAGAAAATTAATTAGAAGATGGGCTGAGTCATAGGGAAATCATGTTGCATTCCAATTGCCAGCTTTAACATTCTTTTCTTTTTAAAAAGTTGAAGATAACTCAAAATCCTTTTTTACATTCTGAATTAGAGAACAGTTAGAATAGAAGGTACTTTACTTTACTTTACTTTGTTTTCATTGATTGATTGCTTTTATTTTTTATTTTTATTTCATTTTATTTTTTTGAAAGAGATTTGAAATTTCACAATCTACTAGTATTAGCTATAGAATTCTTGAATTGAATCTAACCTTTTGTAAAGTTTCAACAAAAATGTATTCTTGGATCAAGTTGATAACAATTAATTTTAGTCCTGTGGATGAATTACTTCGAACTCCTCGAGAGGCATTTGGACTCAGTATACCATATTTCAATATCTTGGTTAGAATTTATTGATTTTTTTTTTTTTTTTTCTTTCCTTTACAATGAATGCATTTCTTTTTTTCTTCTTTGAAATCAATTAACCAATTCAATTAAATAACTAGTTATGTTTACTTTTCACTTATCCATTAGCTTTTATATTTCGTTCTTTACCAACTCCAAAATTAAAACATATATTCTCTTTAGTTGCAGGAGTATTATTTGCTCAATTTTATGCTCGTGATGAATGGTGTCATTCTTTTGGATCAACAACATTAACTTACATTATCCTTCTCTTTGTTTCTCAAAAATATTCCCCAACATTAATTTTTATTATTGCAATTGGTTGGTTAAGTTATTGTCATATGATTAGAATGGATGAAACAATTCAAAATGATCCTTCAGGAATTCAAATGATTTTAACAATCAAATTAACAAGTCTTGCTTTCAATATTCATGATGGATTTACCATTTCTTCATCAGAAAATAGGAAGAATAATGGACAAAATGGTCATAGTAATCATCATAATGATTCGGTAATCAATGAAATTATGACATCTGAAAGAATATTAAAAGAGAGAAAATCAAGAGCTGTTTATGAAACCCCTTCCCCTCTTGAATATTTTGGATATATGTATTTTTTTGGAGGAATATTAACTGGACCAGCTTTTGATTTTGTTGAATACTCTACTTCAGTTGATCTTTCAAAATATAATCAACATTATAAAGATGGAAAAAAACATCTTCCTTCACCTTTTTATCCTGCAATTGGAAAACTATTGAGTTCTTTAATCTTTGTTGCTGTTTATGAATTTCTTAGACCTTCTTACCCAAATTCACTTCTTAGAAACCCAGAATTTCTTTACTCTCAAAGAAGTATTTTTGCAAAATTCTTTGATATTCTAATTATTTGCTTTTGTGAAAAATCAAAATATTATTTTGTTTGGTTAATTGCAGAAGGAGGATGTAATCTTTGTTATTTTGGATTTGAAGGATATTCAAAGGATGGTAAACCAATGTGGGGAGGAATTAGTAATGTTGATGTGATTGGATTTGAGACAACTCAATCAGTTAGAAATTGTACCACTCTTTGGAATACAAATACTTCACTTTGGTTAAGAAGATATGTTTATGAAAGAGCTCCACCTCCTTATAATTTAATTGCAACTTATATTGTTAGTGCTTTTTGGCATGGTTTTTATCCTGGATATTATCTCTTTTTCTTCTCAATGGGAGTTTTTCAAGTTACTGCAAGAATTTGTAGAACCAAAGTTCGTCCTTATTTCTTAGATTCTAATGGTGAACCTTTACCATCAAAAAGAATTTATGATCTTCTTGGATTTCTTGTAACTTATAGTCTTGTTCATTATTTTTCCACATCATTTATTTTATTATATACAGATCAAGTTTTAGAACTTTGGAAATCATTTTATTTTATTGGTCATATTGCATTATTAATAGGATTATCTTTTTCATTCATTCCAAAAAAAAGAATTCATCATAAAGTAAAATCAAACTAAATCAATTTGTTTTATAATTATAAATTTGATTTATTTGTAAATAATAATGATAATAATAAAAATAATAAAATGAAACAAAATTTTTTTTATTTTATTTTTACACGATTTGAATTTTTTTTTTTTTTTTTTTGTTAGAAAAAACAAAAGAAAAATCAATTATTTAGTCATCGATTCTCCAAGTAATTCAAGACCAGTTTGAGAAATTTCAGGCTTTTCCATTTCTAATTCTGTTTCTGTTGTTCTCTTTCTTCTACTTCTACTTGATGATGAATCATCTTCAATTAATTCACCTAATCCAGCATCTTTCCAAGCGTGAGCTAATCCTCCTGAGATTTTAAATTTTGAAAATGTATCTTGATTCATTTGTTGAAGAACCATTTGTTCAGCTTTTTCAAATAAAGATGGTGTAATATTTCCTTGATCAAAATCTTCTAAAATTTCTTTTTGAATATTATCATCGATATTAATGAGTAAAAGTGCTTTTGAATCAATATATTGTTCAATAATTTGTTTTGCTCTTCCTTTTCCAGCTCCTTCTTCAATACTTAATCTAAACTCTTGAACTTCTAAATAAAATTGAAGATTTTCGACACACCATGATTCAAGACAATATTTTTGAAATGCTTGTAATAAAGCTGGAGTCCTTAAACAATGATTAAATAAATCATCAGAAAGAGAGAGTTGACTTTCATGTCTTCGAACCCAAACTTTTTGAAATGAAACAATGACAGGATAATAAAGAGTAATTGCTGAACTTGTGATCCCACAAGCTAGTAGAATTACAAATGGTGCAAAAGCTGAAAGTGGATGAGCAGAAGAGAGGACTTGAGTTATAACATAAACTGCAAATCCAATAGGAACTAGAAATAAAAACACTTTGAGCTCTTTCTTTAATGAATAAGCATCTTGAACATTCCATAATAAATAGATTGTTAAGATTCCTGTAATGATTAAAAAGATGGCCCAAGCAATTTGTAAAAAAAACATTTGAGGATAACAAACGATTGCTTCAGTATCTGCTTCCTTAGCTCGAGTAATAAAAAAGACAAAGAGTTCATTTAAAAGAATCACTCCAACATAAAGTAAAAGATTGAACTTTTTTGATGTTAAGAATGCATACTTTGGAAACCAAAAATCTTGATCATTTTCTCTTTTTGGTCTTAATTTTTTGATATTCCATTGAGTGTGAAAGTATAATAACATTGCTCTTAATGGATAAGTCTAATAATAAGATAAAAAAAATTTTATTTATATATTTAATATGATTTCTTTTTTTTTGAAAATAAAATTTACAAAGAGCCAGCTTATGAAAAAGAAGGATGATATCCAAATTCTTAATGTACAATCAGCAGGAAATCTTGGTGAGAATGTTATCCATGATGAAAGTAATCCAAAAGTACTCATAATACATCCAATAATAGAAAGCTAATTTTTTTTTTTTTGAAATTTATTATTATATTTCTTTTCTTGAATTCAAAATTGTAATGAAAAAGTAATAGAAAAAGAAGCTTACTGGCCATCCTCTTTGAGAAATGGGCGTTCTATTTCTTCGAATCAGGACCAAAGCGCACCCAACACCAATGTAAATATAATAAAGAATTAAGAACAATAAAACAAGTTTATCTGCTTGTGGCGTTAATTGTCGAGCCATATTTTCAACTTTTGAGAGTCTTTCTCTTTCTTCTCTTCTTCTTTGGTTCTTAGAATAGGTTCAACAATAATGCTAATGGATAAATACGCTTCTTTTTCTATATATTTTTATTAAATTTTCGTTATTTTTTTCATTTTTTTTAAAAAAAAAATTTCAACAAAACGAACAAAAATAATTGTAAAATGACTGTTTTTTTAGAGAAATAGAATGAATGATATGTAAAGAATAAAATGAATTAACATCAAAAATGAAGGATTTGTTAAACTCCACGATGAAAGTGTTTCAGAAATTTTCGCAAAAAAAAACGAAAGTCATTGTTTTATCAAAAAAAACGAGTCATGTTTTTTTTTTTTTGAAAAAAAAAATAAGAGTCATGAATTTTTTTTAAAAAAATATTTTTAACTTGCATTGCATAAAACTTTTTCTATTCACTTTAGTTTTTTTTAAAAAAAAAATCAGTTGAGACAAGACAATTAGCTCTTTTTTAGCTTTTCCTTTGTTCCAAAATTTTTCTTTTTTTCTTTTTTCCCTTTTTTTTTTTTTCAGTTAGAGCATAATTAATTAATTAAAATCAAGAAAATCAAGGATTCAACAACCCAAAAACAGAAATGCAAATCGACTCCCGTTCCTTTTCTGGACTCAGATCAAAGGAGGATTGCACGTGATTTGTAACAAACGAACCCCAAAAAGAAAAGTGTTGTGCGATGATCAAAAAAAAAAAAATTGATCCCTCGTCAAGAAAGAATAGAAAGAAAGAATTATAATTGCAATGGTTATAATTCTTCTTCTTCTTTTTCAAATTCGATTCATTTTTATTGAGCTTGTATCAAATATAAGAATCTAGAATCGAAATAAATTCGGGTCATGAAAGAAAAAGTTTCAATTTGTATTCGATTTTTGGTATTCTGATAAGAAAAAGAAATGAAAAATTTAATATCAAAAGCTCAAATTTTGAGATTCTAGATTATTTATGGATTAAAAGAAAAAGAGAAAGAAAAAGAGAAAGCTCTTGAATGTGATGAAACAAATAACTTTTCTTCTTCTTCTTCTTTTGATTTTTTTGATTTTTCTTTTCCTTCTTCTTTCTTCTTGATTTTTTGTTGATTTTCTTTTTCTTCTTTTTTAAAAATCCTCAAGATATCTTTTCAAAAAAAAGAAAATTTGAATTTCGTCAAAGTTGAAAATATCTTGAGTTGACGGGAAAATAAATAATCATTTATTTTGAAATGTCATCTAATCAAAATTTGAAGCGATCAACGATTCATTCTTTTTTGAAACATCGACCTTATGAAATTTTAAATTGCAAAACAAAAACAAAAAAATTCAAAAACGAGCATATTCATTGAAACCCTTCTTCTCAACATCAATTGAATATAACTTTTAATGAAAATTTGAAAGGAGATCTATCTATCTTTGATTCTGAATATCAACAAGCAGATATTTTCAAGAGAAAGTTAATTAACTACATCGTCAGTGTCTAATTCTACATCAGAGTCATAAATTATTAAACCGAAAACAGTTCCTATTTCGTTTCTGTTGAGGGTGCGTTAAAGATCACCTTTTAACTCCTCTCAAGTGTACTCAAGCAAGCACCGAATGAGATTTTTCATTTTCTTCTTCAACTTTTCCTCTTCATTTCAATATTGTATGTGTGGTAAATTATTCGCTTGTTGTAAAGTTTTGAGGATTTCTTTTCGATTCAAAAGAATAAAAAAACAACTTTTTTCGCCATTTTTTCATTTTTTTTTAGAAAAAAAAAACATGGCGGATTAATTTTGGACCCAAAGCAAAGAAATCAAAAAATCATCATGCGTTGATTAATATCTCTTCTTCTTGATTGAGGAGTTCGAGTCCATAATAAAAGCTATCATGGATTCTTTTTTGAGAATGATCTTTCGATCAATTGAATTTACGAAAATCACTTTTCCTGTTTGATACATTTTGGTGGAGCTGACTTTTCCAGCTCCATACCTCGTGAAAGTCTTGACAATGGCGAAGGTATGATTTATTAGACTTTTAACTTGAACAAAGTAATTCAAAGTAATTTATTAATCACTTACATTGTGGAGTGTAGTGGGTTGCGTTAGTCTGGATCTTTGAGGAGATTATAGAGAGCATGACTCAAGATTATGCGTTAATCGTTGGCTGATTCTCACTTCTCTTCCATCAGCCCAAAGTAATTTTTTTTTCTTTATTTTTTTTTATTTTTTATTTATAAATTCTTTTTCAAACAAATATTACAGCGTGCTTTTGAAGCTGGATTGGAAATGAGTGATTTGGAAAAGGTTTTGTGTTAAGCGTTGGCTGGTTCCTTGCACATGACAAATTTTTTCTTTTGTTTTTGTTTTCTCCTTTAAAATTCCTATGCAAGCTATTTCCATTCACTAAAAAAATTTCCCAGTATTTTTTATTTTTATTTATTTACTTTAGTTTGTTTAAATTAAAGCAAACTAATATCCCTTTAAAGGACTTAATTTTGAATTCACTTCTTCGAACACTCTCTTCTATTTCTTTGTTTTGATGATCACCTTTTTCTTGGGAACACACAAAAAAAAACTTTGACAGTTTTTTAAAGTAAGTCTTTTTCCTTTTCTTTTTAAAGTCCTCTTTTTTTTTTTTTGGAATCAAAAATAACTAATTGTTCACAAAAACAATATGAAATAGATGAATTTCAAAAAAACGAAATGGGACCACCCAAATTATTACCTTCCATTAGCCATCTTCTTTTCGATTGATGCGGTTTCTTTTGCGTTCGTTTGTATTGGAGAAGTTCGTATATTCTTTCCTTCGCAAGTGAGAAAATAATAGTCCAAATGACTTACAACAAATGCACATTCTCAATCACGTCTTACTTGTAATTCAATTGATTTTTCTGTTGTTAACTTTGCTTCAAGAAGGAGACAATGATCAAGGACAAATTGAGATGAGAAAGCCCTTTCAAATCTTGGAGTAAGGCCTTAAAATTTTGTTTCCTAATCTCCCCTCGATGCTTTTTTACATGTTGAGCTTCCCTTTCAGATTGTATCTTGTTTAGCGAGCGCTTTGAAAAATATTGGTCAAAAATAAAAATAAGCTTGAATTAAAATAAAATAAAAATAAAAATAAAGCTTCTTATTTAATTTATCATTTCATTTTATGATTATTCTTTCAATTACAAAATTAAATTTCTTTCTTTTTTAAAATTGAAATTTCAAAATTTTCAAAAAATAAATAAGTGGGGAGATTATTCAAGGAAGAACTTTTGATCAATTTGTTTGAATGAAGGTCTTTCACTTGCAACTTGATCCCAACATAATTCAATGACTCCTGTTAGTAATTCAAGATTTTTATCTCCTTTACTATCTGGAATTGGTTCTCTTTGTCCTGATCGAACATGAAAGTCTATTTCTGTTGTCTCTTTCACTAAAATATGATTTATTATTTATTGAAAAATAAATTGAAAATAATAATAATAAAAAATTGAAAAACAAATAAATAAATGATAATAAAAATTACAATTTGACCAAGGAATCTTTCTAGACATCATTTCCCAAATAATGATTGCATAAGAATATACATCTGCTTTCATTTCATCTTCAACAGAAACTTTTGTTACATTAGTTGTCATTCTTCCAAATACTTCTGGAGCTGAATATCGAGGTGAGAATCCTTTTACATTTACAACTTTCTGATTTATCGTCTAATTAATGTTTTTTTTTTTTTTTTTTTTTTTTTT
>Ga0209960_1001092_pt1 | contig 41378 bp, 30 predicted proteins | sample ThiBiot_500_plan_2_FD_183947 | JGI IMG/M metagenome (GOLD analysis project Ga0209960, IMG submission 183947) | Wastewater bioreactor microbial communities from Cape Town, South Africa - Thiocy_expt_500_plan (SPAdes) | ecosystem: Engineered > Bioreactor > Thiocyanate-remediating >... | reverse complement strand
TTGTAAATAAACTACATTGATCACCAACAACACAACTACTATGCTTCTTGTCTAAAAATCATTACTTCAGATCTTTATATCGAGAAAAAAAACTCACTTACTGATTCGATTGAAAGTGATGTTAGTTGGACCAATAATGAATAATGTAAAAGGTCCTCTTACATTGGGATCAAATGTTGTCACTATCAATGTATATACTTTGTTCGCTTCAAGATAATTTCCAACTTTGAAAGAACTTCCGCAACTGAAGTTGCTTTGTGTGATTATGTCTGTATTTGGATAAGATGGATCGAAATCACCTCTATAAATATATCCGTATAATTTAATAGTGCTGTTCGCATTGAATGTATAAGAACCACTATGTTGTATCTCGATTTGAATTGCTTCATAGTGATAATTTCCTTTTCCACATACTCGCGGATAGACGGGAGTTTCTTCTATCAGTTCGGATTGATATGTTGCTTGAAGAGCTAGTAAAAGCAATTTAATTGAAGAAAGAACTTATTTTATTAGACTTACTGATATAATTGAAAGTAACATTATTCGGACCGGATACCAATATCGAATAGTTATAGTTGTTCGAACTGTCCCAATACAATGTACCCAGGGTCAAGATGTATGTCATACTACGTTGCAATTCAGTAATGATTTTAAGTTGGTTTAGGTCTATTGGGCAACCTTGTTTGATATTGCCGGGTAAGCTTTCAGAGGAGCCGTGCGAATTATAATGTTGTTCATACAAATACCCAGATATAGGGATGTCACTACTTATAATCGACAATGTATAATTGCCTGATTTTATGACATTAATCTGTATATATTCATCATATGCATTTGAAGTTAGACAATATTCGCTATCAAATGCAGGATTATTTTGAGTCATTTGTGATGAGTATAATGATTGGACAATCGTTGTTGGATGGACATCTTCAACAAAAAAAACTGTATCGTGCAGATGAAATCATCATCAAAATATATATTTTCAGAGTTTTTCTTTGTCAATATCTACATACCAATTCGTTTCATATTAATTTCTGAAGGTCCTTTAGCGATTACGGAGAACGGACCTTGCATATTTATGTCTTCATTTGGTGAAATAGTTACTATCAAAACATATGTGGTATTGTAGTGCAAGTAAGTACTAATTGAAAACTGTCGATTTTCACAATAATCATCGTCCCAACTTAATGAACTCTCTACCGAGCTGTAAAAATCAAATTCATGTTCGTACAAATAACCATATGTATCAAGATCACTGTCACTTGAGAGCATGTAATAACCTGATATATCCACATCTATCTTTATAGCTTCAAAATAATATTCCAATGGTCTGCAATTGAGATGGCCAAATTTCGGGCTTTTATCGTCAAAATTCGATGAATAATTTGATTCGATGATTGGTTTTGTATCATCTAGAGTGAAATAACGATAAATGAATGTCCCTTAAATTTCAGCATCAAAAAACAAAAAAACTACACATACTTATGGGTTGCATGGAGACATTGCTTGGACCATTCACGATTATTGAGAAGACACCTTGTCCAAACATTTCTTCTGTCGTCACGACTAATATAAATGAAGTGTTCATTTTACGACGCAACACAATTTCGAATCGGTCATAGAATGGATTTGAAACGGCCGCTTCGATCATGTTTTCTTCAAGGTCAAATAAATTAAAATCATTTTCATATGCATATTCAAACATCTCTATGTCGCCTTTCACTGCAATAGTATAATCTCCTTGTTCTGCTGTATGGATTTCAATAATTTCACAATAGAAACTTAACGATTGGCATTTTCCGAAATGATTACATTTATGGCTTTGTGCTGTTAACGTCGATACATATTGTGTTCGAACAGATTTCACAGTATCTATGGAACAGAGAGACATTGAAGTTCGACAAAATATGAAAATAAAGAGAAAACTTACGACAAAAAATATTTTTCATGATTTTTTGCACTCGATGATTATTTTGATCGACAATATAAATATTTCCATAGCTATCAAATGACATACTAGTAGGATAAGCTAATTTATCATCTGTTGAATCTGGTTCATCTGAACATCCAAATATACAATAAAAATGATTATTTTCATCTGAACGAATTATACGATCATTGCCACTATCAAGAATGAAAAGATTTCGATCACCATCAAGAAGAATACTTATTGGCCAACGGAGGTCGATTGTGACTGTTAATGATCCATTTCCTGCTACTGTTATTCCATTTGTTTGATTCAGTCGAAATAATTGAATTCGATGATTATTGAAATCGGTAACATATAAATCGAAATTGATATCAACAAAAATTTCCATAGGACCATGAAGCATATCCAACGATGATCCTTGAATACCTGTTCCAGCAACAATTGCTCTTGTGCCATCTGGCCATTTTTTGTCAACTCGATGATTAGGAAACATTGAACAATACAAATTATCACAAATATCAATGAAAAGACCATAACATGGTGATGAAACAGACATAGCTGGTATCCATGTTTCGTTTTCAGCAATCCATCTCTCAACACGACCATTAAGTCCATTATCAACATAAATATCACCATTCGTTGTCACAAATATTGATTGTCGACCTGATAAGTCAGCCGAAATCGTTTTTGATGGATTATCACTACTTTTATTTTCCCAAATAAGTATCTTGTTCGCTTGCTGATTGTACGTATAGATTGTGTTTTCCGAATTGACAAAAACCTGCCCTAGGTATAGACTAAGAATAGTTGGATTGCTAAAAGTAGTTGCATTGATATTCCAAGTAGCATTTGAATGAAATCGTGGTTGATTATATGAGATGGCTAAAAGAAAGAAATCTTTGAAAAAATGAGAATTAATTTTGCGGATTCACAAACTATTGATCGTATTGAAAAGCAAAAAATATACCCAAATTCGAGCGAACATTTTTAATGCAAGTAATATCATAGAAAGTTTGTCCTTTAAATAACAATTTCAACATACAACATTGGTAGAACATGTTTTTTCTGTTTTTTTATTCATTTTAGTTTAGAAATCACTTAATCAAATATTGTCATGGAATCTTTGTAATGAAGAACAACAAAATAGATCAATAGAAGAACAATAATAAAAAAATCGAATTTTATTGTTCGTCCTCGAGACAAAAAGAAACACATCTAAGAGCAAGTAACGGTTGAAGTTGTGACAGTAACTCTTGCTGGACTATTATCAGCAGCTATTCGACAATTAACTGTGACAGATAAAAGAACTGAATGAAAGACAACAACGGAAACGACTTCATCGGCAACACCTTCGAGAGTAATAACTGCTCGATTGTTGGTTGTATCGATGTCGATCGATGTAAATCGTTGTTGACTTACAGCTGTCCATTTATTCCATTCGCCGAACAGGGCGAATTGAGTTCCTTCGGCATCGCCTAAGGATTGTAACGGTGAAACATACCAAACACAAATCGAGAGATTGTGACATTTACGAGCCGTGATTTCGATGGGAATTGGCGCTGAAAAACCTCGAACATCGGTCGCATTGTCATACGGCCAGGCAAGTCCGGAGACAGCGCCGATCATTGATGGAAATACAAGATAATCTTGTTGCATGGCTGATGCAAAGACAATGAAGAATGTTTGATTGCTTCTAAAAAAAAGAGCAAAAATATTAAAATTCAAAAAGAAGAAAGTCGAAACACGAACATTGTTGTTTTAGTTGAATAGAGTTCACCTTGTGGTGCGTTGTTATTCAAAGCCCAATCGGCAGCTAATCGATCGACAATCGTCAATGGATGTTCAGGTTTAAGAATGAGACCATCTTTTCGGCAACATTTCATAATTCGTTCGACATTTGTGTAATTAATCGCATCACCAGGTCCGACAGGACCTGTCGAGAGTGTAGCTATGGCAATTTCTCGTTCAGGAAGAACTTCACGAGGTGAATTTTTGTACGGCGCATCAGGTTGATTTTCTGTCGACCAGAGAACATCTTTAAATGGCGCAACACCAAGTGCCTCAACGAACATACTACTTATCCCAATAGCCCATTGCGGTGCTGTTTGACTTTCAAGATGAAATGCATAATCGGTCGATGCACGAGCATGTGTCACACGTGGAACTTCTAATGATGTTAACATATGTCGAGGTAAACTCATACAATATTGTAGATTCATGCCGATTTTTTCCGCCGCTTCACCCATCGATGTTAACCATTGATGGCCGAGATGAATGTCAGTGACGAGTGGAGTGAAATTATATGTCTGACGATCGAGCCAATCTTGTTCGTAGACAATCAAACCCCAATCATGTGTTTGCGTGAATAAATCAAACCAAAATGAATCATTACCGATTGGTAGTGCTTTACCACCGGCTTCATCAAGAGCAAATGAATAGTTTTTCTTATAGACTGTATCGAATGCCCAATAACGATTGTGTGCAGCGAATGGAATATTTTCAACTTTACGATGTAATGCTGGAAGACCATCAGGAAATACATTAGGCATGGCTGTGTATTGTGTTACACCGCCTCCGATTCCTTTGAAGTACCACCATGAATCTAATTGAATGTAATGTATGGGCAACGGGACTTTATATCGAACATCGATAATTGTTTGTTCGTAATTGACATTTTTTTCTGTATTGTAGTAATAATAACCACCGTTATCAGTGTAATAACCAAGATAATTAATCGTTAGATCATTTTGACGATGTTCTGTCGTTCGATTGTATGCTTTTCGTAAGGTTTGACCCCATTGTCGAATTGCATCGTTGATACCATTGGGTGAATAGGAGACAATCATTGAATGATTGTAATTAGCTGGTACAGATGACATTGAACCTACGACACCGTATTCAAGAACATTCTTTGTTTGACTTGGAGATGTAGCCATGAATCGAGTAAATGTCGAGAGAACAAGAGCATCGTGTTCACCACGTTGATTGTAATCGAACAGTACAATCGGTCCAGCTAATATACCGGATGTAATAACTTGTGCTGATGAATCCCAATGACCAGCATGTTTGTCATCATCACCAGCCATTTCACCTTCGTAAGTGAAAAAACCACGTTGATCGTCATCATTGATTTTTTCAATTTGAAACGAAGGAAAAACTGTTCGAACATGATTCATGTCTAATGCATTCGTACTTGTTAATTCTTGATCGCCTGTATCTAAATAAAAAGTAATTGCTGAGAATTCCTTCCATTGACGAATGCGACCAACGACTAAACTCGTTTTTCCATTACGAGTAAGTTCGTAATTCAATTGTGTTTCATTCCAATTGCCTAATCTTGGTTCAGAACCTTGACTTTTTGTTATATTTTTCAATGGTAAACTATTATCATCCGATGAATACCATTTATCATCGGCATACAAAGCTGTACGTGATGAACGAAGCCATGGATTATCATTGACATTGAGTTGATAGCCACCTTTTTCATCAACTATAACATTTAATTGAGCCGTACAGCCAACAATCACAAAAACAAATAAGAACAAATGCATCTTTTACACCTTCAATAAACGTAGATGAAAGATGAGAGACTGAAGAAACATATATTATATAGAGAACAGCCACTTACACAATGAGATATATCTTTATCTTTGGTTGCACTTGAAATATAAATATTCAAGGTCGTTTATACGTAAAATTGATGATGAGAAATGGTTAGTTGAAATAAATATGATTATCTCATAGAAAAAATAATTCTTAAATAAGTTTCATCTTCTATACATTAATTAACTAATTCTGTATGTTGTAGAGTAGAGTTATCGATAGTCTGCTAATTTTTTTTTATTATTAAACTACACTATGTACAAAAGACCAAAGAAAACAATGATAAGTTTTATTATATTTCTTTCTTTCTATGTTTTAATTATACAGATACATTTGTCTATGAAAACAGAAAATTAACGGGTATATTTTCTATTTTCTCATTCTGTTTTCTGTCGAATAAGAAAAACAAAAAAGAATACATAAAGAGTGTATTTCAATAGCTCAGGTCAGAGCGCTGATTCGACGAGTTATGCTTTGATTCACGCTTGAAACTGTATTTTTTCAACGGTTTTGTTGTTCGACAGTGTTAGAGAGCACTCTAACATACACTTTCTTTTCTCCCTATTGTATTTTTCGTTTCGTTCTCTTGTTTCGGTCCCTCAATTTTCGGCCCATATGTTGTACATGTGTACGATTGTCGAATGTCCTTATCTTTCTTTCTTTGTGGCTCTCTTCCTCTCTCTCTCCCTCACCTCGATTTCTCGAATTTCCTTGTCTAACGTCGCAATTTCTCTTCGTTTCCTCGTCTGGACCTGGATGTTCTTCCTTGTATAAATAGTTACGTTTTTCTTCGAATAAACGAGTTCAGTTTAATTTGAATTAGACAAGAAGAAATCTAGAGGAGACAAGACAGATTAGGCTGTTCTTGCTCTCTCAAAAGAAATCTTTTCTTTTTTCTCTCTCTCTCCTCTCGTCTTCTTCTTGTTACGGCGTTGCCCGTAACAGACAGAAAAAGAAAAAGATTACAAGAATAAAAAGCATTATTTATTTTCTTTCTTCCTTTCGTATCTGCTGACTTATACTTTTTTCCGATGTATTTCTCTTTCTTTTCATGACTCAGAATGTTGTTCCCACGTTTACTTGTTGGAAATATTTTAACGTTGACATTAGGTAAGACGCATATATTTCATTTGTAAAATTATTTTTCTCAAACATTATTGTGATATAGTAGAATTATTCCTATCGTCATTTGGATTCTCACCCTGGTTATTTCCATATATGTTTCGTTCTTTGGTTTTTACCCAACGACATATATATATATATTCGTTCACTAGTTCTTCTGTTTCTCTTTCTATATATAATCTTATCTTTATTCTAGATAGAGATCTCTCTTCTATTCGAATCGATAGTTATTTGACTTACGCACAGAACGTGACAATTATTCAGTTTGAAGTGTGACGATGAGTGATACAGATGAAGATAATGACGAAAATGAAAATCAAACTACAAATGGTCATCTAACTTCGGTAAATATTTATGCTCTATGGCGTTCATCTGAACGTGAAAAATTCAAATTACAAGCAGTATTCGATCCGGACATAAAGTTCGATTTTGAATGTGTTACTCGGTTATTTGATGGAAAAGCTCAAGATAGATATCCTTCTGTTTATCGATTGAAACTTAATTTAATTCAAACTAATAATGACGAAATAGCTATTAAACATAAAAAAACTCTGCATCCCGTCGAGGAATATCAACTGCGTTTATCCGAATCCGCATATCTCGTATACAAATCACATACTAAAGAAGATACAACTCGAATGATTCGAGATATTACAAGTCCGCATCATTTTCTATTTAATGTTGTCTTTCCAGTATCAGCTCCCGGTAAATTGAATTCGAGAAATCAAACAATATAATATTCTAAATAAATGTTGTTGTTTTTTTATTCAGGCGAGAGTGTGTCATTTTGGAAAACATTATGTCTCTTTGGTTATTATTTAATCAATACGGAACAACATGAAATTTTCGAATTATTTATTGAACAATTTAGTTTATTTACGCATGAAAATTCTATTAATTTAACTAGATCAAATTTTCATGATTTTGTTAAAACAATTTACGGATATTTTTCAAATAAAGAAAATATTCTTAATAGTCCTCTTGCAGTAATCAATCTTTTACGTATGATTGGTATTTTACCATTGGAAAAAACAAATTTCATCGCCAATGATGATAATGCACGTCGGTTAAGTCATATGATTTTAACAAAAATATCAGAAAAATTAACATTAATTTTCAAACGACTTGATTTGGAACAGACACTTTTATTTAATACTGGTCTAGCAGTTCTTATGACAATAGAAATATTGAATAATGATTCAAAGGATGACTCAATCAGTTTACTGAATAAAGTATCTAATGATAACAATCAACGAAATCAAATTGCATATTATTTATTTGAACAATTAATGGAAATCAAGATTCCAATTGTACGAACTAATTGGACTGATTTACTTGCCATGATGGATTCGAAAAACTTGAAATTGAATTGTCTCGATTTAACTACAAATATCTATCAGATGATCTCTTGTTTGGAACATATTATTCTCGATGAAACAGATGATAAAATCGAAAACGAAATTAAACATATCTTCGAAGAAAAATTCAGAAATACTAAAATCATTTGTAAGTTAATATTTTCAGTATATCTATTGATGAGTTTGATTTCTTGACTTCTAGTCAATTTAAATGATATTTTAAAAATTCTATGTTATCTCGAAGAACAACCATCATCGATTGAGGTTAATTCAAAACAACTTATTTTGATTCAATCGATTGTTCAATCAAGTGATGAACTTTCACGACAAATACTACGCTACTTAAATAATTTGAATGTTGATATCGATCATCTTGAACTCCTACGTGATTTATTTAATCATACAAATCCATATGTTTTGAAAGGTTTCAATAAAACAGAATATCTCATCGATAAACTTCATGGTCGAGAAAAACGTTCATGCGAATTTTATATGCTTTGGTTTGAATGTTTTCTATGTGAGACACATTATGGTCAAACTGACGATGAATATCAACAATTTAAATCACATTTCAATGAATGGTCGAAACAATTTCAATATAATATCGATTTATTCGAACAAATAGCAATGAAATCGAATGTTTTAGTGGAAAAATTACAAGCTGTTGTACAAACAAGAAAACAAGATCGTCGATTAGAATATTTTATAGGAAATATAATTGATATTTGTTTTAAACGAAGTAAAAAAAGAATCATGAAGTTTTTTGTTTATTAATTGCAAATATTTGTGTTTTGTTGATATTTTTAGATTCAATTTATGATATTATTGCTTCAATAGGACCATATCTGAAAAATGCAATGTTAAGTGATGCATTTGTAAACAAATTTTCTAAAGAATATATCAATAAAGATAAGAATAGATTAAAAATGATCCGTGATTATAATAATCCTTTAAGATGTCTTTTGGATCTTCATCAACGACAATCTCAATTATCCAATGATCTTCTTTCAATTTTAATAAAGAAATGTTCTGAAGATATTCAACCGGATAATGAGGAATTATTACGTCATTCATTTATCGATCCTACACGTGATACATGTACTTATGTGATTTTATTTAATGATGCTTTTGCTAAGTTACCTGTTCGTCAGAAAATTTTAGCTGGCTTAAATGCTATTTGGACGAAATGGGAAGGTCAACAGTTGACATACGCCGAAATCTCTCGAAAACGTAGCTATGACTATGATCCCGATCGAAAAGCTTGTTTTGATAAAATATGGGATGCCGTTAGTAAACATAATGGTAAAGACTATCAAGTAGCAGTTCTATTCGATTCAGCACATAAGGATATGATGGAAAAAACAAGAATCAAAGAGAAGATTACAACTTGTTTGAATGAATATTGTGAACAAGCAAGTGATAAAGATGATTATATTCGTCATTTGGATATTTTAAGTAAAGAAATGGATCAATCCATGATAGGTGCAATTCAAATCTCACCGAAATTGAAGGAACTCATTCCAATAGTTGATAAAATCTCTCCATTTCTCAATTCAAATGCATGGATATCTTATTATACTAGACGTGTTAATGAAAAAGGTTAGAGACATAGAGTGTGTTTAAATTGTCAAGATTAATTGAGTGTATATTTCTTTTTTTTTTTAGAAAATATCATTGATGAACAGAAACGCCTAGAACCCGTAGATAATCAAGATCAACAATGGAATGATTTATATGACAATCAAGAGAACGATCTAGGTTAGTTTTTTTCTTCTTCTTTTTAATAGTAATTGCAATGTTTATCTGTATTTTAACATTGTTTGTTAAATAGATATTAACGTTGCCGCTGTTCCTACTCCTGCTACTACTGTAGAAGTTGTACAGTTATCAATGCAAACAAAATATACATGTTTGGAAACACTGAATCAGGCGATGACTATCTTGAATTATTTTCAAATAGAATTACAAACTGTTTGTGCACAATGGAATACGAAACCAATCAAGGAACTATTCAGTATTTTTCCTGATGTTCAATTCGCAGAATTAGATTTACATAATTTAAAATCTTCAATTCCACCAGAAATTGTGCCTAATCTATTGGGAATTTTAACTTTTAGGAAAGAAAAAGTTTATTTACAACATATTTGTCTTGGTTTAAAAAATCTATTAAACTATATAAAAATGCCTTTAGACGATAATTCCAAACATGTTATCAATATATTTGATCAATTGCTTACGATCAATGAAGAAACAGCTGGTGAACAATGTTTTACTAATTATCAACAATATGTAGATATTTGCACGGGAAATTATTCGACAGAAGTTCGTTATATATGGTCACAATATTATCTGTCTCATGATGTAATTGATTTTCTCAATGGATTAACTGCAACTCAAATGAACAATTTATTAGAAGCCGTCAATGATTGGGATGATACATTGATTAGTACGAAAACGGTTCTTGATTTTGCTGTACTAAAAACATTTCTTGATCAAGTACATTTGATGATCCAAGGAACAGAACGAATGCCTGATACATCTTTACTTGATCATATTGCAAGTTGTTATGTTAATGTATGTAAAGCTAAAGAATTTCAACACATAACTGAACTTTTTCCGACATGTCGTGCATCACTTCAAGCAATTCAACGATTGTTCTTAGAGTTAACTAATCGAGGACAATCGAAACGTCAACGTATAATCGATGTTATGAAAAAATCGACGATTATTTTCGAACAGAATATGTCGAATAAACAACAGTTTAATGTACGTTTACATCCACAAAATTTGATATTTGCAGATTTAAGTGAATTAAGAGATCGAGCCCGTTTAACGGAATATTCGGATGATAATAAATTTCGAAGAGAAACTGAATTAGAAGGTGATCAATTGCAACAATTCATCATGTTTGTGAATACAATCGAAACACTCATAGAAACATTCTCGTCTTTATATATCATTGGCTATCCAAAACTAACTGATCTATATTCGAAACTTACATTTACATGTATTGATGGAAATTTTCGTGAATTAGAACAATTATGTGATGATTGCAAGGCGAATCTTGAAACTTGGGAAACAAACTTATGCAATACGTATGTAAAATATCCTGAGTTGACACATTTTTTTTGTGAACAATTTCGCGAAATTGAATATACATTGCATACTCATGATGATACAACGAATGGATTTCATCTACTTAACTATATTGGACTTGAACCTAATCAACTTCGACAACAGCAACAATTATTAACATTAGAAACGAATCTCGAGAATCCATTAGATTATATAGAAAATCTTGGACGTTATTTAGGTGTACAGGAACTTGGTGGTGATCGACGAGATACAATTTTTGCAAAGAGAGTGTGGCTGATTGAAACATCCGATGATGAAATAGTTCAAGCGTTTTTCTCTTTATTTCATCGGACGAAAACGCCAGCTCATGTACATCGACTGTTCTACTGTACTAAACGAACGAATTGGACTGAAATACGTGCGTTTCTATATCGATGTTTCTTTTCAGAAACTCTTCAAATTCTTATTCGACCACATCTTCTATCAACAGATATTCAAGATCGTATCGCACCTCTACTACGAGAATTTAGTGAACGAAATCCGACTCATTCGTTTCACATGGGCGTTATTTCCACATCGGTCGTACAAAATATTCAACTAATCAATGCACTCAAAACATTAAATATTGTTACAACATTACGTGATCAAGATCTCTTAGACAAAGTCGACATGGCCAATCAACTCAAAGCAATGCTACGTCATTGTACATTAGTTACTTCTCGACTAGCAGGCTTAGGTAAAACATCTTGGATTGAAGAACAATGCCGTCGAATAGCTAAGACATTGATTAAATTTCCAATTGGAGGTGATATATATGCGGATAAAATAGCAGAACGATTGGCTTCTCATACGAAAGATTTTAATACTTGTGCGCTACATATCATCATTGGACCTGTGGATAATATTCGAAAACTTGATGAAATTCTGTATTGTTTAACATTGTTTCATAGTTTTCGTTTTGGTCAACTTGCAATATCTCTTCCAGGTGATACTCCGATTTTTATCGAACTCGATTCTTCGCCAGGTGCTATCGAACAAAAGAATCTAACCATCTGTCAATATATCGAATCCGTTCATCGTATAGAACAAATTCAATGGAATGACATTTACTATAATCTTACTGAAACACAATTTGTTGTAAACTATTTAGAGGCAATTAAGACAGAAACAATTATCAAATCGGAAATGAACGATGAGAATCTACGAGCCATCGATCTGAACAATTGTCTTCAATTATTACAAGCACAATTTTTAATTAAAAAAACACCTGAATTTATTACTTGGACGCAATTAAAAATTTTCATCTCAGTATATCATTCACTTTTTCGAGGATTTTCTCAATGTGCTCATTTTCGTGTCGAAGATCTTCCAAATTCTCGATTACGTCTCGATATTTTACAAGCACTTCTTCGTTCTTCGGATCTATTTACTTCACTTTCTGTCGAAAAAGTGCGTACACAACAGCGTGCAACTGCAATTGTAGAAGAGAACATGCAAATTCAACCGATAACATTGAATGATACCGTTGTACGATGGGAAACAACTCAACCATTCACAGTCGTATTTGATGATGATACTTTTCCCATATTTGTCTATAAAACAATTAAAGATGTTCCTTCAACTCTTATTGAACTTTTTCGAACATTTCGACAAGCATCTGCTGCTGTATTAGGAGCAAATGTCAACGAACTATCTGATCAGAACATGTTTCCCGATCATAATCGTTTGACACATGTACAATTTTTCCTCAAACTCGCTTCATTGTCGAAGAAATTCTTAAACAAAGCTATATGCAGTCAATGCTTTAGACAATATCCTTACAATACAGTCACTTGTAAATCTTGCGAGACAGACACACCTCTTCGTCAGCCAACATCATATCAATATGAAGATATCATTACACATCAAAGTTGCATTGCTACTTTATTGGAAAATCGATATGTACTTACGCCAGATAATTACATCAAAATGTTACTCGTCTTTTTACGCGTTCAAAGTGGTTTACCCGTGCTTATTATGGGTGAAACAGGTTTGAAAAATAATAATTCAATTTCAAGTTCGTTCTCATTACGACTTGTATATTGATTGATTTGTTGTAGGTTGCGGAAAGACGGCACTCATTCATTTCTTATGTCAAATCATTTTGGATGATGAACTTGAAATCTTTCCTATTCATGCCGGTATTAATGCTGAGAAAATTCTCGAGAAAATGTCGACATTTATCGATCGAGCAAATGAACTTATCTATGAAAATAAACGATTGTGGATTTTCTTCGATGAATTTAATACAACACATAGCATCGGTATTATCAAAGAGATTACATGTGAACGACGATTACTCGGTAAAGAATTGCCAAGAAATATGGTTTTTCTTGGCGCATGTAATCCACGTCGATTCAAACCTGATCAAGCCTTATTCGATAATAATATTGGAATAAAAAAGGCTCGATATGATGTTCAACAATTGCATACCATGATCGGCGGAGAACGTCTGTTGTACACAGTTGTACCTCTTCCAGAAACGATGCTCGAATACGTCTGGGATTACGGATTTCTCGATCAAGATACCGAAAAGAAATATATTGCTGCCAAATTGAAAACATGTAGTCAATTATCGGCACACGGTGGTTGGCTCAATGCAATTATTGTCTTAATTTCTAAATCTCATGCGTATATACGTTCGATCGAAGATGTTAGTAGTGTTAGTTTACGTGATGTTACTCGTTACTGTCGTCTTTTTAATTGGTATTATACATCGATTATTGAACGAACACAGAATGATAATCAATTAAATACTTTACGACGGGCTGCTATTACCACACTTTTGTTGTGCTACTATTTTCGTTTGAAATCTCTCAAACATAAACAAGATTATATTGAAATTGTTGAGAGAACATTACTCGAAGTATCTAAAGATCAAAGAGGTCAAGGAGGATTTATTAATCGTTGGTTAAATGAAGAAGAAATGGATATTATCAATCGAATGGAATTACCTTCGGGAACAGCTAAAAATCGTGCTCTATTAGAAAATATTTTCGTTTTAGTTGCATGTATTGTAAATCGAATACCATTAATTATGTGTGGCAAACCTGGCTGTAGTAAAACATCAGCCGTACAAATTGTGATTAGTAATCTTAAAGGAAAAAAATCGCACAATGCATTCTTACAGACTCTACCTGAATTAATTGCAGTTTCGTATCAAGGCTCACAAAATTGTACATCGGAAAGCATAGAAAAAGTATTCGAACGTGCAAATAAATATTTAAAAGCACAAAAAGATTCTTCTCTCTTGCCGGTTATTGTGTTCGATGAAATCGGTTTAGCAGAACTGTCACCACACAATCCATTGAAAGTTTTACATGCTGAATTAGAAGTTGAAACATGTAAATACGGTTTTGTCGGCATATCGAATTGGCGTTTAGATGCATCGAAAATGAATCGAACTTTATATTTAGCTTGTCCTGATCCTGACGATGAAGATTTAAAAACAACAAGTACTGTCATAGCACAGAGCATGCTCGGTGATATCGAAGCAGCACGATTAAGCAAAGAGATTCTTCCTAGTCTAGCTATTGCTTACTACGATCTCTTTTCATATCTAAAAACGAAACAAAAAATTGAATATTACTTTGGCCTACGAGATTTCTATTCGTTAATCAAAGGCATTGTTCGAGAAATTCAAAATAATCCTAATATCGATCCGTATCAAGTCATTCGTCGACAATTGACAATTAATTTCGATGGAATAGTTGATGGATCCGAATTTATGTGGAGTACATTCTGTAAAACACTCAAACGCGACGAATTAGTTCATCAATATCAATCACCGAATTTAAAACAATTGCTCAATCAAAATCTAACTCAACGATCTACTGGCCGTTATCTTATGCTTATTGCAGAAAATGAAAGTGCAATCGATTATGTTGAACGTTATATTCACGCTATGCCCAAACGTCGAACGCATACAGTTCGAACATTAGTTGGCAGTCAAATGTCTGGAGATATGATTAGTACTCATACATATACTGAAGCATATAGTTACCGTGTTTTGATGGATATTATTTTATATGCAGAAACAAGTGTTACATTAGTTATGCGTCATCTCGGACATCTCTACGATAATCTTTACGATTTATTCAATCAAAATTTTGCTGTTTCAGCACAGAAAAAATACTGTCGTATTGCTCTTGGCGCACTTTATCATCCTCGATGTTTAGTTAACGAAGATTTCTATTGTATAGTTTTTGTCAATCGTGATGAAGTCGAAAAATGTGATCCACCGTTTTTGAATCGTTTTGAAAAACATCTTGTTACGGTTCAAGATCTTGTTCAAGTTGAATATTGGGAAATAACTCATCGTCTTCTCAATTGGATTCTCGATCTTTTACCTGACAGACAAAATGATCATTTTCTTCAAGTTCAACATTTATTTCTCGGTTTTAATCAAGATCATATTTGTAGTCTAGTTGTTGATGCATACGAAGAACTACATCGACAACAAGAACAATTACCTAACGAACAAACAGTTATAAATTTTTGCAAAGAAAAATTACTACAAGTTGCTTCACTTGATTTTGCACTTACATTAGCTCTTCGAACAAAATATATCGAAGAAAACAATGCATTAATTCAACAGTATTACAATATTCATGCTCGTACAACATTTGCAAATCTTCTTAGTCGAAATATTTCGAAACAAATTATCTATACTTACACACAAATCTATGAGAATATCCATTACGATCATCAAACAATCGATGAAATCAAACTCGGAAATTTCAAATTGGAATCCGAAGTTATCAAACGAATCAAATCACACTATCGATCTGATGATACAAAACGTCTTTTATTAATTCGTATTGATTATCGACAAGAATATAAACAACTTCTATCTATCAAACATATCTTACTAAATGCATTAAATGAACACGGTCAATATCATGAACGATATATTTGGCTCATAATTCATGTCGAAAGAAATATGCTTAATAAAGCAACAAATGACGTTCTTTTTGATAATTGGTCGATCAATACAATTGATGATTTAAATGCAAATAAAATCATTGGAAAAGAAATGATTACTAATCCATCTTATTTACAATTTATTTCTAAAGAAACATTTGTTCAATCTGATGTCGAATTTATTGAAATGATTGAACGATGTCTATCGAAATTTTCCTATGATGTTAAAACAAAACAAAATGAAATGAAAATTAATCAACGACGAAAACAAATTATCGATTCGTTGTTCGATGAAGACGATGATTTCAGTTTTCAAGAATTCATCGAAGATAATTTAGTTAATTTAATTCAAAAATTTCATCTTAAAAATTTTGATTGGCGACAAGATCTACTTTCAAATCATCAAACTATTGCCATATGTCGTTCATTTAATGATGCTTTACAGTTAACACTCAGATCGTTCTATGACCGATATCTTTTCTTATTACTTGCTCATCTTGAAAAGCATGGTTTTATTGATTCATATCTATTCTATACGCAAACAAATGAGGAACTTATCAAAGATATTTGGCTTGAATGTTATAATTCAACAATAGAAATACTTGATCAACGAATATTGAATCTCGATAAAATTGAAGTTCAATCGGTTTTTGATATTCATCTTCCATGTGCACTCGATGAATACATGATATTAACACAAATTCGAACAATGTATGCAAAACGACGAGAAATGCTAATAGATTCCGATGAAGAAGATAATGAACTTGATGAATGGTTAACGAATCATTTACAAGAAAAAAGTATTTATAAAAATCAATATATCGATGGTTCATTATTTACAAATGAACGTTTTTTTTATCATTATTTACATGATCAACTTCTTTGTTTTCTATCGGAATACAATATTCATTTGTCAATAGATTTTGTTCTATTATTAATTAATTCGAATCCAATCAAAGATCATCTATATCGATTGAAACATTTAATAATTAATCATGAAGAATTTCTTCGATTGTTGCACATTTTTGAACAAGGTTGTCAGTTTGTTCAAGAAGAAGATATGTGTCGAATTTGTCAGGAACAATTTATAATTACTGACGACGATGACATTAAATCGAGCACATTATATTATACTTTGGTTATGAAAGGCAAACAATTCTTTCAATTATTTATCGGTGATACAGAAGTTAAGAATGAATTTAAATGTTCAGGTGATGCATTTATTGAAAATAGTATTATGAATTTAATTGAATGTATTCTATCGCCTAAGATCATTGAACAGACGATTAGTATCGAGCAAATTTTAACAGTTTGTAGTTTAATCTCTCAAGATATTTTTCAATTATCCGACTATCGAGTGGATAATCTTGAGAAATTACGATCGTTTGTAAGTTTAGTACGATGTATATCAAGTTCGACTCAAAATGATTCATTATTAATTTTAAAACAAACTTGTGCACCCGGTTTGGAAGCAATGTTTCAATCCTGCAAATCAATACATGATTTTATTGAACAATTATTCAGACGTCTTGAATCCGTTCAGACAACAATTGACAAAGAATCGTTACAAAGAACGATACTTAAACTCGAAGTTGAATTTCTTAAAAATTGGTTAGCTAATAACAAAGAAAATTATACTGAAGTTCTTGAACTCATCAGACAAAAGAAGAATAATCTATGGCGATATTCTGGAAAGTTACTTTCGTTTATTTTACAAAAATTAAGATTTGTTCAGGCAATTTCAAATTCCTATGGACAACTTGACGAAAATGATTATACAGAATTTGTCGAGTATTTACAGAATTCAAATGATCAAATTCAAAAATTAGACCGACTTTTTGTTGATCGAATACATCTCGAATTGATGATGAATGTGAACGAGGAAAATGCTGTGAATATACTCATTGATGGTTATAATTATTTCGAAGAAAATCTACAATTAATGTCAGAGTTCGTTGTTCAAGATCAACAGCAACGTTCTCGTTTTCAATATATCAGTATTCTTTCCTGGTTGAAATATTATGCACATACCTATGCTTTTGTGTTAAGTAATAATTTACGTATTGATATTCTTTCGGATATTGATAAATTTTTAACTAATGATACCAACTCATTCGGTACAACAATGAAATTATTCATTTTCAAACAATTAACACATTTCAGTAAGAAAATTCCTATAGAAATATGTGAAATCTATCTTAAGCGTAATGTATTTTGGTTACAACCAATTTCGACACGATTAAAACAGATTAAAAATGAAATACACAACGAAATTATCATGCCAACACCTTTATTTGATGGACGTCCTGAATTTGTACGTGTCAATAGAGCATTTAGTGAAATTGAGGATACCAATCGAGCGCTTGCATTGATTAATGAATGCGGTCAGAGTCAACTTTTGATGTACAGTGTTTATCTTTGGTTTATTCAACATTATGGTCATTTTTGTTCAATTGGAGCAGAAACTGATGAACGTTTGTTAACAATCGTTCAAAATCAGTTAAGACAATCTTTTTTAACAAATTTTCAGCCTGTTGGTTACAAATTTATAGTTTCATTATGTACGAATTTTAACATGAATTCATATTTTTTTCTTCAATCAGAAATGCCGAAAGAACAGTTGGCTTATCGTTTGTTAGCTCTTAATATCATGGCTCTTTGTCTTTCGACTCGAGGTTTACCTCAAGCAACATATCTTTGTACATTACTCTTCAATAATCAACGTCAAATGCCAACATCGTATGTCAATCATATTCAATCTATGTGCTTGCTAGGAGCAGTTATAAGCGATCCAATAGTAACACAAATGATCGACGTAAAAACCAGAATTCAAGAACGTTTGGATACTCATCGAATTAATCGACAGAATTCTTATATGTATCAATGTTCTCAAGAATGTCGTTGGATGTTCTATTTCGAAGATTGTGGTGTACCGAATTCACGAAGTTATTGTCCTTTGTGTAAAAAGGATATTGGAGCTCAAGCATATGGAACACTCATTCAACGAAATCCACCTCAAATTCAAATGAGTATTGATCAAGGTTTTCAAATAATTGCTCAATATCTTGATGAATTCAATCGTCAAGTACGCTTAGGTTATAATAATCTTGCTCCAGCTGACCAATCGAATCTCGGCGAAAAATCTGATCATTTGAATCGATCGGTTTCATTTCGTTTTATTCATATGCTTACAAATGCACAATTATTAGTTTTATTTGAACTCGATTATCTTTCAATGAATGATTTGCAACAATCGATGCAAATCACTAATCCTCGACATTTTCGTGAACATTTTGAGAAAGATTGCGAACTTTTAGAACAAACATGTACTGACTCTGATCAATACTATATTTGGTTATATAAACTTATCAATCATATGACAACACCTGCATTGATTAGAGTAGGTTTATTGGATACACATGTGAAAGTCGTTGAAATGGAACAGGCCATTGAACAGAATATTATCTTTCCACATATAATATCATTGACTGATGAAGTTAATGAATATCGTGTTGCTTACGCAAATTTTATTCAAGAAAAACGTGATACTCAACCTAATCTAATTGAATATATCGAAGAAATACGTGAAAATGAATCAATCTATCCATATCTTTCGTTTTTTAACATGAGTCGAATATTCACTATCGATCATGTCAATGAATTTACACTTAAACTACAGAGTCTACCATTTTCTGATAGACTTTATCCAGTGACAACATTTCTAATCAATAATCTTGATACGTATTCGAATATTCAACATCTCTATCCAATTATTGAATTTACCAATTATTTATCACAGAGATATAATCATCGTATGAAACGTAATGATGCTGTAACAAGATCACTTCAAGAATGTTTAAATGAATATAAAACAATGCATACATATTATGAACAATTTGTTTATGCTTGGTATGAACTCAATTTAACAGAAATACAATATCGATGTCAAAGACCGAAGTTTAATCGACCAGAACGACGTGAAGATTTTGCACATGATACATTTCTTGCTTCGTTTTTATTAAATACATCTAAAGATGCAAGTAGTATACTTGTTCTCGCAATTATACAAACGTTAAGTAAATATCAAAATGATATTATAAATAATTTTAATCGATTATTATTCAATGATGGACGAAATATTCCCAATATTCATGTTCAATCAGTGAAAGCAGAACATGTTTTTCGTTTTAATGGAAATGAATTGAGAAAGAAACTTGGAACAGATGGTTTTGTCATGAATTTTGATTATGGAAAAGGAAGTGATATCGTATATGATTTTGAAGAAATTGAAGTTTATCTACGAAATCTTGTTAGTAGTCTTCATCTACTCGATTGTGAAACGTTACATTTGTTTAATTATCAATTTGAATTGTATACTGAAAGTAGTTCTTTGATCACTCAAATTCGACGACGTATTCGTCAACAAGTATTGCCTGCAAATGAAAGAATCAAACTAACAAAATCATTAGAAAATATGAATAACGATGGAATTATTCATTTTCTCGGTTCATTAGATCATTTATTTACATATTTGTGTAATGTTGATGAAAACGAGGACAACACTGGTACACTGCAAACATTTATTGAACAACGCATTGGACATCAAGCTTGTCTCAATGATAAGTTCTTTCGTCAAGCTCCATTTTCGACAATATCAATCACACATATTATTGCTTTTTATGAACTCATGGAAGAAATTGCGTTCAGTAAAATCTTACGTGAATATGTAGGAGCCGAATTACGCGATGCAAAGTTACCTGATGACGTAACATTTGATGATTTTGTTGCTCAAACGTATAATAATACAAAAATATCGGATATTCTTCGTACACCTGCTGTATGGATTGGCACACTCAAACGAATGTTAATGCGTTTGATGAATGCATCAACAATTAGATTAGATAATTCAATTAGTATATATCTGACGAGAATCGATATGTGGACAGGTAATATTACAGAAGATGATTTAGAATCAATTGAAGTTCATGAATCATTTCAACTTCAACATACTTATATTCTCTTGTGTGAACTCGAAGCGCGAGAGCGTGCATTACAAAAAGTTGAACTTGAACCAACAACTTATACTCCGCATGCCATTAATAATGTTGAAGATGAAAAGACTAATACAAGAATACGTCTTACTAATACAAGAAATACGTCGATGAAAAAAACCGTACTCACTAGATCAACAAATCAACGAAATGATGAAAAACTACGTGTTTAAAAACCTTTTCTTTTTTTTGCGTTCTTAAAGTTTATTCCAGAAATATATTTTGTTCAAATAAAAAGAATTCGAATTCATGTCAATGTGTTCGATAGTAACTAATGATCTCCATGACATGCTCGGGAAAGTTAATTGCTTCATTTAATTCTTGACCTTTTTTCAAATATTCATCATTTGAACGGATTACATCTGTGCCGAGAACTTGTTTTGCCCATTCGATTTTATTCTGTTCAAGAATTGTATTGATTTCTTCTTTGGTTATTTCATTATGTACTTGTCCGAATTGAATCACTTTCAATGTTGTCATTGTTCGATTTTCTTTCAACGCATCTCGTAATTGCATAAGTCCTCGTTGAGATATACCATTAAACGTCAAATCAATCGAACGAATATGTCGATTCGTTTGTATCAAACGACTAATTTCACTTGCACCTTCATCACCAATGACATTATCCAATCCACCGAGAAGAATTGTTGCTTTCATAAAACCAAGATTGAGTTGTTGCAATGATGGATGCGAGAGTAATGCATCGGCTAAAGCTCGTGCTCCTTCAGCACCAATACAATTCGATGCTAAACCCAATCGTGTCAAACAATGATCAAACTTTAAACCAGCAGCTATTTCACATGCACCTGCATCACCAAAAGCATTGCATGATAAGTACAAAGATTCTAATCGATTTTGATTTTGTTCGAAATAGGAACGTATGTTTCGACCACTTTTAACTGTCAAACCATTGGTATCCATATACAAATGTCGAAGTGTTCGATTCGATTTCAATGCCGAAAAAAGAATTTCACAACCTTGATCTAACAAACCCGTATTTAAAAGATCTAATGTTTGTAAATATTGATTTGTTGTTAACATTCGAGCAATAGGCACGACTCCATCAGCTAGAATTGGATTTCGTTTTAACCAAAGTGCTTTGACTTTCTTATCGTGAGCTAATGCGTCACATATCAATGTCATACATTCACTATCGAATTGATTACCAGCGATATACCATGTGTCGATATTTGAATCGGCATTACAACGAATATATTCGGATATAGCTTGAGCACCAGGTAAACCGACGATATTATTTCCTAATAATAATCGATTGACCACCGAACTGTTCTTCATGGCGTCGAGCAACGGTCGGATACCTTGAGGACCGACGACTTGTTTGCATAGATCCAATCGACCGCCTGTCATAATCGCACCACGAGTGAAAACAATCGATTGATTGTCATCGGTAGGACCGGTTTTATTTTGAATTAAATGTTCGAATAATGGTTGAAGATCAGTTAATGAACATGGAACAACTAGAATTGAAATGAAGAATTCGAGATTTTTGAAAATAGAAATGGAATTTTACCAGGCTCGGGCTCAGGATTTGTAATGTATGATGAGGGCGGTGCATTTAATAATCTTTCACGTTGTTCTTTAGTAAATTGAAATGCTCGATCTTTTCGAATTCTCGAACGAATTTGTTCGTTGACAAAATTTGGTGACGCTTTATTCAATAATTGACAAAGCGATGAAATCAATCGTTTGTACAGTTGATAGACATAACCTTTTTCTGCATTATATTGTTTCGGATTATTCGTTGAAATAATAATCGTTGGATACAGATATTTAGCAATTTCTTTTGCCATATCTATAAGAATAAACAAAACGAAATGAAAATGATTTGATTTGTGAAGATATGTTTTCTACTTGAACTTGGATTGAAACGAGCATTTGTTATTCGTGGTGCTTCTTTAGCACAATTACTAATCCATTCATCGGTTTTATTATGTGTTGCAATCATTTGTTGTTGTTGTTCTTCTTCTTGTTCATTTGCTGATTCATCTGGTTGATTTAGAACAATTCGATGATCGATTTTTAATTGATCACCAAATAGTTTGACACATGTCGATTGAAGTTTTTCTAATAGACAATGATCTTTCGCAGGTAGTTCATCTCGCATTTGATTTGCAGTTAAATACAAATGTCTAACATCTCGCCAACTACCGTATTTAGGTAGAAAATGTAAATGAAATGAAAGAATTTCATCTGAGTTTTTCAAATATAATAAAATCCAATTTCGAAAGAATGCATCATCGAGTTCACTATCGTGAAATGTTGTTCGTTGGCACCAGATATGTAGCATAGCATCATCGAGATTGTCAACTGAATTCGATAGACCAATAGGAACAATAGGAAATTGTCGACTTTTTCGATGATAAACAATAGTTGCTTCTAGTTTCTCTTCGAATGTATTCAACGATTGAAATTGTACGGGATCAGCAAGTATTGCAAGATGTTGTGTTTGTTGTTCGATGAGAAATTGTCGAATGGCATCATTGGGCCATGTATTCGGCGTAAAATGTCCACCTGGATGCGAAACAACAACAGGCTTTTCAAAAACTCGTGCTAATTGAAGTGTTCGATCGTTGCTAATGAGAACATCTTGAACACCGTAGATGTGCAATGATGGAATGTTTTTGATGGCATTTGGTTGCATGATTTTCTCGTGTGCTTCGGCTCGAGAAGCAAAACCCGAGATTAAAATAGCGAAATTAAATGCAACATTACCAAACGGTTGTAAACCACAGAGAACACCACCGAGTGCAGCTCCTTGCTAAACGAAAAAATTTGTTTTTTGTTTATATAAAATGATTCTTACAGAAAAACCGAAAATTCCATCGAATGGTCCGTCGGATTTGAATAATTTATCAATGTACTGTAGTGAAACATCGATATGATGATAGAATCGATTATCTTTCGATGCATTCCACCATTGTCGTTGATAGTTTGTTTCCGGTAGATTTCCATCTCCGAATGCGTCGACTAATTGTTCTCGAACTTCACCCGTTGGATTGTACGGTAGTGGTGCATTAGCAAAATGAAATGTTGCGATATCATTCAAACTTTTGAATAATTTCTTTGCACTTCGTTTTAAAGTCAATGAATTCTGAGGACATCCATGTAGGACAAGTATTTTTAAACGAGATTGTGTTGGTACAGGCGTCGGCATTTTCTCAACACGTTGAACGGATTTAACAAAACCATTTCGTGCTGTTTTTAAATATTCTTCTTCTTCAGGAGTTGATTCTCGTCCGAGAACAGCATTTCGACGTGGATAACGACCAAATGTTTCGATTACTTGTTGATGCGTTCGAGCTCCTGTAGCATTCGTTGCGTATCTTCGACGAATATCACGTTGAGTTACTTCTGATGCTAATTGTTCGCTTAATTCAGCACCTCGTTTTGTATGAGCTAAATCTTCGGAATGAATCAATGGTAGATAGATGAATAAACGTTCAGGTAGACTGTAGATATTCACATGATTGACATCATTGACAATGTTCAATGCAATTGAAAGTGCTAATGAATCGAATTCGAACATTTTAGCCGTACCTCGATACATATTTCGAGTGAATTGATCGAGTAGGATGATCAATGCAAGACGACCTTGATCTGTTGTTTGCCAACGTTGATAGAGATCGCTGTTAGGTTGAGTTGATTCGATAACATATTTTTCGAATTTTATTTTGATTTCTTGATCGACATTTTCATTGACTTTAAACCATAATCTGGTGTTTAGTGGATAAGTCTTCGACCAAGTATTGATATTTTCACCAAACCAATACGAAAGAATCGAATGAATATCTTTCATCATCGTTTGTATCACTGAAAAAAACAAAATAACTATAGTTTTACTTCGTTCTCAATTGCAAAACATTGCATCACATGGTTATTTCGCAATCGAAGAACAAAAAATTATTTATTTATTTTCAAGAGCAAAGAACATTTGATGATGAAATGACAAAAAAATAGGTTAAGAACAAACGACGTTCGATGTACTGACAACAAGTTTAGCTTGACCATTGACTGAGGAAATTGGACAGTTGATTGTTAATGAAAGAAGAACTGAATGATATACTATAACAGGAACGATTTCATTAGCAACACCTTCGACAGTCACTGTTGCTTCTTTTGTTTGTGCACTGACTTCAATCGATGAGAATCGTTGTCGACTCACAGCTGTCCATTTGTTTTGTTCACCGAGAAGAGCAAATTGCGTACTCGACCCGTCATTCAATGGAATTAAAGGCGATGTATACCAAACGCATAGTGATGCATTAGTACATGCCTCTCCTTGAACAGTTAATGGTGTCGAATCATCAAATGGAATGACTGTTTCAGAATCATTGAAAAACCAAACGACACCTGGTTGACCGCCAATCGTCGACGGATAGAGTGTATAATCACGTTTCATATTTGATGCAAAAACAACACTGAATACATGATTATTTCTAAAGAGCAAAAACATCAAACGAAAAAGTGTTCAACAGAAAAAAAAACTTACAAAGTTGTTTGTGTCGAATAGAGTTCTCCTTGTGATGCGCTATTGTATTGTGCCCAATCAGCGATAACTGTATTGATCGTTGTCAATGGACGGTCAGGTTTCAAAATCAAACCATCCTTTCGACAACATTTCATAATTCGTTCGACATTTGTATATTGAATGCCATCGCCAGGTCCAACGGGTCCTGTCGAAAGCGTTGCAATAGCTATTTCACGATCGGGCAGACTTTCTCGTGTATTCGGTCCATAGGAACGGCCTGGTTCTTCAACACTCGACCAGAAAACATCTTTGAATGGAGCTAAACCGACAGCTTCAGCGAACATACTCGAAATGCCCATTGCCCATTGATCGGCTTGATGCATGAGACGAAAAGCATAGTCAGTCGATGTTCGTGTTTGTGTAACACGTGGTATTTCTAAAGCCGTAAGAATATGTCGAGGTAAACTCATGCAATATTGAATATTGATATTCAATTTGTCCGCTGCTGCACCCATCGATGTTAACCATTGATGACCGAGATGAATATCTTGTTGAATAGGTGTATATTGTTCTGTTTGTGTTATCAACCAATCTTGTTCGTAGACAATCAGATTCCATTCACGTGCTTGAGTGAATAGATCGACCCAAAACGAATCGTTTCCAACTGGTAAAGCTTTGCCTTTGTTTTCATCGAGAATGAATGAATAGTTTTGTTTGTAAATCGTATCGAATGCCCAATATCGATTGTGTGCTACGACACGAATATTTTCTAATTTACGAATAAAATTTGGAAGTCCATCGGGAAAAACATCGGGACGAGCATTCCAATTTACAACACCATCGCCAATACCTTTGTAATACCACCAGGAATCAATTTGAAGATATTTAAATGGTAAATTAATGTTGTGAATTGAATCTAACATTGTTTGTTCGTAATTTTTACCAGGTTCAGTACTGTAATAATAGTAAGCGCCGTTATCTGTGTAATAACCAAGATTATTGATGGACAAATCATTGAGACGATATTGATTTGTTCGATTATGTGCTTTTTGCATTGTTTGACCCCATTCACTGACGCCTTTGTTGATACCATTGGATGAATAGAAGATAATAAATGAAAGATTATAATTTTCTGGAATGGCTAACATAGATCCCATGACACCATATTCTAATTTAGCTTGTTCTTGACTTAAAGATGTGGCCATAAATCTGGAAAATGGAGAAAGAACGAGAATATCATTTTCACCTTTCTTGTCAATATCGAAAAGAACAACGGGTCCACTTTCAATAGCCGATCGGATAATTCGACTACTTCCATTCCAACGACCAGCATGTTTTGCACCATCACCTGTCATAATACCTGAAAAACAACAACAATGAACTCAAGTTTATATCAATCCAATTGATCTACCTTCGAAAGTAAAGAATCCACGTTGATCTTGTGAACTTGTTTGTTCGATTAGAAATGATGGAAATACAGTACTAACATGATTCGTATCCAATGGCTTGCTGTTTGTTAAAACGTGTTCACCCGTATTCAAATGAAATGTAATAGCCGAAACTGAACTCCATTGACGAATGCTTGCTACAACTTTCGAATGTGTTCCACTTCGATTAAGATCGAAATTCAATTGGGTTTCATTCCATGAACCTAAATTTGGATCAACACCTTGAGCAGTTGTAATGCTAGTCAAAGGGAGAGAATTATCTTCAGTTGAATACCATTTATCGTCTGCATAGAGTGCGGTACGAGCAGAACGAAGCCATAGATTATTGTTAACACTAATATTGTAGCCACCTTTTTGGTCCACAGTTACTTGCAGATCAGCCCAACATCCAAAGATAAAACTTAGCAAGATAAAAGCATGCATTTCGAAATGAGAACTCGGACTAAATCGAGAAATGAATAGCATTTAAATATTTTCTGAGTACGCTTTCAATGGAAAGATAATGAAGGTGAAATGAAAGTACATGTTTGATAATAACAAGTAACGCTCGTCCCTGAGATTCGCTTAACCTTCGACTGAATATCTACTCTTCATATTTCCATCACAGATGCATAATCGATATTAACCCTGGCACAAACACACAAATGCATTTTTTTTCATATGACCCTCATTTTACAGTCGAGGGAATAAACCCAGAGAAGTACAGAAAAATAAAAATGTCTTTCGTTCTGTTGTTCGTTTCTACAAGTCACATGTTACCGTAGTCGACTGATAAAATCATATTTTTTTGTCCGAGGAAGAAAAACGACAACAACATGGTAAGAATCTGTTGATCGTCTTAAAACATTTTCAATTCTATTGTAATTAGGAAATGGAAACGGAGGATAAATATTGTGAGTTAAAATAGTAATCAAATCGTTGTAGTTCTATTTCTGTTTCATTTCATAGCTGAAGTTATCAATTCAATAAGAAATTATTTTGACAAGCGAACTATTGCATGTCCGGATTTTTTTCATGGTTCTCTCCGAGATGCTTGTCGAGCAGCATTTAGTTCTCCAACAATTCAAGAAGTTTGTTTTTATAATTTAATAATATCGAAGTCGAAGAGTTTTTTTTTTCTTTTAGCATTGTCCAGTTTTAGTATATATTCATCATGATAAAAGTATAATATATATCGAATCATTCTGCTCGCTCATACGTTCTTCAAAATCAATCAAAAATTATATCGTCTGGCCATGGAATGTAACCTCAAAATCGAATAGACAACCGTAAAAACATCTCGACTTGAATTTTTATATAATTGAAATCTGATATAGATTGAAAAACATGTGGAATGAATTACTATTGGATTTACCGTCGGATAGTTTTTCTAGGAATATATGTCCGATGTTAATTGGAATCAGACGATGTTTACGAAAGAAAACCGTCGGAATTATCCTATCTGAATATGAATATGAGATTTTATTTCGTGGTGACTCACTAGGAAGTGCAGGTAACCGATCATCTGTTCAGGAAATCTTAGATAGATTAACTGATTTCAAACAAAAATCTGATCAACATGAAGAAGTTTTAGTAATTTTTGAAAATTCTACTATGCCATTGTTTGTTTTTGTATTTTGAAAATTTAATTCTATAGGCATTTGATTTCATTGGAAATACACGATTATCTTGGGATGTTGTTCTTGAAATAACCAAATATTTGACATTAAATGATGCAATAACCGTATTTTCAGACAAAGTTCTATTACTATTGAATCAATATAAAATAAAACTACAAGTTTTAAATCCTACAGTGCCATTGATTAAAACAATAGGTCAACAAATGTCACTCGAAAATATTATTTCTGTACGTGTTGAAACAAAAACTACTACAACAAACAAATTCGATTATCATTCACTTGCCGATCTGAAAAAGATTCGTTCATTAACTCTTCGAAATTCCTATGAATTTAAACAATTCGAACAGTATCAATCTTCGTTACCCGAATTACATCGTCTTTCTCTTTACTACGATCAAGTCTTTCCCTTTCAATTACTAGAATATCTGTTTGAATCGATTAAAATCCCAATCAAACGCTTAGACATTCGTTTTACCGAGATGCATTGTACTCCATTCCTACGAAATTTATCTAATAACTCAATTGAATACGTTGTCATCGATATAAGTGATCTTGTTTATCCATTAAAAAGTGAAAATTGTAGCGGTAGTAAAGATAAATTTCATACTGAAATAGTCAATTTACTTGAACATATGCCGAATATTCGACGTGTTCGATTAATTATAAAATTAGAAGATATTTATCAACTTTTGGATTATAAACGATGGAGACGACTTATACTTATGTGTAAACATTTAGAAAATATTCGAATACAAGTAGTATCGAATTGTTTACATGAAGATGTGCTCTCACAAGTACAAGATGATGTTGAATTCGCATTAAAACAAACGAGAGATTCAGTCAAATTTCAATTTATCTATTGATTTGTGCGTGATTTTTTCTTTGAATTAAAAAAAACGAAGCAAACTTGAACTTTAAGAGTGAATGAAAGAATGCACTTCAACACGCATTTTTCATCTATAAATACTTTTAAATAAAATCATTGTTTCTATTTCAAAATTTCTAAATAATACGTACCAATGCGTCATACGATTGTTTCGTGTTTTTTGTCTCTTTTAATTTTTGGCCAAATGAATGCCTCTCATTTTCGTGGTGGTATTATCACTTGGTAAGATACCGTAGTATATGTTTAACCTATTGAATTATATTTATGATAGGCGTGCATTGAATACGACGCCATCGGGTAGTACAGTTCGAATCATACTTCATCAACGATATTCCTGGTGACGTAGTTTTTGACCAGCAAATCAATGTACAGATACGATGTACAACCGATGCACTTCGTTGCCGTTGGGCAGTAGATTGTACCGATAAAACTATCACTCAATTTACGGCAAGTTCGCCTATTGGTTTAATAAAAACTTCAATTGTCAATCCAAGCACAGGTGACAATATACCATTTTTTAATAAGACTTCGAACTTTTTCGTTTCTAGGCATCTATCAAATATCATTACTCTTTACACCTACTGCTGATCAGTATAGTCCACAAGGTTTTTGTGCAACTGCAGTTGATGATACTAATGTTCAATCGAATCCATGGTGTATTACATTTCTAGTTGGTTTTACAGCGCCAAATCTTGCGTCACCAACATTAGTTCAAGGAAGTGCATCACCTATTGGTACTATTTTTGCTAATCATAGCATATTTTCTATTCAAAATAAGTTGTCTTTCGTTTTCCTGCTCAGGTCAAAATGGTATGGCTGTCAATCGACCAGAACATAACGGAACTTATGTTCATTTTCATGATGATACAGCTGGCGGTATTGCTATACTAGATCACCGAATGTCATCTATTCAGGAAGTACTATTCTTGTTTATACACCGTATTGGGCTGTCGAGCACGACTTCGACAACGACGAAACCTCCAACAACGCATACCATTACTACGAGAGTAAATCAAAATTCAATTTTTCATTTTAATTTTGTTCATATATAATTTAGTCACTAGCAACTACAACACCGATCATTAATCTATAACAACTATAGGCATAGCTCTAACAACTCCAATCTCTCCATCAACAACAACCACAGAAACAGAAAATAAACATTCTTTTATTTTATTTTATTTTAAAATGAATGAAAGAAGCACGTTTTGCTATTGTTTGTTTTTCGATGTCACTAAACGAAACAATCATTCGAGTTTTGATTCATTTTTACTTTAAGAAATGTACGAAAACGAATTCGGTAGAAATTATTGGATGGATTTTACTTTTCTTATCATTCAATCCATTGAATATCATTCATCGAATAGATGCTCTTGTATCAAACGTATTCCCGAACAAATTAAACTTCTAATTCGAATTACAATGGGTTTTCTTATTGATATTCTTGCCATTGCTTTAACAGCAACGATTTATGGTTTTGATTTTCGGGATGAACAAGGAAATCTAACTGAAAGTTGGACTTATATTTGCACGTTGGCATATGTTGTTTGTTGGTCTTGTTTTGCAATTTTCTCGATCGTTCTATTGGTAACCATTGTGAGAGATAAAGTCCGAGGTAAATGGCGATGTTTAATCATCTTTACGATTTCAAAATTAATTGGATTGATCAATTCTGGAGCGATATTTTATGTTATTCTATTATATATGTCGAAGGCAAAATTTGCATCTTTAGAAGGCTTGTTTTTAACATATGCAACATTAGATTTTCTTCTCAATTTGAGTGAGATCTTTTTTCAATTTGTTGTATCATGTTGTTACGATAAAGAAGTTCACTCAAATATAGAATAAAGTCGACCGAGTAATCTAGTTGTTAAAAATTAACCTTCGGTTATTCTGTTGGACTTCGCTTTCACAATTCGATGAAATGGGTCGCGATGTGAAAATGTTCTACTTGCAGAAGAAGAAAAGGACAAATAAAATGATAATGCAAAAGTATTTATTAGTCAACACACATTGTGTTATTCTAAAGTTTCTTCTTATCATGATGATGAATTGCATCGTCGTTTTTTTCTTGTCGGTATTTTCAATTGCATTTGCTGCTGATCCATGTCGATTTGAATATTCTGGCAAAGGTGTGATTGATTTAACATCTGTAGGACATTCAGATGGAACGGCAGCATTTGTAAATCAGACTACACCATCTTCGCCTCACTATAGTACGTGAATTTTATTTCAATATATCGAGATTTTTCAAGACAATAATTGTTTCATTTTTATAGTATATAGTTATAATCCATGTAAACCATTTGCAGGACCGAGTATTTGCGAAAATGTAGCTGCTTGTCAAGGTAATTACGTTTTCGAATTTCTAATGTCTTTTTTTGTCTTGCTGTATAGTTACGGTTGGTACGGGAGTTCCATATAATCTTGGAACTCAGGAAAGTGCAGTATGGAGTCCAGGAAGTGATAGTGGCGAAGATCCATCGGTAACTTATTCTGCAGGTGAAAGAAAAACTATCGTTCGATTACTATGTTCAACAAGTGGCGAAACACACTTTGAAGTTATCGGTGAAGGCCCAGTGAGTGTTTATTTATTTCGTTTGACACATAAATGCGCCTGTTGGAATGGTTGTGGAAGTAAATGAATATTTAAAACGATGGTTTTCAAAAGACTTCTATGTTCTTTCATTAGGTCCATCATCTTCGACAACAACTGGATTACCAACAACAACACCAATCGTTGAAACATGTCGATTTACAGATCCTGATTATGGTGTAATCGATTTAACTACTTTAGGACATACTGACGGAACTCCTGCTTATCTAGACAAAATACCGTCGACACCAGATGGATTCAGTATATTGACTTTATTTTCTCAAGATATTTGAAAATGATATATCGGTTCTATTTTAGAATATAGTTATAATCCATGTAAATCGTTTTCGGAAGGACCTGTTTGTCAGAACGCTGCAGCTTGCCTATGTAAACAGAAAAATAAATTGATCATCATCAATCAAAACAATTTCTTTGCTAATATTTAGTTTCAGTAGAAGGAACAGATGCAGCCATTATTGGTGTTCAAAATACTGTACAATATTTAACGCCAGGTACAGCAAGTAACTACCCAGTGGTAGCCTATAAATATGGCGAGGATCATACGGCATATGTTGAATTAGTATGTTCAACAACCGATGAAAATCAATTTGATCTTCTTGGCAGATCTGAATTTACTTTTTTCTTATTTCGACTTACAAATAAATGTGCTTGTTGGAATGCTTGTTCAAGTAGATCAATATTCGACATATCATATTGTACATTTGACTTGCCTCTATAGGTACACCGGCTTCAACAACCACACTCGTGCCGATAACTACAACTTCACAATCAGTAACTGATGAATGTCGATATGTACATCCTGAAAAAGGTATCATCGATTTCAGTTTTATTGGGCGAACAGACGAAAAAGCTGCATATTCTGATGAAACCACACGGACAGTATCCAACTTCAGTATGTTTCAATTTGATCTTTTGTTCTTCTATAAAAATGTTTTCTTAATAATTAGAATACAGTTACAATCCATGTCGATCATTTTCTCAAGGAAGTGGTTGTATCGGTGCAGCAGTTTGTCAAGTTTCGAATGATGGACAAGAAACATTCACTCTCGGAACACAGGAAAGTCATTGGTGGGTTATTCCATCCGATGGCAATGCTTTACCATCATTGAACTATATGTATGCTGACAAAAAAGTTAGTGTTCTCCTGCAATGTTCGACTGAAGGCAATAATGAATTTCAAGCGTTCGGTGAAGATCCGGTGAATACATTTAAATTTCAATTGACACATCAATGTGCTTGTTGGAATGGATGTTAGGATATAGTTGACAATTTTATTTTAAATTTCAATTGAAAGTATTTTTGTACTAATTTTATTTAAGAATACAAATTGAGTATAGAAATCGTATCTCTAGAGTTTCCTTTTTTTTTTGTAAATCAATCATATTTCTTTGTCGAACCTAATAATGGAGCATATCGGTCCATTTGTACTTTGAATTGTTTCGATTTAATCCAATATCGACGATGATAACGCCGCCGACTTGTATCTTTTCGTATAAATTAAATAATTGATCCATTGTTGATTCGTACATATCTCCATCCATACGAAGAACAGCGATTTTCGTGACACCACATTTCGGTAATGAATCAACAAAATAACCTTTACAAAAATGAACGTAATCATCGAGAAGAAAAAACGACCGAAAATTTGTTTGAACTTCTTCTAATGAAGCCTAAATTCAAATTCTGATGAGAAATACAAATAAATCGAAATTCATACTCGAAGATAAGTTTGTTTCGACCATTCGTCATGATCATATTGCGTTCTTGCTCTAGGCAAACCTTGAAATGAATCGACTGCCCAAACATGTCGATCTGTAATTTCCAATGCTTTGAGAACAGCACGAGCAAAAATCGATCCTCCACCTCGCCAAACGCCACATTCGATAAAATCACCTGGAACATTATTTGCAATAACCAATCGTAATGACGATTCGATGTTTTTCAATCGAGTTTGTCCGATCATTGTTATGCCAATCAATGGCCAATCTAAGCCAACAATACGTTGTTCAAGATTCAATCCGAATTTATTAGCTTCGATACTTGGACGAACAGATTGTTCTTGAGTACGAAGTGTTAAACCACAAACTGTATCGCGAACGGTATCGAGATATAAACGTACAAGAGCAGATTCATTTTTAATAATCGTCGTTGTTTGAGTTTCAACCGTTGCTACGACGGCTACTGAAGTAGGTCGAGTGAAATAGAAACAAATTGCAACAAGACATACGGCCGATTCATTTGCTCTTGATGAAGCCGGTGGTAAAGCACTACCAATCGGTAATGATTCATTTTGGTTTGATTTATTCACGCAAACACATGATTGGGGTTTGATTGTCTACGAACAAGATTGGCTCGATCGTCAGACATATAATTTCACTCCACTCGTCACTGACATTCATCTCGGCCATCAATGGTTAACATCGATGGGTGAAGCGGCGGAAAAAGTCGGCATGAATCTACAATATTGTATGAGTTTACCTCGACATATGTTAACATCATTAGAAGTTCCACGTGTGACACATGCTCGTGCATCGACTGATTATGCATTTCATCTTGAAAGTCAAACAGCACCGCAATGGGCTATTGGGATAAGTAGTATGTTTGTTGAGGCACTTGGTGTTGCGCCATTTAAAGATGTTCTCTGGTCGACAGAAAATCAACCTGATGCGCCGTACAAAAATTCACCTCGAGAAGTTCTTCCCGAACGAGAAATTGCCATAGCTACACTCTCGACAGGTCCTGTCGGACCTGGTGATGCGATTAATTACACAAATGTCGAACGAATTATGAAATGTTCGTGTTTCGACTTTCTTCTTTTTGAATTTTAATATTTTTGCTCTTTTTTTTTAGAAGCAATCAAACATTCTTCATTGTCTTTGCATCAGCCATGCAACAAGATTATCTTGTATTTCCATCAATGATCGGCGCTGTCTCCGGACTTACCTGGCCGTATGACAATGCGACCGATGTTCGAGGTTTTTCAGCACCAATTCCCATCGAAATCACGGCTCGTAAATGTCACAATCTCTCGATTTGTGTTTGGTATGTTTCACCGTTACAATCCTTAGGCGATGCCGAAGGAACTCAATTCGCCCTGTTCGGCGAATGGAATAAATGGACAGCTGTAAGTCAACAACGATTTACATCGATCGACATCGATACAACCAACAATCGAGCAGTTATTACTCTCGAAGGTGTTGCCGATGAAGTCGTTCCCGTTGTTGTCTTTCATTCAGTTCTTTTATCTGTCACAGTTAATTGTCGAATAGCTGCTGATAATAGTCCAGCAAGAGTTACTGTCACAACTTCAACCGTTACTTGCTCTTAGATATGTTTCTTTTTGTCTCGAGGACGAACAATAAAATTCGATTTTTTTATTATCAAAAGGGCCAACATTCGGTTATATTGTTCTTTTATTGATCTATTTTGTTGTTCTTCATTACAAAGATTCCATGACAATATTTGATTAAGTGATTTCTAAACTAAAATGAATAAAAAAACAGAAAAAGCATGTTCTATCAATGTTGTATGTTGAAATTGTTATTTAAAGGACAAACTTTCAACGATATTACTTGCATTAAAAATGTTCGCTCGAATTTGGGTATATTTTTTGCTTTTCAATACGATCAATGGTTTGTGAATCCGCAAAATTAATTCTCATTTTTTCAAAGATTTCTTTCTTTTAGCTGTCTCATATAATCAACCACGATTTCATTCAAATGCTACTTGGAATGGCAATGCAACTACTTTTAGCAATCCAAATATTCTTAGTCTATATCTAGGGCAGGTTTTTGTCAATTCAAAAAACACAATCTATACGTACAATCAGCAAGCGAAGAAAATACTTATTTGGGAAAATAAAAGTAGTGATAATCCATCAAAAATGATTTCGACTAACTTATCAGGTCAAAAGACAATATTTGTGACAACGAATGGTGATATTTATGTTGATAATGGATTTAATGGTCGTGTTGAGAGATGGATTGCTGAAAACGAAACATGGATACCAGTTATGTCTGTTTCATCACCATGTTATGGTCTTTTCATTGATATTTGTGATAATTTGTATTATTCAATGTTTCCTGCTCATCGAGTTGACAAAAAATGGCCAGATGGCACAAGAGCAATTGTTGCTGGAACAGGTATTCAAGGATCATCGTTGGATATGCTTAACGCTCCTCACGGAATTTTTGTTGATATCAACTTCGATTTATATGTTGCCGATTCGGAAAATGATCGAATTCAATTATTTCGACTGAATCAAACTAATGGAATAACAGTAGCAGGAAATGGATCATTAACAGTCACAATTGACCTTCATTGGCCAATAAGTATTCTTCTCGATGGTGATCGAAATCTTTTCATTCTCGATTATGGCAATAGTCGTATAGTTCGTTCAGATGAAAATAATCATTTTCATTGTATATTTGGATGTTCAGGTGAACCAGGTTTCACAAATGATAAATTAGCTTATTCTACTAGTATGTCATTTGATAGTTATGGAAATATTTATGTTTCCGATTCGGGTAATAGGCGAGTACAAAAAATTCATTTATCAAAACAATCTCAAGTTTTAACTCTTTCTTACAATCAACCACGATTTCATTCAAATGCTACTTGGGATGCCAATGCAACTACGTTTACCAATGAAAGTATTGTTGGTCAATATCCGGGGAATATTTTCGTCAATTCGAAAAACACAATCTATACGTACAATCCGCAAACGAACAAAATACTTATTTGGGAAAATAAAAGTAGTGATAATCCATCAAAAACGATTTCGACTAACTTATCAGATCCACAATCAATATTTGTGACAACGAATGGTGATATTTATGTTGATAATGAATTTAACGGTCGTGTTGATAAATGGATTGCTGAAAACGAAACATGGATACCAGTTATGTCTGTTTCATCACCATGTTACGGTCTTTTCATCGATATTTGTGACAATTTGTATTGTTCAATGTCTCTTCATCATCGAGTTGACAAAAAATGGCCAGATGGCACAAGAGCAATTGTTGCTGGAACAGGTGTGAGTGGATCTGAATCGAATATGCTTCATCGTCCTATAGAAATTTTTGTTGATATCAATTTTGATTTATATGTTGCCGATTCGGAAAATGATCGAATTCAATTATTTCGACTGAATCAAACAAATGGAATAACAGTAGCAGGAAATGGATCATTAACAGTCACAATCGACCTCCGTTGGCCAATAAGTATTGTTCTTGATGGTGATCGAAATCTTTTCATTCTTGATAGTGGCAATGGTCGTATAATTCGTTCAGATGAAAATAATCATTTTTATTGTATATTTGGATGTTCAGATGAACCAGATTCAACAAATGATAAATTAGCTTATCCTACTAGTATGTCATTTGATAGCTATGGAAATATTTATATTGTCGATCAAAATAATCATCGAGTGCAAAAAATCATGAAAATTATTTTTTGTCGTAAGTTTTCTCTTTATTTTCACATTTTGTCGAACTTCAATGTCTCTCTGTTGCATAGATACTGTGAAATCTGTTCGAACACAATATGTATCGACGTTAACAGCACAAAGCCATAAATGTAATCATTTCGGAAAATGCCAATCGTTAAGTTTCTATTGCGAAATTATTGAAATCCATACAGCAGAACAAGGAGATTATACTATTGCAGTGAAAGGCGACATAGAGATGTTTGAATATGCATATGAAAATGATTTTAATTTATTTGACCTTGAAGAAAACATGATCGAAGCGGCCGTTTCAAATCCATTCTATGACCGATTCGAAATTGTGTTGCGTCGTAAAATGAACACTTCATTTATATTAGTCGTGACGACAGAAGAAATGTTTGGACAAGGTGTCTTCTCAATAATCGTGAATGGTCCAAGCAATGTCTCCATGCAACCCATAAGTATGTGTAGTTTTTTTGTTTTTTGATGCTGAAATTTAAGGGACATTCATTTATCGTTATTTCACTCTAGATGATACAAAACCAATCATCGAATCAAATTATTCATCGAATTTTGACGATAAAAGCCCGAAATTTGGCCATCTCAATTGCAGACCATTGGAATATTATTTTGAAGCTATAAAGATAGATGTGGATATATCAGGTTATTACATGCTCTCAAGTGACAGTGATCTTGATACATATGGTTATTTGTACGAACATGAATTTGATTTTTACAGCTCGGTAGAGAGTTCATTAAGTTGGGACGATGATTATTGTGAAAATCGACAGTTTTCAATTAGTACTTACTTGCACTACAATACCACATATGTTTTGATAGTAACTATTTCACCAAATGAATTATACATAAATATGCAAGGTCCGTTCTCCGTAATCGCTAAAGGACCTTCAGAAATTAATATGAAACGAATTGGTATGTAGATATTGACAAACAAAAAATTTGAAAATATATATTTTGATGATGATTTCATCTGCACGATACAGTTTTTTTTTGTTGAAGATGTCCATCCAACAACGATTGTCCAATCATTATACTCATCACAAATGACTCAAAATAGTCCTGCATTTGATAGCGAATATTGTCTAACTTCAAATGCATATTATGAATGTATACAGATTAATGTCATACAATCAGGCAGTTATACATTGTCGAGTATAAGTATAAGTAGTGGCATCCCTATATCTGGGTATTTGTATGAACAACATTATAATTCGCACGGCGTCTCTGAAAGCTTACCCGGCAATGTCAAACAAGGTTGCCTAAGAGACTTAAACAAACTTAAAATCATTACTGAATTGCAACGTAGTATGACATACATCTTGACCCTGGGCACATCGTATTGGGACAGTACGAACAACTATAACTATTCGATATTGGTATCCGGTCCGAATAATGTTACTTTCAATTATATCAGTAAGTCTAATAAAATAAGTTCTTTCTTCAATTAAATTGCTTTTACTAGCTCTTCAAGCAACATATCAATCCGAACTGATAGAAGAAACTCCCGTCTATCCGCGAGTATGTGGAAAAGGAAATTATCACTATGAAGCAATTCAAATCGAGATACAACATAGTGGTTCTTATACATTCAATGCGAACAGCACTATTAAATTATACGGATATATTTATAGAGGTGATTTCGATCCATCTTATCCAAATACAGACATAATCACACAAAGCAACTTCAGTTGCGGAAGTTCTTTCAAAGTTGGAAATTATCTTGAAGCGAACAAAGTATGAGGTATGTGCAGATTTCCGAAAAAAGAAATTTCCGAAATTTCTAAAATTACTATAATCAACAATAGCAGCGATATCTACAATCGTTCTAAATATAACTATAGAATCTTAAAAATCCAAACGATTTCTCACACGTTCTACAGTTTGGATACAACAGAGTAATAGTAATGCACAGGATCCATACACCAACATGAAACTGTGGAATTTTCAGTAATTTCAGAGAAATTTCAGAAATTTTAAATAAACAATACAAACTATCCGAAGCCTAGGTATACATATCGTGGAATTTTCAGTAATTTCAGAGAAATTTCAGAAATTTTAAATAAACAATACGAACTATCCGAAGCCTAGGTATACATATCGTGGAATTTTCAGTAATTTCAGAGAAATTTCAGAAATTTTAAATAAACAATACAATAACAATATAAACTAGCCCAAGCCTAGGTATACATATTGTGGAATTTTCGGTAATTTCAGAGAAATTTCAGAAATTTCAAATAAACAATACAAACTATCCGAAGCCTAGGTATACATATCGTGGAATTTTCGGTAATTTCAGAGAAATTTCAGAAATTTCAAATAAACCATAGAATAACAATATAAACTAGCCCAAGCCTAGGTTTAGATATTAGGGAATTTTCGGTAATTTCAGAGAAATTTCAGAAATTTCAAATAAACAATACAAACTATCCGAAGCCTAGGTGTAGATATTATAGAATTTTCAGTAATTTCATGGAAATTTCAGAAATTTCAAATAAACAATACAAACTATCCGAAGCCTAGGTATACATATCGTGGAATTTTCAGTAATTTCAGAGAAATTTCAGAAATTTTAAATAAACAATACAATAACAATATAAACTAGCCCAAGCCTAGGTATAGATATTGTGGAATTTTCGGTAATTTCAGAGAAATTTCAGAAATTTCAAATAAACAATACAAACTATCCGAAGCCTAGGTATACATATCGTGGAATTTTCGGTAATTTCAGAGAAATTTCAGAAATTTCAAATAAACAATACAAACTATCCGAAGCCTAGGTATACATATCGTGGAATTTTCAGTAATTTCAGAGAAATTTCAGAAATTTCAAATAAACCATAGAATAACAATATAAACTAGCCCAAGCCTAGGTTTAGATATTAGGGAATTTTCGGTAATTTCAGAGAAATTTCAGAAATTTCAAATAAACAATACAAACTATCCGAAGCCTAGGTGTAGATATTATAGAATTTTCAGTAATTTCATGGAAATTTCAGAAATTTTAAATAAACAATACGAACTAGCCCAAGCCTAGGTATAGATATCGTGGAATTTTCAGTAATTTCAGAGAAATTTCAAATATACAATACAATAACAATACAAACTAGCCCAAGCCTAGGTGTAGATATTGTGGAATTTTCAGTAATTTCAGAGAAATTTCAGAAATTTCAAATAAACCATAGAATAACAATATAAACTAGCCCAAGCCTAGGTTTAGATATTAGGGAATTTTCGGTAATTTCAGAGAAATTTCAGAAATTTCAAATAAACAATACAAACTATCCGAAGCCTAGGTGTAGATATTATAGAATTTTCAGTAATTTCATGGAAATTTCAGAAATTTCAAATAAACAATACAAACTATCCGAAGCCTAGGTATACATATCGTGGAATTTTCAGTAATTTCAGAGAAATTTCAAATATACAATACAATAACAATACAAACTAGCCCAAGCCTAGGTGTAGATATTGTGGAATTTTCAGTAATTTCAGAGAAATTTCAGAAATTTCAAATAAACCATAGAATAACAATATAAACTAGCCCAAGCCTAGGTATAGATATTGTGGAATTTTCAGCAATTTCAGAGAAATTTCAGAAATTTTAAATAAAGAATTAAATAACAGTACATATAATCAGAAGCTTGGGCATATACGAAGTTGAATGTCGTGGCGTGAGCATGACAGTTGCATTTAGTGTGATATAAAGCAATGACAGAGGTTTGCAAGGTAGACTGAGTTTTTTATTTTAAGT
>Ga0209960_1001091_pt1 | contig 41423 bp, 38 predicted proteins | sample ThiBiot_500_plan_2_FD_183947 | JGI IMG/M metagenome (GOLD analysis project Ga0209960, IMG submission 183947) | Wastewater bioreactor microbial communities from Cape Town, South Africa - Thiocy_expt_500_plan (SPAdes) | ecosystem: Engineered > Bioreactor > Thiocyanate-remediating >... | reverse complement strand
CGGTCTACTCATGAAAAATCTGCAGCCTTTTAAGAGTTTTCTACCAATTACCTGCAGATTCTACCCTAAAATAATTCTCTGTACTATAGGCGCTTCCTTGCTTTTCTTCATACTTCAGAATCGACTAAATAGTTTAAATTGAAAGATCTAACCTTATGAAAGGTTGTTCTCGAATTAAAGGATGTTTTTAGCAGTTGGAATGAATTTTCTCTAATTTTAATAATCTAGGTAGTCCTTAAAGATTCTTTATAAGAACTAAATCTTCCGAGAGTTAAAGCATGGATAATTAATGCCAGAATTGAGACAAAGAATCCAAAGATAAACACGTTTGAAAGATGAGTATTGGCTATCCATCCTGAGATACTTCCTGCAAGCAAAGAAGAAATCCCTAAAACAATATAAAAAAGACCTATTGCTGTCCCTATGATTTTTTTAGGCGCTACATCCGCTATTAAAGCTGTAAAAAGAATTTGTGAAGTACTACGTTGAGCACCCCATAATAAAACACCGACCAAACCAAGCCACATATCGCCTGCAAAAATAAAGCAGACGTTACAAAGAATTAAAGAAATGTAAGAAAAATAAAGAAGCCTCTCTCGTCCTAGTTTATCTGAAAGGCGGCCTATGGGATAACTACATAATACTGAAATAAAATTAAAAATCCCAATTGTTGCTGTACAAACAGGCAATGGAGCCCCTAATTCTTTTAAACGTAAAGCTAAAAATCCATCGCTAAAACGAGCAAGCATAAAAACAGCAGCAATTCCAATTGTCATCCAGTACTTAGAAGGCAAATGCTTCATGTCCTCAAAAGATATTGAACTTCCTTTCTTTTTTTCTGTTCCCACCTTATCTTCTTGAGAATTTGCCTCGTGCATATACTTCCAAATAATGAACAAAGCCGCAATAACAGGAAGGAATCCAATCCATAAGATAAGGCGATAATCTTCTGTAAAAAATATCAGTCCTGAAACAAGCAATGGTCCAATAACACATCCGATTGTTTTTCCTGTCATCATCACACCATAAGCTGCTCCTCTTTTAGATGAGCTACATATATCTGCAACGTAAGCATCTCGCGGCGTTGCGATAACGCCATTGCTAATACGTTCTAGTATTTTTGAAATCATGACTGCCATTGAACCATTGGCTAAGATAAAAAAAGGTTTAGAAAGGGCAGCTAAAAAAACACCAAATAAAAGGGTTGGCTTTTTTTTACGAAAATAGTCGCTGCTTATTCCAGATGACAATTTACAAACTTGAGAGAGCGCTTCTGTAAAACCTTCCATCGCCCCCATCGAAAACATGCTAAGCCCAAGAACAGTAGTAATAAAGAATGGCGAGATGCTAAAAGCCATTGTTGTTGCAACAGCCACCAATAAGTTCGCAAAAGTTAATGCCCAAATTTCAAAAGGAAGATGTGCAAATTTGTTTTTTAAAAGCTTGACCATTTATTGAGGGCTCCTAATCTTTTTTTACATTAACACACATGAACAAATGATCTTAAAACTGAGAGAGCCTAATAAAAGCATTAAATATATTCCACACGCTTTCACCACTGCAAACCAACTTATGTCTTCATTCATAATTATTAGGCAGGTCTCCTGACTTTTGGATTCCGATGCTCTTTTCTGTCTTCTCAGGGAAATTTCCCCATAATATATCAAAAAGAACGCGCACCAAGCACAGTTGCAAGGAAAGCTCTAAAGTTAGCTTACTAGATTCCCTTTTAAACAGAGAAAAGTACCTCTGGACCTTAAAATTAATTTTTATGAAGATAGCAAAAAGGATGAATGCGTCAACATCTAAAAATAAAATCTTATATCCATTTTCACATACTAAAAAAGCCGAGAAACTCTCGCTTCTCGGCTTTTACTAGGATGCAAGAATTTAGGGATTAATCTTTATAGAACGATTGTGTTCATTTAAGATTTTCTCTAACATTTCCTTCTTTTCAGAATACAGTTTCTTAAGTTCCTCGTCTGCCAACCAATATTTTTGATCAGAAGCCTTTTTTAGCCACCTTTCAGCGGCTATTTGTCGGCCTTGCTTTAATAAGTGCAATCCCATTTGATATTGCGCAACATCCAATCCTTTAGGTCCTAACGCTGCTTTTTTAAGGTAAATCATCGCCTCCTCTTTATTTCCTTTAGCAAGCTCTACTAAATAGAGACGAAAATAAGCGTCTTTAAAACTTGGCTTAAGTTGACTTACAGCATCTAGCAAATTTTTAGCTTCAGGATTAAAAGGATCGTCCGTTAATATAAGACTTGCTTGCATGTACCATTTCTTCCAGACTTGATTATCTCCGATTTTTTCGCCAGAAAAAGGGAAAAGAGGCACTTGTGCAGGAAGACAAGGATTTTCAATTTCTGACCTTATTTTCTTCCTAAAATGGTGATCATGAAGTGCTATGATTCTCGCATGACGCTTTTCAAGTCTATCCAATATTTTTGCTTGTAAAGCGACACTTTGTTCATCGCCTTGTTCAACAGCTTTACCAATCCATTTTAAAGCAGTTAATGGCTTTCGATTCATTAAGCGGCCACCTAATTCATGTTGAGCTGAAATATTACCAAGCTTTGCCCAGGTTGTCAGGCCTTCTATTGATGCTTTTTCAATAGATACTCTTCCCACCATAGTATTTAATTGTTCTTGAGCTCTTGGACTTAAGGGTTTTGCAAAAAGCTGTTCTAGGTTTACAATATTTCCTGCCCCGCGTTTGTGCTGGGTTGAATTTTCAGGCTTTATTACCTTATTTTCCTCAACATCACTTGATATGACTCTCTCTTCGGTAAGCTTTAACTTAGGTACTGCTAGCCTTTTTTCGAGTTTTGGTTTCGTTGAAGGATTAACTGTAGATTTTGAAACTTGGATATTTTCTTTAGAATCTTCGTTCCATTCTTTTTCAAAATCAATGGCATGAATTTCAATTGTATTACGAAAACCAACATATTTTACGCCACGCGACTCTTGCGCTTCTTTTCTAGCCTCTCTAAGAGCTTCATTCTTAAGTTCCTTAAGATGATGATATCTTTTTGGCATCTTATATCGAGGTGATTCATTATCAAGGGTATTAAATGCTTGAGCTGAGTATATTGATAACACAAGAAAAGAACTTGTAATAAGGGGGAGGACTTTTGCTTTCATAGATGAGCTCCTTAGTTAAAAAGATGTAAGGACAATATTAGAAGTCTAAATTTTTGTATAAGAATGTCAACCATATTTATCTCTAGGAAAAATGATATTTTTCAGATACCATTAAAGCTTCTCAATTTAAAAAGCCCCTATAACTAATGCGTCGTATTGCAATTTTAATCGTCATATTTATTTGTCTTGCTGGTGGAGCCTGGCTTGGTTATTTAAATACACGACCTCGCGCTTTTCCTTCTGAAACAGCTATTATTTTACCTCAAGAAAAGGATTATGGCACACCTGAGATTGGCGGCACATTTTCCTTAATTGATCATGAAGGGCAACCTCGCACAGAAGCGGATTTTAAAGGAAAGATACTTCTTGTTTATTTTGGCTATAGCTTTTGTCCGGACATCTGCCCTAGTGCTCTTTACAACATGTCTCAAGCCTTAGAAGCATTAGGAACAAAAGCAAAGGAAATTCAACCTTTATTCATTACTATCGATCCTGAACGTGATACGGTTCAGCATTTAGCCCGTTATCGCGAAAATTATCATTCACGTTTCGTTATGCTCACAGGTTCAGAACAGCAAATTCAGGCTGTAATGAAAGCATATAGGGTGCACGGTGCGAAGGTAGAACCTGATGAGACCACAACGGAGTATTTGATGGATCATACATCAATCATTTATATCATGGATCGCCAAGGACGCTTTATTGCCCATTTCAATCATTTGACGCCCCCTAGAGAGCTTCAAAAAGCTCTTATGAAGATTTTATAGGGTAAAGGAATTTTCAATGCTTGTTACAAAGCCTCAACCTCAAGGACAACTAGAATTCATTGAAGTTTATTCTGAAGCGCTTGCAAATAATTTATTAGGGGATTCACCTGTTCGCCACTGCCCTGTTTATCTTCCTTCTGGCTACCATTCTGAGAATCACTATCCTCTCATTATTGAACTCGCGGCCTTCGGTAATTCTGGACTAGGCAGAATTGGGTGGCAAGGTTTTCGAGAATCAATGCCAGAACGCCTCGACCGCCTTATTGCAGAAGGAATGCCACCAGTTATTGTCGCATTTCCACATTGTTTTACTTCACTTGGAGGCAATCAGTATATCAACAGCTTAGCCATGGGTAATTACGAGAATTTTTTAAAGGATGATTTACTTTCCGTGCTTGAAACTAATTTCCCGTGTGGCGGTCCCGGGAAGCGTGGGCTTATCGGAAAATCTTCTGGCGGCTATGGGGCACTCGTTAATGGGATGCGCCATTCAACAATTTGGTCGGCAATTGCCTGTCACTCAGGCGATATGGGGTTTGAATGGGTATATTTATCAGAACTTCCAAAAGCTCTAATGAATCTAGAGAATTATGGTGGTTCATATGAAAAATTTTTAACAAAAATTCAAACCGCGCCAAAATTGAAAAGTGAGGACTTTACCACGCTTATGATACTAGCAATGGCAGCAAGCTATGATCCTAACCCAAATGAATATTGTGGCATTCAACTTCCTGTAACCCTAAAAACAGCAGAATTAATTCCTGAAAGATGGGCAAATTGGCTTCAATGGGATCCTTTAGAAATGCTGCCCCAATACGCCATCAACCTTAGAACAATGAAATTTATCTTTTTAGATTGTGGCATTTATGACCAACACTATCTTCATTTTGGCGCAAGACGCTTAAGTAACTTGCTGAATGATTACCAAATTTCTCATATATTTGAAGAATTTCCTGATAACCATTCAGGTCTTGACTACCGTCTTGATCGTAGCTTACCGCTTATGGCACAAGCCTTAAGCACTTAAGCCTTCTTTTAAGCGAGCAGCAATTTCATCAATAATCTTATTCACTTCTGGCACTGTTCCTGTCATATGTAAGAACGCATGAATCATTGATTCATAACATTGATAGGTTGCAGGAACGCCAAATTGCTTCAACTTTTCATAATAAGCTTGTCCTTCAGCTCTTAAAGGATCAAACCCAGCCGTCACAACATGCGTTGCAGGCAGTCCCGAAAGATCTTTAGCACGCAATGGAGATGCTCTTGGATCATCGACTTCTGAGCCTGAATTAAGGTAGTGATCAACATAATATTGAACATGCTCAGCACTTAAGAAGTATCCATCTGCATAAGTCTTATAAGAAGGCATGCTACATCCTAAATCCAACGCCGCATAAAGCAATAGTTGAAACTTTGGTAACTGCTTATTCTCATTTCTTAATCTTTGAATCGTCACAGCCGTCATGTTTCCACCAGCGCTATCGCCACCAATAGCAATACGCTGTGGATCAACGTTGTAGTCTTTTGGGCCATGCTCTAAAAACCAATGATAAGCATCCCAGCAATCTTCAAGTCCAGTTGGGAACTTATGCTCTGGAGCCAAACGCCACTCTACAGACATAACAATACAATTGGCTTTTACGGCTAAATTACGACAGATCGAATCATGCGTTGTGATACTTCCTCGTTGCCATCCGCCACCATGATAATAAACGAGAGCTGGTAACTTTACACCAAGTTGCGGTGTATAAATGCGAACAGGAATTTGTGTACTGCCGTTGGACACAGGAATTGTTAAATCTTCAACACGACGCAAGCGTAAAGGTATTCCGCTTTGCATAATCGAAAAGTGTTCATAAGCCAAACGCCCAGCTTCAATCGGAATTTGTTTCGGCTGCGTTAACATAAACGCATTAAATTGATCTAAAAATTGCTGAATCTGCGGATTGACTGTTTGTGTCATTTAAATTCTCCCTATCCTTCATAAACACAACTGTAACAAAGATAGTATCTTGTAAAAAGATTAAAGAATTATTGAATAAAATTTTCCTAGAATATTTATTTAAGGGTGAGAATTTGCCAATTTTTCTCTCAACTCTTTGTCTTTTTGATAGAAAAATTCTGCCTTTTTCTCTCTTTTTGCAGCCTCAAGACGTCGGGCTAAATCTAAGTAGCCTTCAAGATATCCTTTTTCGCACGCGCCTTCTAAGGCTTCAAGAGCTTTTTCTTTATCTTTAGCATCTAAACTGTTCATATAAAAAAGCCCCGCCCAATGAGCTAATGCCTTGCCTTCCCCACTTGCTCCTTTTTCTTGCCATACTAACGCCTTTTGAATATTGTGTTCTTCTTCATACAAAAGACCTAGCTCAAATGCTGCTTTAATATGGTCTTGTTGAGCAGAGATTTTTAAGCATTTTTTAGCCATTTTTAGGTTTTCTTGAACTTTATAGAGGACACCGAGAACAAAGCAAGCGTCCTTGTCTTTTCCATCTAAACCACTCAGATGTTTTGCAAGTTGCTCTTGCAAAAAAGTCTCTAAGATACTTTCTATTCCGGGATAATTATTAAATTTCGCTTGTTGATACCACTTAGCTGCTTCAACAATATTTCCATTTTCTGTTTCAATTTCTGCCATAGCCACTTGTGCCGCTGAAAATCCTTTGATTGCTGCTTTTTCAAACCAAGTCTTAGCACGATTTTTTCTTCCTTCTCCTCCCAGAAATACGGCATAATTGTGCATGGCTTGAGGATGCCCCATTAAAGCCGAAGCTTTTGTATACTCGCGTGTCTCTCCAATACGCCCATTCCACTTAAATAAAAGACTAAGATTAAATTTAGCTTCTGCGTTATGTTCTGGTTTATTTTGATCTTCATTTTTCAAAAAATCTTGGTAGCAGCAGATCGCTTTGTAATAATATTTAGATGCATTATCGCCTGATTTTTCTGCTTCAAGTTGGCGCGCATAACGTGCATATAAAATTCCCAGATCAAAATAAGCCATTGGATAATTTAAATAAATTGCTTTTTTCAATAAACTTTCAGTTTCATAAAAATCTTCTTCATTTAAACGAGCAAGTGCACAAAGAGCTTCAGGATCATCTAATTCAGCTAATTCTTCATATAGCTTTTTTGCTTCTGCTATTTTTCCAATTCTTTCATATGCTTGAGCCATTAATAATTTTGCCGTAAGATGTCCTTTTTTAGCTGCTATTTCTAAACGGGAAATAGCACCAACAAAATTATTTTTCTCAAATAGAGTTTTTCCATTATTGAAAAGTTTTTCTATATATATTTTTTGCTCTCGTCGTTCTTGAATCATTTTTGGATCATCTAAAAGACAACCTCTTCCAAGAGCCATTTCATAAAAAACGATTGCTTCATATAAAAGGCGGGGCGCCTGGGTCTTTGCTTTTTCTTCTACAACGAGTTGCTCAGCCCACTGAGCATACTTAATCTGACCTTCATGACTTCGGAGCAAAGCAGCTCGTTTGTAACATTTTGCAGCAGTCCAAGGGTGTTTTGCCAAGGAATTTTCTAAATTTTTTTCTTTTATAAGGTTTCCTAAATTTAAGAGACTTTTAATATCATTTCTCTCAGCGCCAATGATAAATAACTCCTTTGCTTCCTCATAATCGCTTGATTTCAAAGCATGTACAGCAAGTGCTTTAGCTGACTTTAACAATCCCTTTCTTGCAGCTTCATATTGATAATTATCCGCAGTTTTAAAGTATAGAAAAGCAATCTTACATTTTTGAATATCTTGTGTAACTTGGAATTCGGACATCGGACCTACTCCTAAACCATAGGCCACTTCACCAATTTTTTTTGAGGCGACTTCAGGCTTATAAGCAAAAGCTTCTTGAAAATATTTAAGCGCCTTCTCTAATTTACCTTTCTTTTGGCATTCTAATCCCTTTTCAAAAGCTTGTTTTAAAGGATTATCATAATCTTCTTGTCGTGGCGTTTTAGGTGCGCGAGGAGACGACTCTGGTTCATGTTGTATTACCATTCGAGCTACAGAGGATTTTTTTCTTAAACCAAGAGCATTACCAGTTGTTTTTTGTTGTTCTTCTTGCCTTGGCGTCCCGCTTAAAGGTTTATCCCAGTCTCTCGGAGACTCTCCTGGTTTAAAAAGAGGACTTCCGGGAGTTTCAACAAGTATAAGACGAGGAGATGAAATAGGAGCTGAATTATCTTGAAAAGTAGCTTTTTCACCTTTAATACCAGACAAATTTAATGGAATAGATACCGCTTTAAACTTCTTTTTGCTCGGCCCATTACCTTGTTGCTCTTCAATAACAGAAGATGCTTTACCCTGATTAAAAGCAAGGATAAACATGCTAAAAATAATATAAAATAAGGTTTTCTTTTGCATCCTCTTAGTTGACTCTAAAAGGATTAATAAAGGATTGATATGAACCATAATTTTAAAAATACTTTTTTTGCACGGTGGGGGCGCCTTTGAGAAAAAAGAAATATAAATATCGTTTTGATAAGAATTTTCCGTATTTCTATAGGCTTTATCACTAAGGACCTTCTGATGCCTAAACACATCTGCTGGTTTCCTTAAATCCCTGGGACAAATCCCAGGAAGGTGAAGTGGGTTCTTAACTTTTGTCATCCGAGGTCCTACATCGAAGGTCTCACATGGCCTAAAGATTTCACCTATCGCCAATAGTTGCCGACCTGTACAATCAAAGAGGAGATCCCACCAGCGATGAAAGAGTTGCGGCCAATCTCCCTTCAAAAACCCTGGTTGCAATATAGTAGCGGCCTTAGAGCATACGTGTTCCCACTTACTGTTCTTAATCATTTCTTTTTGTTCAAATTTATCCATTTTATTACTCCCTGTTTATGGTTTGTTTTTTATTGTTCGCCCCTTTCCCTTTCTGTGAGAGTCGCTCACAGAAAGGAATCGGGAAGCCTTTTTCCTAAAGAAGGTTGAGATAAAGGAGAGAAGGTTTCTTTCAAACCCACGATCTTCCTGCCTTTGTCTCTTCATATACCTTCTTCATGAGAACACCCATATCCTTTTCACTTTTCTTATAGCTTCGCGATAGCCAAAGAGAAGTATTTGATCAGGTCTATCTTCTGCTTCTTTTTCTAAGGGGATCGACCCCTGAAAAAAGACAAAGAAAGGGCATTCACTCAAAAAGAGTGTTAAAGGCTTATCTTTTCTAACAATTCAGGTTTGTAAGTCCCTGAATTATTGTTTTTGTTAAGACAGTTTGAAAGATCTTTGAAAGAATTATGAAGATTTTTTTTAAACCTTCATAAGGGGAGAAAATCATTTCTGACCATCTACAACCAGGCTACCATATATAGTTTCAAAAATCAAGAAAATTAAGTACAAAAACAAAAAAATTATAAATTTGATACTCTTCCAAATATGTTAATACTCACACACTGCATTATTTTGTGCTATTTTATTGACATTCCGCCTAAAAATGGTTAAGAGAGTCTTAAGCGATGAATTTATCATAGCTCTTTTTAAAAACAATAACTGCCCTTTAACTTGCAGTCATTTATAGAACTACCGACAAATTCTGCTGTTAGGCATAGAGCGCAAGACTACGTCTTGACGCGCGCTTAATTTATTAATTTTTAAAATCGGATAGAAATATAAAATGACGACATTTCAACAATTTAAATTACCTCCTTTCCTTTTGCAATCTCTTGAGCACATGCAAATTAAGGTTCCATCTCCAATTCAAACAAAAGCAATTCCTGTGGCAATGGAAGGGCACGATTTATTAGCTTCTTCACAAACAGGAAGTGGAAAAACAATCGCTTATCTTTTGCCGATGATTACAACTTTGAATACGAAACAAGGTCAAACCGCTTTAATTTTAACACCGACGCGTGAACTAGCCATTCAAGTACAAGATTCTCTTATTCAGCTTATTGGAAAGAAATCACCCCTCAAAATGGCTCTTTTGATTGGCGGCCAATCTATGGGGCAACAGTTTGCTCAACTTAAAGCAAACCCTCACATTGTTGTTGGAACACCTGGACGCATTATTGATCACTTAAAACGCAATAGCTTAAAGCTTGCTAAAACAGGATTTTTGGTTCTTGATGAAACAGATCGCATGCTTGATATGGGCTTTAGCCAACAATTAGACGTTATTGTGAAGTTTTTACCTTCTGAACGCCAAACTTTAATGTTTTCAGCCACAATGCCCGCAAACATTATAAAACTAGCTAAAAAATATTTAAATGACCCACAACGAATTAGTGTTGACTTGGCTGCTCAACCGGCGCCGAAGATTAAGCAGAAAGCTCTATATATCAAATCAGCAGAAAAATTTCCTCAGCTTTTAAAAGAGTTAAATGAGCGCGAAGGATCCATTGTTATCTTTGTGAAGACGAAACGAGGCGCCGAAAAACTTGCTAAACAATTGCAAGCTCAAAATCATAATACAGATGCCATTCATGGCGATCTTAATCAGAATAAACGTATCAGAGCTATTGACGCTTTTCGTAAGCAAAAAAGCCGTATTATGGTTGCCACAGACATCATTGCACGCGGTCTTGATGTTCCTCATATTCAACATGTGATTAATTATGACCTTCCAGGATGTGCGGAAGATTATACACACCGAATTGGAAGAACAGGGCGTGCTGGCGCACATGGTCAAGCTCTGACATTAATTTCTCCTGATGATAGTCGTAAATGGAAGTCTATCCTTAAATCAACTGGGGCTCAAATAAGCGCTTAATTAAGCGCTTAGCCTATTTTGTTTAAGCGCCTTTGATGCCTTTCACCGGCATCAAAAGGCGTTGTAACAAACGTAAACAAAGTATCCTTAGCTGCTTCTGGTCCAATCAAACGCTCACCAAGGCACAATATATTTGCATTGTTATGAGCTCGTGCCAGACGTGCTGAAGTTGTCCCTTCATTACAAACAGCAGCACGAATTCTGGAATGACGATTTGCTGCAATGCTCATGCCAATTCCGGTTCCACAAATTAAAACGCCCGCTTGGGCTTCTTCCTTCAAAATTGAGCCAACAACTTTATGCGCAAAATCTGGGTAGTCTGTTGATTCTTCTGAAAAGGTCCCCAAGTCCATAACTGTTATGGCCAAACTCTCTAGCGTTTCAATGAAGTCCTTTTTAAGTGCAAAACCCGCATGATCAGAAGCAATTGCAATTTTCTTAAAAATAGGCGTCATCAGGTACCTTATTCTATTCTTATCTTTTTCAATCGTTCCCATTCTTTTTTAGCTGCCATTAAAATAGCTTTTTCTATTGATTGAGGAGTACATCCTTCCTCACAATCTATACCTTGAGCAAAAATTCCTTTTGAAGATTTGCACTTATTTTTACAAGCTTCAATATCTGCTTGAGTAACCTTTATTGAAGCCGGTAGAATAATATTATCTCCTTTCGCCTCCTTCAAAAGCTTCTCAACTTCTTCTGCACCAGAATAAAGTTGAACTTGAGTCATCGGCTGATTAAGTGAATTTAACACAGATCCGCCAAACGCGGGTAAAGCAACTATACCAAAAATAATGCTAAAGATGGTTTTCATTGTTCCTCCCAATAAAAATTATATTTTCGTTAAAACTTTCTTCTGTTAAATAATATACAGTATTTTAGGTTTTTTTCCTACCATGATGATTATTAGAATTTTAACAGCTCTTAAAGGGCGCTTTGTTGGCAAAGATGAATATGGCAATAAGTATTTTGAAGAAAAATTCCTTTTTATAAAACCTCTTCGAAGACCTCGCCGTTGGGTTTTGTATGCTGGAGATGTAGAAGCTTCGAAGGTTCCCGCTGAATGGTATGGATGGCTTCACTATACGCTGGAAAGCCCCCTCCAAAAGCTTCCATATTCATGGATAAAACCTCATCAGCCTAATAAAACTGGAACGCAAGAAGCTTATTTACCCCCTTCTCATCCTATCAAACGGAAAGCAGCCGTTAAAGCTGATAAAGGCTATGAACATTGGCAACCTTCGTAAGGATTTCTAGGGTTTAAACTTAAAAAAGACATTCCCTTTTGGAAAAATTGTTGAACTATCTTAAGCTTTTTAGTAGAAGTAAATGCAAAACAACCCTCTTTTAATTCGGATTAAAGCAAAGGAAACATTCAAGTCCTTATTTAAAGTAACAATTAAGCCCTTAAATTTTGGAGTAAAATATGTTGAGTAAGACCATTAAAATTGCAGCAAGTATTGTTTTAGCTTGTTCCATATCTTATCTTGGAAAAGCAAGCGATTCAATAATCGAGCAAGATGTCTCTCCATCGCCTTCTTCGAGCACCACCCAACCATCAATTACAGATGAAAGCCTTGTTCAAAAAGCATCTGAAGGGATATCTTCTTCTTCCGTTTCAACTGACGCAAGTGATTCTCCTAAAAGTCCAAGCACAAGAAAAAAAGTTTTGAGAAGAAAATCCACTGGCTCCAAATCTAGTAAAGTAGAAAAAACAGAAGCAGCCTCAGAAGCGCCAAAAAAGACACCTTTAAGCCAAGGGATGCAAATAGACTTACTTGACGGGAAATCCATATTGATAAGTCGTCTAACAATGCCTGAGCTTGAAACCGCTCCTTTATCTCAAAATTTCTTGGCACCGCAACAAATTCATCCAGCTCATTTGGTTTTAGCATTAGTAGTAAGCAAGATTGACCCCTTTAAAGAAGCTAGCACCCTTAGCAATACGCCTCATCCTGTTGTTTATATTCCTGAATTAAAAATGTTTTTAGGATTTAAATCAATGCAGTCTGGTACTTTAGCAGAACTAGCTACAATATTGAATTATAATGAATTTAAAGATGCACCAAACATCAAAAATGCTGAGACTTTACTTTGTATCAGTACCACAGAAGATTTAGAAAAAACGTCTACTCCTGTTGATATGGAGACAGCAAAAGATTTAATAACTGAAACGCAATACAAACTATGGCTTGATACTGGCGTTACAATTAAGTTAGAAGATAGTGAAAAAAGACCTGAAAAAAGCACTATAGCGACTCAATGCAATGTAAGAACAGATTCAAATCTGGCGACTTATGTTCTCTATCACAAAAGAAAACTCTTTGACGCAAACCAAGAAGACTTCCAAGCTAAAGTTTTACAAACAAAAACAGGAAAGCTAGAACAAAAAGACAAAAAGAAAACGACCTCAAAATCGAGTAAAAGTAAAGCTGCTAGCTCAGAATCAGAACCAAAACTTCTTAAGGTATTATTATCTGTAACAAAAATAAAAGAACAACCTAGATCTCTCAAAAGAGAAAAGTCAACAACGTCTAGAAAACGCTCAGTCAGTAAAGGTACGAGTTCAACTTCTTCATCAGCAGTTGAGTCCCCGACATCTCCTCGAGCTCAAAAAGAAAAAGCTCCTGAAACTTCACCGAGTCTTCCTGAAGTTTCAACACAACCAAGCTTGACTCCACCCAGCTCAGGAGTTTAAATTATATTTTTAAAATTTTAAGAGGATAAGCAATTACACATGAGAAACAACCTAATCGAAACCGTCATGGGCGGTGTTGTCCTTTTAATTGCTATCTTCTTCCTCACCTTTGCTTATGTCAGTAGTGGCTATAAAGATAGTGAAGGCCTCTCTTATTGGGCTCAGTTTGATCGTATTGATGGCCTATTTGTAGGCAGTGATGTCCGGATGAGTGGTGTTAAAGTGGGCACAGTAAAAAGGGTTGAGATTAATCCTCAAAGTTATCTTGCTGTCGTTCATTTCACATCAGCTCGCGAACTTAAACTTCCTAAAGATTCTTCCGCTGAAATTTTAAGTGATGGACTTATGGGGAATAAATATCTTGCTTTAGTTCCTGGCGGAGAAGATGAAAATCTTCCGGCTGGAGCTGAAGTTAAACACACTCAATCTGCCGTTAGCCTTGAAGGAATGATTGGGCAACTTATTTTCAGTAACAAAGACGCGAAAAAAGAAGATTCCACTGCACAAGAGACAAAATAGTGCGAATAATAGCATCTTGCTTGGTCGGTCTTTTATCCCTAAGCCTAACAAAAGCCACTGAACTTACCTCTCCTGAAGAAAATGGAAGTCAGAAAGCGCAAGAACAAGAAACCTTTATAACGGATAAAATCCTTCTGCAAGCGCTTGATAAAGTGACTGGACACGTTATTACACTTGAAGCTGAGATGAATAAGCCTATCGCATTCGGCACCTTAAGCATTATTCCTCGCTTCTGCCAAAAAGCTGCCCCTGAAGATCCTCCTGAATCCACGGCTTTCCTTGAAATTTTAGAAACTCAACCGAAAAGCCCAGAGATGTTTGTTTTTCAAGGATGGATGTTTGCCTCTCACCCTTCGATTTCCGCCTTAGAACATCCTGTTTATGATATCTGGGTGAAAGAATGTAGCGGTACCACCATTAAATCCCAAAAGGTATCTTCCCTTGATCTTCCAAAAACCAAAGCCCCATTAAGTGACGAATTGAAAGCGTTTTATGAAGGGCTGGGTGAAAATCCCGAAACGTCTCATCTTCGTGACGAGCAAGAAGAGAGTTAAACTTTACTTTTCACTTAAGTTTTTTTCCTTATATTCACACAAATGGATAACAGGACAGGCATAGCATTTTGGTTTACGTGCTTGGCATGTATAGCGGCCGTGCAGAATTAACCAATGATGAGCATGCAACAAATAGGAGGGTGGAATTTTCGCCATTAAAGCATTTTCAACTTCCAAAGGTGTTTTAGCAGCACAGATCCCAAGACGATTAGCGACGCGGAAAACATGTGTGTCAACCGCCATAACAGCTTCACCAAACGCAGTATTCAAAATCACATTTGCTGTTTTACGGCCAACTCCTGGCAAGCGCTCTAAAGCTTCTCGACTTTGGGGAATTTGTCCCTCATAGTCCTGAACCAGAATTTCGCTTAACCGAATAATATTCTTTGCTTTTGTATTATAAAAACCTATTGTTTTAATAGCTTGTCTAAGGTTTTCCTCCCCAAATTCAACCATTTGTTGAGGCGTCATGATTTTTTCAAATAAAGAACGTGTTGCTTTATTGACTCCTTTATCTGTTGATTGAGCTGATAAAACGACAGCCACTAACAAGGTATAAGGATTAATGTACTCAAGTTCTGTTTTAGGTTCAGGATTAAGCTCAGATAAACGTTTAAAGACTTTTTCGATAGCTGAAAGGCTGAGCACTTTAAACTCCTATTTGAATGTGACTAGACGAGGACCCTCTGTCTGAGATACAACTCTCTTTAGAATTAGTATAGAGGGTAAAAAATGCAAAAATTATTTTTATCAACAGCTTTCATCTTAGCATGTTCATACCACTTAAAAGCAGAAGAATTTATTGATACTGAAGGGGTCGATCAAGAAATTATTCAAGAAGATGTTCCCGTAGTTCTTCCAAATAATTCTAACAGCACAGCAGAATCTCGTATTGCTCAATTAGAAGCACAAGTTCAAAAGCTTACCGGCAATATAGAACTTCTTGAACATCAATTAAAAATAAAAAATGTGCCTGCTGCCACGATTACGCCTTCTTCAACAACACCAGCCAAAAAAACTTTAACTCCTTCTGAAGATGATTTAACACCCACAACGGATGATGCTACGACACTTAGAATGGATGATGCGCAGACTCTGTACGCCAAAGCGCAAGAATTTTTAACACAAGGTGAATACGCCCCCGCTGAAGTCGCTTTAAAAGAGCTAATTAAAACCTATCCTAGAGACCCGCTTGTGATTAACGCTAAATATTGGCTTGGTGAAACCTATTATGTTCAAGGGGATTATAGACGTGCTTCGGTTTCGTTTGGAGAGGCATATAAATCCTACAAACTTATTGAGAAATCAACCGACCCTAAAGATAAAGAAGCTAAGAAACTTAGCTTTGCTAAAGCTCCTGAAGCCCTTATCAAGCTTGTTTTCTCCCTTAAAGGCTTAGGGAAAACAGAAGCCGCCTGTGCAACACTTGAACAACTTCAAGAAGAATTTCCCAATCAAGCTCAAAATGTCAAAAAGATGGTAGAAAAGGCACGTCAAAGCTTAACTTGCCCTAAAAAATAAACCTCTAGCTCGTCTTTTAATTCAAAAAGCGGGCTACTTTTTACATAAATTTTTTACAAAGTAAATTGCCGTTAACACATCGTTAACCTTCGTAAATTATTCTTAACAAACACACGAAAATGTGTTCAAATAATAGTGTAAAAAGTAGAAAAATACAGGGGGAGAAAAAATGCGGGTACTTATAATAGAAGATGACGCAGCTACATCTAAAACCATTCAAATGGCCTTGAAAGCACAAGGGTTTGTTTGTGATTCAACGGATATTGGCGAAGATGGTTTAGAAATCGCAAGACATTATGAATATGATCTTATTGTTCTTGATTTAATGCTTCCTGACATTGATGGGTATGAAATTTTGCGTCGTCTACGCTCTGTACAAGTCTCAACACCCGTATTAATTCTTTCAGGTCTGTCTCAAATTGATGATAAAATTAAAGGCTTAGGATTTGGCGCTGATGATTACCTCACGAAGCCATTTAATAAAGATGAGCTTATCGCACGTGTTCGAGCCATTATTCGTCGTTCAAAAGGGCATCCTAATTCTGTTATCCAAATTGGCCAGCTTAAAATTGACCTTAACGCAAAAACTGTTGAAGCTAGGGAAAAGCCCCTTAAATTAACGGGACGAGAATATGCTATCCTCGAATTGCTCGCTATTCGAAAAGGTGCGACGCTTTCAAAAGAAGTGTTTTTAAATCATCTTTATGGCGGTATGGAAGAACCTGAATTCAAAATTATTGACGTTTTTGTATGCAAATTGCGTAAAAAACTTGCTGATGCCTTAAATGATGAAAATTACATTCAAACTGTTTGGGGACGGGGCTATATGTTAAGAGAGCCTGCGCAAGAAGAAAACTTATCGCCAACAAATCAACCACACAATACTAAAGACGGAACTTCTTTTAATTTAAAAAAAGTAGCTCCTGCTTCTTAAATTTTACAACATAATACTCAGTAAAGTTATTCTATTATTGGGTATTATGTCATGCAATTTTCTCGTAAAAACAATTGCTTTATTTTAATTTAAAGGTTAAATAAAGAAATTGCTTTGCATTTTTTGCATAGGGATATGCATAATTTTACATTTATTATTATTGTCTTTTAAGATATGCAAAGCGGATCTAGTAAGTTTATCAATGATATAGGAAAACAAAATGGCAATCAGTAAAGTACAACCAGCAGAGTTTAGCCCTGTGCGTGCAGCACTTTGGCCTATCTATGCAAACGAGCTTAAAAAGTTCTTGCCGATGGGCATGATCATGTTTTTTATTCTTTTCAACTACACTATTCTAAGAGACGTTAAAGACGTTCTTATTATGACAGCTCCAAACTCTGGCGCTGGTGTGCTTAGCTTTCTTAAAGGTTGGGGCGTTATGCCTTCTGCCATTCTGTTCGTTTTGCTTTATACAAAATTATCGAACATTGTTAACCGCGAACGACTCTTTTATGGAATCGTTGTCGTATTCATCGCTTTCTTTGGAATGTTTGCTTTTTACTTATATCCAAATCGCGATCTTATTCACCCAAGCCTTGAGACAATTCAAACACTTCAAACAGCTTATCCGAACTTTAAATGGATTTTCCCTATTTACGGCGTGTGGACATACTCTTTGTTCTACGTTCTTGCTGAGCTCTGGGGTTCTGTCATGATTTCACTTCTCTTCTGGCAATTCGCGAACGATATTACGCGGACAGAAGAAGCAAAGCGTTTTTATGCGATGTTTGGTTTAATTGCAAACGTGGCCCTTATCTTTTCAGGAACAACGGTCGAATACTTCTCTGAGATTAAAGACAAGCTTCCACCTGAAGTTGATGCTTGGGGTTATTCTTTGAATTATATGATGGGTGCTGTTGTTCTTTGTGGTATCGCCGCAATTGCTCTTTATTGGTGGGTAACGGAATATATTCTTACTGATCCTCGTTTCTATGATGCAGCTGCACCAAAGAACAAAAAAGAGAAGAAAGATAAGCCAAAACTAAGCGTTGGCGACAGTTTTAAGTTGATCTTTAGCTCACCTTACATCGGTTACATCGCTATTCTTGTTTTGGCCTACGGTGTGTCCATTAACCTTATTGAAGTTGTTTGGAAAGATCAGTTGAAACAGGCATTCCCAAATCCTAACGATTATGGTGCGTTTATGGGTAAATTCTCCCGCGCAACAGGTATCGTTACAATGCTTTTGATCTGGTTTACAAAAGGTATCGTACGTAAATTTGGTTGGTTCACTGGTGCAATCGTAACCCCTGCAGTTTTAATCATTACAGGCGCATTATTCTTTGCTTTTGTGCTCTTCAAAGACGAGCTAACACCATTAGTTGCAGGCTTTGGTCTTACAGCAACTTTGATGGCAACATATATTGGTGCTGCCCAAAATATTTTGAGTAAGGGAACCAAGTATTCTAACTTTGACCCAACAAAAGAAATGGCTTATATCCCTCTTGATCAAGAACTTAAGGTCAAGGGTAAAGCTGCTGTCGACGTTATCGGTGGCCGCTTAGGAAAAGCTGGTGGCGGATATGTCCAACAAGGACTCTTGATTGCAACAGCAGGCGATATCATGACGATTGCTCCATACCTTGCAGGCGTTGTTGGCATCGTTGTTGGTGCTTGGGTTATTGCTGTAAAGGGTCTTTCAGCAAGATACAATGCTCTTGTTAAGAAAACTTCAGCTTAAATTAAGTGTTCTAAAATAAGAAAAGGGGCCACTAGGCCCCTTTTTTATTGCTTAGCTCTTGAATCTGAAGGCACCATCACAAATCCAGGTAAAACATTTAACTTTTTACTTTGAGAATCGTGAGATTCTTTATCCTTTAATACCTTCTCTATAGCTTCATCAGTTAGTTCTGTAACGTGTTCAGGACAATTGAAATTGAGAGTTTTAAGCCCAGGGATTGCCCTACGAACAGAACTTTTTAAAACTTCTAAATTATTTGAGTCCAAAGAATGGAAAGAATCAATAAAAGTTATCTCTAATTCTTTTAGAGAATTCTTAGGCGGAAAAAATTTTATAAGACCATTCACAAGTTCTTCTGGACTAATAAATACATCTTCTTCTTGTAATTCTAATTTTTCTAAGAATTGTAATGGAGATGATTTCATTTTAAAAAGCGCCTCAAGGTTGTTAATTGAAACATTCCCCTTTAAGCTTAAAGAACGTAACCCATTCATAGCAGTTGAGAGAGAAACAACTTGCGCTAAAGCATTCTCTTCAAAACTTTCAAATTCTAATTCTAATTTTCTTAAATTTTCCATATTCGTTGGGATCGCAGTAACCTTTATAGAGCCGTCAGAGCTTTTTGTCCAATAAGTGCATTTAAGAATATTCAACACTGACTTCCCAAGAGTACTACCTTTGAGAAACAAGGCTTCTATCCCATAAGTATTTGAGTTCATAAAATTCCAAATCCCAGGAGGATTTTCAGCCATTAAGTATTCTCTCCACCTTTGTAAATTAAAATCTTCGGGTTGCTCATGAAAATTTACAGAAACTTCTTTATTATGTTTTTTTAATACAACACCGAAAGGAGATAAGTGATATTTTTCTAAATACTCATCTAATTCTTTATTTTCTCTAAGTAATTGGACATATCTCGCACGTAGACTTTTTTCTGCATTTGCTTTATTCAATCCTTGAAAAGAATCAATTAAAGAAGATATCTCCTGTTCAAGAGCTAACTGTTGAGACAAAGCGTCCTTAGTTTGATCCGCAAAAACATAATATGCATAAATTGCTGGACTAGCGTCATCAATCTTATATTTTCCTGTTGAGGCGTCGTTAATGGCTTTTAATAAAAGCGTATTTATAAGATTGTCTGAAGGCTTAAATGACCTTACTTGAGAAACTTGAGGTTTCGGTAACACAACAACAAAATCGTCTATTAATGAAGAAGGTCCAGCAACATCATCTGGATCTCTTATAGACACAACTTCCTGCCTCAAAGGCGCCTTTCTTTTAGGTTCTGAAAACCTTTCATAGATTTTTTCTGGTAAATCAACTTCAATTTTTTCATAATCAATTATCCCAGCTTCTTTCCTCCTATTAGAATTTTTTTGTAAAGTCTTTTTAAGATTTTCTTTAACCAGGATCTCCGCTGTTAAGCGTGCGATTTCTTTTTCGAATCTCTTATTAGAGATCTTTAATTCTAAAATATGAGCTTTTAATTCTCTAAGAGGTTCATAAGTAAAAACTTCATTCTCTTTTTCTGCAGGAAGCATTTGTAGAAGTAGACGTGGTTGCCAAAATTGTACTTGCGGTAACTTACCCTTATCTGTGGGAAAAGTGGCAAATCTTCCTAAAGCTGGTCTTCCAAGCAAAGTGTTAGAAATAATTTGGCGCAACTGTGTTTCATCAATTTTACCATTAGCGACATCAATCTCAATTTCAAAATTTCCTTTTTCAAGCGTACCACGTGAAATAACTTTTGGACGCGGCGTTAATCTTGCAAAAGTTGCTTTTCTATCTCGTTCAGCCCATTCTTGAGAATTATAAGCTGCACTTAGAATAAGAAGAGGGCATGAAGAAACGTGCGGCAACCTAATTCTTTTTTTTTGAGGATTATTTTCTTGGACATCAAGAAATTTCTCACGCGTCGTATTTGAAGAAAAGCATGGTGTTATGGACTTGAAAAAAAATAATATTGATAAGTAAAAAACAATCTTAATAGGTGATTTTAGCATTGTTACCATTTCTCCTATTTTTTGAAACATAGTAGAATAAATAAATTAAAAATAAGTAAAATTATTGTATTTTACTTTTTAAAAATTAAATATTACGGCTATAAATTTTATAAAAATGGATGTATACTTAAATGTATAGAAATAAAGAATAATAAAAATGCATAAAAATATTTTTCTTGCTGTTCTATTCGAAAACAAATTAAAAGAAAAATTAGCTCATAATCTGCGTTTATCAGCACCTATTGAAGAGATTATTTATACCCCTAAACAGAACATTCATTTAACTTTAGGATTTATTCGTAATGTTGATTTTCATGATCGTAGTCTGCTTAAAAAGGCTTTTAATAATATTAAAACAGAATTTCCTTTTGAAGGCTTTCTTCAAAGAAGTATCATTTTAGGGAATGGCAATAGTTTATGCATACGCGCAGAACCTTTTGAAAAATTAGCTGAAATACACCTTGCTTCTCGAAAACTACTACGTCTTAATACAGAAAATAAATACGACTTCGATAATACATTTGATTACTTACCACACATCAAGATTCAATCGTTACGTCCCTATCTCACAATAGAACGAAAAACAATGCTTTTAGAAGAATTCTCGAGAAAATGTGATCGCCGTATAGAATTTTACGTATCTACACTTGCTCTTATGGAACGACAAGGAGATTTCTACCATATTATAAAAAAATATTTATTGGATTCTTCTTCAACTAATTAAGTGATTAATGAAATTTGAAAAACAACTTCTTATAATAAATTTGCTTTTTTTAAAGCCTTATTTTGCTGCTCTTCAACAATCTCCACCTTAAAATCTTGAATAAGTTCTTGATAAATTTGATGCCAATTTAATTCTGCTTTAAGATGCATAAAGACCGAACCAACACCCACTGCCGCCCTATCCATAAAGACAAATTCGCGTGGGGGGAGTACGCCACCTAATTCTTTTAATTTTGTATGGACTTGATACGCAATTTCTCGACCATATAACCCTCTATTATCAACTTGAATAGGGCGTATACAGTCTGCAAGCAAAGGCTCATACAAAAGATTAGCCCAAAGGTTAAGAACTTCTATAAGGTCGTTTGTCAGATTCATAAATCCCCAACTTTCATAAGCTGCTACTGCACGATCTTTGTCTTTATGAAGCAATGCATAATAGAGATCGATAACGCCTTTAACAAAAGAAGGAGGAAATTTACGCACGCACCCAAAATCGAGAAGATTGAGGATACCTTCAGAAGAAAAGGTGTAATTTCCTAAATGAGGATCTCCGTGAATAACGCCATAATGATAAAAAGGCTTATACCATGCCTGAAAAACATTGTATGCCAAGCAATTACGTTTTTCTTGGGAAAGATCTCCCAACGCTTTCAAGGGTGTTCCTTCTAACCATGTCATTGTTAGAAGCCTCTTTGTAGAAAGTTCTGGTATAACTGTAGGAAGGCGAACTGATGCCTCATTTTTCAATATATAATGATATAAGGCAATATGCTTTGCCTCTAATTCATAATCAAGTTCTTCCCATAGGCGTGTTTTAATTTCTTTATAAATTTCTTCAGTTTTAATCGCATTTAAAGAGGCTTCGTAAAGAGAAAGAATTATCTTTAATTGAGTTAAATCGGCCTCAACAGTTGAACTCATATCCGGGTATTGAAGCTTACAAGCAAGAAGCTCTCCTTCTTTGCTTTCCGCTTTATGTACTTGACCAAGGGACGCAGCAAAAGACGCTTCTGGATGAAAGGTTGTAAAATTCTCTTGCCAATTCTTGCCTAGTTCAGCAGCCATCCGCCGTCTTACAAAAGGCCATCCCATCGCTGGGGCATTAGCTTGAAGTTGAAGAAATTCACTTGCATATTCTGAAGGAATGCTATCTGGAATTGAAGCTAGCATTTGAGCAATTTTCATCACAGGACCTTTAAGCGATCCTAAAGCATGAGTTAAATCTTCAGCGAGAGATTCATGATCAACTGAAAGTCCAAAATAACGCTCTCCAATAAGGCGTACAGCCGCACTGCTCATAGAGGTAGAGACATTTGCATATCTCTTTAAACGTCCGGCTAAGGTGCTGTTATTCCGCAAAGATTATCCCTCAGTCACCGCAACAATACAAAGAACGCGTGTGGTTCCCGAATGGAAAACACGAGGCGCATCAGGTTGTGAAAAATCTCCTCCAATTGTTAGAACAACATTATCGCCTCTATGCGCAAATCCATTTTGCACAGCAAGCCGAGCAACGCGTTGATCTATTTCCGAAATAGAATCAAATTCTTGCATTTCAATTGGATGCGTCCCCCATACTAAAGAAAGACGACGGGCAACCTGTGGATTCGGTGTTAACGCCAAGATAGGCGTTGCAGGACGTTCACGAGCTTCCCTTAAGGTCGTTGCTCCAGAAGTTGTTAAAGTCACAATACCCACCGCCGAAATTGTTTCTGCAACTTGCCGTGCAGCTGCCGTAATTGCATCTGCTGCAGTTGGTTGCCAAGGGGTTCTACCATCTTTTAAAAGTTGATGATAATAATCATCCTTTTCAACCGATTCAATAATTCGATTCATCATAGAAACTGATTCTAAAACATAAGATCCTGAGGCGGATTCAGCGGAGAGCATCACAGCATCCACACCCTCATACACAGCCGTGGCAACATCTGATGTTTCAGCCCTTGTTGGCGTTGGAAGATGCACCATTGAATCAAGCATTTGGGTCGCAACAATTACAGGTTTCCCATGCATACGACAAGCACGTATAATACGTTTTTGTAGATTAGGCACTGCTTCAGGTAACATCTCAACACCAAGATCACCGCGTGCAACCATAACACCGTCCGTAACAGCAATAATATCTTCAAGATGATCAATTGCCATAGGTTTTTCCAGTTTTGCAATGACGCTCGCCTGATTACCAATAATAGATTTAACTTCTAAGATATCTTCAGGGCGTTGAACAAAGGATAAAGCAACCCAATCAACCCCTATCTCTAAACCAAAGGCTAAATCTTTATGATCTTTTTCAGTTAGTGCTGAAATCGGAAGTGTAACGCCAGGAACATTTACCCCTTTAGAATTTGATAAACGTCCTCCGACAATAACTATTGTTTCTGCGAAGTCTGATCCATATTTTTGAACCTTAAGACGTAATTTACCATCATCAAGTAAAAGTTCGGTTTCTTTTTTAAGTGCTAAAAAAATTTCTGGATGAGGTAAGTTTACGCGCTTTGAATCACCAGGCGTAGGATCAAGATCCAATCTAAAAGACTCTCCTGCTTTTAATTCAATTTGACCTTCTTTAAAAGCGCCCACACGTAATTTAGGTCCTTGTAAGTCCTGTAAAATTCCAATAGGGCGACCATATTTTGTTTCAAGAGAACGGATAATTTTATAGTTTTTAAGATGAGTCTCATGCGTACCATGAGAAAAATTTAAGCGAAAAACATCAACACCTTTGAGAAAAAGTTGTTCTATAATTTCCGATGAAGAGCTAGCAGGTCCTAGAGTTGCAACTATTTTTGTAGCGCGGTAACGACGCATGTTAATTCCTTAATTTTGAAATGGCCATTTGTTTTTCATTTTCTCGGGCAATCACAAGTCCAACAAGAATAATGATTCCCCCTAAGATTTTGATGAGCGTTAACTTTTCTGAAAATAAATACCAAGCCACAACAGTGGAAACAATTGGTGAAATCATGAGAGCAATCGATGAGAATGCCGCAGATAAATGTCCCATTCCATAAGCAATAAGACCTTGACCCAAAACATGTACAATAAGCGCAAGTCCTATTATAGGAAGCCAATCTTGCCACCGGACAGGAAGAAAGTGATCCTCATAGATCCCCATCATAAGAGCTAAAGTATACATACTTGCTAATCCTGACCATGTCATAATTGTTGCAGCGCTAAAATGTTGGCGTAGTTGCTTCACAGCTAAGACATAACCTGCATAAAAAACAGCCGAAATTAAAGCCTGACTATCTCCTAACAATTGAGAAATATGGCTTTCATCCCGTTCCCCAACTAATAGAGCAGCTCCTAAGGTTGCTAATAAAATTCCAACAACTGTTGATCTGCCTAATTTTACTTTTAAAACAAGCCACGCTATGGTCGCTACAAAAATGGATGTTAAATTATTTAGGAGTGTTGCATTGGCAACAGATGTTTTCTGAAGTGACCAATGCCAAAATGCAATATCTAATGCTAGGTACAGCCCAGCTGAAATTAATAAAAAATATTCATGTTTTGTACGAGGCGCTTTGGATTGGATGTCTTGATTATGATCAAATAGCATCCAACTAAATAAAAAGGGAAACGCCAGAAAAAACCGAAAAAAGCCTGTGGAAAGTGGCTCAATTGAGCTTAAACGCACAAAAATAGGAGAAAATCCAAGGAGACTCGCTCCTAGAATGGTTAAACCAACGGCAAAAGCCTTTTCACGCGTAGAAGAAACACGTAACATTTTATTATTCTTTCCTTCTAAAATTGAAGGGTTATTTACGACTTTAAAATTAGAAACTAAATCTTTTGGGGCGTGTTCGTCAATTTAGAAAAGGAGAAAACTTACTCTTTTTAATTTTTTGACTCACGTTAATGTTACTGCACAGGTGAGTCGATCCAAAATGAGATACATTTTTTGATGAATGCTTTTAAAATCCTGATTAAGAAGTACTTCACGATTTTACACAAATTTTCCGGGTTTCAAATTACTCGGGCAAGCGTCGATTAACTCTTGTATTCCTTGTTGGGTAATTTCCATATGAAACTGGAGCCCATAAACCTTTTCACGATAGCGAATTGCCTGACGAGGACATCCCTCACTAAAAGCTAGCAATTGAGCATCTTTTGTAAGCCCAGGCATATCATTATGCCAGTGAATAACATTAAATTGTTCAGGAAAATCTTTAAATACATTATCTTCAAGTCCTGCTGATGTTAATGAGATAGGATAAATACCAATTTCTCTTTCTGGACTTTTTTCTGTTTTAGCACCTAAGGCTTTGCCTATTAATTGGGCTCCTAAACAAAAACCTAATACAATCTTTTGTGCTTGAATTGCTTCACGAATCAACTCGATCTCGTCTTTAAGATAAGGACTTACTTTAAGTTCTAAAGGGCTTTGTGGCCCTCCCATAACAATAAGGGAATCAAATTTTTCTAAGGCCGGCAAGGCTTGAGCTTGGTAAGGTTTAAAAACTTGAAATGCATGATTCTTATTGCGCGCCCAATCTTCAATGACTCCTGGTGTCTCAAAATCGGCATGCATGATAAGCAATTTGCATCTTTTCTTTCCCCTTTCCAAAAAAAAAGGAACTTAAAAGTTCCTTTTTTAATTCCTTTGTTCGCTAACACTTAACGTGAATAGAACTCAATCACAAGATTTGGCTCCATTTGTACTGGGTAAGGTACATCGGCAAGCTGTGGTCCTCGTACAAATGTTCCTTTCAAGGAGTTGGCATCAACTTGAATATAGTCAGGCGTTTCCCTTTCTTGAGAATTCACTGATTCTTGAACCATTGCCATTTGTTTTGAGCTATCTTTAATTTCAATTACATCGCCATCTTTGACTTGGTAAGAAGCGATATTGACGCGACGACCATTCACTTTTACGTGGCCATGGTTGATAAATTGACGTGCTGCAAAAGGTGTTGGCACAAATTTCATACGATAGACAACCGCATCAAGGCGTCTTTCTAAAAGTTCAACTAGATTTTCACCTGTATCACCGCGACGACGAATAGCTTCTTGAAAGAGACGACGAAATTGGCGCTCCCCAATATTACCATAATAGCCTTTTAAGCGTTGTTTTGCTGCCAATTGCAAACCATAATCTTTTGGTTTGCTTTTGTTTTGTCCATGCTGACCTGGTCCATAAGCGCGTGAATTTACCGGGCTCTTTGGACGTCCCCAGAGATTTACCCCTAAACGACGGTCAATTTTGTACTTAGAATTTAAACGTTTTGTCATGCTTTATATTACTCTATCAAGGGACAAGAAAATTTTTAAAAATATATTTCTGCTCTGAGATATACCGGTTTACCCTCTCTTGTCAATTCTATTATTAAAAAATGTTTAGTAAGTGACGGGGGATAGTTTTAAACCTCACTTTCTTTTTCATTTTTTTGCAGTCTTCGTTTAGTCATCCTTGCTCTTTCGCCCTGAGGGTCCGAAAGATCTGATATAATTCCACGTAAAGTTCGCACTTCTTGAGAGGTTAAAGGAACTCTAGAGAACATATTATGAATTGTTCTAAGCATTTTTGGTTTTTTATGATCTGCCCTAAAATAGCCTGCATAATCCAATTCTTGCTCAAGATGCATTAAAAATCCTCCTAATTCTTCTCGCGTGGCTAGGGTCGTCTCTCCCTTTTTAAACGTCATTTCAGGAAATTGGGTTTTAGCTTGATACCATTCATAAGCAATAAGTAAAACGGCTTGTGCTAGATTAAGAGAACTAAACTGCGGATTGACAGGAACATAAATATTCCCCTCACATAAGGCAACATCTTCATTATCAAGACCTGCGCGTTCAGGTCCAAAAAGAACACCTACACGATGATTTTCTTGAACCATGGTTACAAAAAGATCTGCCGCTTTCTTAGGCGTTAACTGGAGCTCAACCATATCTCGATGCCGAGCACTTGTTGAGAAAACACGATGAAGGTCTGCAATTGCTTCAGCAGTAGAATTAAAGATCTTCGCGTTTTCCAAAACTTCATCAGCACCAGCCGCTAATGCCCGTGCATCACGATGGCAAGGATCGACAAGAGGTCTAACAAGCCTAAGATCTCGTAATTCACAATTCAGCATTGCACGCGCTGTTTTCCCGATGTTTTGCGGGATTTGCGACTCAACAAGAATAATAACTGGGCCTATCATAGGATGCTTTGCCTTGGTCTTAAGTTAAAATATCGGCAAATTTATAATAGCCGGGCCTTTGATTTGCAAGCCATAAGGCTGCCTTTAGAGCCCCTTTTGCAAAAATTTCGCGCGTTAAGGCACGATGAGAAAATTCCACAATTTCTTCGTCTGATGCAAAAATGACTGAATGATCGCCCATAACGCTGCCACCACGCAAAATTGCAAAACCAATATCATTTTCGCGACGCGCTTGTCGCACCCGTGTCCTGTCATAAATCGCCTTTTCTTGTAAATTTAAATCTCGACCCTCTGCCGCTGCCTTTGCAAGGCTTAACCCTGTCCCTGAAGGAGCATCTTGCTTATGACGATGATGCATCTCAAGAATTTCAATATCAAAATCAGCTCCCAACCTTTTAGAGGCTTCTTTCACCATTTCTTGAAGCAAATTAATACCTAAACTAAAATTCGCAGCGTAAAGAATGGGAATATTAACTGAAGCCTTTTCTAAAACCTGAAATTGCTCTTTCGTTAGGCCGGTTGTACCAATCACGAGACCGATGCCTTTTTGCTGAGCAATCTCAAGATGCGTTTGCAGGGCTTCAGGAGAAGTAAAATCAATAATCACTTGAGCCTTCTTAAAAGCATCACTTGCATTAGAGGTAAACAGGAGCTCTTCAGATGCATTTGGAAATAGCTTTCTAAGACCTTCTCCTTCGAAAGGGCTTGTACATGAAACCTTTGCACCTGTCAGCGTTGCATAGGGAAATTCAAGGATCTGCTGAATAATCAGCTGTCCCATGCGGCCAGAGGCGCCCGTCACGGCAATATGAATTTTATCAATCATTTTAACTTCCCATCTATCCATTCTTCTAGGTTACATATTTGGATAACGCGGGCCATCCCCACCTTCGGGTGCTACCCAATTAATGTTTTGTAAAGGATCTTTAATATCACACGTTTTACAATGAACACAGTTCTGCGCATTAATTTGCAAGTGAGGAGCACCTGTTGCGTTTTGAGTAATTTCATAAACCCCTGCAGGACAATAACGTTGTTCCGGCGCATCATATAGTGCAAGGTTATGCGCTATAGGGATGAAAGACTGTTTCAAGTGTAAATGACAAGGTTGGTCTTCTGCATGGTTTGTATTCGAAAGATAGACAGAAGACATTTTATCGAAGGAAATAACACCATCTGGTTTTGGATATGAGATAGGCTGGCATTCTTTGGCTTTTTTTAAAGATTTATGGTCTTCCTGATGCTTCAAAGTCCATGGCGTCTTCCCCTGTAACACCGTCTCAAAAGCTGCATTAATGAGACCATGCCAAATTCCTTTTTTAAATCCTGGCCGAATATTACGGACAGGCTTTAGCTCTTCTGCAATCCAGCTTTGTCGAACTTGCTGATCAAGCATTTCTTCCTGAGGCTCTCTTCCTTGACTTAAAGCTTCAAAAATCACTTCAGCAGCAATCATTCCTGATTTCATCGCTGTATGAGTACCTTTAATTTTAGGAACATTTAAGAACCCCGCGGCACATCCAATTAATGAGCCCCCTGGGAAGCTAAGTTGTGGAATGGATTGCCATCCTCCTTCATTTAAAGCGCGTGCGCCATAAGAAATACGACGCCCTCCTTCCAAGAGCGATTGGATTGCAGGATGATGTTTAAATCGTTGGAATTCATCATAGGGACTTAAATAAGGATTTTCATAATCAAGACCTATCACAAAACCAATAGCGAGCTGGTTATTTTCTAGATGATAAATAAAAGAGCCTCCATAAGTCTTCGCATCAAGCGGCCAGCCAATGGTATGTAGTACCCGACCTTGCTGATGTTTTTCAGGTTTGATTTCCCATAATTCTTTAAGTCCAATCCCATAGGTTTGGGTTTGACAGTCCTTGCGTAGATTAAACTTTTCAAACAACTCTTTGCTTAATGATCCTCGACAGCCTTCTGCAAAAATAACGTGGCGCGCTAAAATTTGCACACCAGGTTCATAAGCCTCTTTTTGCTGGCCATTCGCGTCAAGACCTCTTGGCATCGTTTCAACACCAACCACTTTTCCTTGATCATCATCAAGCGTCTTACCAACAGAAAAACCTGGATAAATTTCAGCGCCTAAGGCTTCAGCTTGCTGCGCAAGCCAACGACAAAAATTTCCCAAACTAATAATGTAATTGCCATGGTTTTTCATGAGCGGTGGTGTGGGCAACCGAAATGATCTCTTTTGTGTTAAAAGTAGAAATTTATCTTCTTGAACCACGGTTTCGAGCGGTGCACCTTTTTCCTTCCAATCCGGAATTAGTTCATTAAGAGCTCGAGGCTCAAGAACGGCGCCCGAAAGAATATGCGCACCTACTTCTGCTCCCTTTTCAAGCACACAAACACTCAGCATTTGATTATTAGCATTACACAGCTGTTTTAATCGAATAGCCGCGGAAAGACCTGCCGGTCCTGCGCCCACAATAACCACATCAAAACTTAACTCATCTCCCATGTTTTTCTCCCATATATTATTTTTTTATCATAGCACAGAACCCCTCATAAGTCGACAAAATTATTAAAATTGTTGAAATATTTATTATTTATTTTCAAATAGTTATATTAATATTTTCCACCTATTTTTCATAAAAAACTATAAAAATTCACAAATTAAAATTAATGCTAAAAAAATGAACATTTTACTTGATTTTCATTTCACAACCCAGTAAAGGTTGAGCCGATGTCCCCATCGTCTAGAGGCCTAGGACACCGCCCTTTCACGGCGGCAACGCGGGTTCGAATCCCGCTGGGGACGCCACCTTTTTTATACATTCTTCCACTTTAGTCAGCTTAAAACCTTACTCAGAAGCTTTTTTCTCTTTAAGCTTACGCTTCTTCCACTGCGCTTGAGCACTGTCCAAATGATGTTGAACACGATCATGTGATAAATCATAAGATTGACGCGTCTTTCGCTTCGTCTCTTTTTGAGAATTAGAAATGCTTTTCTCATCCAAAAATGCAGACGAGCAACAGCATGTAAGCGTTGCATAAGCTAATAACTGGAATAAAAGCAAAGTTTTATGATTCAAGGGCATCATGCGATGACTATACTCAATTCTAAAGCAAAAGAAGACATAAAAATTTCATCTTAACGCCTCTTTTTTAAGGTAGTCCTTGCGCAAGCTTATTTTTAGAAAAGAACTTAATATCGCCTTGAACGGATTTCCCTATCCGCTCTGATAGGACATCTCTTAACTTTTACCACCATCGTCAGATTGCCTGAGATACTCGGGATAAGCCCGAGGATGACAAAGGAATAGTTGCCCAATTTTATTGTTATTAAGCACTAGCAAAATTTTACCTTTTTCCCGTTTTTGAATCTTCTCCAAAAGATGAAATTGAAAAACAAGGAGGGCAAATCCCAAAATTAAAATTTTTGCTAATCAGTGTTTTCAACTTCTTTATTGTGCTTGCCAGAAAATTGCTGAAAAATGGAATCAGCCCCTCCAAAATTGGGCTTTGACCATTTCTCAGTTAGAGGTATATTTTGAAGAACGGCAACAACTGAAGCTTACAAATTAGTCGGTGACAAAGTCAATCAAATGTTACCTATGATACATAGTCAGTAAGTTTAATTCTAACTTCCCGATAATATGCAACCTATTTTTCAACGGCTTCAATATTACCTTCTTTTTCTAACTCTACTTTTAATTCTTTCATTTTAACTTGGTGCGGATTGGTAAATTTTAGAGCTACAATTCTAACAAGGTTATCAAGAGTAACCTTGTGCTTCTCCTGCTCAATCTTGATTTTTCTCTTGAATGGCTGTTTTTAATCTCAATATCGTTGAATGTAACTCTGTGTAAAGATTGTCCACAAGATAGGGTGGGACACCATGTTGATTTTGCAAGTAATATTTATACTTACTTGGAGGGGTTGGACCAGATTCTGAGTCATTTTGATCTAATTCGTATTCTACGATCAATCGATTAATGTTAACGCTTTTACCAATAGTGGCGCAATATAAAGCATATTCTCCTAACGCCTTACCTCCATAGGCATTTTCATATCTCTCTTCAAGGGATAAAAGTGGTTCATTTTCCTGAAGATTAGTCTTGCCAATCTTCTTAACTCTTTGACTTAATTGACTATTCTGAGAAACGTCACGCCAATCAATATCACTCGCTTTTGTGTTATAACTATATAAGGAAAGAAAGTTAAAAATTATAATAAATAGCTGGAAACATTTTAATTTATTCATATCTTTCCCCTTATGAGTTAAAAGTATCATTATCTTAACTTTTGAATTTTTATATAATCACTTTCTTCATTTGCACCTGGAGACTGTGCCCTATTGAAAAAAATATGTAAAGTCTGTGCATTCTTATTAAAATAAACTATATGAGGAAAATCTAAATCATGCCCCAAATTTCCCTGTGAAAAATATTGATGCTTCCAAAACGATTCCTCAAACAATGGTTGCGATATCAATGATAATGAATTCAAAAAATTTTCTTTAAATTGGGTAAATTCTTGCTGATCCTCAGTAGCAGCAGCGAGCGCAACACCACCATCCCAATCAGTAAGATTTAATATATGTCTTGGATTAACTACTCTACTTGAACCCTTTTTATCCTCGGCAGGATGCTTGCTGATTAAAAAAGGGGTGGTTTTCACATTTTTACTAAGAAGGCAGCTACTTTCTTGAGAAATATTACTAAATCCGCCTTCAACTATTAAAAATTCAAAGAGACTTGTCTCACTACCTCCTAGATATCTATAGCCTATCAGATAATTTTCTTGGCTTTCTCTAACAATAGGTTGTTTATGCCATTTTTCTCTTTGCGTAAAGATTTCATCTATTTGTTGCAAACTAAATTTAATAGATTTAGGAACATTCAAAACTAAATCATTAAGAAGCATATCATCAGAACTTACTCTGTTCACACTATTAGAACGTCTACAGCAACTTATCTTTCCCCACATCCATTTAGCTCCAAACCCTATTCCATTACACATTGGGTCAAGTAACCTCTCTTTAAATACAGGGGCAACAATCACTCCAAGAGCAAGTTGTAAGCCATTTGCTAAAGATAAAATAGAATGTATATCTGAGGAGTCTGAAGTAGTCGTGCTATTACACCATGCTGTTCTAGTTTTATTATCCCATATCCAATTTCCTGCAAGATTAAAATCGCCATCTGTGTATGAACAGTTTGCTTCTTTAAAATTACCTAAAAGTAATATTCCAATTAACAATAGTCTGAACTTATTATACATTTAAATTCCATCAAAAATTTTTTAAATTAATATTAGCATTCTTAGCTTCTACGATTTGAATCATAAAAATAAACAGTAACAATTTACCATTCTCAACAATATTAGTCAATATTTTTGTCAAAATTGACCCTTATTCTCTTACCCAAGCCTCCTCTCTTTGCTTTCACAAAGAAGAAGAAAAAGGAAGATGCCGCCCTCTCAAGTTATTTCTCCCCTATAAGGAAGTGAAAAAGTAACCTTTGAATTGGAAGACGAACCTCTCCCTTATCTTCTTTTACCCGTCCAACCACAAGCCACAAAAACCTGTCATCAGTTTCTAGAACACGGATAACAATCAAGCTCTTGCTTTCTTCTCCCACCCTTGTGCCATGAAATCTCTTCAGCAGTGTCGACGCTTGCCAAAGATCTTTACCAGCATCATGCCCAAAGTCTTCAGACATGAGGGGGCATTCCCCCAAGTTAAGGGCGTAAGCTCTTCCTTCGAGAGAATTTTCATCTTCTCTCTGGGATTCTAAGCTCCCCTCGTTATCGGAGGGCTTTTTCTAACAGTATTGGACAAAATAAAACGTTTTATTTGAAAGCTTAGAGCTTATCTCTAAGCTTTCCCTTATACCCTATCACACATCGTTACTTTTTTCAATAGAAATATGTACAAAAATAGGAAAATTAATGATATTATTTCCTTTTAAACATTAAAATATGCGCTTACTACTTAAAGATGAATTATCAATTTGACGAATTTCTATAGGAGGAGTAGAAACACTCCATCTAGATTTAAATAATGAAGTATTGTTATGAAAAGTTTTTACCCATATTTTTTAATTTTATCCTTACTTGTGAGCCTTCCTTCACTATCTGAACAAGCGAATCCATCACCTCAAGAAGTCACGGCTGATCAAATTGCGACTTTTTTAGCAGGCATTCCTCAAGGTGGTGCTTTCACCGCCTATGAGCAGACGCAAGAATGGCAGAATTTTTCTAAAGATTTTGAAGAGCGCTGGCAAAGTATTCAAGATAAACGTCTTGCTCCTATGAGAGCCTGGCGCGACCAACATCTGGGTAAAATTACTTTACCTCTTTTTTATCCCATGGGCGGGCCTGATGTCCTTAACGCTCTGCTATTTTTCCCATTTAGCGCTGAATATATTATTGTTGGACTTGAGCGTGTGGGGCCAAAAATTGCTTTTGATATGTTTGCGTCACCCGAAAAACGGCAAAGATATCTTGAGAATATTCAAAATGGCACAAGCTCTCTCTTCCACAGAAGCTTTTTTATCACCAAAGACATGTGTAAAGACTATTTTGATTGTGGTGTTCTACCAACTTTACTAGGGCTTCTGAAACGTTCTGAAGCAGAAATAAAGGCGGTTGATTTTGTAAGAATTTCAGACAAAGGCGAACTCATTGAGTGTCAAGATCAAGAAGCTCAAGGTGTCCGTATTACCTTTCTTCAAAAAGGTCATGATAAAACGCAAACGATTTCTTATTTCAGGCAAAACTTGAATGACTATAACCTTCAACAATTTACGCCTTTCTTAACAAAGAAAGCGCCGCTTGCGACCATGTTTAAATCAGCATCTTATACACCTCATCAGGTGGGCTTTGCTAAACTTGTTGAGTTCGTCCTTGCAAATACGACCTTGCTTTTACAAGACGATACTGGCCTTCCTTATCGTGTTCTACAACAACATCAATGGCAACTTCGTTATTTTGGTATTTATGAAGAACCTTACGGTGAAAGCTTTGTGGCCTATAAACAACCAGATCTTGCTCGGTATTTCATTGAGCAGAAAGAAGCCGTTAAAGAACTGCCCTTCCGTATTGGATACGGGTATGGAAAAGTTCCTTCAAATCTACTGATTGCTATGCCGCCCATTAGAGGAGCAGAACCAACAACAACCGAGACTTCTAAAGCCATATACTAATTATAAAAATATATTTTTTGATTTAGTTTTAAGTATTTAAGCTTGAAGGCCTAAAATACGATAAGCTTCTGAAGTGAGTTGGCGTCCTCTTGGCGTTCGTTGCAAAAAGCCTTGCTGGATGAGATAAGGTTCGACCACATCTTCGAGCGTGTCCCTTTGCTCAGAAAGAGCAGCGGCAAGGGTTTCAATTCCAACCGGTCCCCCATTATAAACGCGTGCTAATTGATTTAAGTATTGACGATCTAAGGCATCTAATCCTTCTTGATCAACCCCTAACCGATTTAAAGCCTGATCACAGAACTCAGCATCGGCTTCCGGTACTTTCATGACCTCAGCAAAATCCCGAATGCGCCTTAAAAGGCGACCGGCTATACGGGGTGTCCCTCGCGCTCGATGCGCCACCGCTTTAACGCCTTCTGATGTCATCGGAAACGAGAGAAGCCTTGCCGCGCGTGCAACAATCATCTCAAGTTCGGCGGGTGTATAATACTCTAAACGCAAAGGAATCCCGAAACGATCCCGTAACGGCGATGTAATTAACCCCGTCCGCGTTGTGGCAGCTACAAGGGTAAAAGGGGGCAAATCAATGCGAATTGAGCGCGCCGCAGGTCCCTCACCAATCATTAAATCCAGCTTGAAATCTTCCATTGCGGGATACAGAACTTCCTCAATGATGGGATTAAGGCGGTGAATTTCATCAATAAAAAGAACATCTTTTGGCTGTAAATTGGTTAAGATTGCCGCCAAATCCCCTGGTTTATTGATGACAGGTCCCGTAGTTGCACGAAAGTTAACCCCTAATTCCGTCGCCACAATCTGCGCTAGGGTCGTCTTTCCCAAACCCGGAGGTCCATAAAAGAGGACATGATCTAAGGCTTCCTCACGCTGTCGTGCTGCTTCAATAAAAACTTTAAGATTTTCTCGCACCGGCTGCTGGCCGATAAAATCTTGAAGTGAACTGGGGCGCAAGGATCTTTCGGTAAAATCCTCTTCAAGAACATTAGGGTCAGTCAGTCGTTGCGGTTGCAAGCTTTATATCCTCGCGAGTTTTGTTAAGCTTAATCGAATTAATTCTTCAATCGTAGCATCTTTTCCAGCTTTTTGCTGTGCGAAATTAAGAGCTTCTTGCGCTTCTATAAGTTTATACCCAAGATTCGTTAAGGCTGACAACGCATCCTGAAGAGCATTTGTTGGAAAAGAAATATCGGTATTAAGTGTAAAGCTGCTCAAAGGCATCTGCTTATTCACTTTATCTTTTAGTTCATGCACTAAGCGCATTGCAAGTTTCGGCCCCACACCTTCAGCTTGCGCAAAAAAGGTCTTATCCTGATGAACAATTGCATGCGTGAACTGTTGTGGATCACCAATCGATAAAATCGCCAAAGCGACCTTCATGCCAACACCTTGAACAGACAAGAAAAGACGAAACCACTCTCTTTCTTCAGCTGTTTTAAAACCATATAATTGCATAAAGTCTTCGCGAACAATCATTTCTGTGAAAAGCGTGACTTTCTCGCCTGATTTCCCGAATTGGCTTAATGTTTTCTGGGAGCAAAACACACTATAGCCGACCCCATTCACATCAATAACCGCACTTGTGTCGTAAGTTGAGTCGAGAATGCCTGTTAATTTACTAATCATGCGCAACTCTTCCATTTGTTTTCGATTGATGAAGTATGCACGTGACAGATCGCAACAGCAAGGGCATCTGCAGCATCTTCTTTAATTCCCTTACATCCATATAATAAGCGTTCCACCATCATGGCCACTTGATCTTTCGTCGCGTGACCGACACCTACCACCGTTTTCTTGACACTATTTGTCGCGTACTCAGCCACCTTTAAGCCCTGTTGAGCTGGAACAAGCAATACGACACCACGCGCCATGCCTAATTTGAGCGTCGAACTTGCATTCATGTTAACGAATGTTTCCTCAACCGCCGCTTCATCCGGTTTATATTCCGAAATAACTGATTGTAAATCTTGGTAAAGAAGTTTAAGACGCGTTGCAAAATCAAACTTCGTTGCTGGACTAATCACACCATGCGCAACATATTTTAACGAATTACCCGTCGTCTTTACAATTCCCCAACCTGTATGGCGTAAGCCTGGGTCTAAGCCAATAATTGTTGGCACTTGGCGTTTCCTTGTATCTTTAAAGTTCTAAGGTTTTTAAAATAGCTTCATCAACGTCTTCATTTGAATAGACGTTTTGAACATCATCATTATCATCTAAGACTTCTAACAATTTAAAAAGCGTTTTTGTGGTATCACCATCAATCGAAATAGTATTCTTGGGCCTCCAGACGAGTTTGGCGCCTTGCGGATCGCTATATTTAGCCATTAATGTATCCCGAACAGTGGCTAAATCTTCGACCTTACAATAAATTTCATGCTGGTCTTCTGTTGTAACGACATCATCAGCACCTGCCTCAAGAGCGGCCTCAAACATCTCATCCACACTTGCTTTTGACGAAGGATACAGGATCTGACCTAACTGATCAAATTGAAAGCTAACACTATTCGATTCGCCTAAATTACCCCCATACTTTGTAAAGCTTGAGCGAACTTCTGCTGCCGTCCGGTTACGATTATCCGTCAAAGCTTCCACGATAACAGCAACGCCTCCTGGACCATAACCTTCATAGCGAATCGCTTGGTAATCTGCACTATCATCACCACCGGAAGCCCGCTTAATCGCACGCTCCATGGTATCTTTAGGCATATTCGCCTCACGCGCTGCAATCACAGCACTGCGAAGGCGTGGATTACTTAGAAGGTCTGCCCCACCTTCTTTCGCAGCAACTGTTAACTCACGAATAAGCTTCGTGAAAACTTTTGCTCGCTTCGCATCTTGAGCACCCTTACGATGCATAATGTTCTTAAACTGGGAATGTCCGGCCATTGAATCCTCATCTCTTAATCAAATTAATGCTTCATCAATCGCAGATGATGGGGGCAGACGTCAAGAGATTCCTTAATTACTCTTTATCCCCTAGAATTGCAAGTCAGAGTTTTTCTTGACTTTTTGTCACGCCTCGATTAGGATTCCCCCTATATTCATTAAAAAATGAGGATAAAATGTTTAAACAATCATTAAAATACCTAGCTATAAGTACGATTATTCTTTCAAGAACTCTTCCTACCATTGCATCTTGTAACGATGAAGCTGAGCCTCGCACCCAAAATAAAATAAAGCCAGAGTTCACGATAATAACAGTAGATAAAAGAAATGCTCTTAGGGCTCTGGGGAAATGTATCAGCGCTGATGGATCAACTATTGGTGGGAACGTAGATCAAACCAGTTTTATCTGGACTCAAAAAAGAGGTACAACGTATCTTGGACTTCCAATTAAAGATAATGCCAATAAAAACATAGGTTCAACCTTGTTTTCAATGAATTTTGATGGAACAGTTTTTTTAGGAGGGCTTACACTCTCCGGAACAATTAGTAATCCTTACTCTTGTAAATGGCTAGCAGATACTAATATTCTTGACGAAATCTCTGAAATTAAGATTTCTGGGACAGTTCCCGAGAAAGTTACTGGCATGAGTGGAGATGGTAATACTTTTGTTGGTTATCTTTGTAACGGGGGTTATAATATCCCATATACGTGGGGAAAAGACGTTGGTAGAACAATATTGAAAAATCGAAATGATGGAATTGGAGGAAGTGCTGCTCTCGGAACCAACTTTGATGGAAGTGTCGTCGTTGGTTATTCTTTTGTTCGTAAGAAATATAATAATAGTACTAATGATGATTATAAAAGAGCTACTATTTGGACCAACGGCGCTATGATATCTTTAGATCCAGATGAAATTAAAGGAGCACCAACTCATGTGAGTTTCACTGATAGTGAAGCCATTGCGACTAATTATGATGGTAGTGTTACTATAGGATATTGCTACACAAGTGACGCTTTCACTGGTTTTAGATATACCCTGAATGACGGTATGAAATCCTTTGGCACATTAAATGGTATAAGTTATAATAACAAACCTAAAGCCATTAATGGTAATGGTGAAGTTATTGTAGGTAGTTTAGATACAACAAACAAACCTTTTATTTGGACCCCTAAAACGGGGATAGTTTCTTTAGAAAATTACTTAAAGCCTTATTTACCTAAAGGCGTAATTCTAGAGCAGGCTACAGGTGTAAGCGCTGATGGCTCTGTCGTTGTAGGCAATGGAAGATACTTAGAGAGTTACACTGCCTTTGTCTGGCGCGCTTACCTTCCTGAGTTTAAGAGTGAGGATTTTAAATTTGGCGCTGGTAAAATTGTAAGTGATAAGCTCTCAATCAAGCCTACTCAAGCTGAAGCAAACTAGAACAATATCTTAGTTAAAAGCCTCATTTAGATTTGGTAATGTGAATTACAAATCTGTGGGGCTTTTTTCCTTTAGAAATAAATTTTCTTTTTTTAATGTCATACTTACAACTCTTTCAAATCCCCCGTATGTTGATGTTATAACCACAGTTGATATAGGATGTTATAATAAGAAAATTTTGTGTTGCTTCAACAAATAATGTCCAGCCATTGAAGCCTCATCTCTTAATCAAATTGATGCTTCATCAATCGCAGATGAGGGGGGCAGACGTCAAAAGATTCCTTAATTCCTATTAATCTCTTAACATCGCAAGTCAGAGTTTTTCTTGACTTTTTGACATACGTTGATTAGGATTCCCCCTATATTCATTAAAAAAAGAGGATAAAATGTTTAAACAATCATTAAAATACCTAGCTATAAGTACGATTATTCTTTCAAGAACTCTTCCTACCATTGCATCTTGTAACGATGAAGCTGAGCCTCACACCCAAAATAAAATAAAGCCAGAGTTCAATATCGTAGATTTAAAAAATTCTATTATTCCAAATATTATCGAGTTTGATGTTGAAGGCATTAGCGCTGATGGAACAACTATTGTTGGACACATTAATCGACAAGCCTTTTTTTGGACTAAAGAAAATGGTAGCACGATTTTTAAGTATGAAATTCCATCGAGTAACCCTAGAAAAACTATAAGTAGTTTATTTTCTGTAAATTTTAATGGAACAGTTTTTTTAGCAGGATTTGATCTAAACGCTCTGTCAGTGCCAATTGCTAAGCCTTATTTTTTGAAGAAAAATGTTACTAAAACAAATTGTTGGGATAAGTTTAAACCAGATCCAGATATTTATGTACATGATTTAAATGTTATGCAGGGAGTTACTGCGATGAGTGGAGATGGTAAAACTCTTGTAGGTTATGATTCTTATTATGAAAATGGGGCGCGTAATGCTGCCTATACGTATCAACAAGGTGTTGGCAAAAAAATATTGGAAAATTTAAATAAAGGAAAATATGGAAGTGTTGCTCTTGGAACCAACTTTGATGGAAGTGTCGCCGTTGGTTATTCTTCTGATCATAAAAATAACCATAATTCTAGAGCTACTGTTTGGATCAACGGCGCTATAAGATCTTTAGGCATTTTACCTCCTCAAGAAATTAAAAAGGCACGAACTCATATGTGTTTCACTCATAGTAAAGCCATTGCGACTAACCATGATGGTAGTGTTACTATAGGATATTGCGACTTAGGAGGATCAGGAGGAAATCTGACTGGTTTTATACATACACTACAAAGAGGTATCGAGTCCTTAGGCTCTCTAAATAAGAAAGGTTTTGATAGTCGACCTAAAGCCATTAATTGGTATGGTAATGTTATTGTAGGTTCGTCAACAATCGGAAAAGATAAAGATACGGGGTCTCAACAAATAAGGGCATTTATTTGGACCCCTGAAAAGGGGATGGTTTCTTTAACCGATTACTTAAAGCCTTATTTACCTAAAGGCGTAATTCTAGAGGAGGCTACAGGAGTAAGCGCTGATGGCTCAATTGCTATAGGCACTGGACTAAACTTAAACAGAAGAATTTTCTGGCGCGCTTATCTTCCTGAATTTAAAAGTGGAGATATTAAATTTGGCACTGATGAAATTGCAAATGATAAACCCTCAATTAAGGTTTATCAAACTGAAGCAAACTAGAAATATATCTTAGTTAAAAGCCTCATTTAGATTTGGTAATGTGAATTACAAATCTGTGAGGCTTTTTTCTTTTAAAGGGAATCTCCTAAGAGTATTGTTCTTCTAAATTTATTGACTTTTTGACACACTCTGCTTAGGTTTTACCTTTTGGTATTTAAAATTAAGGACATTTCATGCATAAAAAATTACTTAAAATACTTCTGATAAATACCCTAATCTTTTCAGGAACACCCATCATTGTTGCATCCGATCATGATCATGAAGGTCCGCAGCTTCAAACTAATTTTATGCCATTCACTTTTAATGTTCAACGATATCAAATTGAAATGTCTGCCATCAATGCGGATGGATCAACCATTGTAGGCCATTTGGATAGACATTTTTTTATTGGACTCAAGAAAAAGGAATAGTAATTGATAATTCACCTATCTTGGGGCTTGCCGTAAATTTTAATGGAACTCTCTTTTTAGGAAAAACGGCACAACCAAACGTTACTTCCAAAACTCTTCCTGTTTAAGGAAGATTCTAATAGTAAGAAGTTAATCCCTATTGAATCTAACCTTTCTGACTGCATAATGAACATCAATGGAGATGGTGAAACTTTTGTTGGGTTTGAGCTAGTCGTTCCTGAAGTATGAGTTTTTGGAAGATTATGTGCTGCATTTGGCCTGCAGATGTGGTTTGCAAGACCTCATAACTTGCCAGAGCCAAGCCAAAATAAAGAATAAGAAAGCTCTGAGCAGCC
>Ga0209960_1001080_pt1 | contig 41770 bp, 49 predicted proteins | sample ThiBiot_500_plan_2_FD_183947 | JGI IMG/M metagenome (GOLD analysis project Ga0209960, IMG submission 183947) | Wastewater bioreactor microbial communities from Cape Town, South Africa - Thiocy_expt_500_plan (SPAdes) | ecosystem: Engineered > Bioreactor > Thiocyanate-remediating >... | reverse complement strand
AGAACTCTATGTTACCGTCGGGGAGGTATCTCGCAAGATCTCCTGTACGGTAGAGTCTAAGACTCTTACCTTCTTTAAGATTCTTTTCTGTTGCAAACGGATTGGGAATAAACTTCTCTGCTGTGAGATCAGGTCGGTTTAAATACCCCCGGGCAAGTCCCACTCCTCCGATGTAGATCTCTCCACTCACTCCAATAGGCACTGGGCTTTGATTTTGATCAAGAATATATATCTGTGTGTTAGAGATTGGCTGGCCTATAAAAACCTTCTCAATATCCTCGTGTGAAAGATAGGATTTAGAGCTACTCCAAATAGTTGTTTCAGTGGGACCATACAGATTCCAAACTTTTTCTGTTTTACTAACAAGTTCTTTAATGAATTCAAGTCCAGAGGGTTCCCCTCCACACAAAACCTGAAGGTCTTCTTTGCCCTCCCATTGATGATCCAAAAGAGCTCGCCAAGCAGACGGCGTTGCTTGCATAATAGTTGGATTATAATAGTCAATAAGTTTACTCAGATCTTGAGGATCAGAAGTAAGAGATTTTTGAGCTAATAATAAAGTTGCTCCCTTTAAGAGAGGAGAATAGATCTCTAGTCCCGCAATATCAAAAGCAAGGGTAGTGATTGCTAAAAGCTTGTCTTCTCTTGTAATAGAAGTCATCTCATGAATGAAAGCTAAGAAATTAGTTAGACTTTCATGTTGGACCATGACTCCCTTAGGTTTACCTGTGGAACCTGAGGTATAGATCACATAAGCAAGATGATGGGGCTGGATATGAGAGAGAGGATTTTCTAGACTTTCTTCTTGAAGCGTATCGTCCAACTCATCAACTAAAACTATCTTCCCAGAATAGAAAGACATAAGATCTTCAAGCTTATCCTTAAGATGAGACTGAGTAATCAGAACAGAAGCCCCTGTATCTTGGAGCATGTATTCTAATCTTTCTGGAGGATAGCTTGGATCAAGAGGAACATAGGCGCCTCCGGCTTTAAGAATACCCAGAAGACCAATGATCATCTCGAGAGAACGCTCCACTGCAATCGCTACAAGCGTATCTGCCCCTACTCCTAAACTTCTCAGATAGTGGGCTAGTTGATTCGCTCTTTCATTAAGTTCTTTGTAGCTGAGCTCCTGGTCTTCATACACAACAGCTATATTATCCGGTGTCTTTTCTACTTGTTCCTCAAACAGCTGAACTATCGTTGTATTCTCTGGATAATCTGCTTTTGTATCGTTCCACTCTACTAATAGTTGACGCTCTTCCCTCTCGCTAACAAAAGAAAGATCTTTAATAAGTATCTCTGGATTTTGAACAATCTGCTCAAATAATTTTTTTATGTATTTTTTAAAATTATAGATTAAGTTTTTTGATGTTTCGTTCAGACTTGCATTTACTTTAAAAACATAAGCATTATTTTTCTCATCCAATGTCAGCACAAAAGGAAAGCTCTCCTCTGTACTTTCTGCTTGGATAGGCGCTAAGTTAATAACAATTGGCACAGAAAGATGAATATCTTTAAGGTCCGGATATCTTACATAAACATCTTCTAGATATATTTTGTTTTTTTTAAGAGAATCTAACTTATTTTTTATCTGTTCTGCGAAGTCGTTTGCTTTTTCATTTTCTCCTAAAGAAAAAGTTAAAGGAAGATACGAAGGAAGAAAAAAAGAGCAGTGATTGGATAGTTCTTTAAGGCAATCATTTACAATCCCTATCGTAAGATTAGACACATTTCCAATACGACTAAGATAAATAAAGAAAGTCGCTAGAAATGTTTTACTAAAGGAAATCCTTTCTCCTTTTCTTAATGAGAAAAAGTATTCAGAAAGTGTATCACTAATAATAATCTCTTCTTTTGAAGATTTCTCTTTGCTATTCTCCGCTCGCATTTCTGTAAATAGTAGGGTAAATGGAGAACTGTTTTTAATCTCAGACACCCAATAATCTTCATGAGGAGCTAAGCTCTCAGAAAGACTCACCCAGTTCATATGATCTTCTTGTGCCGGACTTTGAATAACACTCCCGATTCCAATGTTTGAGGAAGTTAAAAAAGCTTTTATGTTAACTGACTTTCCTCTTATATCCTTAAAATCTACCAGAATAACATCTTGTGTTTTTGTAGAAATCTGAAGAGAATTACTCGTAATTTGAACAATAGTTCCTGGAGATATCTGAGAATCTGAGAGAGCAGTGCTCACCTTGTTTGGAATAAAGATAGCTCCATTAATCAAAATCTTTGGTGTTGCCAAAGCATTAGGATAATCTCCAAAGGATAGCGCCCGAAAAAACTTTTCTATTTCTTGAGCAGAGTCTTCCCAATAGAAGAAGCTAAGATTGTCTGGTTTCTGATAACGGGTAAAATAGCTTCTTTTTGCTAAGTCTTGCTTTTTTTCTATCAAAGCCCCTTTCACGAGCTCTCGAATAAGAATTCTAAAAGATTCTAGGGCGTGAGAATAACATTTGAAATTAAGCGTTAAAGCTGTTTCGTTTTTATCAAGAGGAAAGGTAACTTGCTTTAAAATATCACCACCATTGATCATCTCACTCATAAGATGCCAACTAATACCGTGAAAGGGTTCACTGTTTAAAATAGCCCACGAAGTTACATGAACGCCTGCATATTTTGGAAGGAGGGCATCATGATAGTTAACAGCTGCAACACGAGGATAATCTAGAAGTTCTTTTTTTATTATTTTTTTATTTACGATACTAAAAAGATAATCAAACGTTTTAGAAGATATAGAAGCTTTAAAGTCTTCTAAGGAGCTATAGAGCGAGATATTTTGTTTTTTTGCCCATGCTATTGTATCTTTATGTGTAGAGATCATCCCTAAAATCTCATGGCCCTCCCTAAGGAGTTCTTCCGCACATTGGAGTCCTAGATTTGTTTCACTGATAATATAACAACTAAAGTTTTTTCTCACTTAATATGCCTTATGACTCTTAAAACCAATTGCTAAAATTTAAGATTAGAAAGATAAGCTTCTAGCAGAGCTATGCTCTTGACAGCGTTGAAAACAATTACGGAGAGATGACCCATTCCTTTCTACCGAAGAGTCTATCTGCTTCTATGTTGTTTTCTCTGCAAGTTTGGACGAGCTTATCTGACTCCATCATTTGAATAGAGTCAGGATGGTATTTTAAGGCCATTACATAATTTAACCAAGGCTCTTGTCCCATGGCATAAATATAAACCTGCTTACATTGGAGCTTTTGAACAATATCCCAAGCCTTCTCAAAGTTAGAGCCAGATAAAGTTCTATTTCTGTCAAAAGCACGGCTTAAAGGTGTTGATAAAAGAGGACCATAAAGCCAGCTTAAAGGAGCACCATCACACTCCATTCCTAAAAACAGCATGTCAACAGAACCAATGCTCTCAAAGATAAAATCATAAAGGGCAGGTTCTATATTATTGGAGTCTGCTGCAAATAAGAACTGTTTTCCTTTAAGACGGAGACAGTGAGAGAGCTTTGACTGGATATTGAGATCTGAGTGTTCTCCGAAGAAAGGTAGAGAGATAAGCTCTCCATCTGGAAGCGGAATTGATTCCATCTCTTTTGCCTCAATAAGAGAAGAAAACCCCGTGTGTTGCAGAATGAGTTTGACACAAGGATCCTCTAAAGATCCCCTATGGTTGGCAGGAAAGACTATATGTCCTACCTTATGTCTGATCTGTAAAAGTGGCTCAAACATGAGGTGGTCTTGGTGGTTGTGGGTAATCACCACGTAATCAATATAGTCTGGAAGATCTTCAAATGTATATCTGGGAATTTCATTGTCTTTGATAGGATAGCTGATCACAGGATCAAACAAAAGAGAGACAGATTTTGTCTGAACCAAAAGGCATGCGTGTCCAAAATAACGTATACGAATCCCATCGCCGGAGTAGTTACGATCTTCGTGAAGGGATGGTTTCTCTGTTGTAAAGAAGGACTTAAAAAGCTCTTGTTTTGCTTCTGGAATATCAAAAAGTTCTTGAATCTCGGTTAAACTCTTGGGCTCTCTTTTTAGCTTAAAAAGTTGGTCAATTTTTGGGTCAGAAAACGAAATATCTAAAGAAAATGCATCCTCTTGATTGAGATAAGGGGTACTTAGAACAAATTTCCTAAAGTCTGTCAACGTATCCGAGAGAACAATCCGTTGATGTTGGGTATTATAATACTTCCGATAAAGCAAAGGTTCAATTAACCGAAGAGAAGGATGGTTATTTAAGTCATATACAAGTTCAACCATCCCTTTCAGAGGGCTTAGAATACGATTATAGAAAGGTTCTAAAGTATCTCCTTGACCTTCTGCTTGGATCATACGGTCCGTTTCTTTGAAAGCATCATGGAGCGCTAGCAGCTCCTGACAATCCTTTTTTGTTTGTTCCAAAAGTGCTTTGACCTCATCAACCTTTTGTCCTTCTAAGTCGATAAAAGGCCCCCCGAGGAGTTTAGGATCTTTGATAGCTTGCGCATGAATCTGTGGGTTTTGAACATAGGACTGCATGATCTTTAAGTGGCGCTCAACAATGTTACTAGCGGCCGTGAGAGGGGGAATCAGATAAGACCATGCGTACCACTGCCAAATGAGAGGCTCTGCTTTAATAGTTGGTTTTAAGTAATATAAGTTCATTCGCAAATCACTTTGTCTTGTAATAAACATCTTTAGAATTTTAAAAAATTCTAAAGGAATATGAGGTTCGAAAAAATAAGCTTAAAATTTAACTCAATTTAAACTATTAAAAAAGGAAAAAAAGCAAACTATATTAATTATCTTTCTGATGGGCTCATCGAAAAGTTTGGCTGTTATCTCCTCTTTCTTCCCACTTACTCGCCGGATCTTAACCCAATTGAGCACTTGTGGCATAAAATCAAATCTTTCCTCAGGCCTCTGATTCAAAATTGACTGGAAAAAACTTGGTGAGAAGATGGGTAAGGTGTGCCGGTCAGGATACGGCCCGCAAGGATATGCTGCCTTGGCACAAGATCAAGCCAGGCGAATACTTCACGACCACTCTTAAAACTGCCGAATATCACCGATTGATCCAATCAAAGCAGACGCACCTATCGGACCAATACCGGGAATAGTCATTAATCATTTTATGCTTTCACGTTCTTTCCCAAAGCAGTAAAGGCGCTCTTCATGCTTCTTTATTCTTTCTCTATGAAGTTTATATTCTCCAGCAAGTTCTTCTAGGAGAAATTCAAGAAGAGAAAGAAGCTCTCTCTTCTCAGGATCAAAAAGATTTGCCAAAAATGCTTCAAGCTTACTGACTCCTTGTGAGATTGATTCTCCATGCTCTAAAAGTAATCCTCGAATCTCATTTATGAGAGCTGGCTTTGCTCTCACAAGACGTGCACGAACATGATGCATAGCTAATATTTCTTTTTGAGCAGAAGATTTTATAGGAACAGACCTCATATGAGGGCGGCTCATTGCTTCACATATAGCTGCCGCATCTGCTCGATCATGCTTATTATCCTTTACATAAAGCTTAACAAATTGAGGGGCTATCAGTTTTACTTCGTGTCCTATCTCTTGAAACTTGTGAGCCCAAAAATGGGTCCCTACATAAGCTTACATTCCAATCATGCATCTGGGAAGATTAGCGATAAGTAAATAAGATTTTCTCTGCTTACTTTTATCTGCAATACAGCTTTGCCTCTTTTATCAACCCCATGTAGCTGAAACCAGTTCTTACCAAGTTCAATTCCTAATGCTTTTATTTCCATGTGGACCTCTGTTAAGTGATTAAAGTTCATCTTACTTGAACTTTTAGCACCTTGATGCCGGTCCTCATCTCATATGAGAATAACGGGCAGATCCATCCCATTAGTTCGGGTTAATTTAAATTTTAAACAGTCAAAAGTCATATTGCAATACCCCTCCCAAACAAAGTCTTTGGCAAATGCATTTGTGTTAAAGTAGGATAAGTACCGTCTAATCAACCCCCCTTTTTTACCCTGCAAAACAAAGTTACTCCACATATAGATTATATTTATGAATTGCATAAGAGAGCCTTTTAATCCCAGATTCTATATCTTCTATAGGGCAAAAAGCAAAGCTTAGACGTAGACAATTGTGAATCTCTTTTCTATCTCCAATTAGAAACGCACTTCCTGGAATAAAAGAAACTTTTTCTTCTTCCAGCGCTAACTTGAACAATTTGCTGGTATTTATCGAAGAAGGCAACTTTCCCCATATGAAAAATCCACTTTTTGGGATCTCAAACTCCATCTCTGGAACATGCATTTTTAATGCAGCTATCATAACATCTCTTTTATTCTTATATTTCTCTTTGAGCTTGGAAATATGTTCTTTTAAGCTTCTTTTTATGAAGAATGAATTTATAATTTTCTGACTTAACGTGCTTGTATTAATATCAAGACTTTCTTTGAGGATTTCTAATTTTTTTACTATCATTTCTGAGGCTATAATCCACCCAACACGTAAAGAAGGAGCAAGGATTTTAGAAAAAGATCCAATATAAAAAACTCCTTCTTTCCAATAAAATTTAAGAGGAGGCTCTACATCCTCATAACTTAAAAATCCATAGGCATCGTCTTCCACAAGGGGCAGCTTATAGTGTTGAGCTAGCTCTATAAGCTCAATCTGCTGTTTTTTATCTAAGCTTGTCCCTAAAGGATTGTGTCCCTCTGAAATGGTATACATAAACCTTGATCTCATATTTTTCTTTAAAATCTTTTTTAGTTCATCAATATTGATGCCCTTTTGAAAACAGATGGGGACCGGAATAAGTTTAGCACGCAGGGCCTGAGCAACCTGGATAAATCCAGGATAAGTAAGTTGGTCAACAAGAATATGATCTCCTTCACTAGCAAATAATCTAGCTAAGAGAGTCATGGCCTGCTGAGCTCCCGTAGTTAAGAAAATCTCTTCAGGAGTACAAAATATATATCTCTCTTTCATGAGCTCTACTATGTGCATTTTTAGTTCAAAGGAAGGCGGAGAATATTGAAGATTTTCTGGAGAGAAAAGCTCTTCCGCTATACCTTGAAGATCTGGCAGCATTAATAGTTGATAATCAGGCCTTCCTAAAGAAAATGAGATAATATCTGGCTTAGAAGTCGCTTCTAAGGCTTTTTGAATACCTGATTTTTCCAGATTTTTCATCTCAGTTTTAAGAAAATTCTCAAGCATCTATTTTAGCTCTTTTTTGGTCTTTTTCTACAGCTTCATATAGTGCTTTGATGTTATTGCTTCCAAAACCTATAGAATTTTCTCTCTGGATAATTTCAACAAAAAAAGTAGGGAGATTCTGAAGTGGCCTCGTAAACATTTGCATTAGATAACCTTGCTTTTCTAAATCTATAAGAATATTCAAGCGTTTTATTGTTTCCATTTTATCTTTAAGCATCATTTTTAAGTTAGAGGACATGTTTTCATAATAAGTCTTTGGAATTTCCAGGAACTTAATTCCTTGGGCTTGTAAAAGATGAGCTGTTTTAAAAATATCTCTCGAGGAGAAGGCAAGGTGCTGCACACCTGAACAGCCATGGTAAGAAATGTAATTCTCAATTTGAGACTTTTTCTTATTTGAGACTCCTTCCACTAGTACAAACTTAATAGTTTCACTCAGATCACTAACAACAACTGATTTCATCCCACTATCATTTGTATAGACATCTTCTGCATAAAATACATGAAATCCCAGAACCTCTTCATAAAATTTTCTCCATTTTTCAAGGCTGCCTGTTTCAATAGCAACAGCAATATGATCCAATCTTTCCAAGCCTATTTCAATATTATTTGGAGGATACTTTAAATTTATATAAAATGGCAATCTAAAAGGAGACGAAAACTCTCTTTCAATAAACGAATGGACCGTATTACCAAAGGTCTGAATAGTTGCCTTTATTGTTCTTACCTCTCCATCATAAAATTCAGTAGGTTCTAAAATGGGTACTGCCCCCCTACTCCGAGCCTTTTCGAATATCCTCGAAACATTTTGCGTTGTAAAGGCAATGTCCTTAACACCTTCATCATGATTTATAACATGTTTTAAAAGAGGAGAAGTTCGTTCCTGAGCTGAACTGATTAGTAAATGAATATTACCCTGGCATAACAAGTAAGAGATTTTATCTTTCATTCCTGTTTCTGGACCTGCGTAAGCAACAATATCAAAACCAAAAATAGATCTATAGAAGCACGCAGCCTGAAAGGCATTAAAAACATATATTTCTATGTAATCAATTCCTACTGGAGATAGTTGGGTCATAAGAAGACTCCCTCGATTTTTAACTATAAAATCTTAAACTCCCAAAAATTCAGAAGCAACGCTAAAGATCAGCAAATATAAATTGCATCCGAATTCATATCCGCTTAATAATTATGAAAGTAAGCAATTTTCAGAGGATATTTTCAAATGATCTCAGATTCTAATATCAAATCATGGCATTTAGAACCAGAAGAAAATAGTCCTATTGTTTTAGAGGCCAAAGGCAAAGCTTTTAATCCCTTTGAATGGATAAAGGAAAATAAATTTCTTCTAGAAAATATATTACTAAAACAAGGAGGTCTTATCCTTAGAAATTTTAATATTCATTCTGTTTCAGAGTTTAACCGCATTGTACAATGCTTTACACCAGAACTTGTTGAATATGTTTATCGCTCAACTCCAAGAACAAAATTAGGAGGAAAAATATATACAGCAACAGAATATCCTGCAGATAGAATGATCCCCTTGCACAACGAAAATTCTTATTCAAAATCTTGGCCTCATAAGATATTTTTCTTTAGTGCGATTATTGCCTCTGAAGGTGGAGAAACCCCGATTGCAGATAGCCGTAATGTTTATAAGCGAATAGATCAACAGGTTAGACGTAAATTTGAAAAACATGGGGTAATGTATATTCGTAATTACACCAGAGGAATTGACTTAAATTGGCAAGAGGTTTTTCAAACAGAAGAAAAAGCAGATGTTGAAAGTTATTGTAAGAAGCATCAGATAGAATTTGAATGGAAAGAAGGCATTCCTGAATTAACAACAAAGCAAATATGTCAAGCTATTCTTATTCACCCTTTAAGTAGAGAACCCGTATGGTTTAATCAGGCTCACCTTTTTCATGTCTCTGTTCTAGATAAGGAGTCCCGACTTTCTCTTATTAAAGAACTTGGAAAAGAGAATCTGCCTCGCAATGCTTTATATGGTAATGGAGAATTCATTGAAGAGGAGACTTTAAATCATATCCTTGAAGCTTATAATCAAGAAAAAATAAAGTTTAAATGGCAAAAAGGAGACATCATGATACTTGATAATATTCTCATGGCCCATGGGAGAGAAACTTATAAAGGAGAAAGAAAAGTTGCAGTTGCTATGGCGTAGAAACATTTTCTTTGAGAATAAGTGTAGTATTTATAATTACGTATACTGCTCAGCAATTTGATTGATAAGCTTTATAATGTCTTTTTGGTGATCCTTTAAGAAGAAGTGGCCTCCTAGAAAAGAAATATGCTCAAATTTACCTGTTGTGTAAGCCTTCCAAGCTTGAATTTCTTCTTCATTCACGCTCACATCGAGATCCCCAGAAAGATGCAAAATATCGCAAGGAAGAGAAGCTACATCTGCAGAGTGATATCTCTCTGAAATGCTAAAATCGTTCCTTATGATAGGCAAAAAGAGATCAAGAAGCTCATCATTATTTAGTATACCCTCATCTATTCCATTATAAATTTTTAGCTCTTCTTTTAAAGTTTTATTTTCTAATGAGCTTAAGGTTTTCATTCGAAAAGGCATATGAGGAGCCTTCGTAGCAGAGATAATAATGTGCTGAGGATAAAGAGAATAACGCTGGTAGATTGATTTAACAAGCTCAAAAGCTATAAAACCACCTAGGCTATGGCCGAATACAAAAAAAGGTTTTTCTGTATAAAGGTAAAACCCTTCAGTTAAAGCATCTATAATATCTTTTAAACTGCTCATGAGGGGTTCCGTAAACCTATCTTCTCTACCTGGAAGTTGAATAGAAATCATTTCAATATAAGGAGAGAGAGATTCTACCCAGGGGTAGTAAGCAGAAGCTCCCCCTCCTGAATGATGAAAACAAAAAAGCCTAATGGCTGCTTTAGGGTTTTTCTTATACTCTAAATACCAAGGATTGCGTGTCATACAATTTTTAAACCTTTAAGCTTAGTGAATAAATGGAAACAAAAAAATAAGTGTTCTTCATTTTTATCATAGATCTTATTCCTTTTAAATTATTTTGATTTTATGTAAATTTTTTATTCATAAAAACTTATCTATCCTTTAAGTTAAAATGACGTGTTTATCAGGAATTAATTACGAGAAAATTAGAGCATATGCAAGAAAGATTCAAAAATCTAAGATTTTTAAGAGAGATATTTCCTTTGTTATGGGCAAAAGAAGAAAAAATACGCCGTTTATTTCTTCTGTCCTTTGGGTTAGTCTTTGTCTCAATTAGCCTCGACCTTAGCATTCCCATTGTATTAAAGGCGGTTGTCTCTAAGCTTTCAACTCCTGGGAAAAGTATGACTTATCAATTATCCTTATTATTAGTAGCCTATGGAGTTATTTGGATGTTATCTCAAACAATCCAAAATGTAAGGCAGATTATCATGGTCAGACCCTTAGAAAGATGTATCCGACTTTTCTGCTCTCAGTTGTTTAATCATCTTCATTCGTTACCTATGAAATTTCATTTGGATAGAAAGACGGGAGCTATTACCAATGCTTTGGAGCGTGCTCAATATGGATTTCCAGATGTTTTCTGGGGGCTATTTTTATTTGTTATTCCTACACTCATCGAGTTATGTTTAGCAGCTACGATTTTATGTTACTACTATGGGGCTCTTTATGGTGTCATCTTACTTTCTGTAGCCACTACTTTCATTATATTTACTCACCATGCAACGGAATGGTCCTCTCATTTTCAAACCTTAAGCAATGATCAACAATCCCAAACTAATGCGAACATTGTTGATAGCCTTTTAAACTTTGCAAGTGTTAAGCATTTTAATAATAAAAAATATGAAACTTTAAAGTGTGATAAATATCTTAAAGAAAGAGAGAATCTTCTTATTAAATCTATATCAAGCATGGAATATGTTCGCATCGGTCAAAATATTATTATAGGAATAGGACTAATTTTACTCACGTATACAGCAGGCCAACAAATTCTATCAAGTGTTTATGATATCAGTGATTTCATTCTCATTAATGGATATATTTTACAATTTGTAGCTCCCTTAGGTCACATAGGGTTTATAACTCGAGATATAAGAAGAGGAATGAATGAACTAGCCAGCATAGCGGATATTTTAAGGATAAAACCGGAAACCCTCGTATCCTCTGAAAAGGTTTATCCTTTAAAAAGGTTAAAGAGTATTGAATTTCAAAATGTTTCCTTCGGATATGAGCCAGAACGATCAGTTCTTAAAGATATTAGTTTTTACCTTGAGGAAGGAAAAACCCTTGGTATTGTGGGAGCAACAGGCTCAGGCAAATCAACAATTTCTAATTTGCTTTTTAAATTTTATAATACAAGTTCAGGAAGAATTTTAATCAATAATCAAGACATTGAAAATTTTAATACAGAACAATTATCTCATTTAATAGGGATTGTTCCACAAGATATTACATTATTTAATACAACAATTTATGAAAATATTCTTTTTGCTCGTCCAAGTGCTCACAAAGAGGAGGTAGAGGAAGTGGTCAAGCTTGTTCATCTTGATTCTGTCTTAAAAAGGCTCCCTCATCACTATGATACAGTAGTAGGAGAGAGAGGCCTAAAACTTTCAGGTGGAGAAAAACAAAGAATTGCTATAGCTAGAGCTCTTTTAAAAAGATCTTCCTTATATATTTTTGACGAAGCTACCTCGTCCTTAGATCTTGGAACAGAAGAAACTATTATGACAAATATTGCCCCTTTCTTAAAAAAATCTACAACAATTATTATTGCCCATCGTTTATCCACTGTCGTCAATGTTGATGAAATCCTTGTCTTTCAGCATGGGATAATAGAAGAAAGAGGATCACACCCCTCTCTTTTAAAACAGAAGGGGCTCTATGCCTCCCTATGGAAAACACATGAAAAAGCCCAAAGGAAATCCCATGCAGCATGAAATTCCCCCCCTATTCATAGAAGGTAATTCCGTAGAAGATATCCACGATATCAAAGGATTTGAGCACTATGCCCAAAATAAGCTTCCCATGAATATCGCTACTTTCTTCTCAGGGGGCGCGGGCGACGAAATAACTTTAGAGGAGAATGTTTCTGCTTTTGATCGTCTAAAGCTTGTACCGAGGGTTTTAAAAAATGTTGAAAAACGTTCCTTGTCAACAACGGTGCTTGATCAAAATATAAATTTTCCTTTACTTATTGCACCTATGGCTTTTCAGCAACTAGCTCATCCAGAAGGAGAGATGGCTATGGCCAAAGCTGCACATGAGCATAATATAATGATAGTTTTAAGCACCCTTTCAACATTCTCATTTCGAGAAATTAGAGTAAATTCCAACGTTTCATCCTGGTTCCAGCTTTACATATATAAAGATCGAGAAATTACAAAAAATCTAGTTCAACTTGCAGAGAAAGCTGGCTATAAAGGAATTGTTTTAACGGTGGATGCTCCCCTTTATGGGAAAAGAGTTAAAGAACTTTATAACCCTTTAACTTTGCCTTCAGGACTTGAGGTAAAGAACTTACAAGATGCGGGCTTAGACTTAAAAGGTATTTCTACTGCAAAGCTACCTAGCTACCTAGCTTCATTGCTTGACCCTTCTATTAGTTGGAATGATATAACTTGGTTACGCTCAGTAACATCACTTCCAATCATACTGAAAGGAGTTATGAATCCTAAAGATATTAAAATTGCTATTGAACATAATATAGATGCCATCATTATCTCAAATCATGGAGGAAGGCAGCTTGATACCTCTCTTTCTTCTATTGATACATTAAAATTTATTCGAGATTCAGTAGAAGGAAAACTAGAGATTATCCTTGATGGAGGAATCAGAAAAGGAATTGATATTCTGAAAGCTCTTGCTCTTGGAGCAAAAGCAGTTATGGTAGGTCGTCCAATCCTCTGGGGATTAGCAGCAGGTGGTGAGGAAGGCGTAAAAAGAGTTTTAACTATCTTAAAATCAGAGTTGGATTTAGCTATGGCTTTATGTGGATATACCTCTATTAGCCAAATTAATGAAGAGATTCTTTTCTTCCCTAATAAATAATAACTCTTTAAAATAGACAAAATGAAACATTTAAAGGTGAAAATAGTCAAAATAAGAAATACATATAAAAATTAGATAAAAGGAGAAATAAAAAATATGGGCCAAATGAATGGATCTTCTAAGGAATCTCAAAACAAATTCGTTCACTTTTTAGAAGAAGAATTTGCCAAATTAAAAGTTGAATATCAAGATATGCTAAAGAAAAGAACAATGAAACGAAAAAGTATTGATAAGAAAAAGCAAAAACTTTATAAAAAAGTAGAATTTATACTTAAAATTAGTCCTTTGGATCAAGAGGTTAAGGAAACTCTTCTTTCTCTCCAACAAGAAATAAAAAATTTCTCCTAAATAATTACAAAGGGTAGGATTAAAATCCCTATATCCTACAGCAATAAAAAAATGTGCTTTTATGCATTATGTAGTAGAGAAATGTTTTGTGAAGGAGGGTTTAGCAAAGGAGGTTTAAAAAGCAAGAATAAAATTCCTCCCATAAATGCTGCTATAGGAATGATCCAAACGGCACATTCATAAGAAGTAGCTTCATAAACCCGCTGATCTTTTAGCACTTTACCAGTCCAAAAGATATCCATAAGAGAACCAATAGCTGTATGAAAAAAAACTCCCCCTAGCATATTAATAGAGTTAAGAAATGCTATTGCAATATTCCTTATTTCAGGAGATACAATAGAAGCTCCTATAGAAAAAATCAACACTTGATAGCAACATAGAATCCCTATGAGGAACATTATGGTAGCAAGAGCCATATAGCTAAGGTTATCATGGAAAATGAACATAATAGAAAAAAGGGCTGCCATTAAAATACCGCAAAAACCTGTAATTTGGTAGGAGATTTTAAATTTCTCAGATAAGTAAGCTAAGATGGGTCCTCCTACTATCATTCCCGTAAAAATAGATGACGTTATGAAAGAGGCATCTGCTTTTTCAAATGAACAGACTTCCATTAAATATGGCACACCCCATACATCTGCAAATCCCTCTAAAGGCCCTACCATTAAAAGGTTTCCTAGTGCCATCAAAAAAAGAATAGGTATAGAAAAAAGAGAACGGAAGCTTTTAACAAAGGAATGGTTTTCTTGGAAAGAAAGGGGATTATAGGGTTTGGTAACAATTAAAATGAGAACAGAAATTATTAAACCAGCTCCTCCAATTATTAGCAGCACATTTTCCCATCCATAGAGAGTAATAAGCTGACTAACAGGCTTTCCTCCATATACCGCTCCTAATAAGCCAACTGTATTCGTAAGGCCAAACATTTTGGCGTAAGTGGAAAAGGGAAACCATAAGGAAATAACCTTAAAAGTTCCTAGAAATCCAGCAGCTGAGCTAGCTCCAATTAACAAACGTGCCAAGAGAATTAGATACCAATTTTCTGCCCAATAAAATAAAAATATTGCCAATGAACAAATAAAACAGCACAGAGAAACAATGAACTTTGGACCAAATCGATCGAGTAAAACTGCCATAGGAATTTGCATTCCCGCATATCCATAGTAATACATTGAAGAGAGAAGGCCAAACTCAGTTGCATCAATGTGAAATTTGTACATAATTTCTGAAACACAAAGTCCTGAAAAAACACGTACGATAAATTGATATGCAAAAAATAAGGCTGTAAAAAACCATATGATCCAAGAATGTAAGGCAGACATGACATCCTTTTTAATGACTCTATAAATCTCACTTTATATCTCAAGGTACCTGGAGAGTATCCAACTAGCCATACCTAAATTAAACATAAAATCCCATTTTGAGCTTTTCCTTAAAGTAATATATACTGGAGTAAGAAATAGTAAAAGCCCCTTTTTGGAGATTTATATGTTTTCTCATAGGTATCTACTAAATATGTTGAGATTTTCCTTTATTGTAAAACTCTTTTTATCAAATCATGATGCTTTGTCTACTAATGGTGTAGATGAAATTTATGATGATCCTAATATACTCAAAGTGTATGAGCAAAGTGCTGTTATTAAAGATCTGGATAAAGAGATACAAAAAAATCTTAAAATATTTCAAGATTTATCTTCTAATGAACAACAAGAATTTTTAAGAGGATTTACAAAAGTACAGGATAGATTAGAAGAAGAATATAAAAATAAAAAAATAAAACTTGTTAACCAACGTTTGATAAAGTATGGAACTGCGACTATTATTTGTGCATTGGCTCCTTTCATACTTATTTCTGGGATAAATAGATATTTATCAGACCCGCACAAAATAGATGCTTCAGTAATAATCCCTTTGACTATGCACGGATTCTTTTTCTTTGGTTTTAAAGCTCTTGAAATAATCGCTCGAAAAGTTGTTTCCTCTGAAGGAGCCGTACAAAACTATGAAATAGAATATGTTCGATCAAAACCATTCTGGAACAGAAGTCTTAGTAAAGTTTTTGAAAGCAAACTTCTTTCTGTCCGCAAAAATCCTGCTTTTCTTCATGATTACTTAAAATGGCTAAATGCAGCTATTAATCTTCCTTTCAAGAAAAAAGATATTTCTATTGATTCCTTTCAAGGAACATTTGTTCAGGAGTTTTCGATTTTTTCTTCTAGTATTAGAGAAAAAATCAAAGGCCTTTGTATAAGGCATATTATACAACAAAATGGCAGGGTTATGGCTTATTTTCAGGGTCCATCAGGGACTGGTAAAACAAGTTGTGCACGTACAATTGCTTATTGTCTTGGTTTGCCTTTTGGATCAGTAGCCTTAGCAAATTATAGCATGTCAGATTTAATAGGACAGGGTGGTGTTCACCAACCTCACCCAGGTAAAATAGCTGAGGCTATTTTAAGTGAAAATGAACAAGAAAAAACCTATAGCAACATGGTTTTTTTGATTGATGAAGTTGATGAAGTTCTAAACGGAGAAGGCAAGAATGACATTTTACCGTTTTTATTAACACTTCTTGATCCTGAGACAAAATCTTATTATAATCCTTACTTTGAAAGCGACATAAGAATTAAAGATATGCTAATTATCCTTGCCGGCAACAAGCCTATTAGCCATAAACCTCTTGCAAAAAGGCTTGTTCCTATTATGTTTGAAGGGTTTACCAAGGAATATAAAAAAGATTATATTACTAAGAAGTTTATCCCAAAACTTTATAAAAAAACAAAGAGTCCTTATATACTCGATATGGAAAAGCATTTTTCTGATGAAGATAAGAAAAAAATTGATAAACTTATTGATGAAGATGATGACCCAGGGTTAAGGAATGTACAAGAGATTGCTCGCCAATTTGTTGATGAAAAAATTATAGAAACTTTTTTGGAAGAGAAGGAAAAAAAATAGGAATTTTAAGTGATGTAAGGAAGAAAACACTCCCTTTATTATAAAATTGCATACTTATCGTTTGTATTCCCTGTCAATTTTCTTGCCTATATTCTCTTCAAACAGAATAGCTCTAATTTGCTTGGTCATTTCCATATCTTTATCCCTAATGCTTTTAAGAGTTGGATCTTGCTTATAAAGCTCTTGAGCATAATTCTTTAAATTGGCTTCTGCTTGTGCTTTTTCAGCAGAAGTACGAGCAGATTTCTGTTTATATATAAGGGCTGTAATCTTTTGAAGAGATGTACCTGACTTAAGATCAGCGCCGGTTAAAGTTTGAATTTCATGGCTATTCTCTTGAGGAGAGACCGCTTCTTTAAAATCTCCCCTCTCTGTTGATCCACAAATCCCAAAGCCATGAGTTTCACCTTTAATAAATCTTGTTGATTGTTGGGCATCAGAGCTTTTGGTTGGCTTTGACTCCTGCCAAGTATTCTCTTCACCAATCCCGTTATGCCCATCATTTTCAAATAATTCTTTCGCTCTTATGTGTTCACTAATGCTCTCTTGGGGAACATGAATCTCTTGTTGTTCAAGAAGCTTGCCTAAAAACCGCTCTGCAATGCTTTGCCAGGTCTGTTTAGACACAAAGCGGATAGCTTCCAATTCATTGCCAAGGCGACTTAAGATCTCCTGAAGTTTTGAATTTTTCTTTGGAAGAATTACATTACCATAGTCTGTTATATAATCCAAACTTGAGAGCTTCTCTTGGGATGAAGAAAGCCTCTTGAAGAATGTCTCTTCTCGCCAGAAATCAAGCTTGGAGCCAAAGACCTTTACAAACTCTCGGTGGCGAGTCATACCCACATAAGCAAGGTTACGGTAGGTCTCATGGGTTGCTAAAAGGAAGGCTCGATCAACCGTCACACCTTGAGATTTATGAATGTTAACTGCCCACCCTTGATCAAAGTAAGAATAAAGTTTAGGCGCAAAAGAAACAACTTCATTGCTGTTATCAAGCTTGGCTTTAATCTTATGGTGGTCAATCTCTAAAATTGTCCCAAGAGTTCCATTTTTAACGCCAAGACCATTATCGTTCTTCATAAAGAGGATACGATCGCCTTTAGAAAAGTACTTTTCTTCTTTTGTAACAATCTTATCTCCAAAATCATCCTCGTCTTCCTTATGGATGGTGAGGAGACACTCTTCTTTCGATATAATGCCATCTTGCTTTAAGAAGTGACGGGCTTCTTCATTAAGTTTGACCGTGCCTGCCTTGCCGTAGGTCATGATAAGGTGAAACTTCTCTGGTTGTTCTCTAAAGGATGTATACCATTCTTGAATCAAGGCCTTTTTGGTTTCTTCTCTTAACTCACAGATATGCCTTTTCTGATGATGATCAAGCTGAGGCAACTGCCATTGGTGGGCTAAGTTGGCGGCTTCTAACTTTTGTTCTTTGAGGCTCATGGACTTACTAACAAATTGTTCTGCAAAGCATTGAGGATCAACGCCTAACTCTTTCATAAAAGATCGGCATTCCTCAACATTCTGCTTCATATACTGAGCACATACCATTTTAGCATCTCGCCATTCTCGATAAAGGGCATAGTCTTCATGGCTCTGAAGATGGTAATGGAGATTCTTTTCTTTAGGGTTGGCTTCTTTAATATCCGCAATTATGGAGTGGTAAATGTTCCCGACCATTCGACGAGAAAGGTTGTATGTTTCAACAATTTTAGAATGGTTTCTTGTCTCAATGAGCTCAGAAATTGGAACCTCTTTTTCTTCAATAAACCGCGCAAATCCTTTTTGATGATAAGATTGAAGCGCTTCTTTTGTTTTAAGAGTGCCAAAAAGTTTTGTTGCTTCTTGCTGCCACTCCTCATGCTGGCGAATGACCTTTTCTAGACATGAAGAACCAATCATCTCAGTCACTAACCTAAAAGCAGGACCTGCCTCAACAGGCTGCAATTGTGCCCCATCCCCAACAATCACAGCTTTAACTTTTAAATCATCAACTGCTTGCAAGAACTCATCAAATCTTGATGTGTCCACCATACCTGTTTCGTCAAGGACAAGAATAGATTTAGAATTATATTGGGATCTTCCTTCTTTATGAGATTTAAGGAACTTATGGAGCGTTTGCGAGAGTATACCTGATTGTGCAAGATTTTGGGCTGCCCGCCCCGTGGGTGCAAGACCATAAACTTTATAGCCTTCTGCTTCCCAGATTTCTTTAGCAGCTTCTAAAGCTGTTGTCTTACCCGCACCAGCATAGCCCACCATGCATGAAAGCTGATCGGGAGCAGTAATGTGGTGGAGCGCTTTCTTCTGATCAGGTGATAATCCTCCATGCTTTGACAGTTTTTGGTCATATTGAGTGATAACAGCGTTCACTTTATGACGATAGACTTCATGGCTTTTTGCTTTACTCAGTCTTTCAGCCAATTGCACCAAGTTTATTTCTGCCTCAACCATTGATCTAGTCGTGTAAATGGAGAGATCTGTTATAGAGCCATCCTTATTTTTAATAGAATCATTCCTTAGCAGAACTAGTTCTTTTGATGATTTAAGTTTCTGCTCTACTTGCTTATAAAGGTCTTTATCTTCAATATAACGACCCAACACTTTCTCAACATCCCCCCACATAAAAGTTGAGTGATGCTTGCTCACAATATCAAGAACAATCTCTGGTTTTCTAATAATACGGCAAACATTTCTAAGCTTTGATTCTCGAAAGGCAATGGCCTTTTCAGAAGTTGCAGCTGAGAAGAGATCTTTAGGATTATTCCCAACCCTAAATTCCATATCCTTAATGTTTGTTCCTCGCTTAGGCTGAGGCTCTATTTCAATGCCTCTTTCAGCATTCGATCGATGATCAACTTGTTGATCAACCCCATGCATTTTAAGATGAAAGTTAACATAAGCTGCCCATTGTTCTCGCCAGGTTTCATGTTGAGATTTTTGATTCCATGCGCGCTCTTTTTTGAGAGCAAGCCCTTCATTTGTTAACCTTCTTGTGAGAAGTAAAGCATGGCAGTGAGGCTTCCTCTCTCCTTTCTCTTCATCAACATCAAAATGAAAGCTTGCAAGGGCGCTTATTCCAAGCTTGCAACATTGATCTTCAAGATATTCTTTAGCAAGGGAAATATTTTGATCATCATTCAATTCTTGAGGAAGAGCAAACTCAAGTTCACGGTAGACTTGCGCATCTTTTCTCTTCTCAGCCGCTTCAACAATATCAGATAACTGTTGCACCCCTTTTTGGCGATCTGCTGCTATAAGTGTTTTTAATTTACAAGCCCATTCTGGTGCATCTTGAGACAATAATAATTCCACATGCTGTACCTCATGCATTTTCTTACGCGTAATCATCAATTGGCCAATTCTATGATCATAGACTTTGCATCCTGTACGATAGGCCAAAGATCGTACAGTATTACGTGTTGAGCGTGAGACCATTTTAATTCTTAAATGGTAGATTGCCATTTTATAATTGGGTTTCCCTTATTTTTTTGCCCTTGCTTCCGCCCCAACATCCTAAGTTGCGTGCAACGAAGCGAGCATTGCAATTTTATTGCAATGTATGAGCGCGCTTGTCACAAAAAATTTGTCTTCAAGACTTGCAGATTTACTTTTTATAATATATGATTTTAATTGAGTATTACAAAGGAAAAAGCGGGTTTTAAAGGGAGATATAATCTCCATTTTGACAAAAATATTAATAAAGATTTTAAGAGAAAAATATAGATGAATAATGTGGACTTGATTAAGAAAAAAATTGAACTTCTTGAGCAAAAAAAATCTGAAATGGAAACAAAAGAAGCTCTCACTCTTTACAGGAAATTTCATAAAATATTGGGTGAAGAATATTCGCCTGAGCTTGTCGTTGGGCTTGTTTCTCATACATGGGAAAATAAATCTTCTAAACTGAAAGAAGCGTGGTTGCAAAAGGCAACTTCCTTTCGCCCTTCTCAAAGTTTATCACAAGAAAATTAAGTGTGTGAGGCAAGCTATTCAACGATTAAAAAGAAAGGAAGAATCTGAGGCAGTTTTTATTAATTCTGCGCTCCGAAAAGCACGTACTAGAACACTTGTACAGGCCGGAGGACTCCTGTATAAAGCAGGATTACTGAATGAGTTTTCAATTGAACTTGGTGCTGACCTTCAAAAGGATATTGAGTGTAAAGATCAAGTACATGCCCTCTTTGGTGCTTTGTTAGAATTAAGATCTTTAATTAAGGAAACAGATGAATATTCTCACACTTACTTGGCACTTAAGGGGAAAGTAGGATTTGCTGAAGCTACCCACTCTTTAAAGAAGTAACCAACAATATAACATAAAATCTTGGAAAAAATCCGGATTATGCATTGTTCTGTAATTATAGGAACTTTCTTTATGAAAAGAAGGGGCCCTCATGCCCCTTTCTCCTCGGATGGCTTTTTACGCACCACAACATTGCCTGTAAGAGGAAAGGTATCAAAAACAAGGTTAAAGCCTTCGCCATCTTGATGCATCCAAGCAGCTCCAATCCTTGACCAAAGCCTTATGTCTTTCTCTCGTTCGATGACTTGAAAGATGGTATGTGTTGGTTGATTATTTTTCATTTTAATTCTCCGATGTTTGAGGCGAGACCATCTCGACCTTTCATGGATTAAGAAAGCTTTGGCATAAAGGGAGATTTTCAAGTATCTTTTCGAGAGACCGCATGCGGCTCAAAGATGCTTGAAAAGAGACACGCCAAGGCTAAGCCATGAATTAAAGGTCCGGGATTGGTTGAATCCCAACATAGGCAGAATGAATGACAAAAAATTGGCCAAGCCACTCAACCAGCTAAATAATAACAGTGAGAAAAATGTAGGCATAGGAGTCACTTGGGCATGCTTTGTTATGGTAGATAAAGCTTTAGACAGACAATATTTTCCTAAACTGTGACATCATGTTGTATCAAGTCATCTGCAGGAACAATAATATTTACGCAGTAATAGGCAAGATGTATTAAAGATTCAATTATGGTCCATCATTTTTCCACTTGACTCATAACAGCTCAAGTACGATAAAGTTTTAGTAGCAGGCAGGCGGGGGCTGCCATAGTCATCACTAAAAATCTATACGGTGAGTTTGGTGAGGGAGCTTTAGTCAATAATAATCAGCAAAAAATGACTGGAACGGCTAAAAGATTAAACTGATCACCCCCACGAATGTCTCATTTTTATCGCCACTTAAAGCTAACTCCCTGCATATCATACTTCCCAAAAGTTCAGCACTAGACCATGACAGCTTAAGAAAATTTATAGTTTCTTTTGTTTAATAACAAGTGGTTGAGTAATTAATCAGAAAGAAAAAATATATTTTATAGTTATTTCACAATAAAAAAAATTGACTAACAATTCATTTTGTTGTGCATTATTTAGATTAATTGAGATTATGATTTTTAGTTTTACATTAATCAAATCTCAAAGAATGGTATCATCATTCTACAATAAAATTTGGCGTTTTCCTCCCCGCCAACTATAGGAAGTCGAGAGAAGTGAATAACTTCTCTCGACTTCTATATTTTTACATGGAAGGATGAACAATTTATTGCAGAAAATATTTTAAATTTATAAGAAAAATTTAAAATTGACTGACAAAGTTGGTGGAGAAAATAATAAGTATACAGAAAGGGATAATTCCTTTTACTAAATAAGGCACTTTATGGGAACGGCTAACATTGTTTGAGAAAAAGGAATCACCTTCTCTCCTTTATAGAGGACAATACCCTTTACTTGATTTGAACTCAAAGCAATTTGTAAATCTTGAAGACCTTGAAAATCCCTTTTTTCTACACTTGCTGCAGACTTACACTCAATACCCCAGAATATATCACCTCGTGTCAGAAGAAAATCAACTTCCTTAGCTTCGTGGGTTCGATAAAAATAGGAATAGATGCCACTTTCAAATGCTTGCAATTTTCTAAGTTCCGACCAAACCCATGTTTCAAAAATAGCGCCATAAAATGCGTTAGTTTTAAGGAAATTACTATTAAGAATCCCGCTTAGATAACAAGCTTGACCTGAATCATGAAGATAAATTTTTGGTGTTTTAATAAGCCTCTTTCTTGTATTTGAAAACCAAGGACTTAATTGGGATGCTTGGTACGTCATCTCTAATATTTCTAAGTATCGAGCAATCGTACGCTGATCTAAGCCAACTTCAACACTAAGTTTTTTCTGATTTAAAAGATTACCAGTCTGTAACCCAACGAGACGAAAAAGCTTAGAAAACAAAACAACATTTAAAAATTTGTTTATATCTCTTACATCTCTTTCGATATAAGCAGAATGATAGGATGAAAACCAACGTTCACGGAATCTTTCTTCTTTTTTTAAAGCAACTTCTGGGAACCCCCCATAAAACATAGTTTCATCAAGATGATTTGTAGGTAAAGATGGCTTATGCTGGAGTTCTTGATTCCATTTTTGTATTAAATCATACGTGCTAAGCCCTGAAAAAAGATCTGTTAGAAATGAGGAGGGTTCTTCTTGATGAAGTAACTCCCCAAGACTCAAACCTTCTAAATGGATGACATCAATGCGCCCAGCTAAACTTTCTGAAACTCCTGGATATGAAAAAATATTAGCAGAACCTGTTAAAAGAAAACGCCCTGGCCTGCGATCTTCATCAACAGATTTTTTAATAGCTCTTAAGAGGTCTGGGGCTCTTTGAATCTCATCAATAGCAACGGGAAAAGCAAAACTCTCAATAAACCCATGGGGATCTTTTCTTGCAGCTTCGAGCTGAGATAAATCATCAAGTGTAATGTACTGACTTACAACCCCTTCTTTATTTAATTGTTGGGCTAATGTTGACTTTCCAACTTGCCTAGCACCATTAATAAGGACAGCAGGAAACTCATGAAGGGATTGTTTAACAAAATTTGTAATGTGCCTCTTTATCATGCTGTAAAATATATCATACAAATGCAATATTTTACAACATTTAAAAAAGGGCTATAATTTTCTAAATGGTGGCTTTATAAATTGGCAGCACCGAACGATCTCAATCCCTATCAAGCATAAAAATCTTATCTTCGGTGAGGGTTGTCCACATGTAGCCATATTACCCTTATTTAGAAAATACTTAAGCGAACATTCCTATTTACATAATCGCAAGGATTAACTCACTTTAAAATTTATGGCCTCATTTTTTAGGCTTGAGAAGTTGATATTTCTGAGGTAAGGGCTTTAATTTTATTTCCAAATAAGCTCGTGGCTTCTCTTAATGGCTCATCTGCTAGGTGAGCATAACGCTGAGTAGTAGAAGCTTGCGTGTGTCCCAAAAGCTTACCAATGATACTTAAACTTAAACCACTTGATACAAGATGCGATGCATGGGTATGACGTAAATCATGAAGACGAACATCCAATAAACCTGCTTTCTTTCTAATTGTACCCCATGCTTTGTTAATCTCCTGCAAAGGTTTTCCTGAAATTTTTCCAGGAAATAAGAAGTTAGAGTGAGAGATATGCTGCATATTTTTTAAAATCTCTAATGCTTGCAAAGAAAGAGGAAGGTGCTCCATCCGATTTTGCTTTGTCGCATGAGCGGGTTTTGTCCAAATACCTCGTTCTAAATCGAATTGATCCCAAGTTGCTGTTAGCACTTCATTACGTCTTGCACCAGTTAATAGTAATAAGCGAATAACGTTAGCAACATCGCGATTAGAATGCTTCTCTAAGACGCTCCAAAGCCTTTGCATCTCCTCATCCTTGAGCCATCTATTCTTCTTATGTTCTTGGTATTTATCAACCCCTTTAACTGGATTATCTGATCTCCAACCCCATTGACTAGCAAGGTTGAACATTTTACTTAAAAGAGCACGTACTCTATTAGCTTGATACGGTGTCTCTTTGAGTTCGCGATGCAACAGATGAATGTCTTTCGTGGTGATTTCTTGAATAGTTTTTGAGCCTAGATGCTTCATACTAAGCTTTAGTAGTCTTTGATCTTCCTTATAACCTTTCTCTTTTTTGATTCCCTTTGCATAGAGATCAAGATACTCTTGGGAAAATTCAAGAAAGGTGGGAACCAGCTTCTTATTTCTGCTTTCAAGTGAAGGATCGTTACCTTTGGCAACTTCGCCAAGGATAATTTTTGCCTCTTCTCGTGCTTGTTCAGCTGTAATAACACTATGTACACCAATCTTCATACGCCGAGTGCGATTATATTCATTGCGATACTGGACAAAATAAGTTTTTCGTCCTGAGGTAAATACACGAAGACCAAAGCCTTTGAGTTCATTATCCCAAAGGAGAATCTCCTGATTTGAATCATGTTGAATACTATCAACAAATTTCTTAGTAAGTTTCTGGCTCATAGGGTTATGTTCTTATATAAGTTGCTGAATAAAATTATCTTAAAACGGAAGCAATACGGAAGCAAGAAGAAAGGAAAAATACAATCTTTAGGGGCTAAATGGAGATAGATAAAGAACTGAAAAAAGCTTGCATTTACTTAAATTAACTGGCGCGCCCGAGAAGATTCGAACTCCTAACCTTCTGATCCGTAGTCAGATGCTCTATCCAATTGAGCTACGGGCGCTTAAAATGAAGATCTTGGATAACTAGCGAATTCAGCACAAACATTCAAGTAAAAAATGAGATGACTCAAGATTTCTTTGATATTTGGCTTAAATTTTGGTTTTCTTATCACGTAAAGATTGCCAGTATTGAAGTCGTTTTAAAAGCTCTTGTTCAAACCCTTTTCCTTTTGGCTGATAATAATTCTCACGCTTCATCTTTTCAGGAAAATAGCTTACCCCAGAAAAAGCCTCAGGTACGTCATGATCGTATTCATAGCATTGAGCTAGCCAATCTCTTTCATGAGCTTTGTCGACGCGTTTACAGCGTAAAGTGGCGGCATTAAAGAGCCATGTTGGGTTGCTGAATTCTGAGCCATATTTAATGCCTGATAAACAGCATTTGATTTAGGCGCAGTCGCTAGATAAATTACGCATTGTGCTAGCGCTAGTTCACCTTCAGGAGAACCTAAGAAATGATATGCTTGTTGAGCAGAAATCGCTTGTGTGAGAGCCTGAGGATCTGCAAGCCCAATATCTTCGGTCGCAAAACGGATGAGACGCCTTAAGATATATTGGGGGTTTTCACCTCCTTGCAGCATCCTTGCCAACCAATAAAGCGCTGCATCCACATCAGACGCTTGCATCGATTTATGAAGGGCGCTTATAAGATTATAATGTCCTTCTTGCCCCTTGTCATAAATAGGCGCCCGTTTATTTAAAATCTGATTTAATTTTTCAAGCGTAACATTCTCTTCATTAAAGAGAATCTCTGCCATATTTAAAAGAGCTCGACCATCACCGTCTGCCATTGAAATCAGAGAAGTTCGTGCAGTAATATCCAAAGGTAATTTCTTTTTTAAGAAAGTCTCTGCTCTTTGCAATACCTTCTCAAGATCTTGCTCTTCGAGTCTCTTCAAAACCATAACTTGACAACGCGAAAGCAAAGCTGGATTTAATTCAAAAGAAGGGTTCTCAGTCGTTGCTCCGATTAAGGTAATTGTACCCTCTTCAAGATGAGCAAGGAAAATATCTTGTTGGCTACGATTAAAACGATGAATTTCGTCAACAAATAAGAGTGTGCCTTGCCCCCACTTCCATCGTTCTTCAGCTTCTTCAAATATTTTACGAAGTGCAACAGTCCCTGAAAGAACAGCAGAGACCTGAACAAAATGAAGTTTCACTGAATGAGCAATAAGACGCGCTAAAGTCGTCTTTCCACAACCAGGAGGACCCCACAAAATTAAAGAGGGAAACTTTGGCGCAGCAATCAATCTTGTCAAAGCTTTTCCTGGGCCTATAAGATGTTCTTGGCCTATAACTTCTTCTAAAGCCTTAGGTCGCAAAATATCTGCTAAAGGACGTGACTTCTTATTTTCAAATAAAATTGCGATTTTCCTTACCAGTTTTGAACAAAAACTTCAGTTCCTCGTCTAAAGGTAATTTGCCATCCCTGACGACTTCGGCTCAAATTCCTGGCTAATTGATCAGCTGTTGTCGTTGGTTTATCATTAATTTTTAAAATGACATCTCCAGGTAAAAGACCACTCAGACTCGCAGGTGTTCCAGGTTCAGCTTGTAAAACGACAACACCGCCAAGCATTTCATACCCAAGACCTAATTCTGTGGCCACGGCTGGCGTTAAGCTAACAACAACAAGACCAGATAAAGGATGTCGTCCCTGCAAAACTTGAGGCTTATTGTTGGGTTGGTCAGGAGGAATTTCTGGGATAATGCTAAATGATAATTTTTCAGCCCCTCTGATCACAATAATAGTTACCGCTTCATTCTGCTTTGCAATGGCTAACCTAAAACGATAAGCAGCCTCATTCGTAATTTCATGACCATTAACTTCGATAATAATATCACCTTTCTTTAATCCTGCGCGTTCAGCAGGTGTATCTGAATAAACTTGCGTAATTAAAACGCCCTTAGAGGAAGAAAATTTAGCTTCTTGAGCTTCTGCAGGTAATATTGTTTTGAGCGCAAGACCTAACCACAAGCGAATAATTTTACCGCCGTGATTAACGCTTGTAATAACGGGAGCAACAAGATTAGAAGGAATTGCAAACCCAATGCCGATTGAACCGCCTGTATTAGAAAAAATAGCCGTATTAATACCAACAATTTTTCCATCTAAAGAAATTAAAGGACCTCCAGAATTCCCTGGATTAATAGCCGCATCTGTTTGAATCAACGATCTAAAATCTTTAATTCCAACGGAATTTCTTGCTAATCCAGAAACAATTCCAGATGTCACTGTTTGACCAAACCCAAAAGGATTTCCTATTGCAAGAACAAGATCACCAACTTGCAACTCATCTGCATCTTTTAATTCCAAATAAGGCAGGTTTTTATCTTCCGTCTTTAATTTTAAGGCGGCTAAATCAGTTCGAACATCCCGAGCGACAATTTCTGCTTGAAATTCTCGGCCATCTGCAAGAATCACTTTAATTTCTTCGGCTTGCTTAATAACATGGTCATTTGTAATGACTAAACCATTTGCTTTTACAAGAACGCCAGACCCGAGCGAACTTTGTATACGGGCATGTGGCGCTGAAAAAGGAACAGCTTCTCCAAAAAAATGTCGAAATATTGGGTCATCAAAAAAAGGTGAACTGCGTTGTTCAACAATCTGAGCTGCAGAGATACTTACAACAGCAGAAGCGACTTTCTTAACAATAGGCGCAAATGTAAGCTGAATTTGCGCTTGAGATTGCGGTACAGCTTCTGAAATTTCAGCATATAATGGAAAAACCGATTGCAAGAAATAAATGAAAAGAAGAACGCTTCTTTGCATATGTTGCCCTCTTATTCTCTCTTCATAAAAAAAGCGACACAATGTCGCTTTTAATTATGATGATGATTCTGCCGCACTTAAGCCTGGGCTTCAGAAGTTACAGTGTCTGAAGCAGAAGCAGTAGATTCAACTTTCTGTCCTGCACCTTTAGCAGTAACATCACGTTCAATAAATTCAATCACAGCTAAAGGAGCATTATCACCATAACGGAAACCTGCTTTGATAATGCGTGTGTAACCTCCCGCTCTATTTCGGTAACGGTCAGCAAGAGTTCCTGTTAATTTACGCGCTATTTCATTATCGCCTAAAACAGCAAGTGCTTGACGATAAACATGTAACCCACCACGACGACCTAAAGTAACAAGCTTTTCTACAAAAGGCCTTAAATCTTTAGCTTTAGGTAAAGTTGTTGTGATTTGTTCATGACGAATCAAATCTTTCGCAAGTCCTCTTAACAAAGCTTTACGTTGATTAGTTGTACGGTTTAACTGACGTCCACGCAAACGATGACGCATGGTAATTCTCCTAACTCTCTACCTTAATATGGGTCTTCAATTTTTTTGGCCATTTCTTCAATGTTTTCAGGCGGCCAACCAGTAACATTCATGCCAAGCTCAAGACCCATTTGGCCTAGAACTTCTTTAATTTCATTAAGTGATTTACGCCCAAAATTAGGGGTTCTTAAAAGATCATTTTCTGTTTTTTGAACAAGATCACCAATATAAACGATATTTTCATTCTTCAAGCAATTTGCGGAACGTACAGAAAGTTCAAGTTCTTCAACCTTTTTAAGAAGGGCACGGCTAAAGGGAAGCTCAGCTTCTTGATCTTTTTCTTCTGGTGCCACTGGTTCTTCAAAATTGATAAACTGTTGCAGTTGATCTTGTAAAATACGAGATGCTAACGCAACTGCATCTTCGGGACGAACAGCACCATTCGTCTCAACATCAAGGATAAGTTTATCGTAGTCAGTACGTTGACCAACACGCGTATCTTCAACTTTGTAAGAAACGCGACGAACAGGTGAGAAAAGAGCATCTACAGGAATAAAACTAATAGGTGCATCTTCACGTCTAAGCTGACCAGCGGGAACATACCCCTTACCATTCTCAACGGTAACTTCCATTGAAATTTTTGCGCCAGCGTCTAAGACACAGATAACAAGCTCAGGATCAAGAATTTCAATATCAGAGGTCGCTTCAAATTGAGCTGCTGTGATAATACCAGGACCTTCAGCTTTAAGGCGAAGCTTTTTTGCTCCTTCAGAATGCTTACGAAGAGAAAGAGCTTTAAGATTAAGGATAATCTCAGTCACATCTTCATGAACACCTGGGATTGAACTAAATTCATGCTGAACACCTTCAATTTGAAGGCCGGTAACGGCAGCACCTTGAAGAGATGATAAAAGAACACGTCTTAAAGCTGTGCCGAGGGTTAAGCCGAAGCCCCTTTCTAAAGGCTCAGCAACAACTTGTGCACGCCGATGCTCACTGCCAAGAAGGTCAATGTTAAGTTTAAAAGGCCTAATGAGTTCTTGCCAATTTTTTTGTATCACGGAACTTTCCTCTCGATGTTACTTCGTAATATTTCCCTAAAGATATGAACTAGACGCGACGACGCTTTGATGGGCGACAGCCATTATGGGGTACGGGTGTCATATCACGAATTGAAGTCACTGTAAAACCAATAGATTGTAAAGCACGCAGAGCGGATTCACGCCCAGCCCCGGGTCCATTAACCTCGACTTCCAACATACGCATACCGTGTTCAGAAGCTTTTTTCCCAGCATCTTCGGCAGCCATTTGAGCTGCGTAAGGTGTTGATTTACGAGATCCTTTAAATCCCATCATACCTGCAGAAGACCAAGATATTGCATTACCTTGAGGATCTGTAATGGTAATCATTGTATTATTGAAGGTCGCATTAATATGTGCCACACCTGAGGTAACATTTTTACGCTCACGACGTCGAATTCTTGTTGCTGGCTTGGCCATTCTTTATATCCTATCTCGTCAAAATTACTTTTTCTTACCGGCAATTGCAACAGCTTTACCTTTGCGTGTACGCGCATTAGTATGGGTTCGCTGTCCTCTTACAGGTAAGCCTTTACGATGACGGAGTCCTCGATAACATCCAAGATCAGTCAATCGCTTAATATTCATCGAAGTTTCACGTCGTAAATCACCTTCAACTTTATAAGTTGAATCGATACATTCACGAATCTTAAGTACTTCGTCTTCAGTTAAATCCTTAACACGGCGACTTTCAGGTATTCCAACATTAGCACAAATTTCTTTGGCTTTTGATGGCCCTAATCCATAGATATAAGTTAGCCCTATAATCACCCGCTTTTGTGTAGGAATGTTGACGCCTGCTATACGAGCCACGGCTTTTCTCCTTAATTCTTTAATATGCTCTCAAAGAAAGCAATTTATAGGCATCAAACTTTAGAAGTCAAGGCCTAGTTTACACACATTTGTGGTTTTTTAAGATATTTTGTAATTAATACCTCTATTTGTGACGCCACATCGTCAACTGATTGCATTCCATCTACATGACTTAATTGCCCGCTTTTTTCATAATAATCAAGCAAAGGCTGTGTTTTTTCAGTGTAGATTTCAAGTCGTTTATTAACAACTTCTAATGCATCATCCTTACGTTTTACAAATTCTGTTTTTTTGCAATAATCACATTTTCCTTCATCCGCAGGTGGACTAAAGTACTGATTATAAATTGCCCCACAATTTACACAAGAAAAACGACCTGCAATCCGTTTTGCAAGGATATCCTTATCTACTTTTAAATCAATCACCAAGTCTAATTGCTGATGATTTCTTTTTAACATCTCATACAGAGCATCTGCCTGGTTTTCAGTTCTTGGGAAACCATCAATGATTGCACCTGAATCGATCTCTTTCAATTTATTCTCTAGAAGTTCCAGCATGATTGTATCCTCAAGGTAGCCCCCTGATTCTACGATCGGTTGAAGATACTTCCCAAGTGTTGAACCTGAGGCAATTTCATGACGCACCAACTCACCAGTACTAACCTGTGTATAACCAAACTTATCTTGAATCAGACGGGCTTGGGTTCCTTTTCCTGCACCTGGTGGTCCAAGGATAATAATATTTATCATTATTTATCCTTTAGACGTGATTTACGAATCAATCCTTCATATTGGTGCGCAAGTAAGTGGGCTTGCACCTGAGCAACAGTATCAATACTAACACTGACCACAATCAATAAACTTGTCCCTCCAAGATAGAAAGGTAGAGAGTGTCGTGTAATAAAATATTCTGGCACTGTACATATAATAACAAGATAGAAGGCACCAATAACAGTCAAACGCGTCAAAACATAATCTAAATGCTCTGCAGTATTAAGACCTGGTCTATAACCTGGTACAATCGCACCATTTTTCTTGAGATTCTCAGCTGTTTCAGTAGGATTAAAAACAACAGCAGTGTAAAAAAATGCGAAGAATACAATTAGTGCAATAAAAAAAGCGTAATAGAGAGGTTGTCCAGGTCCAACATAAGATGAAATTTTTGCTAAAAAGCTATCAGGACTATAGCTTGCTCCAAAATTAGCAATTGTAACAGGCAATAATAAAAGAGAACTCGCAAAAATTGGTGGAATAACACCAGATGTATTAATTTTCATTGGTAAGTGAGAACTTTGTCCACCGTAAATTTTCATACCAACTTGTCGCTTAGGATATTGAATATAAATTCTACGTTGTGCGCGCTCCATAAAAACAATGAATGTAAGAGCTAAAGCAAGCATTAAAACAACACCAAAAATCAAAAGTGGCTTCAGAGTTCCTTGGCGGCCTAATTCAAGCGTCGAAGCAATTGCGTGTGGCATTCCCGCCACGATACCCGCGAAAATAATTAATGAAACACCATTTCCGATTCCACGTTGCGTGATCTGCTCACCCAACCACATAAGGAACAGTGTACCGCCAGCTAAGGTAACAACCGCAGAAAAGCGGAATAAAAAGCCAGGATCAATAACGGGTTGTTCAGCAAGAGATTCTAAGGCAATCGCGATTCCCCATGCTTGAACCGTTGCTAGGAAAACAGTCCCATAACGCGTATATTGGTTAATTTTTTTCCGCCCAGCTTCGCCTTCTTTCTTTAAGGCTTCGAGTTGTGGCGAAACAGCTGTTAAGAGTTGAACGATAATACTTGAGGAGATGTAAGGCATAATACCTAAAGCAAAAATCGTCATACGCCCAAGTGCACCACCAGAAAACTTATCAAAGATTCCTAGAATACCTGTCGATTGCTTTGAAGCAATGGCTTGCATAATTTCCGCATCAATACCGGGTAAAGGAAGATAAGTTCCAAAACGAAAAACAAGAAGAGCAAGAAGCGTAAACCATAATCTTTTTTTAAGATCATCAGCTTTCTTAAAAGCACTAAGATCAAAATTTGTAGCAAACTGCTCAACAACTGAAGCCATTTTTATTCCTTAGATGTAATAGGTGCCAAGAATTCAATCTTACCTTTTACTTTTTCGATAGCCTCAACAGCAGCCTTGCTAGCTTTACTAATTTTTAAGATTAACGAACTTGTAAGGGTTCCTGTTGCAAGCAACTTTACGCCGTTAGAATTTTTCCTAACAAGACCTTTTTCGCGCAAGACAGTTTCATTAAGTTCAACTTTAGAATCGATAAGACCTTTATCCACAGCTGCTTGAAGACGACCTAGTGTAATTTCTTCATATTCTGTACGGAAAATGTTATTAAATCCGCGTTTTGGAAGACGTCTATAGAGAGGGTTTTGACCACCTTCAAAACCTTTAATAGAAACGCCAGTACGTGCCTTTTGACCTTTTTGTCCTTTACCAGAAGTCTTTCCAAGACCAGAAGCAAGGCCACGGCCTAAACGCTTTCGTGCGTGTGTAGCACCTGGATTATCGCGCAATTCATTTAATTTCATTTGAATACCTTAAACTAAAAATTTTCTTCAATACGCAACAGATGTTTTACTTTATTAATCATTCCACGAACAGAAGGTGTATCTTCTAAATCCCGTGTACGATGTAATTTATTCAATCCTAGCCCAATTAAAACGGCTGCTTGGCTAGCAGGCCGCCTATTTGCACTAATCACTTGGGTAATACGGATTTTTTTCTGTTCTTTAGTCATGAGCTTTCTCATTCGTTACTTCATTATCACGACGCCCAACAATATCACCAACTTTTTTGCCCCGTTTGTGAGCAATTTGACGTGGGCTTGAAACATTTTTTAGAGCTTCAAAAGTTGCTCTTACTAAATTTTGTGGGTTACTTGTCCCAATAGATTTACTTACAACGTCATGGATGCCTAAAGCTTCAAAAACAGCGCGCATAGGACCACCCGCAATAATTCCTGTACCAGCAATCGCTGAGCGCAAGTGAACTTTTCCTGCGCCATAACGCGCGGTCACATCATGATGTAAAGTACGTCCTTCACGAAGAGGAATACGAACTAGACTTCTTTTTGCTTTTTCAGTAGCTTTACGTACGGCGTCTGGAACTTCACGCGCCTTACCATTACCAAAACCAACGCGCCCCTTTCCGTCACCAACAATTACAAGAGCAGAAAAACCGAAACGCCTTCCTCCCTTAACAACTTTCGCAACACGATTGATGTTGACAAGCTTCTCAATCAGTTCAACATCTTTTTCAGTAGCAGAATTACGAGCCATCATAATTTTCCTTAGAATGATAAGCCATGCGCACGCGCGGCTTCAGCCAAAACCTTAACACGGCCATGATAAAGGTATGCCCCTCTATCAAAAACAACGTTTGTAACACCTAATTTTTTTGCCTTTTCTGCAATTAGCTTTCCAACTAACTCAGCAGCTTTCTTATTTCCGCCACTTCCTTTCATGCTTTTATCAAGCGTGGAAGCAGCTATTAAAGTACGGCGATTTTCATCATCTATTACTTGCGCATAAATGTTTTTATTAGAACGGTAAACAGTGAGCCTTGGACGTCCAACGGCAACGCGCGCTATATGCGCTCTAACTCTTTGCTTACGACGATTAAATTTATCTTGAACAGTCAACATAGCTTTTACTTCTTCTTACCTTCTTTACGGAGAATAAACTCATTCTCATACTTAATTCCCTTACCTTTATAAGGTTCAGGACCCCGATAGTTACGAATTTCTGCAGCAATTTGACCAACGCGTTGGCGACTTGCTCCAAAAATAGAAATTGATGTCGGCTTCTCACATTTAATTTGAACATCTGTTGGAATTGGATATTCAATATCATGACTATAGCCTAATTGCAAAACAAGGTTTTGACCTTGAACAGCAGCACGATAACCAACACCGTTGATTTCAAGATTTTTTGTAAATCCTTGAGAAACACCTGCAATAATATTCTCAACGAGCTTACGTGTGGTTCCCCACATCATCCGTGACTGCTTACTTTGAGAAGCTGGTTTAACAACAACTTTTCCCTCTTCAATCTTTGCATTAACATCAGAAGAAAGAGGCATTGCTAGTTGCCCAACTTTACCCTTAGCTGTAAGTACAGATCCCGAAATTTTGCACTCAACACCTTGCGGGATCACAACTGGATTCTTACCTACACGTGACATATTAATTCCGCCTTCAAATTAGAACACTTTAAATAAAACTTCTCCGCCCACATTCTTTTCACGCGCCTCATGATCAGACATGATGCCTTGAGAAGTTGAGAGGACAGAAATCCCTAGCCCACCTTTAATTTTTTGCAATTTAGAAATTGCAGAATAAACGCGTCGCCCAGGTTTTGAAATTCTTGAAATTTCATCAATGACGGATGCACCATCAACATATTTTAACGTGATTACCATCTCTTGAATGCCTGGACGCACGTCACGAGTTTCATACTCTTTTATATAGCCTTCACGTTTTAGCACATCAAGAACATTAGCACGTTCTTTAGAAGCTGGTGATCGTACCTCTTGGCGCCCTAACATTTGAGCGTTTCTAAGACGGGTAATAAGATCACCTATTGGATCGGTAAAACTCATTTTTAACTCCTACCAGCTTGCTTTTGTCAAACCAGGAATAAGTCCCTGGGATCCTAATTCTCTTAAGGCAATACGTGACATTTTAAACTTTCGATAAACACCACGTGAACGTCCTGATACCTCACACCGATTACGAATACGAATCTTTGCGCCATTTCTTGGGAGTGCCGCTAATTTTAAAGTTGCTTCAAATCGCTCTTCAGGAGCCAATTCACGATTATAGATAACCGTTTTCAACTTTACTCGACGTGTCTCAAATTTTTGAGACATTTTCCGTCGGCGATTATTTTTTTCCACTGAACTCAGTTTTGCCATTCTTTATTACCTTAATTCATAAAAGGGAAATTAAACCCGCTCAACAAAGCTAACGCTTCTGAATCTGTCCGAGCTGTTGTCACAATAATAATATCGAGACCTCGAACCTTCTCAACTTTATCATAGTCAATTTCAGGGAACACAATGTGTTCCTTAATGCCCATAGCAAAATTTCCGCGACCATCAAAGCATTTTTTAGAAATTCCTCTAAAATCTCTGATACGTGGCATCGCGATATTTACAAGGCGATCTAAAAATTCATACATCCTTGCTTGACGAAGCGTAACTTTCACACCTAATGGCATACCTTCACGCACTTTAAATCCAGCAATTGACTTTTTTGCCTTAGTTGTTACTGGCTTTTGCCCAGAAATTGCCATAAGTTCACTTAGTGCAATTTCAATTTTCTTTTTATCTTGCGCTGCTTCACCTACGCCCATATTCAAAACAATTTTTTCAATCTTAGGAACTTCCATAGGATTTGTATAATTGAACTGTTTTATGAGTTCGGACTTCACAACTTTATCATAATGTTCACGTAACCGGACCATTGGTATTGCCTTTACTTATCAATAATTTCGCCTGAACGCTTTGCATACCGCACTTTACGTCCATCCTCAAGATTTTTCATTCCAACACGTGTTGGTTTATCATCTTTTGGGTCTGAAAGCATCACATTAGACACATGAATAGGTGCCTCTTTACGAACTAAACCACCTGCATTGCCCATTGAAGGCTTTTGGTGTTTTGTTTGTAAATTAATGCCACTTACTACAACACGACCATCTGTGCGTAAAACCTGTGTAATCTCACCTGATTTACCTTTATCTTTACCGGTAATTACGACAACACGATCGCCTTTTTTAACTTTCCAACTTTGCAACATTATAGCACCTCAGGAGCAAGAGAGATAATTTTCATAAAATTCTTCGCACGAAGTTCACGCGTAACTGGACCGAAAATACGTGTTCCAAGAGGTTCCATATTATTATTGATCAGAACAGCCGCATTACGATCAAAGCGAATAGCTGTCCCATCTTGACGACGTACTTCTTTTGAAGTCCTTACAATTACTGCCTTATGTACTTCACCTTTTTTTACTCGGCGATCTGGAATTGCATCTTTTACGGCGACGATTATAACGTCCCCGACAGAAGCATAACGTCGTCCAGTTCCACCTAACACGCGAATACATTCAACGCGACGCGCACCTGAATTATCAGCAACTTCTAAATTTGTTTGTTCTCTAATCATTGTTTTGCCTTAACCTTTTAGGCTTGTTCTTTAATAACTTCCCAACACTTACGCTTCGAAAGTGGGCGACACTCACGAATTGTTACTTGCTCACCAACTTGACATTGATTGCTTTCATCATGAGCTGCATATTTTTTCGAACGCGTAATAAACTTTTTATACATTGGATGCTGCACACGACGCTCAACACGAATGATAGCAGTCTTTTCACACGCAGTACTTACAACAACACCTTGTAAAACTCTCCGAGGCATTCTAAGGCTCCTTATGCTGATGCTTTGTTCAGCGTACTTTGACGCTGAAGCGTTTTAATTTGAGCAATTTCTCTTCTCGCCTCACGAAAACGGGCAGTTGATGAGATTTGGCCAGCAACTCGCTGAAACCGGAGATTCATCAATTCTCTTTTCAACTGAATTACCATATCTTGTAATTCAGAATGCGTTTTCCTTTTTAAATCTTCTACCTTTAACATCCTTTTATCCTTCAGCGCCAATACGTGCTACAAAGCGGGTTTTGATAGGAAGCTTCGCTGCCGCTAACTCGAATGCTCTTTTTGCCAGATCTACGGGGATGCCGTCAAGCTCAAACATAATTCTTCCAGGCGCAACACGGCAAGCCCAGTACTCAGGATTCCCCTTACCACTTCCCATACGCACTTCGGCTGGTTTTGTTGACACAGGAACATCCGGAAAAATTCTAATCCATACACGGCCTGCACGACGGATATGACGCGTAATTGCACGACGCGCTGCTTCGATCTGACGTGCAGTCACACGAGCAGGCTCAAGTGCCTTTAAACCATAAGCGCCAAAATTAAGTGCAGTTCCACCTTTTGCAACACCATGGATACGGCCCTTATGCGCTTTACGATATTTTGTTCTTTTAGGAGCTAACATCTCTCACCTTTTACTTTTTAAGCGTTTGTTTGAGCTGAATTGCGATTTTCGACAGCTAAAGGATCACGCTCTAAAATTTCACCTTTAAAAATCCATACCTTAACCCCACAAATGCCGTAGGTCGTCTTTGCCTCGCCATGACCATAATCAACATCTGCACGCAAAGTGTGCAAAGGAACACGTCCTTCTCTATATTGCTCGTCACGTGCAATTTCAGCACCTCCCAAACGGCCAGATACCAAGATACGCATACCTTTTGCGCCCAAACGCATTGTTGTTTGCATAGCGCGTTTCATAGCGCGGCGATAGCTGACACGTCGTTCAATTTGCTGAGCAATACTTTCCGCAACTAACTTTGCATCAAGTTCAGGCTTGCGCACCTCAACGATATTAAGGCTTACTTCCCCGTCAACCATTTTTGCAAGGTCTGTACGAAGTTTTTCAATATCTGTCCCCTTCTTACCAATAACGACACCAGGTCTTGATGCATGAATCGTTACAACGGCTCTTTTAGTAGGGCGTTCGATAATAATCTTCGAGATACCAGCTTGAGGTAATTTTTTATAAAGATATTCACGAATTTTGATATCTTCAATAAGTAAATCACCATAATTCTTACTTGCAAACCACCTTGAATCCCAAGTTCTGTTAATTCCAAGGCGTAAGCCAATCGGTTTTACTTTTTGTCCCATTATGCTTGATCCCTTTGCTCGCGTAAAATAACACTAATACGACTAAAAGGCTTTATTATTCTTGAGCCTCGTCCACGTGCACGTGCCATAAAACGTTTCATAATTAAACTTTTTCCAACATAAGCTTCCGCAACATACAAATTATCCATATCTAGACCATGGTTATTCTCTGCGTTAGAAATTGCCGAAACAACTAGATCATAAACAGCTTTTGCAGACCGCTTTTTTGAAAACATTAAATGATCTAAAGCATCACTTACATGTTTTCCACGAATCATTCCTGCAATTAAATTTAGCTTCTGGGGACTAATTCTTAAAGTGCGTAGTGTTGCACCAGCCTCAGTCTTAGCAAGCTTACGCGGTGTCGCTTTCTTTGACATTGTTATCCTCTTTTAGCCTTCTTATCACCAGCATGGCCATGGAATGTACGCGTTAACGCGAACTCACCAAATCGATGCCCGATCATTTCTTCAGTTACAAATACAGGTATGAACTTATGGCCATTATGTACAGCAAAAGTCAAGCCTACAAATTGCGGCATAATTGTTGAACGCCGCGACCAGGTTTTAATAACATCTTTACGTGCACTTTCTTGAGCTACTTCTGCTTTTTTCAGAAGAAAGCCATCTACAAAAGGACCTTTCCAAACCGAGCGTGCCACTACTTCAACTCCTTAATTAAACTACTTTTTATTTCGTCTTCTAATAATCATCTTATCAGAAGGTTTTTTACCTCTGGTCTTTTTACCCTTCGTTGGCTTACCCCAAGGTGTAACAGGGTGACGTCCACCAGATGTTTTACCTTCACCACCACCATGTGGGTGATCGATCGGGTTCATTGCAACACCGCGAACAACAGGACGACGACCAAGCCAGCGTGAACGACCTGCTTTTCCTAAGCTCACGTTCTTTTGATCTGGATTTGAAACAGCCCCAATTGTCGCACGGCATTCGCCGGACACTACTCTTAGTTCGCCTGAAGTCAGACGTAGTTGTATATTTCCCGCATCACGTCCAATAATTTGAGCATAAGTTCCAGCAGAACGCGCAAGCTGTCCACCTTTTCCAGGTCTCATTTCAATATTGTGAATGATCGTTCCAACAGGAATTCCTTTTAAAGACAAACAATTTCCTGTCTTAATATCTGCCTTGTCTCCAGATTCCACTTGGTCTCCAAGAGCCAAACGTTGAGGGGCTAAAATATAAGAAAGTGTATCATCTTCATAACGAATAAGAGCAATAAAGGCTGTTCGATTTGGATCATACTCCAGACGCTCAACTTTCGCAATCATCCCATCTTTACGGCGCTTAAAATCGATAACACGATAGCGCTGTTTATGACCACCACCTCTTTGGAAAGAAGTAATACGTCCATTGTTATTGCGGCCACCTGTTTTCTTCTTACCTTCTGTAAGCGTCTTTACAGGCTTACCATTCCATAATTCTGAACGATCCACTAAAATAAGTTGGCGTTGTCCAGGGGTTGTGGGTCTAAATGTCTTTAATGTCATTTTATAATCCTGCACCTACATCAATGGTATGACCTTCAGCTAAAGTAACAATCGCTTTTTTATAGTCACTACGACGTCCTTCAAGGCCTTTAAATCTCTTCTTCTTTCCCTTTTGAAGAATTGTATTGACGGCGACAACCTTAACTTTAAAAATTTGCTCAATAGCACTCTTAATTTCTGGTTTTGTTGCTTCTAAAAGCGTTTTAAACCCGTACTGGCGAAATTGGGTTACTGTTGTTGACTTTTCAGTCATCAGAGGCGCTTGAATAACAGAAAGCGCACGCTCAATTCCAATCAGTTGGTGTTTAACATCATTCTTTTTCATTTTAGCCTCTGTTCTATACTTTCTACAGCCGCTTTTGTTAAAATTAATGTTTCGCAACGAAGAATGTCATAAACATTCAAACCTTGTTGCGGAAGAACATCAATATAAGGAATATTACGGGTAGCTAAAGCAAAATTTTTATTTACCTCAATGCCATCAACAAAAAGAGCTTTAGTTACACCAAGTTTTTCCAGATTTTTAACTGCATCTTGTGTTTTTGAACTATTTTGTTCAAGAGAATCAATAATAAAAAGCTTTCCTTCTGCAAGCTTAGATGAAAGTGCTGTCATCAATCCAAGACGACGTACTTTTTTCTGCAAGCTATAGCCATGATCACGAACAACGGGCCCAAATATAACCGCACCACCACGGAATTGTGGAGAGCGAAGACTTCCTTGACGAGCACGCCCCGTACCCTTTTGTTTCCAAGGCTTACGCGTTGTTCCGCTGATATCGCTGATTCCACGTGTTTTATGAGTCCCGGCACGGCGCTTTGCCAATTGCCAATTCACAACTCGCGTCAGAATATCACGACGTACTGGAAGACCAAAAACTTCAGAAGATAGCTCTATCTGGCCTACTTTTTTATTTTCTAAACTAATAATATCGCACTTTATCATCGAAACACTCTAAATTTATTCTGTTGTTTCTGTTGGCGTTTCCACCTCAACAGATTTTACTTCTTCCGTTTCTTTTGAAGTTGAAGCTTTCTCTGCTTTCGCACTTGCTTCTTTCTTCACTAGAAGAGATGCTGGATATGGCGCACTTTCTGGGCGAACCTTCTTTATTGCATCCTTGATCACCACATAAGAACCTTCACCACCAGGAACATTTCCACGTACAAAAATAAGCCCTTTATCAACATCAGTTGAAAAAATTTGCAAATTTTGTGTTGTAATCTGTTCACATCCAAGATGGCCTGCCATTTTCTTTCCCTTGAAAACACGCCCAGGATCTTGACGCTGCCCAGTTGAACCATGGCTTCTATGTGTAATAGACACACCATGAGAGGCCCTTAGTCCACCAAAATTGTGACGCTTCATAACACCAGCGAAACCCTTACCCACTGATGCTCCAGTGACGTCAACATACTGACCAGGAACAAAATGATCAACAGAAATCTGCGCACCAAGTTCAAGTAAAGCATCTTGAGCGACACGAAACTCTTTTAGAACTCTTTTAGGTTCAATTTTTTTCTTCGCAAAACCATCACGCACAGGCTTTGAGACTTTTTTCGCTTTAATAACGCCTACACCAATTTGAACCGCGTTATAACCGTGCTTCTCTTCTGTTTTTACGTCAGTGACCTGACATGCATCAACCTTTAATAGTGTCACCGGAATGTGCTCACCCTGAGGGCTGAGAACGCGTGTCATTCCTAACTTTTCTGCAATTAATCCTGTGCGCATCATTCTCTCCTAGAGCTTAATCTCAACATCAACACCCGCAGCTAAATCTAGCTTCATCAAGGCATCAACAGTTTGTGGAGACCATTCTGTAATATCTAATAACCGTTTGTGAGTTCGAATTTCGAACTGTTCTCTTGATTTCTTATCAATATGAGGAGAACGGTTAACTGTAAACACTTCCTTTTTAGTAGGCAAAGGAATCGGGCCGCATACGCGTGCGCCAGTCCGCTTTGCAGTATTCACTATCTCGCGCGTTGATTGGTCTAGGACGCGATGATCAAACGCTTTTAATCGAATCCGAATATTTTGGTTTTCCATTCTCTAACTCATAAAATGAAGCGCCGTAGACCAGCGCCTCTGTTCAACAATCACCCTTAGGACTAAGCGAGGATTTTAGTGACGACGCCCGCACCGACTGTCCGGCCACCTTCACGTACCGCAAAGCGTAACCCTTCATCCATCGCAACAGGCGCTATCAACTCTGCCGTCAACTTAATGTTATC
>Ga0209960_1001074_pt1 | contig 42031 bp, 53 predicted proteins | sample ThiBiot_500_plan_2_FD_183947 | JGI IMG/M metagenome (GOLD analysis project Ga0209960, IMG submission 183947) | Wastewater bioreactor microbial communities from Cape Town, South Africa - Thiocy_expt_500_plan (SPAdes) | ecosystem: Engineered > Bioreactor > Thiocyanate-remediating >... | reverse complement strand
AGAAAAACGTATCCAAACAAAAGACATTGATAAATCTTCAGACTGTTGGTGGTGATACATCGAGAATATTTGAGCCTTCACGTTGGATGGAGACGATCGATTATCCAGATACATGGAATGCGATTAAACATGAAGATTGCAAATGGATTCCATCGATACTCGATGAACAAAGACAAAGAGACTTGAAGAATGTGACTGATTATTATTGGAAAGTGAAGAAATTCGGACGTCTATGTAAAATTTTGAATAAAACAGAAAATGTATAATTGATTTTATCATTTAGATTCCCGATGGAAACAAGATGCAGTAACTTTAAACATACTTGATAGATCTATTCGACCTGAAGGCATGACTATTAACGATAACCAAGCAATCTATTTTGTTGACATTGACAATCATCGCGTGATTCAATGGAAATTCAGTGATGAGACTTATCGAGTTGTTGCTGGAAATGATGGATGTGGAAGACGTAATATGGAGTTATCTTATCCGACCGATGTACTTTTGGATAAACGAAATAATTGTATAATTATTGCTGATCGAGAAAATCATCGGATTATGAGATGGTCTCTTCAAGATAGAACTAACACTGGACAAGTTCTGATTGACCATATTAATTGTCAACGTTTAGCAACGGATAAACATGGAACAATATATATATCTGATCCTGAAAATAATCAAATCAATCGTTGGAATCCAACAGAACGTATTCTCACTGTTGTTGCAGGTGGAAATGGAAGAGGTAATAATTTGAATCAATTAAATACTCCGAGTTTTATTTTCGTTGACGAGAACGAGTCTTTATATATCTCCGATATGAATAATCATCGTGTTATGAAATGGTTAAAAAATGCAACCGAAGGTGTAATTGTTGCTGGAGGAAATCAAAATGGTAATCGAATAGATCAATTAAGCTGTCCTCAAGGATTGATTACTGATCCGTTCGGTAGAGTTTATATCGCCGATAACAACCACCGAATTGTACGTTGGAAGCCTGGAGATACAAAAGGTGAGATTATTGTTGGTGGAAATAGAAATGGAAATGACTCGAATGAGTTGCACTATCCATCTGGATTATGTTTTGATTCCAAAGGTAATCTTTACGTTGCCGATAGAAATAATCACCGCACACAAAAATTTCTCGTCGATTCAGATTAATACTAAAGCATTTTTTTTTGTAAATTGTTACGATAGAACTTAAATAAAAAATAAACGATACGCAGTTTTCGCTCTAGACTTCAACAAACATTGTAAACGCCTTCGCGTGATATCTTGAAAGATCAGTGATAAAACTGTCGTATGATTCATGCGCACAACAAGGGTTGACTATTTCTTTCTAAACAGTATTTATTAAAGGTCTTTTTATGATAACAAGATAAAAATGGTGGTAGTTGTGAAAAAACAATTCGAGCAAAGTAAAATTATTCTTTTTCAATCTTATTTTTTGTAATTTTCCAAGTAGATTTAGCTATAAATGATGCTGAATCAGTGAACATTCTAGGAATTGAACAAGGTCATGTTCTCTTATTTTCTACTGCAACTTCAACTGCTTCTCGAGTAACGATCTCTGTTGCAATTTCTTAACGAAATGAATGTCTCCCGTTGATTTCCACAACAATAGAATTCGGATATACCACGAACAGTGATTGGAGGTGTACAATTAAGCACTGGAGAACAGAAAGTAACTACGAAAATATGAAAAAAAATGAACTATTTGACTTTTAATTTGACATCAGATTTATTATCGTCATCGGTCAGTAATAGATGTAATAAGCGCGAGTTTGAATGCATCTGGTACATTATGTTGTAAGTGAGACTACTTCCTTTTATATAACTAAATGAATGAAATTGAAATTCACAGGTTTCGTTGTACGAACAGGTGAATTCATCAAGCTCGACTTCTAAACAAGAAAAACGTCTTTGTTTAGAAACATACGATGTCTATATTACAGAAGTTGGCACGCCAAATATCATGAGATTTCCTTCTCAAAAGCCAATAACAGCTGTTTTAGGTCCACACGATATTATTTTACTGTTCGATAACGACAGTTAGTGTAGAAGTTTCAAATAATTAATTAAATTTTAAGAAAAAAATAATAAATTTCTTCTAGCTATAACTTCATATCGAATGCTTCAACAAAGAACTGCCACAGTCGGAGTTTTGTTTTATAAAAGTTTTCAAATTATTCAGAAGCACATCTATTTTCTAGAATCGATCATTTACCCTTGATTTGTGTCACGAACTACGTGATTATATCTATTATCAATGGGATACACTACAACAACGTTTGCACATTATCAAAAGACGACCCGCAGCTTTAACTAAGACAACAGCTCCAGTAAATACCGAAGAATTACTCGTTTATACTGCTTACACAATTAATTCTCGAGGTCAATTTGATAGTATTGTATGAAATCTAAAGACTGAACCATTGGATGAGCACATTTTTTTTTATCTAGATGAAAGTAGATTTTGATCTTCGAGTACCACGTAAATTATTACATTTCATTGAACTCTCATAACAAGTTGATCAACCTCTTTCTAATTACGTTTAGAAACATCTTTGGGTCAAAATAATTTTGAAATTCTTTCGACTGAATCTAGTCTTTTCCTATGTTGGCAATTGACAATGGACGAGAAAACAAAAAAAGCCCAATATGCTGTCATTTCTTTTGGACATGGTCAGTGATCTATTTTCATATTCATCATAAACACGAATTCGTTTGCTCGAGTTAGGTCGAACATTTTATTTGTCACCTTCATTAAAACAAGAAAATTCCGAACAATTTAAATCTAGAAAGGTTCATTTTGGTCTACTCGGTAGATACCTTCTTTCGAAATATAACCTCCATTCTAATTGTTGTTCTAATAGATGGTGATTATGTGTTTGCAATCTTACGAGATGAATTTATTCATATACTTAATTTTAATATTCAATTTCATTTTCTTAATAATCTAATCTATAAATATAATTGTGACAATTTGCTTGATGAGTTTAATTACACAACTCAACGTGGACTCGTGAACAGAGTTTCGACAATATTGTATGAAAAACGAAATCTTGCTGTGTACACAATCGAGATTTCACCAATTGAACTCATCAAATCAATAACACCAACCAATGTCTATGCAGTCATATCTTATGCAACTATTGCACCGAAAGAAATGAATATCCTTCAACAAATTTTGGAAAAGATTCTGTTTGAAATGTACGATGATTTGAATACAAAAGCTTATCTTATGGAAATTCTAACTGGTAGATTTCTTCAGTTTAATTTAAAAATGAGAAATTTTTTTGTTCATAGCTTTGATTTATATGCGTATTGCTAAACGACACCATAATAAACATGCTCTGGCTTTTATGGCAACAACTGTAGATGCTACATTAGCCAAAAATGCCGACGTAAGTAGTATACAGTATTCTATTGAAAAATGGCGATCGATTCTTCGTTTCAAATAAGGTTGGACTACGTGATATTATTCATCCCGAGAAGTATCGCATTAGTCGAGCTGGTATGACGAGTCTCGATCAAGAATACTGTGAAAAACTTCGAACATCATTTGATCATGTTCGAATTTGTCGTGATAAAGTTTCATATTATCATCCGATAATGCCAATAGTTGAAGAACAGACGCAAGTCAATCTACCAAGTGACAATTCCGAGGCTAGTAATGGAGTAGTATCTGCGTTGTCGAAATTTTCTTTCACTCTGGGGCGACATCACCGACCAGTATCACCTCGACATTTGGATAAAAAAGAACATCGATCAGCGAGTCAAACTAGTCAAAATTTGGATAGTCAGCCAAACAATTTATCAATTGAAAAACAAAATACTCATGTCAGAGAAATTCTTTCAGTTTTTCGAAATTCTATGGCCGATTTCTTTTTCAGCTGTCGAAAATTGTTTCATCAAGATTGCAGAAACTTAAACGTGATTGGGATTCGAAACGACGCGAAATAATGACTTCGGATTATGTTCAAGCAACAGTAAGATTTTCTTTTGACAAAGTGTTCGTTCTATGATTTCTAATTTAGCAAAGCGAATGTGATTTTTTGGTTGACGCATTCGTAGGAGCAGCAAAATTTAATCGAAAAGAATGTTTTAATTACAACGGCGATCAAAATTCTGAGTAAACATCAATTTTATGATTGTCGAAACTATTTTATTATCGATTTTAGATCACCTTCGAAAAAGTATAGATCCCTGCTCGTTGTCATTGAAAAGTTGTATTTGGCTGTTATTGGCCTTGGGTTTGCACCAACTGAAAGTTCGCAAAAATCTGCTCGTTTATGGGAATTCATTTTGAAATTTTAGAATTACAAAAGATTTTGTTAGAGGTTTCGTTTTGTGTAATGCCATTCAGTGATTTTGTTGCTGCTGTTGATCAAGATATCTTGCGATTAACACAAGAGTTCGTCGAACATGTTATTGCAGGTTCGAACAACCGATCATCAAATGAGATTTTTTTTAAACTGTTTTCTTCTGTTTGTTCAGAATTGAATAACGACGATCCAAAATCTTATTCAATCAAAGAACAATTAATACTCATGTTACCAAGCAGTACAGGAGTAAAAAGACATTTGTTTGATAATATTGGCTGTTGATTTTCCTGTTTGTTTTTATTTGAGGATTCGCATTCGAATTTATTTGATTCAATTCAAAATAATTCTGCAAAATGTATGAGTACACAAATACTCATCGCTCGAAGTTATGCATCACCTAGTGAGTTAACATTGAATAAATGTCGATGAACTTTTCTAACTTTTATTTAGTCAAAAAAACTAAAAATTCCGTTATATACGATTTAAGAAGTGAACTTGAGAATCTGAGTACTGGTGGAAATACCGATAATAGCCACAGTCGACTAGTTGAACAAGCTTTATTAAGCTTCTATCGTGATTGTTGTGGAAGAAGTAAAAACAAAAATTTGATTTAGTTTTTTTTTTAAAAATATTTTTTTCCTTTAGACAATTTGGATACCGATGAATTACGTATCGTCAAACGTGGATTATTAACATTAACATCATCAGTACGTTGACTACGATGAAGTGAATACAAATAAACAAGATTCTGTGTTTTTTTTTCTTTAATAAAAACAATGATAACACATCTTAACATACTCTTATTTTCGTTATTTCGGTGCAAATCAGAATAAATATTTTGCATAGCACCTGTTTGTGTGCATGACATCTGTAGAGGTGTTGACATATCAACCAAACAGAAAGGCCAGTGATAAAACTGTCACATGATTCATTCGAAAAACAGAATCTGTTAGTTATTCACAAGCACTTTTGAATTCGTGATAACTGACTAAAACATGGTCCTTATCGCAAAAAAACAATTAGAACAAAGTGAAATTAGTGTTTTTTTTCTTCTTAATTTCATTTGATTTTTACTTTTCAATATAGGTTTTATAATAAACGATGCTGAGTCAATCAATATATTAGGAATTGAGCAAGGTCACATTCTCTTATTTTCTGCTACAAGTTCAAGTATTTCCCGAGTAAATATCAAAATGTTGCAATTTCTTAATCGAAAAATATTTCACATTGGTTTCTATAACGATAGAATTCGAATGTACCACGAACAGTGATTGGAGGTGTACAATTGAGCAATGGAGAACAAAAGCTATACTATCGTCATTCAACAGCCATAAAAGTAACTCATGCGAGTTTGAATACATCTCGTACATTATGTTGTAAGTGAGATAAAATATTTTCTATTTACATTTTTATTATACGACTAATTAAATAACATTTAAATCAACAGGCTTTGTAACACGATCAGGTCAGCATAAGCTCAATTGCTCTGATGCTCTCTTATTAAAAAAAGAAGAGAATTGCTGTTTTCACCAATCAGATTTGAATTCTATTTCATGTTTCTAGAAACGTACGAAGTCTTCATTGCGGAACTCAGCTCAACCAATTCATCACGTTTATATTCTTTGAAATTTTCTCGTTCAAGTCCAATACGAGCATTTCTCGCTCCACATGATGTTATATTACTATTCTACAGAGATGGTTCGTAGTTATCTTCAAATCGATTTCAGAAATCTAAACGAGATGTTTTTTTTTCTTTCAGTTGTCACTGTATTTCGAATGCCCACTAGTACAGCAGTAATTCCTTATTTTGACATACAACTATTTGTAAATTATAAAACATATTTACATTTAGGATCGATCTGTTGCGGTCGACCGAGATGCTCAATTAAATGAGTGTATCTATTATCAATGGGATACATTACAACAACGTTTGCATGTCATCAAAAAACGACCAGCAGTTTTAACAAAAACAGTTCTAGCTAATGGAGAAGAACCATTCATTTATACTGCTTACACAATTAATTCTCGAGGTCAATTTGATAGTATTGTATGAAATCCAAAGTCTGAACAACCCTGATATGAGTACATTTTTGTTTTGTTTAGATGAAAGTAGATTTCGATCTTCGAGTACCACGTATGTCATTATATTTAATCGAACTTCTGTGATGATCAGTTCCATATTTCTTTAGAAACATCATTGGGTCCAGGCAATTTTGAAATTCTTTCAAATGAATCTAGTCTTTTCCTATGTTGGCAATTGACAATGGAACGAGATACCGAAAAAGTCGAATATGCTATTGTATCTCTTGGCCATGGTTAGTTATCAATTTTCATATTCATCATAAGCGCAAATTCTTTTTCTTGAGTTAGGTCGAACATTGTATCTATCGAAATCATTAAACCAAGATAACTGGGAACAATTCAAATCTAGAAAAGTTCATTTTGGACTACTGGGTACTCATCTTCTTCGTCTCATTATTAATTTTTATATTGTTTATTTTTTGATAGATGGTGATTATGTATTCGCTATTCTTCGTGGCGAATTTACACATTTGCTCAATTTTAATGTTCAGTTACATTTTGTTAATCATCTATTTTTTCCGAATGATCCTGATAGTTTGCCTTATGAAATCAAATACACAAGTCAACGTGGACTGATGAACAAATTTTCGACAATATTGTATGAAAAACGAAATCTTGTTATGTACACAATTGAGATGTCACCAATTGAACTCATCAAATCAATAAAACCAACCAATGTATATGCAGCTATATCTTATGCAACTATTGCATCGAAAGAAACGAGTATTCTTCAACAAATTTTGGAAAAGATTCTGTTTGAAATGTACGATGATTTGAATACAAAAGCTTATCTTATGGAAATTCTAACTGGTAGATTTCTTCAATTTAATTTAAAAATGAGAAATTTTTTTGTTCATAGCTTTGATTTATATGCGTATTGCTAAACGACACCATAATAAATATGCTCTGGTTTTTCCTGCTACAACCGTCGATAGTCGTCGCTCGAACGATCCTGAAGTATGAAATAATGAAATAGTATTCATTTATGTGTGTTTTATTTCTAAAGGTTCCACTACGTTCTGTACCTCATCATCGAGATTATCATGCTACTCGAAGTGGTACAACTAATCTGGATCAAGAATACTTCGAGAGATTACGAACGTCATTTTATCATGCACGAAAATATCGCCATAAACTTCCATACTATCATCCAATAATGACAGCAGCCGAAGAAAGTGGACTTCCGAGTCCTCCAAGTGAAACTTTTGATTTCACCGCTCGTCGAGGTTTTACTTTTTCTCCGCCACCGCAATCGCCACCACGAAATCAACGAGCAACATCTCCTCGTTTTTTCTATCAGAAAGAATATACATCATCGACTGAATCCAATCGAAATCAAAATCAAAAGAACAGTGCACATTCATCGATTGCTAAACGAAACGAATATGTAAGCAAAATTTATTTAATCGATTTCAATTGTTTTTCTTTTGCAAAGCTTTTTAAAAATGTATCCACGGAATTGAACGAACTTCAAAATGAATGGGAACAAGAACGTATCAAATCAATTGTTTACGATTATGTTCAAGCAACAGTAAAATTCGTTTAAATAAAATTTTTCTTCTATAATTTCGACATAATTTAGCAAAGTCAATGTGATTTTTTGATTAAATCATTTACACGTGCAGCGAAATTTAATCGAACACAAGGTTTTAACTACGATGACAATCATGATTCAGTGTAGACAAGAATTTTCGATTTGTTGAAATTATCGTTATCATCATATTGATTTTAGACCACCTTCAGAAAAATATAGATCTCTGCTGATCGTTATTGAAAAACTGTATTTAGCCGTTGTTGAACTTGGCTTTGCACCGACTGAAGGTGAGCAAAAATCTATTTAGCTATTGAAATTCATTTCGAAGTTTTAGAATTACAAAAGACTCTATTGGAAGTATCATTTCGTGTCATGCCATTCAATGATTTTATTGCTGCTATTGATCAAAATATTTTAACATTAACACAAGAATTTGTTGAACAAGTCATTGCAGGTTTGAACTCATTATTAAACGAACTTATTCCAAATTTTGATCTTTATTCATTAAGAATTGGATAACGATGATCCAAAAGCGTATTCCATCAAAGAACAATTAATACTTATGTTGCCAAATAGTACAGTGGTAAATAGAAAGGAAATTTTTTATTGATGAGATAACATTTCTTCCAATCATATTAAATACCCATCCGTCAAATGAGATCTTTTCATATATTCATCTAATGTTTTATTAATTTGCTTTTTTTGTATTTTTGCATTCAAGGATTCACATTCGAATTTATTTGATTCAATTCAAAATAATCGTGCTAAACGCATGAGTGCACAAATCCTTGTCGCTCGAAGTTACACAGCAGGTAATGAACTGATATTCAATTGATTCAAATCGACTTCCTATATTATTCAGACAAGAAAAGCAAAAGTTCGAATCTATATAATCCAAGAGACGAACGTAATAATTTATATATCCGATTTTCTCCTCTGATTCTATGTTGTTTTTAATTGTTTGAAATAGTTAACGTTGATGAAATTGGAAATGTCAATAATAATCATAGCCGATTAATTGAACAAGCTGCAGTAACATTTTATCGTGACTGTTGTGGAAGAAGTAAACAAGAAATTCAATTGATTTCTCTCGAGAGAAATCGAAAACTAAATTGAAATTCTCTATTTTCGTCTGTTCCTTTCTCGTTTCAGATACGTTGGATCGAGATGAATTACGTATTGTCAAATGTGGTTTACTAACATTGGCTTCATCGGCACCTTGATAAGAAAAAAAAACATATATTTATATATATATAAATGAGAAACATCATTCATTTGCATGACTTTGATAGACAAGACTATGTTTTCCTCTTGTGTTCTCTTTTTTTCCTATCTACATTCTCTATTTATCGATAATACATTTCGCTGCAAAATATGGGCACACGCACATAAAAAATTTCTTTTGTTTTACAGTGGGCTTAACCGATAAGTTTTGTGGAAATATTGCATGTTCAATCAGGCCATTTCCTCAAGAAAATCTTTTCTTTCTGCTCGAAATCAGCAAGTCTATTTTTTCTTCTTCTTTTTCTTTTGCTCTCTGGCAATCTATCTTTCTTTTTAATTGACTTATATAATGATAAGCAAGTAGTATAAACATATATACATGTCGACATCAAGGTAAGTTGACTCTAAAAGAACAAAAGCACTTAAGTACGGAGAAAAAAAACATAAATTAACTTTTAAAGTATTAATATAAAATATCTATCATCCTCTGATGAATTACTCAACTCTGAAATATATAATTTACTTGAGAAAAGAAAAACTGTGAATTCATTTTCATCAGTTATCGTTCTCATTCTTTTACATTAGTTGAGTAAACGTTTATCAATTTTCTCGCTTGTTCGTTTTTTTTCTTCTTCTTTTTTTTTCATGTGATAGAGCAACGTAGAGAAAAGAAAAAAGAAAACATAAAATATAAGTTTATTAGCTGCAAACAATTCTAGTTTTATTTGTCTAGAAAAAATATTATTATACTCTTTTTCTTATATATCGACAAGTTTATAACCAGGAAACTTTCTGTTCTGATATTTTCTTTAATGTTTTTTCTTCTTCTTTCTATACTATAGTATTATGAATCGTCTGCAATCAGAAGAAGTTAAACAACTTCCGCAAGACCATACTAACCGTCAAACAACAACAAATTTATCACATGAAAATGGAAATATTCATCAGCAGGACGACGATGACGATATATTTCTAAAGGATGAGCCAGCTGATGATGATCAAGCTCGTATACGTCGTCGAGCACCTACACGACATTCAATTAAATCGTTAACCGGACGAAAATCGCTCGGCAAACAGACTTCAAATACTGAGGTAAAAGAAAAACTAAGACATAGGATTTTTTTTGCTTCTTTTTGTATATTCACGTTTGAAAAAAAAGAAATATTTCTAAAGATATTTTATCACGTTGCTTGATTACGTAAAACGTGCAATTATTTCATCAGGTGTTTTTTCCTCTTGTTCTTCATCTTCCCCGATGATTTAGTATTCAGTTGATATGTCAGTCGAAATGAGAGATGTGAGCCTGTTTCGTATTACAAATGTTTTGCGTTATCAGCTGTATACACATGACAAGCCTCGTTTTCGTTTTTTTGTCTTTGTATTTCTGTTATTCGTTGAATCTTCGATCTAATGTTGATTGATGAAGAAATTCTTGCAAAACATTCAATAGAAATCGATCAGATCGATTGACGTCAAGAGAAAAAAAAAGAACTCATGTTCATCGATGGTCCATTTTAGTCCTAATGCCCGCAACCGATAGTCGTTTGTTCTCTTATTTCTTCGTTTTTTCTTTCTTCTTTTCAGCGTTTCTGCGACCTCAGAGAAGCATTTCTTCTCTGTTACTACTCTATTGCGTTGTGTTTCTCTCGATTTTTATTCTCTTTTTTCTGCCCGTCATCGAGCGGACGACCGCTCGCTGCTTGATACATGCCAAGCAGACAGATCTAGACTGCAAGTTAAGAATAAACGAGAAAGAACGAACGAACGGGAGAAAGAGATAGAAAGAAGAAGAGAGAGAGAGGGAGAAAGAGGGAGAAAGAGGAGTTGACATAACGGACGCGTGTGTCTATGTTCTACGTTTATATGTGTGTGTGTTTTGTGAGAAGCCTATATGAGATTGCAATAATGATGTTGATCGTCATCACCATCACCACCATCATTCAATCGAAAATATCCTCAAACATTCGATAACTTCATTGATATTGTAGAGAAAATATTTATATTTATATCTTACATTTCGTTTTTTGTCCTCCATACAAATCCAATGTTTTCATTTAAAACTTCAAGTAAGAACAAACGAAAATCGAACAAAAATTCACCAACACCCATTACTACATCGACGGAAAACAAGCCTCTTTATAATGTTCCAAGTGTTTCACAAATTGCTCCGCTACCACAAAATAAATCACATGGTACTCTGCCTGTTTTAAGTCTTGACGGTCGTGATGCACCGGTAATTATGCAGTCGGATGCATCCGAACCTGATTCATTAGAAGATTCCAATACATCAATAAATACAAACAGTCGACAACCGGTGGGTGAATTGCTCGGATACGAATAAGAAATATTTTATTATTATTATTTTCTTTTTCTCATCTCTCAACTTTTCTATTATCATCGATACTCGAGCATGTTTTAGCGACAACAGAATATCTATTACGCTCTTTTTTCTATTCCTACTCATTTCATCCGAGTTTTTCCTGTTTAATAATCATGCATCGTGCACTTTGAGATTTCAGAATGTTAATCATGAGCAAGATTCTTGTTTACTTTCGTCATCATTTATTTCTATAGTAATATTTTTTCCTTTTTTCAATAGCTTTCAATTACAGAAAATGACGACAAATTTTTCGTTTCATGCTGATTCCGTTTTTTTTCTTTTTATGAAAAAAAAAGAATGAATGTATTACAATTAAACAGAGACTCAGATGTATACATTTCATAGAAGTGTCAGATGCTATTTTCTTTTTTTTTGATTGTGACAATTGATGACGTACTTATGAATCATCACGAGATTTATTATTATTGAAGGCAACGAGAACTAATCAGAATATTTGCTTTGACTTTCTTTCTTCTCGCTTTTTTTTGAATAATTTTACGATTTTGAAAACAAAAATTAAATTAGTTAACATGCCATTCTATTTTTATTGTTGTCGTTGTTTTTTTTTCGGGAGTACGAATGACAGGCGAAATAATTAGATTTTTTTATTTGTCTAGAGAGAAGAAGAAAAAAAACAACGTCGAAATAAATAAAAGTTAATCGCTTAATAAAAGGCAAAAACATGACAAATAGTAAGAAAATGTGAGCCATTTACATTCGAAAAATCGCCTTAAGTTTTCTGATCGTTTATTAATTAAAAAAACACTTCATTGTAATTATTTGCGATGTTTTTCTTCAAGAAATAATCGAACAAAGCGTTTTTATTGGTTTTATAAACTCAATTCATTCTCCGACAATAGTCTATTTGACCTTTGTTGTTTTTTTTTCGCTTTATTTAATTAAACTAAGCATATCTCCACGCTCTTCGTCTGTCTATTTTGATTTTTCTAAACATTATAATCATATCCGTTTTCTTTCTATTCTAGCATCGCATCTGTTTGGACCCAACAACACGACGACAATATTCGTACTCACAAAGTTCCGTTTTGTCTGAAGGCAGTAAGTATTTAATCATTGAAATATCATTGGTATTTTATCAATATATTGAGATTGTTTATAAGTGCATCGTAAACCATCATTATTCTGTTTCGACTTTTTTTTTGCTACCCGTCTAGTGCACCAAAATGAGATAAAAAAGAAGCGGAGGAAAGCGAGAGAGGTAATGCCAACAATGGCATGGAATGATCAAAGATAAAACGCAAGAGAGAGAGAGAGAGAGTGTAGGAGAGCAAAAATTAAAGTAATATGCATTGTTACTGTTGAATGTCATTCATTCCATAGCGCGCGTGTGATGGTTAGTGTTTTTTTACAATCAGATCAGTATTTCCATTCGTACACGATTTCTGTTTAATACGCGGTCAATCTAAGTATCTGTATGGATAAAAACAATATGCAAAGACTTGAACCCGGTATTTATTCGACATCATTAATAAATGCCGATAATACTGAAAGCGCAACTGTTTATCATCCATTGAATAAACAACGAAATTCACATCAGTTAACTGTTGATTCATCTCGAAAGTATAATTATCGTTCAAGAGCAAATTCGAATATTATCGAAAGACGTTTTTCGCATGTCGAACAACCAATAATTATTCCCGAATTCACTCGTAAGTACTCTACTGATTCAAGTCAATTGGAAAATCGATTTCATCTGAATGGTAAAAACGAGAGAGAAAAAGAGACGCAAAAGAAAAATTTACAAACATACCTGATTTCTTATTTTCTTTCTTTCTCTAAACATATTAACGATGTAAAGTTGTTGTTCTTCCGTATATGTACATTTGTTGACATAGTTCGAGTTAATATGAAGGACATAAAAATGAAGACATAGATATACACGACATATTAGTAGAAACGCAAATCACAAGTATTTCTTCTTAATCCATCTAGATACTCATAATGTTGCCGAAGAACGAAAAAGAAAAAAAAATACGAGTTTTTTGTTTATGTTAGTGTTACTATTACTAATGCATAGCGATTATTTGCTATTGCGAATAATACATATACGTATATGTATATTTATTTGTCTACCTGATCGAGTTTGTTCCTTCATTTCTTTCGCATTGATTCAAATCAAAATTTCAAATGTCGTTAAAAAGTATCTTGCATCGTTCACAAAGTGAACAAGATCGTAACAAACAAAAATCGATCTCGAATACGGATACAGAATTTTGTCGAGCTGTATCAAGTAGAAATGACGATGAAACAACTGATCTAATCGATGATTTTCAATCGTATTTGACTGGTAGTACTGGAAGTTTCGTTGCTGAACAGCAAGCTGCTTATCGTGCTCGTCGTCGATCATCTGTTCAAATTCTTGATAAAAAATTTATTCAATCACTATCAAGTCATGTGTCAACATCGTTAACGAGTGACACAGATTCTAATGCGGCTGCAAATGCATCGGAAGACGCGTGTGAGTGTGAGTTAGAGTTCGAGCAGAGAGTTTTTCCTCTTCTCTTATCGGTCTATGTGCTTGTTTTCTTTTTAAAAACTGTTCTTCTTCAAGAAACGAAGAGCAAAAAAAAAGGAAAGAAGAATGAGGAAAAGATTGACTAAGAAAGAAAAAGAAAAAAAGACCAGGGCAATGAGTTACATGAGAAAAGCAGTGCTGCTGTGGTTGTTGTTGTTGCCTATCGTCCTCGTTTTCTGTAGCAGACAGAAAACGACATTTATATAGCACTAACACCTCCTTTCATCAACGTCGTTCTCTTTCACTTCCTTCATTCGTTCGTTCGTTGGCTTCATGCATGTTATAATATAACTTGCCTATTATTATATTTGTATTTTTGTCTATTTGGCCAACAGTCGATTTTCTCTTTTCCTATCACATCATACCATTTAAATAATGTCGACGGCAGAATATGATGCAGATGTTGAAGCTATAACCGATCGTGAGAAGGTACATTGTCGTCGAAATCGTCGACCATCGGTACAATTTATTGACAAGAATCTCATACGACGACGTTCATCTGGTCTTGAGAAACATTCTCAATATAATCAAGTTCAAGTATCTCGTTTACCATCTATCAATTCCAACGATGAAACAGAATCTACCGACACTGTTGATGAACAAAAACCATCATTGCCCACACAATATTGTGAGAGACGAATGATAAATAGATGATTTCCTATAGGAGAAGAAAAATTTGATGCGTTTTTTTTTCTTTACTTAACAACATATTAATCGAATTGAAACTTCAGAATTTTTATTTTGCTTCTCTTTTTTTTAGCGACCGCAAGCGACAGCGACAGCGATGCAGAAGATGGATCTGGACCGAATATACGAGAAATGCAGCATGTCAGTTTTAATTTCTATAATAAAATGAATGCATCTGCTTTTTTCTTCCTCTTGTCTACAGAAAAACTCCCGTGGTTTTAGCGATTTTGCTGTTCGCCGTATAAAACACGCACAGTATGGTCGGCGTGAAATCGAAATTGCTGAACAAGGTTCGTTTATTCTCTGAATTCAATTAGTAACAACAAAAGAAAAACAGAACTGAGAAACGATGATCGTATTATTTGTATTGACGTGCATATTTTCTCGGACGAGAAAAACGAACAAGTCATTATCTATTATAAAGATTCAAAATAGTTTTGTTTTTTTTTTGCCTATTTGGATAATAGCTCTGTCAGAATCGAGAGAGAGAGAGAAAAACAACTGTTAACAAATGAAAAGGAAATTGTTAATGAAATTTGTTTGTTTAACTAGAAATGCCTGGTCTTATTGCACTACGTCGTCGAGCCGAAAGTGATAAACCATTGCAAGGCGCTAAAGTCGTTGGTTGTACTCATATAACTGCTCAAACAGCTGTTCTCATTGAGACATTAATACGTTTGGGAGCACAAGTACGATGGTGTGCTTGTAATATTTTCTCCACTCAAGTACAAATAATTTGTTTTTGTTTTTTTTTGTTTATGAAGATAAATGATTGTTGTTTAATTAGAATGAAGTTGCTGCTGCACTTGCTGAAGAATCTATTCCAATATTCGCATGGAAAGGAGAAACAGACGATGATTTTTGGTGGTGTATTAAGAAGGCTATTGGTGGCGATCAAGGCTGGCAACCGAATATGATTTTAGACGATGGAGGAGATCTGACACATTATTGTCATAAACATTATTCAACATTATTTTCAACAATTCGCGGTATTGTCGAAGAATCTGTAACTGGTGTTCATCGTCTCTATCAAATGTGTCGAACGCAAACATTAACTGTACCAGCAATGAATGTCAATGATAGTGTAACGAAAACAAAATTTGACAATTTATATTTATGTCGAGAATCGATTATTGATGCAATTAAACGATGTACTGATATTATGTTTGGAGGCAAACAAGTTGTCGTTTGTGGATATGGTTCGTTTGAATAAATCAAAGAACAATTATTTACTGAACATGTTTTTTTTTAATTTTTATTCAGGTGAAGTTGGCAAAGGATGTTGTTCAGCTTTACGTGGAATGGGTTGTTTTGTCTACGTCACGGAAATCGATCCAATTTGCGCTTTACAAGCCTGGTAAAATCTAAAAATGAAAAAGAAAAATAATTCTCAATTATTTTTTTATTGTTCTAGTATGGAAGGTTATAAAGTCGTACGTCTTGAAGAAGTTATCAAGCAAGTTGATATTCTCGTTACTGCATCCGGCAGTAAAAATACGATCACACGAGAATCATTAGATAAACTCAAAAATGGTGTTATCGTCTGTAATATGGGACATTCAAATACAGAAATTGATATCGTATGTTAATATTGCTTTTTTGTTATATAAGATTAATGGTTAACAGAGTGATGCGAGCATTTATTTCTTCGTTTTTCTTTTTTATGAATAGAGCTTTCTACGTGATCCATCACAGAGCGATTTACAAGTCGAACGTGTTCGTACGAATGTAGATCATGTTATTTGGCCTAATGGAAAACGAATTGTGTTGATTGCCGAAGGTCGAATTATGAATTTGTGCTGTTCGAGTGTACCATCGTTTGTTGTTTCAATTACTGCTGCTACACAAGTACGTACAAAAACGAAACATATTCTTCTCTTAGTTACATTTTGACATTTGGCTTTATTTTTAGGCATTAGCATTGATTGAACTTTATAATGCTCCAGCTAATCGATATAAATGTGATGTTTATTTATTACCGAAAAAAATGGGTAAATTTTCTATGATTGAAAAATAAAAAAACAATCGAATAATCCGTTATTTGTCTTTTATTTAGATGAATATGTCGCAAGTCTTCATCTCCCTGCGTTCGATGCTCATTTAACTGAATTAACGGATGAACAGTGCAAATATTTAGGAATTAATAAAGCCGGACCGTTCAAACCTAATTACTACAGGTAGAATCTCTTTTTGAATTTCATTATTATTGATTATTTCTGTTTTCTTTTTAAATAGATATTAAATGGTTTTTGATTCTCCTTCCATAAATATTCGGGCAGCAATTTCGATCTCTATTCTTTAGTTTTTTTTCTTCTTTTCAAATAAAAGAACTCTATCTGTGCGTCTATCAGAATTTGTTCCTTTATTCTTTTCTTTCAAAAAAACAAAACGAAATATATAAGAATTCATTTTCTTTTACTCGTTTGTTTTTCTTTAATTAAATTGTCTCTCTGACTGTAGATTATATTTATTTCTATTAGATAGAAAATATATAAACAGATAACATGGTACTTCTGAGTATTTTGAAAAAATTACGTCGAAAAGAAAAAGAAATGCGTCTGCTACTTGTCGGACTTGATAATGCAGGCAAATCGACTATTCTATCGAGAATCAACGGTGAAGAGATCGATTCCGTTGCACCAACACTTGGTTTTAATATAAAAACATTTAATTATGCCGATTATGTTTTAAATGTTTGGGATGTTGGTAGGTTTCAGTTAACTAGATTTTATTGTTTTTTTTCTGAATGGATGATATTTTCGTTAAGGTGGACAGAAATCACTTCGATCCTATTGGCGAAATTATTTCGAAGCAACAGAAGCCATCATTTGGGTTGTTGATAGTGTTGATAAAATGCGTTTAGGTGAATGTCGAGCTGAACTTCAAGAATTATTAAAAGAAGAACGTTTAATGGGCTCATCGTTACTCGTTTTTGCTAATAAACAAGATATTGTCGGCGCATGTTCTTTACAAGAAATTCGAACGCTCCTGGACCTCGATTCAATTCATAAACATCATTGGACAATTATGCCATGTTCAGCATTGACAGGACAGAATCTTTTAGAAGGAATCGATTGGCTTGTTAATGACGTAGCTCAACGACTTTTTGATCCTGATTAAACTGTAACTTCTCTTTTCTTATTGTTATTTACGTAATTATGTAACTGTGATTGATCTCATCATAGACAAAAAAGTGATTCCACGAGTGTTTCGTTTTTCTCTTCTTTTTTATCGAATAAAAATAGATCTTCTTTGAAACTCGATGTATGCAAATGTTTCTTTATCACTTGAGCGTTTTATTATGTATTGTTTCCGATCGATAAAAAAAGAGAAAGATATTCACGACCCGATTACGCTCTAGAAAACAAAATCAAAACAAATCTGTATATTAACATTAACAAAAGAAAGAGAAATCCTATTTCAATAAGATAAAATTAGATTGTTGAAAAATGATGAAGATTGACACTAAAGAAAATAAGCATCGCGAAATATGTTGATATATCATTAGAATCTTTTGTAAACATGAAAATTGTTATTTCTATTTATTGTTCAGTATGATTTCTTTGAGCACTAATTCATGATTACTAGTCTAATTGTTTTGATTTGTGCAAGAGAATTTTTAATGATCATCAGCCATAGACATCATGCTGAGTACTCTCAAACAGATCAATCTTTCGTCTCATTTTGATGTACACATATGCTAGTAGTTCGTTAGTTAGTGAGAAGATACTGCATGAAGATGAAGTTAAGCGAGAAAGAAGAAAAAGAGATAGAGAAAGAACAGTTGCTGCATTTTTTTTCTTTGTTAATGTTGATAGTATACAACTGCTCTCTCTCTCTCCCTCTCTTCTCCTTCTCTCATGGAAACAACGATTTAGTTATTTCTTTTTCGTCGTCCAACGGGCGGAGTTTTATCTTTATATTATTTTCTCTCTCTCTCTCTCTCTCTCTCTTTCATAATAGTGTTCTATTCATTGACACTTCAGTTGTGCATTTCATGTTGACACTCATGTCGTTATTTAGCTAATCGTATTGCTACAATAATTATCAATTAATATTATTCAAGGTAATAGTGTCAATTTTCTTGCTTGATTGAAAGTAATAAGAGCAAAGACGAACTCCATCTGGGAAAAATTTATTACCTAAATCTCTAATTCATTAACAGAGACGCAAAGCAAGAGACGATTCGTCTATTTTTCTTGTCATTAGTAGATTTTGTTCAGTTAGTTCGATGAAACGATTTCAGTAAGCAAGTAAGTAAATAAGTGATAGGTTCTGTATATGAGAAAATGTCACACATGAGGATTGTATCAATAGACATGTGGCCTGTAGGTATTCGTCAGAACACTGCTTTGGTATATACACCAAGGTTGAGCTTCATTTTTCTCAGTATTGATATACTTGCACGAACGCAAGAAAAAAAAGACAGATACAGATCATCATTGCTTGTTTACACATAGACACGTCATAAAAATATATATATATGTGTATATATGTATATATCTGTAGACAAAGTATATGCCTTTAATGAACAGTCAGCGCGTTGAATGATGGATGGCTCAAATAATTTAGCGATTACTAGTACTTGTCAAAGTCCATTAGGAAAATCCATCGGAGATATATGAATGCATGTCAATTTTGATTCTTCCGGTATGTACATGTTGTGTAAGAATTGAGACGATAAATATGAGACTGAACAAGCAAACACATATGTTCAGTTGTCTACAGCATAGTTATGATATCTCGGATTACTTTTTCTACTTTCTAGACTATACGACAGGATGCATTTCCAACATTCTTCTTCTTTTGTTGATACTAACTGGACATTTTCCGTCTATGCGCCTTCTGTTCTTTTGTTTTTTCTCCACTTGATCTCGATCCTTTTGGAAATGATAAAAAGAGGAGAAGAAGAAGAAAAAAACGTTAAGGCTAAACGAAAGAGAGAACTTATAGGTTGCTCGTATATCACAACAACATGATCCCTCTGTTTCCATTATTGGTAGATTAGCAGATGGTGTTTTTTGCTTCTTGTTAATTGGCTTTCTTTTTTTCCACATACATGCATACAAAACCTATACGTCAAGTATATCGATCAACGTCTCATTTACACATTGTTGTCAATATGGACGAAAACAAGCGATTTGCTAATTGAAATAATGATTCTCATGTTAATTGACCATTTCGAGACAGTCAGAAAAAAAAGAAAGCAGAGATTTTTAAAGTCTTAATTCCTTTTTCATACAGATATGGTTTAGATAAACTGTAATTGATCTCTGGATATCTTTCGTAAGTAGACAAGAAGGTCGAAAGAGAAGAAGAAGAAAACAATAATACTAGTTGTTGATCGTACTTGGAAAAGGCGTTAATTACGTCTTAGCAGAGAAGAAAGTACTTCTTAGTGGATAAATATGCGTATAGAACAACAACATTAGTATTACTAGTAGCCTTTTTCATCTCAATATGCAACTGATTATCTCGATGACTAGTAAAAAGAAACTGAAGACACGAACAAACGGAATAATCGACAGAATCCAGGCACTGATAGTAAATTTTTGAGGTGTAGATGAAGATGTGTTTTACAGCTCTTCACATATTTCTTTTCGAAAGTGACGAGAGAGAAAAAACGCGAAAGAAAAAACGCGAAAGAAAATAGAAGAACGTGGCGTCTGTTTAGTACGTATGCATGTATGTATGTATATGTTCGATCATGTAGCTATTGTTTCATAATCGACATAAGTGGCGAAGTGAAGCTCTTTCACTCACTCGATTAAATGAATGCATGTGTGGTACCGTACAAAAGAGCACTAGTGTGAGCGAGAAAGAAGAAAAAAAAAAGAAAATTGAGTGAGTGTCACGAACAACATGTTAATCGAAACTTAAATGATTTTGAATTTTTAGACAAGCAACAATACGAATAATGATTCGAACAAATTCTTTCTTATGTAAGCATTTGTGTTAGAATGAACAAATATTTTCTATTTGCTTTTTCGGTCTATCGGTTATTTTAGTTATCTTTTTTATTCTTAATCAAATTGTTCAAACAGGTATTCATTTATTTTAATGAGAAAAAAAAGAGCAGACAAATCGAAATAATTTGATTATATTCAGATGCATCCATCTGTAGTATCTATCGACAAGATTTTGGCAAATTTGAGCATGTAGAAATCACTTCATCCTCCATTCAAATTCAATTTCAAAATATATTTTCTACTATCAAATGTTCATCAATATCTATTCATGCTAACATTCGAAACATTCATACGAATATACCCGAATCAACGATTGAAGTAAATTTTTGAAAGAATCAAAAAAAAAACAAATAACATTCATATTTCGTATCTAGGATATTCAAACAAATAATTTCTTTATTAACAATCTACTTCCGAATCATAATTATTCCATATCTTTAAAAATATCCGATGGAAACAGTTCTCGTATTTTGCCATCATATATTTTTCAAACACTCGCATTATCAGATGAAAATAGTAAATCAACAAACAAAAGAAATTTCGTTCTTTTTTTCTTAAAAACAATTTCAAATCTTTTAGCTTTGATTCTATCGAAAAGTCAACTTCTATCTATCGAACAAATTGAATCCTTTATTTTTCCACACACACATCTCTATCTTGTGTCATTAACTTATCCTCAACAACGTTCGAATTTACTTGCAAATATAACACTTTCATACAATATCAATGGTAAATATAAATCAGATCGATTGAATTGATTAATTTATTCTATTATAAATTTTCTTAGATAAACAATATCGAACAACAAAGACGGCTAAACCATTAGATAATCATCGAATGTCATCGATTGGTCGTCAAACAAAAAAAACAATCGGATTTTCTATTGAATTACCCGAAAATATCACTGAATATACGAGTACAATTCAATTATTCTTCTCGAATAATCATCGACAATCAATTATCGACTATCCGATATTGATTCAACCATCGATGCCAATCAATGTCGAATTTTTGCCCATGTCAATTCGTTCTCAACGTGTAGTCATACGTCATTTATGTTTATCTTACATTGAAGTTAAAGCAATTGTTTATTCGAAATCTGTACGAGAAATTTGTTTTTTTTTCATATTGAAATTACGACGATCTTTATTTTTAGAAACCGATTTCTCGAAATCAATGCGATATAACTAAAAATCTAACTTCAGTCTTCGATATCAACCATGGACAATGTACGATCCTATTCGATAAACTTCAACCCGAAGAAAACTACACTCTATCCGTTCGTATGACTTGTCCATTGGCTACATCAGCGTCGTCATCGTTTATCTATTATGATGAGCCCAGAAATTTCACATTTCAAACAACGAGTAGCTCACCAGATGTCGAATCATTGACATATTCCTATGTCAATACTAATCGAACGATTGTCTGGAAGAATCCGTTCTATCTTGGACCAGATTATTATTATGAATTGTTTACAAAGTATGATGATACAGAGAAAAGCAAAATAGAGGTTGATGAAAATATCGATGTTGATTTAGATCGGCCGATAATTGGACATCGATCTATCGAGGAAAGGATAATTTCTATCAATTGGATTCGAAATTAATTCAACAAACGAATTTAACATTTCGAATTTATGTGGGAAATCGTTTTGGACAACAAGAAACAAATTATACTCAATTTCAGATTAATATCGATCGTAAGAGAGTTCATTCGTATCAAAACAGTGCATCGTTATTGTTCTTTTAGCGATTCATCATACGAATACAAGCAATCGAATCGTTATTTTTACAGTTTTAATTTCAGTTTTACTTCTTATTCTTTTCGGTTTCTTATTCTTTGCCTGTTATCGTAAGTCAAAGCAAACAAACAAACAAGCCGAATGAATTCATTTTTAATTTGTGCTTTTTTTTCCTAAATTAATTTCAGTACGAAATAGAAAACTTTATGGCAAATTAAAAAATAAATACCGTGAAAATGGTCAAATTTCTGATAAAGAATTAGAACATCTGAGATCAATCAATTCTCCAAATACATTGAAAGATAATATTTTATATACATGGAAGTAAGAATTCAAATTCTAGTTGTTAAAAATAAAATTACTAATTGTTTTCTTAGTCATACACCGACAAATGTGGATTTGAATAAACTACAAAAAATCGAACGAACTCTACTCAAACTTGATCGATTAATTGGCAAGGGAGCATTTGGTTCGTTAATAATTTGAATTTGAATTTAGAAATAATTTAATTTCGATATCTAGGCGAAGTTTATGCTGGAAAATTCAATCATAAACCTGTTGCAATTAAAGTAAAATTCTTATCTAACAAAACAGCTTATCCTAACGTGTCTTTTCTTTGCAGACATTATTAAGTTCGGCAACTGCTGAACAACGTCTTGATTTTCTCAAAGAAGCGGTCATAATGAATCAATTTCAGCATGCACATATCGTTCGATTCTTAGGCGTTTGTTTACATCAAGATGTTCATGCGCAATATCTTGTTCTTGAATTAATGGAACAAGGTGATCTACAGAATTATCTTCGACGTTGTCGACCGAATTCAACGCAATCTCAATGTCAATTGTCCTACGATGATTGCCTCGAAATTGCTAGACAAATCGCCGATGGAGCTTGTTATCTCGAGCAAAATTCTTATGTTCATCGGTTAGCAAAAAGAAATTTACTTGACAAAGAAGATTTTCTCGGTTTTGTTTTCTATTTAAATAGAGATCTAGCAGCGAGAAATTGTTTGGTTTCATTAACGGATAAACTTCAAGTGAAAATCGGTGATTTCGGTTTGGCAAGAATGTTAAGTCAACAGGATTACTATAGAAAAACAGGTGAAGCTCTGTTGCCAGTTCGTTGGATGGCACCGGAATCACTTCTCGATGCCGTTTTTACATCTCGTTCGGATATTTGGTAAATAAATCAATTTGAAGAAAAAAAACAGACAGATTTACTAGACGGCTCTTTTTTTTCTCAGGTCATTCGGAATTGTTCTATGGGAAATTATAACCTTAGGACAAGTGCCATATTCACCACTTAATAATCAACAAGTGATCTCCTTGATAACAACAACGAAAGGAACTTTAGAAAAGCCTATACAATGTACCGAAACTTTGTTCGTATTTTCTTTTTTCGAAAACAAACAAAACGATCTGTTGTTTTTTTTCGTGTAGATTTGAATTGATGTTAATGTGCTGGGATTATATACCAGATAATCGAATTAGTTTCTTAGAAATTTACAATCGATTAAACGAGATTATAGCTGATGAACATAGAGAAAACCCAATTGTTTGGTTTTCAAATGAAACTTCATCAACAGTAATCTTTTTTTTTCTTCATTGAAAATAAAATTCAAATTTCGATTGTTTTCGTTTTCTTTAAAGGCAAGAAACACTCTCGATAATGTTCTAAGTCATATTGAACCTCCAACATCGCTTTCGTTCGAAGGTTCCGACATCGGTGAATGTCGTTCATCGACATCAGGTTGTTTTTCGTCAATGACTGAAAGTACATCACAAATTCATCATCATCAACCACAACAACATTCAAATCCCAATCAGCTTACGTCAACATACCAATTGCGTTTAATTGATGATACAACAAGTAATGATTTTGATGATGATCACAGTGACATTATTGGACGTTCTGCTTACTAAGACCAATATCTCAAATTTTTTTGCTTTTTTTTTTGTGTCTCTCTATTTCTCTCTCGTTCTTACTCGTCTGTAATATCATTCAATTTTGTTTTCTTTCTTTCTCTTTTTTTTTCTTTTGATATTTCAGTTGTAACTTAGTTCTTTTTTCTTTCTCTTTATATATTATCAATTAATGAATATATGATACATATACACACACACACACACACTAATTTAACTCGAATTCTTCAAGGTTTATTGATTGAATCGTACCTTGAGGTCGTTAGGCCCTTTGTTTCGTGTTGGACTAGTGTATGCAATAGGATCTCGGATGAGAAGAGAAATGAAATTGGAGGATCGAATTTCTATTTCGAAGATAAATTGATAGGTTATGCGATGACTATAGATCATTCGAATTTATATTCTCTCTAACAGGAAATTGGATGTCGGCAAACGATATAAGATAGAGAGAGGTTAATCATGAAAACAGAACGAACTTATAAAAAGAAATTATTATTATGTCACACAGATGGCAAGATCTTATTTTAGATTCTAAAGAAGTGATGTAATCATATGTAGATCAAATAAGAGATGGAAATGCGACAAGAATGATTTACATGCAAGAACAGACAAAAGAACCAATGAACTATTGCATTCTTTTTGTTTGAATACGTCTTAGTTCCATCCATTATTTTCGGTATGATCAATGAAAACTAAAAATAGTCGATAAGTTTCAATTACATATTCTGTTCGAATACCTACATTTTCAGTCATTAAGATTCTTCTACGATCACTTCGAATAATTGTATTATTCTGTAAAGCGAGAACCGTCTCGTACTATAGATAAACAAAGAACATCTTTTACATATCTATCTATCTATCTATGTTTCTTATACAGATGGGATAGGTCGTTGTAAGGTCTGCAAGTATATATATAATCAGCGTACAAATATGATCGGCAAGAGAATAATACTTCTTGTTCTTATTTTTTTTCTTCTCATCGACGAAACATTTTTCTCTCTTCTCTTCTCTTTTTCTTCAGTCATCGACTCGGTGGCATTTTTTTTGTAGCGCGGAAAGAAAAGAAGACGTACCAGAATCAATAGTCAACCTTCGCGACAAAATATTTACATCATTCTTATCAAGATAATGTGTTTTCAATTGCAGATACATAAACGAAATTCAAACAATCATTCGTAGTTCGTAGACAAAGATGATATTTATTCGAGTTTCTTTTTTCTTTTGACAAATGTTACCCGACAAATATCGCTGAACAAAAGGTTGAATAACTACAGGCTCTCCTTGTTTCTTTTCTTTTTCGACTTCGATTCATTTTTCATATTAAGCAGAAAGAACAAAAACGAACGAACGAATTGTTTTATCGTTTTGTTTTAGATGAAAATGTTTCTTTGTTCAGATTAATAAAAAGAACAACAGAATATGGTTGATCTACTCTATATAATAACACTGGTTCCTACTGTACTCTTATCCACATTACGATCTGATGATGATGGATTTGACATGATTAATTATAAATATACGGTCGCGTTACTCATATTATTCTCGACTATTACGGCAACGAAACAATTCGATGATGATAGAATCGAATGTTGGAATCGAGCAAATTTTATAAAACCTTACATTGAATATACAAATGAAATCTGTTATATTTCATCAACATATTATGTTGCTCGAAATCGGACGATTCCATATAGTATTGAAGAACGGTAAGTAGTGGTGTCTGTCGATGTTAGCATCAATGCATGAAATATGTAAAAACTATTCGTGATATTTCGAATGTCGACATCAATCGTCCAAGAAATAGAAGAAAACAGAAATGAAACTAATTTAATAGGTTGATTATGCAAATAGTCACGATATGCATCTTGAGGCATTTAGCACATTCGATGTGAATCTATGCCAATGGGATTTGAAGAAATACGAAGAGAATCATCATGTATAGTAATTGTTTTGTGCACTTTAAGATGAGAGGATTAATGATTACGAAAGCGAATTCACCAGCATTTCATTGAAATCATACATATCCTACTTTAATAATAACAATTAAGTCTTATCCGTTTTGTTTTATAAAACAAAAGTTTTTCTCGTATTCAAATTAAAAGTATTAATAAATCTCTATAGACAAATATTTTTACCCAAGCTAGTTTAATATTTCTCTATCCCTCAAGGAAAATCAAACAGCAATATATCCTTTGAATATGCTCGAACATTTCCACAGTACTTATGTTAACATTTTTCAATAAAAAGGAAACAATAGCATAGATCACACATATTTAGAAACGACGATGTATTTTTCATGTTAACAATCTATTTTGTCAATTGTCCTTGGATCATTTTGTTACTCGGTGCTATTATTCTCTCTCTCTCTCTTTCCCTACGTCTACAACTTTGCTCACATCACGATTGATCGATTCTTCACAACATTACACATACATGTATAAATATATATGTCATTATGGGATAAAAAAAATAATAGAGCAAAGAAAAAGAGAGTCAGAAGAACTCGCCCATCTGGTGTTTTGCCTTTTGATTTCTTGTTCAGCTCGATGTTAGTATGGATCATCAATTATATTTCATCACATTTTACATTCCACTCATATTCCAAGTCGATTCATCTGATGATGATCCAATCGATCGTTTGAATCGAAAATATACACTCTATGGTCTTATCATGCTCGCGATTTTATCAGGCTCGAATTTATTATCTGAGAATGTCTCATCGTTAATATCATGTTGGAATCGAGCGAATTTTCGTTCGTCTTATGTTCGTTATACGAATAGCATTTGTTTTATTGAGAGTACATATAAATTAGGTGTAAATGAAACTATATTAAATTCGATTGATGACAGGTTATTCACGAAAGATTTTTTGATGAAATCAATTTTCTTTGACTAATTCTTTGTTTACTGTTTAGACGAACTCGTGTGCTGAATTACTATCAATGGACTCCGTTTATAATTCTTTTAATGGCATTATTTTTCTATCTTCCACGTTTACTCTGGCGTTCGTTAAGCGTTCGTTCCGGTATCGATCTACTCGATATTATCGAAGCAGCTGGTGAAACAAAAAGTGTACAAGATTTCGATGATCGCGGTCAATTAATCAAATATATTGTCGATACAATAGATATGTACGTCGATGATGCACGTCGCCAGAGCGATGCCGAAAAACGACAAACATCAGTATTTAAAAAATTCTGTCAACTACTCTGTTGTATGACAGGTAAATTTCTTGGAAATTACTTTATTATACTTTATATGTTTATTAAGTAAGAAAATCAGATCGTGTATCGTTCGATTGCTCGAATTCTCTCTCTCTTGTTTAGATTGTATTATATTTTCAATGTTATTCTACAACTTTGGTTGTTAGGCTTATTTCTCGGCACGAATTTTCTCAAATTTGGCTATGACAGCGTGAAATTATTTCGTTTCGGTTTAAATCAACCGGAATCGGAATATTTTCCTCGAGAAACTTACTGTGATTTTCACGTACGAGAGCCTCTACGTGGCGGTGAACCGTTACAACGTATCACCGTTCAATGCGTCCTCACTGTCAATCTATTTAATCAAGTAGATCAATTCGTCGTTTTGTTTTCAATATAATTTTGTCAATATTTTTTCTAGCAAATTTTTACTTTACTATGGATTTGGTATATGTTTGTATTGATTTGTAATCTTTACGCGCTCGTAATGTGGGCTGTTCGTCTTAGTTCAGATCGACAACAGTATAATTATGTTTACACTCGTTTAGCTCGTGCATCTCGACCGGAAATTCCTCGATTTCGTTTCAATTTCAAACATGCTTCGCGCGATGTCGGCCTGTACGTTCATCGAGCACTTGTCGATGCATTTATAAAAGAATATCTCGAAGCCGATGGTTACTTTTTCATTCGTTTATTAGCTGCCAATGCATCGGACTTTATTGTTCAAGAAGTTCTCGAACAACTCTGGGCTATGTATGCGCATAAATATGGCGAAGCCGATGCAATCAATGCTGAGAATGCTTATTATCAATATCGTCAACATCCCCGTGGTGCATCAGCAGTCAGTCAATCAGTCAGCAAATCCTCACCTAAAAATCTCAATGCTCTGACCGATGGCGATCGAAAATATCTTAAACAACACACCGAGTCTGGCGCTGTCCTACTTAAACCGACACTACAATTCGAAGGAATTGATCAGAATGTTTAGGAAAATCATTGTTTCTTTTTTGTTTATTTAATAAAAATATGTTAGTATGAATGAAAAAGATGGCGCTGATATCTCGTTGATTTTGATTGCTAGAGGTGTGGTTCGATGAATCATCTATTTGGCCAGATGTGTGTACGTACAAATATAGATTGTTTTGTTCTTCTCTTCTCCTGCTTATCTATCGTGTGATTCGTTTAGTTTTCTTTTTTTTTCTGTTTATTATTTCGCATCTAATCTACAAATGTGAGAAGACGAAACGTAACAATATTTTTATCTACATCAAACTTCTTCAATAAAGTTCGTCAATAGAAACTTTACTTGTAAAACGAAAGCAAACTTCTTCGAATTTTATCTTTTTAGTCGTGTAATTCTTCGTATTTAATCAAATGTCACGACTAACAAACTTCAATGTGGTGTAAAGTTGCTTGTGTATGTCAGATTTATCTTATTTATGCATGCATTCCTTAGCTTATTACTTGAGCTATGTCGTATTTTCATAAATGAATCTTGGTTCTATCTTTAGATGAATGATCGTGATGATTTCGGCGAATTAGTCGGTAAGTTTGAGTCATAAGAACAATCGAAATTAACTTTCGAATATCTTGATTTAGGCAGTGCAAAAACTGTTCTGAAAAGTTCAGCTTTGTATTTCACCGGTCGAATTCGTTATGGAACGAAAGGCGAAAAAGTTGAAGAACGACTTCTGGTAAACAAATTCGATCGATTTTCGTTTCTTTCGAAGGAAATTTCTGCTTTTTATCTAGTGTTCGGATGCTATTCGAGTATACATCTGTTCGACAAAAATTCCTGTTAAAGTAAAACAATCTTTGATTTCATTTGTAAATCAATTCGATTGATAATTTAGATTGAATCACAATTTAATATTCTTTCGATAAAATTGATCGAACGTGTTTCGGAGTCTCATGTAAACGAATTCATTGAAATGAATCTATTGTTTTGTTTTGTTTGTTTTTGCTATTTAGGTTTTGATTGAAATCGATGAAAAACAAGTTCATTCATTATATGGTCTACATGATAAATATTCCTTACAACCATTTCTACTCGTTTTAATTCGAAATTTACGTTCAGTTTTTCCTGTTCGTTTGCACGCCATGTAAAATATAGACAAATTCTTGATTTTTAATCACGAATCTTCTTGTTATTTCAGCGTGGAAATCCGTCCTGAGAATGAATATGATCGATTAATTCGTCTAGTGAATGAATCCTATCAGATTCTTGATAAGATTCGACCGTGTGGAGGCTATTCATTACGTTATGAATGTGCTTGTGATTTTCATCAGGTTCAGTTTCATCGAGGTGTTCAAACTGTAAGAACGAGAGATTTGAGTTGATGTTTTGTTTTGGAAAATGCTTTTTTTTTCTTCTTAAGATTGTTGATACGGTATTTGCTCATCGAGTGTCACGTGAATTTACTTTTCGAGAATTCGACGCAATTGTACAGAAAGAATGGGTGCCGATCATAGCTGCTTTGAGATATAATAATTGGTTTGAAAAATTAACAATTGAAAATACGAAACTGGTTCGTTGTTTTTCAAGCAAAAAAAACATCAATTTCAAATTCTTGATTTTTATTAGACAAACGAAAATATTGATGAACTTTGTATAGTCATTCGTATGTGTGATTTATTTAAAAGTTTACATCTAATTAGTTGCAATCTTCGACAGTATGACTAAAAAAAAATAAGACATTCGAATTTCGATTTTTCTGTGTTTTTAGTGATTTTTGCTCACGCTTTCAACATACATTAACTGTTAGTAATATTGAAAATCTTGATCTATCTTACAATCCAATTGAAGACAAAGGCTTAACTATTCTAAATAGTTCACTTCAACAACGAAAATTACCGATTAATTCGCTGAATCTTCAATTCTGTGGTTTAACACAGAAAAGTTTATATTTATTCAATACATCGTTAATTACCAATCAGCATTTATTAAAAAGTTTGAAAATATTAAATTTCTCCGGCAATCGAATCAAAGAAGAAAACGTTCGCATCAACTATCATTTCTCCTTTTTCTCTATGTCTGATTCATTTATTTTAGTGTATCACACTTCTTTTCAATAGTCCTGAGAATGTTATTGAAGAATTACACCTAAGTGAAATCGAATTTAGTCTTGATGCAGTAAAAATTTTTCAAAACGCCCTCAAATATGAATTATTATCTTTTGTTTTCAAAGTTTTTCCATTCGTTATCAACGATATCTTGTAAACTCCGTCGTCTATTCCTAACGTCAGTTAAAACCTCAGTTTCATCGACCAATGTCAATGGTGTGAAAACATTTTTTACCATCAATCAAACTTTAGAAATTCTTCAGATATCAAACGCTAATTTATCCAGTGAATTCCTTCGGTAAGTCGACTCGAAACAAATCAATTCGAATCTACTGTTTTGTTGTTGTTTTTCAAGTGAATTATGTGACGGTCTTCATTCGAATGTTTATTTAACTAAACTTGATCTACGTCTTTCGGCAAATCCTATGGAGTCATTTATTCATGAGTATGCAGTCAGATTTGCGACCATTCCCTGTCTTGTTGCTCTGGATGTAACCGGATGCGGTTAGTGAAAATTTTTATTTGATTTAAAATGCATTTGTGCTGTTTGTGTACAGATTTAGATAATGAAATACCGAATTTGTTAAATGGATTGAAAAAAAATCGAAAATTAAAAAGTTTATCAATGGGAAAGAATTTTAATAATATTCGACATAAGTAAATTTACAAATTTAATAATTGATATAAAAAATGAATCGTGTTTTTTCATAGGAATATGCAACGAACAATCAATGCAATGAAAGAATTGATTTTTGAGAGCGTAGGAGAGGAAATATTTTGGAAGCAAAAAAAACAAATTTTGTTATTTAGAATTTGGAAAATTTCTCAATCGCTGATTCGAAATTAAAAGAAAATACTGCTGATTTTCTCATAGCATTAACAAATAATTCCGTACTGAAAAGTCTCGATATTCGGTAATAGAAAAGACAAAAAAAAAACTATTTTTGAATCAATATGAAAAATAATTCTGTTTGTAGAGGAAATTTAATGGGCGATTCCGGAAGTCGAATAATTAATAATATATTGCAGATCAATCGCAATTTGCATACGATCTACATGGATAGAAATCTTCTTTCGTTAACTAATTTCGAAGAACTTGTCATTGCAATGGAAGAGTAAATCTATCCTAGAGAATTTTGATTCAATTGATAAATCTTTTTTGAATAGAAATTCAAGTATCAAATATTTTCCTATACCAATTCTCGATATAATTCAAATGAAAATCACTGAAAAAGATCGATTAGAAAAACTACAATATTTAATCAATAAAGTTCGTGTTTGCAAACAATCGGTTTTGATTTGTATATTCTTCAATGTTTATCTTTCAGTTGGACTCGATTTGTACGCGAAATCAACAACACAAAGAGATATTTCGTTCGAATGATGCACTGCTTGTTACCACAACAGCAAATCTCGTTCGAGAACGAAATGTTCTCTGTGAAAATCAACAACAATTAATCGGCGATCAAGCATCATTAGAATATGTTAGCTCATGTTCGAATCGAGCACATGTACCGCAAGATCTTACACCGATATTCAATCGTCCCGTACAAACAGATAAAGTTTGTGCAATGAGATTGTTGAAAAAACACACGAAGAATTTAAATTTCGTTTTTGTTTTGTTAATTAAATAGATTGCCAAGGAATTATATGATGCGTATATTGAGGAAGAAGAACAAATGAAAAACGAATGGAATCAACTTTGTAAAAGATTTCAAGAGAAATATGTCGAAAAAAATGAACGTTTAGCGAAGAAATTCTATCAATCATTTAAAGAACAATCGATTGTCAATTATGATGATGTAAAATTTGATGTTTGTCTGATTTGTTTAAGTAGATTTTTTTCTTCTTTCTTAGAAATTCCAAGAGCGAATACGCTCGTTTTTTACAACATCAAATGAACAAGTCGAGCAATTTCTAACCAAAGATACATCTAATCAATTAGTCAACTATTCACGGCAATGTTATACAAATGTAAATACTTGCTTGAAAAAACGAGCGTATGAAACAACAAATGAGATCGTTTTGGATATGCATAAACAGATGGAAAGTGCAATATTTCATACGAAAGCTCCTCTACCAAGTGCAATCATACCTGATCACCAACAATCTCCATCGACTATTCAACGAATATTAAAACAACAACGTGAAGAAATAGCTGATGATAATCGTTCAATCGAACGAATCTATTCGAATGTTTCAACAGTTCAACAAAATGAGAGTCCAATTATCAATGAAGGCGATGAAATTGAACATGATCTATTGAGTTTAGTTGAAGAAGAAGAACAAAAAGACAAAGCACCACCTCCTCTACCGGAAAAGAAACGTGCCTCTGTAATTACAAATGTGACACCTGTTGACTTGAATATCGAGCCAACAACGAAATTAACACATTTCGGAAAAGATCGGCCACGTCGACAGAATATTCAAAGACCGAAAAAGAAACCAACGGATACGAACATATTCGGTGATGAATCCGTATCTGAAGAAAACAACGAAACAAATCTCGAACCACCATCGACACCGTATGTTCGAATACTGATTTTTTTCAAGTTCTTAATTAATCATTATTTCATTTAATTAGAATATTGTCAGCACCAGTCAAACCAGGTATAAAACCTCTAAAAGATGACGTACCACAAGTTCCAGCTAAACCAACTGTTCAACGACGTCCATCATCTGTGTACAATATGACACGATCGATGACAATAGCAAGTCCAGATGCGTCGTCACATGAAAATTCAATGACAACGAGTTTATACACCGGATCGGTATCGACAGCGAAACAAGAATCGAAAGAAATCAATCATTCAAATGAAGTACCGCCGTTAGCTCGACAGCCACCGACTGTTTTACCGAAGAAGCCAGCAATTGGTGCGCATGTACTACCGAAAATAGAATCGACAGGCGCCGATGGAGGTCCACCGTTAGTCAAACAACGGCGACCACCATTAGAAAAAAAACGTAAAGCTATCTTTTTTTGTTTTGTTTTCCGAAAAAAAATTAACAAAATTTCTTCTTCTTCAGCTTCGGTACTACCTCGTACTCCATCAATTGATCAACCATCGAGTGCTGCTGATCCGGTTGATTCATCAACAAATATCGATGATTCGTCCGAACAGTATAAACGTATGATGATTTCTCTTATTCCACGAATGTTCGTTTCTGAAATCTGTATCTTTTCGTTTAGCAATGTCAGTAAAACAGCGTACACAAATGTTAGCTAAAAGTGGTGCTTCAGTTGATAAAAAACCTACGACCCCAAGTAAGTCTTCAATTAAAAAACTTTCTCTTCGACTACTATCTCACTTCTTGCAGATCCTTAGATTTGTCAAGTAAGCTCTCGCTTCTCTCTTGTCTGATTCTTTTTTTTTCACTGCAAAAAAAAACAAAACATTAGTTCAATTCAATTCAATATTCATAATCCTTTTCCTGTTTTTTTATAGTTTCATCACAAACAGCACCGTACACACCGCGTACCTATCGTCGAGTCATTGAACAAGTGAATTTATTTTGTTGATTTGTACATTCCACATTGTTCTCTTTTCTTCGCATATTTAAACTAAAAATCCTCTAATCATAACGAATTCATTTTGCTTGTGTCTTCTTTTTCTTTGTTGTTGTCCTGCAATAGTTTGTTCTGAATTTCTTTTGGTGCTATTCTCTTCATCTTATTAATCTAATTTGTCTTTTTTTTAGCGTCTGTGTGTGTATGTTGCTTATTCTTATCGACATTGTTTTGTTTTTCTAATCTTAAAATACGCATGTTTACATTTTCTTTCGATAAATTCTTGATACCAATAGTTATATATATTTTTTCTTTCTTTCTATTCGATTTAATCTTTCTTCTATACAAACTATGATATTCGTGTGTTCGTGTTGTTTTTTTTTCTCGTTATATCACAAGATAAAGAAGAAATAAAAAATATGACCAAAAAAAAACGAAGAAGAAGCAGAATGCGTGTCGATGTTCGATCATTACCTTGACAGTCACGGTTTATGATCAGAATAAAATATAGCGTTACTCACGAATGGACTCAGATTTTGCGAAAAAAATTCAGCATTATTGTAGCTGTAAGACCTTGATTTATACTCTTCTTTTCTTTTTCTTCAATCAATATATAAATACTCATCAGTAGCAGCTGTTTCTCGTTCTAGATTAAATTAGTGTGCGTATATTTTACTTGATCTAATGTAAAAATTGTCAACCATTTTGTTCTTATCATCATTGATCTATTTATTTAATTATTCTTTTTTACTGACTAAACTCAATTATGTATCGTAAAAGTACGATGGATTATCGTTCACCATCATCATCATTATGCAATGCACTGTTAATAATGCTCAAAGTTCTTGGTTTTATTTTACTCTATTGGTGTTGTTCAATTTCATTGACATTCTTCAATCGCCAATTATTTCGTGATTACAAATTTCCACTTTCGATAACGACATTACATATGTCGATAAAACTTCTCTTTGCTGCATTGATTCGATGGTTTCTACATCGATTTTGTTATTATTCATGTTGCAATAGAATGTGTGGACCACACCCGACGAATGATCGAGAACGTGTTAAATTAACATGGCCGATTCTTTGGCGGAAAATTGCTCCAACAGGTTCGATCGATTGCGTATTTCAATAGAAACGAATTCATCAATCGATTGTTTTTTTTTCAGGTGTAACTGCTTCACTTGATATTGGCCTATCGAATTGGTCACTTCAATACATCACAATCTCACTTTACAGTAAAAATTTTGAATTTGAATAAAGAAAAATGATAAAAACAAAGTATTGTTATTTAATTAGTTATGTGTAAATCAACTGTGATTATTTATATTCTTTTGTTTGGAATTTTATTTGGACTCGAACGATTTGTATGTGAATTTTTGATCGAAGAATTGATTTATTTTTCTTGTTTCTAGCGTTGTTCCTTAGTTGGAGTTGTTGTTCTTATTGCATCTGGTTTATTTCTTTTTACATATCATTATACAGATTTCGATGCTCTCGGTTTTTTTCTCATTATGCTCGCCTCGTTTCTATCAGGTCTTCGGTGGACAATAACACAATTGATTACACAAAAACATGAACTCGGTAAATAGAAAGAAGAAGAAAAGAAAAACAACGAATAGTTTGTTGTTCAGTGAACGAAAGCTTTAGCAATTAGACTTGAACTCGAAGAGATTGTAGCTGGTCGTGTTGTAGTTGCTATTTGAGGCGTTCGAAATGGAAGACCGTAGAGAGCAAATGCAGTCCGAGCACGACCGCCATCGTTTCGACGTCGTGCAAACGGATAGGAAACTGAATTTCGAGAAAAATTTTGTAATGTTCGTGGTGATTTCGTTTTTCGTCGTCGATGATTTGAGAATGGTCGACGTATAGTTCGATGTAGAAGACGTTGAAAATGTTTAGGAGATAATTGAGAATCTTGTTCACGAGTATAAAACGGATGACGTTGATATTTGTTCATCACCGATGGTGATCGAATGAGTTGTTTATACGCTAGAAATGTTTTCTTTTTATCTTGTTCTTTAGATATATGATAAACACGATAGCAATGTAGAGCCATCATAAGAAGATTCTTAGCGAGAAAGAATATGATCGTTGGTTTACTACAACGAACTTTCGTAGCTAAGAAAATTCGAAAGAGTAAAAGAAGACCATCATGAACAAATAGAGACTAGAAAGAAATATGAATGAACATTTTTTGAACAAAAACAAAAAAACTATTTTACTCGAAATAATGGAAAAATATTTTGATCTTGAAGTAGATGCATACGTTTGGAGAATTTTCTTTTCGTAGTTCGATTCATTGGATTTGCTCTTATTGTTCGTGTTAAACCATCGGTATCAATAAATGCCATTTGAAGTAATCCAATTGATAGAATAACAAGTCCAACATACGTCCAAAGACGATCAACGATAATATCATGATATTGTAATGAATGTGACATAGCTAATAGATCAGCACCGTTTACTAACGAAATTATGAGTACGATGACACTTTTTTCAACAGTCATATGTTCACGACTGATAAGTAAACGGCAAACGGCTAGAACGACTAACATTGTTTCTTGAAGAGCATCAAGCCAACGTTGTTCGTCCATGTAGTACCATGCTTTATCATGACATTCGAGATAGTCAATAGCAAGATTGTACGGAGTTGTATTCAGTGATGAACGTGATAAAGAAGTTGATGCACTAATCGATGGTAATGTAGAATTGAAGAGATGAGGTGATTGTCGAGGTGGTGCAGCTGCTCGAGCATTGAGTCGATTTTCAGCGAGACGATAGAGTTTTCTATTAGCTGTTTCGACATGAATTATCCATATTGATGGTATTGTACATGCTAAATAGAATATAATCGAAAAAGCGATTCTAGAAAATAACAGAGACAATCAAGTTTAATATTCGTATGATTCGAACGTTTTATATTCATGTCCATTTCGAAGCCAAATGACAATGCCAGTTTCGACAAGTAAAAATCCGAGACCAATCAAAACAAGCCAACAATATTGATTTTCATTCGTATCAACAACACGCCAAGCACATATTAAACCATGAGCTAGAAGAAACACTCTCACAAGGAGTGACTTGACTATAGTCAAACCGTGCATTCATTCGACCATTTATCGGTTCTTCAATTGTTGATTTGATTTGATTTCAATCGAAACAATGAGCGTAGAGAAAAACAAACGGATGTCAAATGAACGATTTCATAAGAATGATAAGCTAGTTTAGTCAACAAATAATTAATGACGACTAAGCCTTACGTTTTCGTTTTCTTTTTTCTTCTTGTTCTTTCGTCATCGTATTGTTTTATCGTAGGTTTAAGCAATCCCGTCGATGCTATGTATTACGTTCAACCGTGGATGCTTGCCGTGATCATTCCTCTTGCTTGTATCAGAGAAGGTATGTTCTTTCGTCATTGTTTTGTCAATATATGTTTCGCTGTTGTCCTTAGGTCAACAATTATTGACACAACTATTCTCACTTCATAATAAATCACTATCGTACATTGCATATAATTTTGGAATCTTAAGTTCCAGTGCTTTATTAGCATTTAGTTTGGAATTTAGTGAATTTCTTCTTGTTACAAATACATCTTCATTGACATTAAGTGTATCAGGAATATTTAAAGTAAAATAATTCATTTCGTTAGTCAACAAACGAAAAACAAACTGTATCGTTTTTTTTTATTTACTTTCAAGGAAGTCGTTATGCTTTATCTAGCTGTTGAATACAATGAGAATAAATTGAATAAAATCAATATTATTGGTCTTGTCATATGTCTTTCTGGTATTGTCTTCCATTGTATACTCAAATTTTATGCATTACAAAGTACGAAGTTGAATATTTATGATTGAATCAACAATATTTTTTTTTTGTATTTCTAGAAGAAAAACCTACTAACATCGATCCAATAGCAAGTGAACGATTGCTTCTTCATAGATTAGAATCTGTTGATGAATGGTCATTAGATAGTGACTTAAATACACGACGAAGCAATGTGAATGATTGACCAAACAAACATATAAACTGATTTTTTCCTTTTGTTGTTAAATGATTAAGTTATACTTCTATATTGTCACAGAAAAAAAAACGGTATAAAACGAAGACAAACCGGTTTTTTGTATAGTACAAAATATAAAATAGAAAAAAAAGGAACGACCTTGTACGAGAAAAATTGATATCTTCTTATGATGTAACGAACGAACATTTAAGAAAACAGATGTTCGTATTTTTTATGTCCGAACGAATGACATTGTTATTTTTTTAATGAAGGTTGTCTTTCATATGATGACTGGCAGTAACCTTTGTCATTTTTTCATTTATTTTTAATATTCTGGTTTGAAATCGGTACTAGCTCGAAGAACAGAATCAAATCAATAACAAATATTTTTTTTTGTATACATATATATATACTTAGTGAGTATTCAATGACAAGGTTGTCAATCGAAGAAATAAGAGCATTTGAATGACAATAACCTTGCTTTATCGAGTATTTTTTCTATATGCGAGACTTACAGTTGTTGCGACAGTAACATACGAATGTTTGTCGAATACAACATGTGGTTGTTCATTGAAATCAGCAGTTTTATCACGAATTATCGGCGGTGAACAAGCTGATATTAATTCTTGGGGTTGGGCCGCATCAATATCCGTCGGAAATAGTCATATATGTGGTGGCACACTTATATCTTCAACTTTAGTTTTAACAGCAGCTCATTGTCTGTCATCTCTAACATCTCTCTCACGATTATATGTTAATTTAGCTTCGAATTCACTTTCAACTATTGGTCAACAGAGATCCGTATCAAATATTTATATTCATCGAGATTATGATAGTGAAACATTGATCAATGACATTGCGATGGTACGTCTTTCGTCAGCCATTGATATGACTGATCCATCGATTGCATTGATTTGTTTACCATTGAATATGACAACGACATATCCACCTGTGAATCGTAATGTTGTTGCAATTGGTTGGGGTGTTTTATCAGCTGATAGTAAAACTACATCTGATATTCTCCAACAAGTTACATTAAAAACCAGTTCAAATTCAGCTTCAAATTGTCAACAATTAATTCGTAATCAACAATGTCAATTTTGCGCAGGTGTACAACAAGGAGGCAAAGGTATTGAATCAAATCTAGACAAAAGAAAAGCACCATTAGTGTTTATTTAGATACATGCCAAGGTGATAGTGGTGGTCCATTGATGTTATTCACGGATAATCGATGGATATTAGCTGGTATAACTAGTTATGGAGTGAGTTGTGCACTTGCAGATCATCCAGGCGTATATACACGTACATCATATTATAACAATTGGGTGGCATGTTTCTTGCTTGATAACAGTACATGTATTGAAGAGAATGTACAAAAGAGAACGTTTGTTTTCTCTGAAATGTCGTTGATCTATATGCAAAATATTTTTTCGTTTTGTTTTTCTTATTTTTGTCTGTATTGTTTACTATTAATTGTATATGGGGGAGTGTAAGGATAATCATAACGTCCTTGACGTTGAATAGAGCAACTGACTACTAGTTAGTATGAGTACAGAAATGTGAAAAAAATACGCTTAGATGAGAACAAGAAAACAAGAAAATAATATTACGTTTGTGATTAATATTTTTTTATCAAGGACAGATCAATAAATAAAAAGGGTAGATCATCGATACGAAATCAGATTATATTTCTACTATGATGACAAACGTGTTAATTTTATGTTTATTTTCAATATTATCTCTTGTAACATCAATTGATTATTATTGTGATCGTCAAGCACCGTGTGGCTGCTCGAAACGACCTCTGGTTGTTCTTACGAAAATTATCGGTGGTGAGCCTGTTGATGGGCCACATTCATGGGGTTGGATGGGTTCATTACGACGAGATGATGTTCATAGTTGTGGTGTATCTCTTTTGACACCATGGTTCGCAGTGACAGCAGCACATTGTCTCAATGATATTGAATCTCTTTCTCGTATATCATTAAATTTCGGTATTACAAATTTATATCGAACTGGTGAACTACGAAATATTACTCAAACGTTTATTCATCCATTGTATACAAAACAATTGACGAAAAATGATATAGCTGTTTTACGATTGAATCGACCGATTGACATACGAAATTCGATGGTGTCTCGTATATGTTTACCAGATCAATCGGATTTCAACTCATCGATAGTCAATTATCCGATGAATAATACAAGTTTAGTAGCTATTGGCTGGGGTTATACAAACTTTGCTGATCTAACATCGTCCAATGTTCTTCGACAAGTGACTCTCAAAGCGATGTCTAGTGATGAATTATCATGTAGACAAACGATTGATGATGTTGTCAGACAATTTTGTGCAGGATATGCCGAGGGAGGCCGAGATACATGTCAAGGTGACAGCGGCGGTCCATTGATGTTATTTAAAAATGGACGATGGCAGTTAGTTGGCATCACTAGCTATGGAATCAATTGCGGTCGACCGGGTTTTGCTGGTGTCTATACTCGTATATCGTACTATGAAAGTTTTATTCAATCGATTATTAATGGAACAACGACGTCGAGTTTTAATTTGAAAAGTGCTGTTGAAACTGTAGCTCAACGTTCGAATACGAACATTTTGTATGTAGATTTTCGACATTATTTTCTTGCATTGATTTTGATATTTATGTGTACAATTTATTTTTAAAATTAAAAAATATAAGAAGAAGAAGAAAAACAAAACAAAACACACAAGTGAACTCGCATAAGTAGAAAATAAATTGAATTCATTCTGTTTTTTTCTTTCTTTCTTTCAAAGCAAGGTCAATAGAAGAATCAAAAATAATTTTGTATAAGAAATAGTACATATTTGATTAGCACTATTCGCATCGATCCATGATTTGTATGCAGACACACGAGTATAAATGCCTGGATAATTGGCAAGAGCACAGCCAACACCTGTTGATGTTATGCCAACTTGTTCCCAGACATTATTCGATGTGAACATCATTAATGGACCTCCACTATCACCTTGACATGTGTCTATAAAAGAAAAATTTAATTAAATTATAAAACTTTTTTTTTCCTATTAAGTCACATTTACCTTTACCACCAGAAGGCATTACTCCTGCACACATTTGACGCGATGGATCAGCAACTCCAGAACTTCGACAATAGGTACTTGTTGCAGCAACTGATTGAACAGTAACTTGTTGAAGTGAATTCGAAACTGATGAACTGCCTGACGTTGTTACACCCCAGCCAATAGCAACAAGCTACAAAAAAAAACGAATAATAATTTCAAAAAGAAACCATCAAAATGTATTTCAATTGTTTTTTTACATCGACATTCGCTGGGGGATATTCTCCGATTGCGTTGCCATCGGGTAAACAAATAAGATCAACACCGGCTGTATCGAGATCTAATGGTGATGAGAGTTTTAAAATAGCAATATCATTAAGATAGTTCGATGATGAATACGAAGGGTGATTCGTAATTGTTGATACTGATCGAACTTGAACTGTTGACGACAAAGATGTCGATCCAACGTAAACACGTAGCGTCGATGCAAATGAATCGATCGTACAATGTGCAGCTGTTAAAATATGTGAACGTGATATAATTGATCCACCACAAAAATGATTGCCAGTATATCTATTACGAATAGATACAGCCCAACCCCATGTTTGACTTGCGGCTACTTCTCCACCGACAATTCTCGTTAATGTCGCAGAATTTACTGAACAACCGCATGTTGCATTTGACAAACAAGTATATGTCGTTGATGAAACGATTTGAAAGAAAATTCCAAAAGACAAGACACGCAATAGTAGACCAAACATGATCGATTGATCGCAAATAAAAAATGAAAAAAATA
>Ga0209960_1001073_pt1 | contig 42034 bp, 35 predicted proteins | sample ThiBiot_500_plan_2_FD_183947 | JGI IMG/M metagenome (GOLD analysis project Ga0209960, IMG submission 183947) | Wastewater bioreactor microbial communities from Cape Town, South Africa - Thiocy_expt_500_plan (SPAdes) | ecosystem: Engineered > Bioreactor > Thiocyanate-remediating >... | reverse complement strand
GCACGCGGCTCACCTGGCGGGGGCGTTCGCTGAAGTAGCGGCCCGAGGTGATCATCGACCGATCTTCCCAGTTGTCGCCCGGGTGGCGCAGCGCGGCCACCAGATAGCCGTCGGCTGCCAGGCGTGTGGCCAGGTTGTGGTGGCCCAGTTCATGGCCGCCTGTGCCGTGCGAGATGAGGATCAGGCCCTTGAGGGGCGCGGCTGCCACCGGCGCGCCCGGCGTGACCACGGGCCGCCAGGGGCCCATGGGCTGGATGCGCGCTACCACCGGCGTGGGGTAAAACAGGGCCACGGTCACCGCCTCGGCGCCCGGGACCACCAGGGTGCGCAGCCCGGCGTACTGGGCCGATGCCGGCGTGGCCCAGGCCAGCAGCGTCATGAAAGCCGCCAACAGCGGGGCACGGGCGTTGCGCCATGCAGAGCGGAGTGCCAGGAGGAGGATGAGGGTCACGGTGCGCCTTTCGTCAAATGCCACCCAGAGGGGCGGCTTGACGGCACTGTAGGTGGCGCAACCGGCGGGCTCCAGCGCCCTGCGACGAAACGCGGCTGTGTGGCGCGAAATGCGCTGTGGAAGGGGCGAGCGCATGTGCGCCCCGCCCCTCGCCCCGACAGCCCGCAGCCGATTACAGAGCGGCTTCGAGGATGCGGCGGCTCACGGCGGGTGTGATCTCGCGCTGTTCGCCCAGGGTCACCATGCCATGCGCTTCGAGCTGCGCCACCACGGCGGTCACCGTGTCGCCGCCCAGGCCGTAGCCCGACAGGCGCGTGGCGATGCCCATGCTTTCAAAGAAATCGCGCGTGCGCTCGATGGCGGCGGTGATGCGCTCATCATCCGTGCCGGTGGTGATGCCCCACACGCGCTCGCCGTACTGCAGCAGCTTGGCGCGCTTGGCCACCCGGCGCTCGTTCAGCAGCGCGGGCAGCACGATGGCCAGGGTGCGCGCGTGGTCGATGCCGTGCAGGGCCGTCAGCTCGTGGCCGATCATGTGCGTGGCCCAGTCCTGCGGCACGCCCGCGCCAATCAAGCCGTTGAGCGCCATGGTGGCGGCCCACATGAGGTTGGCACGGTCGTCATACACGGGCTCTTGCGCTGTCAGCAGGCGCGGGCCGATCTCGATCAGCGTCTGCAAGATGCCTTCGGCAAATCGGTCCTGCACGGGGGCGTTGACCGGGTAGGTCAGGTACTGCTCCACCGTGTGCACAAACGCATCCACCACGCCGTTGGCGAGCTGCTGCGGCGGCAGGGTGTAGGTCTTGGTGGGGTCGAGCACCGAGAACACCGGGTAGGTGTGCACGCTGCCAAACGACAGCTTGGCGCCTTTGGCACGGTGGGTGATGACGCCGCCGTTGTTCATCTCCGAGCCCGTGGCGGGCAGCGTGAGCACCGAGCCGAATGGCATGGCCCCCTGGATATTGCGGCCGTGCTTTTCGAGGATGGCCCAGGGGTCATCGCCCTCAAAACGCACGGCGGCGGCGATGAACTTGGTGGCGTCGATCACCGAGCCACCGCCCACGGCCAGCAAGAAGTCAAAACCGCCTTCGCGGATCTGCGCCACGGCCTTCATGGAGGTTTCGTAGCTGGGGTTGGGCTCGATGCCACTGAAGGTGGCGTGCTGGCGCTCGCCCAGCGCGGCGCGCACCTCGGCCAGCGTACCGGTCTTTTCGGCGCTGGCGCCGCCCACCAGGATCAGCACCTTGGCGGCAGAGGGCACGAGCTTGGCCAAGTCGGCAATGCGCCCCTGGCCGAAGGCGATGTGGGTGGGGTTGTGGAAGTCGAAATTCAGCATGATCGTCTTTCTCCGTCAATGGCGTTGCCGCAGCACCGGGCACTTGGCTGCGCAGCGGGTTCGCCGCGCTCGGTGGCGGCAGCAAGGGCGCGATTGTGCGGCGCACGGGTGGGCGGCGCCGGTCGCGTGTGCGATAGCCCTGCTGCTGGCAGCGCCTCGTGCGGCAGGTCGGCGCAGCGCATGCGGTTGCTGCTAGCGCTCAGCGTGGCGCCCGCTCCATGAGCGCCTGCAGGCGCCCGGCCACGAAGTCGCGCAGCGCCCGCACCAGCGGCGTGAACTGGCGGCGGCTGGGGGCAACCAGAAAGAGCGGCACGGCCTCGGTGGTCCAGCCAGGGCACAGCGGCACCAGCCGCCCGGCGGCCAGATCATCAGCCACATCAAAGTACGACTTGTACGCAATGCCCCGGCCCAGCACAGCCCAGCGGCGCACGACATCGCCATCGTTGGCCACGTTGCGGCTGCGCACGCGCACCACCACCTCCTGGCCTGCGGCGTCCCAGAAGCGCCAGCGGTCGTGCACGTCCTCGCCCAGCATGAAGCACAGGCCCTCGTGCGCGGCCAGTGCGTGGGGCGTGCCGGGCATGCCGTGCGCAGCCAGGTAGGCCGGCGCCGCACACAGCACACGCCGGTGGTCGGCTGCCAGCGGCAGTGCGACCAGGCTCGAATCCTGCGGCTTGCCGTAGCGGAAGGCGGCGTCCACCGGCTCGCTGTAGACGTTGGCCACGCGGTCGGCGAGCTGCAGGCGGATGTCGATGCCCGGGTGTTCGGCCTGGAAGGCATCGAGCCAGGGCAGCAGCACATTGCGCCCCAGGTCCGACGGCGCGGCCAGCTGCAGCGTGCCGCGAAAGCCTCCGGCGCGCCCGCCCGCCAGCTGGCCTTGCACCTGCTGCAGCGCAGCCAGCGCGGGGCGGCAATGCTCCAGAAACAGCGCGCCCTCCTGCGTGAGCCGCAGGCTGCGCGTGGAGCGCACGAACAGCGCCACGCCCAGCTCGGCCTCCAGCCGCTTGAGCGCGGCGCTGGCGGCCGCCGGGGTGAGGTCCAGCGCGCGGGCTGTGGCCGAGAGGCTGCCGCTGTCCACTGTGCGCACAAAGATGTCGAGGTCTTGCAGGCTTTTCATGGCGTGCCTTGGGTGCGTAGGGGTTTATTTACAAACAACGATTGAAGATGGATTCAATCAGCACCCCATTTAAAAACAATTTCGCAAAACCCATCATCGGGGCACCCTTTGTTCACCTCCAGGACCTCCCCATGAAAGCCGTTGGCTACCAAACCGCCCACCCCATCGACCACCCCGAGTCGCTGCTCGACATCACCCTGCCCGACCCCTTAGCCACGGGCCACGATCTGCTGGTGGAAGTGCATGCCGTCTCGGTCAACCCCGTAGACACGAAGGTGCGCAAAAGCAGTTCGCGCAGCGGCGACGGCCCCGACTACAAGGTGCTGGGCTGGGACGCCAGCGGCATCGTGCGCGCCGTGGGGCCCGAGGTGACGCTGTTCCAGCCTGGCGACCGCGTCTGGTACGCCGGCTCCATCGCCCGCCAGGGCACCAACAGCGAACTGCACCTGGTGGACGAGCGCATCGTGGGCCACGCACCGAAGTCGCTGGACTTTGCCGAAGCCGCCGCGTTGCCGCTGACCACCATCACCGCGTGGGAACTGCTGTTTGACCGCCTGGGCGTGGCCCCCGGCAAGCAGCCCACGAACAAGACCCTGCTCATCATCGGCGCAAGTGGCGGCGTGGGCTCCATCCTCACGCAGCTGGCGGCGCGGCTGACCAGCCTCACGATCATCGGCACCGCATCGCGCCCCGAAACGCAGCAGTGGGTGCGCGACCTGGGCGCCCACCACGTCATCGACCACAGCAAGCCACTGACCGAGGAGCTGGCCCGCATCGGCCACCGTACGGTGGACATCATCGTGAGCCTCACGCAGACCGAAGCACACTTCGACCAGATCGTGGAGGCCATCGCGCCCCAGGGCCAGTTCGCACTGATCGACGACCCGGTGTCGCTCGACGTGACGAAGTTCAAGCGCAAGTCGGTGTCGGTGCACTGGGAGCTGATGTTCACGCGTGCGTTGTTCGGCACCGCCGACATGATCGGCCAGCACCGCCTGCTGACCGAGGTAGCGCAGCTGGTGGACGCCGGGCTGATCCGCACCACGCTGGACCAACGCTTTGGCACCATCAATGCCGAGAATCTCAAGCGCGCACATGCGCTCATCGAGAGCGGCAAGGCGCGGGGCAAGCTGGTGCTGGAGGGGTGGGCCTGAAGCATTGCGGGCCCCGCAGGGTGCGCCGCATGATCAGCGCGATGGGTTGTGTATCGGGTTGAAAAATACTGTATTTATAAACAGTTATTCAGGTATAAAACGGGGCTCATAACCCGAGGAGACCTCCCATGCTGGACCACATGACCTTCCGCGTCACCGACATCGCGCGCACCAAGGCGTTCTACACCGCCGCCCTCGCGCCTTTGGGCTACAGCCTGTGTTTTGAAGGCAATTACGGCTCGAACATGCTGGGCTTTGCCTACCCGGCGCCGTCCGAGCCCGACGGTAAGAAGGCCGATGTATGGTTCATCGACGGCCCCTCGCCCTACGGCGGGCCGCCCGCCACCACGGGCTGCCACCTGGCGTGGCGGGCCACCACGCGGGCCCAGGTCGATGCCTTCTACCGCGCCGCCATGGAAGCCGGGGGCAAAGACAACGGAGCCCCGGGCCTGCGGCCCGACTACCACGCGCACTACTACGGCGCGTTTGTCATCGACCCCGAGGGCAACAACATCGAAGCGGTGTGCCACATGCCGGAGTAAGAAACACCGCTGCACCCTCCGCAGAGGGCGCGTCGCCAGGCGAGTGCGCCCCGTGGAACTGGCTTTGCCAGGCCACCGGGTGCGTCCCCGTGGGGGGAAGCGGCGCAGCCGCTCAGGGGGTCAGTCGAGTTTCACACCCGCCGCCTTGATGATCTCGCCCCAGCGCTTGGACTCGGCGCGTGCCATGGCGCGGAACTGCTCGGGCGTGCCGGGCAGGGCTTCCATGCCAAAGTCGTTCATGCGCTTGACCACGGCGGGGTTCAGCAGCGCCTTGTTCAGGTCGGTGTTCAAACGTGTGGTGATGGCAGCGGGCAGACCGGCGGGCGCCAGGATGCCCTGGAACGCGAACACCTCGGTGTTGGGCACACCGGCTTCGGCCAGCGTGGGCACGTCGGGCAACGCGGCCACGCGCTTGGCCGAGCCGATGGCCAGCGCTCGCACCTTGCCCGAGGTGATCACGGGCAGGCCGGCGGCCAGGTCCAGGAACATGCAGGGCACCTGGCCACCCATCACATCCTGCAGCGCGGGCGCGGCGCCACGGTAGGGGATGTGGGTGAGGAAGGTCTTGGTGCGGTTCTTGAACATCTCCATTGCCAGATGGTGTGGCGAGCCATTGCCCGGCGAGGCGTAGTTGAGCTTGCCGGGGTTGGCGCGCGCGTAGGCCAGAAACTCTTTCACCGTCTTGGCTTCAAACGCAGGGTTCACCACCAGTGCCAGCGGAAAGCGGCTGATGCCGCCCACGTAGGTGAAGTCCTTTTCGGGGTTGAACGGCAGCTTGGTGAACAGGTGTTCGTTGTAGGCCAGGATGGCGTTGTCGGCCGACATGAAGGTGTTGCCGTCGGGCTTGGCGGTGGCCACCATCTGGCCGCCGATGTTGGTGGACGCGCCGGGGCGGTTGTCCACCACGATCTGCTGACCCAGGGTCTGGCGCATGGCCTCGGCCACGGTGCGGGCCAGCACGTCGGTGCCGCCACCGGCGGGGTACGGCACCACCCAGCGCAGGGGCTGGTCGGGCCAGGCGGACTGGGCGGCGGCCCAGGGCGCGGCGGTGGTGGCGCCTGCGGCGGCCAGGGCGGACAAGAGGGTACGGCGTTGCATGGGGTTGTCTCCTTGATACTATGAATTTGATAGCTGCTAGCGCATATTCAACTAGCGCATGCAGCCGGTTTTATTCAGATTTTGCGCTGCGCGGCCTCAGGCGGCCGGTGCGGCAATGGTCTGGTCGATGGCACCGAAGATGCTAGCGCCGTCTTTGCCCTTCACCTCGATGCGGATGGTGTCGCCGAACTTCATGAACTCGGTGCTGGGCTTGCCGTCCTGGATGGTTTCGATGCAGCGTTTTTCGGCGATGCAGCTGTAGCCCTTGGGCCATTCCATGCGGCCGTTCTGCTCCACGCCTTTGTTGCTGACGGTGCCGCTGCCCACGATGGAGCCGGCGCGCACGTTGCGCGTCTTGGCGATGTGGGCAATGAGCTGGCCGAAGTGGAAGGTCATTTCAGGCCCCGCGTCGCACATGCCGACCTTGCGGCCGTTCCAGGTGGACTGCACGGTGAGGTTGACGCGGCCGTGGTCCCAGGCGTCGCCCAGCTCGTCCAGTGTGACGGCCACGGGGCCGAAGGCGGTGGCGGGCTTGCTCTGGAAGAAACCAAAACCCTTGGCCAGCTCGGCCGGGATCAGGTTGCGCAGGCTCACGTCGTTGGCAATCATCACCAGGCGGATGCCGTCCAGCGCCTGGTCGGCATTGGTGCCCATCTTCACGTCGCCGGTGATGACGGCGATCTCGGCCTCGAAATCGATGCCCATCGCCTCGCTGGGCACTACCACGTCGTCGCAGGGGCCGATGAAGTCATCGCTGCCGCCCTGGTACATCAGGGGGTCGGTATAGAAGCTTTCGGGCACTTCGGAGTTGCGCGCTTTTCGCACCAGTTCGACGTGGTTGATGTACGCAGACCCGTCAGCCCACTGGTAGGCGCGGGGCAGCGGGGCCATGCACTGGGCGGGGTCGAAGGGGAAGGCGTGGCGCGCGCGGCCGCTGTTGAGCTGGTCGTACAGGTCCTGCAGCTGGGGCGACAGGAAGCCCCAGTCGTCCAGCACCTGCTGCATCTTGCTGGCAATGCCGGTCGCATAATGGGCCGTGCCCAGGTCGCGGGAGACGACAACCAGTTGGCCGTCGCGCGAGCCGTCTTTGTAGGTAGCGAGTTTCATGGTGGCAGGACCTTTGTCTCAGAAGGGTTGATGGGCACCGCTAGCGAAAATTACGCTTGGGTAAATTGATTTAACTAAACAAAACTCGCAAATTTTAGTGCACATGGACAAAGAACGTGCAGGAATTCAATCGGTCGAGGTGGGTTTTGCCCTGCTGGAGGGGCTGACACGCTCGCGCGGACCGCTAATGCTCAAGGACGTGGCCGCCTCGGCGGGCATGAGCGCGGCCAAGGCGCACCGGTATCTGGTGAGCTTTCAGCGTCTGGGCCTGGTCACGCAAGACCCGCGCACCGCGCGCTATGACCTGGGCCCCGCCGCACTCAAGCTGGGGCTGGCCTCGCTGACGCGGCTCGATGGCGTGCGCCTGGCCCGCGAGCGCATGCCGGCACTGATGGAAACCATCGGCCACACGCTGGCACTGGCCGTGTGGGGCAACCATGGCCCCACCATCGTGCACTGGGAGGAATCGCCCCAGGCTGTCACCGCCAACCTGCGCCTGGGCGACGTGATGCCACTGCTGTCGTCGGCCACGGGCCGGTGTTTTGCGGCCTTCATGTCGCCCGATGTGGTGGCGCCGCTGCTGAAAGAGGAGCTGGCCCGCGCCGTCAAGATGCGCCGTACCGACCTGCCCGCCACCATGGCCGAGGTGAATACCCTGCTGGCCGAGGTGCGCGAGCGCGGCGCCGCCCGCGTGGTGGACACGCTGCTGCCCGGCATCGTCGCTTTCTGCGCCCCGGTGTTCGACGCCGACGGCCACCTGGAGCTGGGCATCACCACGCTGGGCTCCATCGCCACCTTCGACCCCGAGTGGGGCGGCGCCATTGATGCACCGCTGCGCGCGGCGGCGGCCCAGCTGTCCAGCGACCTGGGCGCGGGCAGCGCCTGACGGCCCCGCCACGCACGGACAAAATGCCACGGCGCGCGCTGGTTTTCATCACGGCCCTGGTGCTGGCCCTGCACTGGCTGGTGCTCAGCGGCGTGCCCCTGGCCTGGGACAGCCCCGCGCAGCCGTCCCGCCAAGTGTTCAGCACACGCAGCATCGCACCCGCGCCGCCCCCACCAACCGTTGCACCTCCCGGCGTGACCGCCGTGCCCGTTGCTGCACCGCAACCTGCGCCCCGCAAAAAGGCGCTTTCCCCCAAGCGCCCCCCAGCCCCTGCAGCCCAGGACCGTCCCGAACCCGCACCGGCAGCGGCTCCCGTCGCAGAGGCCGAGGCGCCTTCAGACACTGGTGCCGCAACCACCGTGGCCAGCGCAACCCCTGAGGCGCCTGCCAACGACGCCGCTCCGGCGCCCGCACCTGCAGCATCGGCTCCAGCCGCCCCTGCAGAGCCGGCCACCGAGGACACCCAAACCGGCACGGGCGTGGACATCCGCCCGCCCGGAGGTACCGGCCGCAGTGCCAGCGCCCCACCGCCGCCCGTGCGCATGCCCGCCCCTACACGCCTCGCTTTTGATGTGAGCGGCCAGGCCAAAAAATTTGCCTACAGTGCCCGGGCCGAGCTGCTGTGGCAGCACGACGGCAACCGCTACGAGGCGCGCCAGGAGATCAGCGCCTTCCTGGTCGGCACACGCATGCAGCGCAGCGTGGGTACGGTCACGGAGCAAGGACTGCTGCCCGAGAAGTTCTCCGACAAATCCCGCAGCGAGCAGGCCGCCCATTTCGACTACGCCAAGGGCCGCGTCACCTTCAGCGCCAACACACCTGAGGCGGCGGCAGGGCCGGGCGTGCAAGACCGCCTAAGCCTGTTCATCCAGCTGGGCGCGATGCTGGCCGCAGACCCGGGCCGATTTGTGCCCGGCACCCAGATCACGTTGACCACGGTGAGCGCCCGCAGCGCCGACCGCTGGACCTTCACCGTGGAAGGCCCCGAAACCCTGGATCTGCCCGCAGGATCCACGCCCGCCCTCAAGCTGCTGCGCCTGCCCCGCAAGGACTACGACCAGAAGGCCGAACTCTGGGTGGCCCCGGGGCTGGGCTACCTGCCCGTGCGCATCAAGCTCACCCAGGCCAACGGCGATTTCGCCGACCTGCTGCTGCGTGCCAGCGGCCCGCCCTGAGCATTGCCTGCGATCGCTTGCGCTGCACGGAGTGTTGCGCCCACACGCCATCCGGGCAAAAAAGCCCCACGAACCCGGCGTGCCCCGTTTTTCGTGAAATACTGCAACGCAGCAGGGAACAAAAACCGTGGTTTACCCAAGAACCTGTTCAAAGTCTTTTTTGAGTTGCACGAGTACCTTGCCGGGATGGGATGCGAGGCGCGGTGTGCTGCCGATAGCCCGTGCTATCGGCAAGCGCCGCAACGCCGCGGACCGCCCGGCAAGGCACTTGCCCGAAGGGTTGGAGTGAAATCGGGCCGATAAACTCGGAGTTTTGGCGCCCCGGCCGCTTGCATGGGCATTAGCCCATGCGGCGCACCCGAAGCATCCACTCATTCCGATTGCGCTCCAATGCAATCTCCAAAAAGACTTTGAACAGGTTCTAAGCCCTTGAACTCTGCGCACCCGCTGTCATCTGACGTTTATATCGACAAGGGGAACACGATGCACATGCTCTACGACTCGGAATCCTTCGTGGTGGTCCATATGCTGCCCGACGCCGTGGAGAAAAAGAGCACCCAGGTGCTCAACGACACTGCCCCTGCCGTTCCCCAGCTTGCACGCCACGGCTTCGAGATCGTGGACAAGCGCTCCGGCAAAGAGGTGTACCTGGACGGCTCCTGGGCCGAGATGTTTCAGGAACAGATCCTGGCCTGGCAGCGCGAAACCCCGACCCAGGAAGAAGTGGAAGACGCGCTGGACCGCTACGCGGGCCTGGCACAACACCCGGTGGTGGTGCACTGACGCCACGTCCGAGGCCCGCGCGTTTACTCAGCCCGCCGCACCTTCGGGTGCGCTGGGCGGATAGATCCGCCGGTACAGCGGGTCCACCAGCATCAGCACCGCAATCAGTCGGCACACCTGGAACGCCGTCACTACCGGTACGCCCAGTTGAAGCACTTTGGCCGTGATGGCCATCTCGGTGATGCCGCCGGGCGAGGTGCCCAGCAACAAGGTGAACCAGGGCAGCCCCGTGGCCCAGGCCAGGGCACCGGCGAACAGGGCGCACACGCCCATCAGCCCCACGGTGCCCAGCGCCACCGACGCCAGCCAACGCGGCGCGGTGTGCAAGAACTCCGCGCGAAACCGCACGCCCAGGCTCACCCCGATCACGAGCTGCGCGGCGTTGACCATGCCCTGGGGCACGGCCGACAGGCTCTGGCCGGCCATGGTCAGGCCCATGGACACGAGCATCGCCCCCATGAACCACGGGTTGGCGCGGCCCAGCCGGTCCATCAGCAGCGCCCCGGCCCCAGTCAGCAGTGCCATCAGCGCCAGCCCCGGCCAGTTCACCACCCGCAGCGTGGGCGGCAGGATATCGAGGCCGTGCAGGCCGCTGAACTGCAGCGCAAACGGAATGGTCACCGTGACAATGAGCAGCCGCAGGCTGTGGCTGGCGGCCACCAGGTCGGTGCGCGCGTTTTCGCGCTCGGACAACAAGGTCATCTCGGACGCCGCACCAATCGCGCCGGCAAAGTAGCTGGTGGCGCGCAGCATCGGTGCCGGAACCCCATGCATACGGGGCGCGTGCACGCGGTAGAGCCACGCGCCAAACAGCCAGCCCAGGAACAGCGCCCACACAATGCCCAGCACGATGGCCCACCACAGCCCACCAATCAGCGCCACCACCTGGGGCGTGAAATACAGGCCCAGGGCGGCGCCAATGGTCCATTGCCCGGCATTGCGCAGCGGGCCCCAGCTTTCTGTGGGGCCGCCAGCCATCGACACGACGGAGGTGGCCAACAGCGGGCCGATCATCCAGGGCAGCGGGGTGTGCAGGGCCACACAGGCAGCAGCAGCGGCCCATGCCAGGGCCAGGGTGGCCACGGTGCGAACAATGAAAAGGGGGCGCATACGGAGAACGACAGGCAGGCAGGCGGACAGACGGGCGCGGCGGGAGGCGCGCCCAACCCCGCAGTATCGCGCGACCTACCGCCCTGGCCGCCGTGCAGGCGCTGCCCAGAAGGAACGGCAGGCATCGCCACCGGGCAACGGCCAGCTTGCACCGGGTGCTCAGGCGCCCTGACGGGTGGCAAACAGCAAAATTTCAGCCCCAGCGGCCTGATGCGCTAGTCGAATATGCCCAAGCAGCTATATTTTTAATAGCAATCAGGCAGCACCCCTCCGCGCTGCCATCTCACGCCCCATCACCTCCAGGGCGGCAGGCGGCAGCAAAGCGGCAGCGGCGGGGTAGGCCATGCCTTCTTCGGCGGCGATGTGGGCGCCATACCGCATGGCAAAACGGTCCAGCGCGGCCTCGTCCAGGGGCGTGAAGCCGGTCGCGTTTTCGTCCAGCAAGGCTTGCAGCCCGGCGCGGGCCGCCGCCCAGTCGGCGGTCATGGCCACGTGGTCCTGCTGAAGGCGGGTGACCAGCGCCTGGACCTCGGGCGTGGCCTGGGCCAACAACAGGGGGAACACATGCAGCTCTTCGTCCTGGTGGTGCAGCGGCGCCGCGATATCGAAGTAGCGGAGCACATCGCGCGCGGCCTGGCGTGCGTCGTGGTCCACGCCCTGCTGCCGCACATGCTCCCGCAAGCGATCCAGCAAACCCAGCGTGCGCTGCACGCGCTCGTGGCAGGCCTCCAGCATGGCAAAAGGCTGCTCAAAGCCCACGGCGGGCGCGCTGAAGCCGGGCAGATGCCGTCGCGCAGCAGCAGATGCGGGTGCGGACGCAGGTACGGAAGTCTGTGTCATGGCCCGATTCATCCAAACCGCACAGGGTGGCCCTGGCGGTCGAACGGAATGAACGCCCCATGCGCACCGCCCTTGATGGCATCCACCATGCGCTGCAAGGGCGCCTCGGCGTCGGCACTGGTGGGCGGCTTGTTCAGCGTGCCGGACATCGCCGCCGCAAACACGATGGCCCAGTCGTGGCCCGGTGCGGTGAACTGGCGGGCCTCGGCCACCAGCGCGTCAAACGATGCCAGCTCCTGCGGCGTCTTGTCCACGCACATCAGCGGTACCAGGGCACCGCCCTGCCCGGCCTCAAAGCGCGCGCGCTGCGCCGGGGTGGCGTCGTCGGGCAGTTCCACCGCCGCGAAGACGAACAGCAGGCGCTGTGGCTCGGGCTGCATGCGTGCAGCCTGCAGCAGGTCGTCAAAACTGGAAATATCCATGCAAAGGTCTCGCAATCAATGAAAGGTTGGGGCCCGCCAGTGCGCCTCAAAAACCGGGCACTACGCCCCGCTCAGCGTCGAGCGTGCTCACATAGGCTCCGGCCGCCGGGCGTGCACGCACCGCCTTGCGCGACAGCACGGTGCCAATGCTGATGAAGCACAGGGCCTGCTCGGAAGCCGCCAGCTGGAACAAGGTCCGCAGGCTGGGCGCCTTCAGCGCCTTGCCGCTGGTCAGTGCGGAGCCGTAGCCTTGCGCCGTCGCCATCAGCAGCATGTTCTGCACGGCGCAGCCCGCAGAGACGGTGCGCTCAGCCAGGTCGATCTCGGCGTCGCCTCGCTCCGCATCCACCACGGCCAGCAGCAATACCGGAGATCGGTACGCCTTCTCGCGTGCCTGCTCGGCCTGCTCAGCGGTCGCAGCAGGGTCGCGCTCCAGCAGGGCTTGCGCAAACACATCGGCCAGCGGAGGGCGCGCGGCCTGCGGTACGAGGATGAAGCGCCAGGGCAATAGCTGTCCATGGTCTGGCGCATGGGCTGCGGCCTGCAGGATCTGTGCCAGCTCGGCCGCGCTGGGGCCAGGGCCGCCCAGGCGCTTGGGCAGGATGGTCTGGCGCGACTGGATCAGCGCCGCCGCCAGCCCGGCCACATCGTCCGGCGCACTGGCCCGCGCCGCAGCAGGCTGCGCACGGGACGAAGGGTTCAACGGCCAGGGGATCACAGACATGGGGAAATCCTCGGAATGCTTACCGCGTCAACACCAAGGCACACCGCGACAGGCCGCGTGGGGCGCCCGGTTCATCCGCAGCTCCCCAGGTGCCCACACTGCGTGCAGTAGTCGCAGCCGTCCTTGCGGATGACCGCATGGGCACCGCACTCGCTGCACTTCTTGCCCGCCATGGCCTGGGGCACGGCCACGGGCGGTGGCGTGGGCTCGTCCAGCGGCAGTTGCTGCTGCACCGGGTCGGCCACGCGGCGCGCCAGGATGTTCTGGATGGCATAGGCCATGGCCGCCACTTCGGAGTCGTGCCACATGGGCACCAGCGTGCCGTCGTCCTTGCGGTGGGTGCCCAAGCGCACGGGGCCCCGGTCCCAGGCGACCTTGCGCATGTCGCTCAAGGCCCGCTCCAGAAAACCGCCCCGCGCGGCCAGCGACAGCAGGCGCATGCTGGAGGTGATCCACTGCTGCGACTCGCCGCTCTGACCCACGGGCATGAAGAACTCGATGGCGCGGTCCACGGTGCGGTTGCCCACACCCGTGGGCACGGGCAGGAAGGACACGATCAGGTACAGCGTCTTGTGGCCTTCCTGCGTCCAGTATTCGAGCTTTTCGGCCACGGCCGAGAGACCGCCTTGCGGGCGGCTCTCGATCACGGTGCGCATCGGGTCCACGGGCGGCGCGGCGGGCGCAGGCGCTGCCACGGCGGCAGGCGCTGGTGCAGGTTCTGCATGCGTTTCCAGCACCGAGCCCAGGATGCTGTTGGGCCGGTAAGTGGCCAGGCCTTTAAGCCGCGCGCGCCAGGCCTGCAGATACAGGTCCTTGAAGTCCTCGTACGGGTAGTCGGCCGGGATGTTCACGGTCTTGGAGATGGCCGTGTCCACAAAGGGCTGCACGGCTTCCATCATGGCGATGTGGTCCTGCGCGGACATGGCCAGGGCCGACACAAAGTAGTCGGGCAGCGCGTTCACATCGCCGCCCAGCTCGCGGTACAGGCGCCAGGCGTGGTCTTCCACCGCGTATTCGGTGGTGCTGCCGTCCGACTCGCGCTTCTTGCGCTTGTACATCCACGAGAACGGCGGCTCGATGCCGTTGGAGGCGTTGTCGGCAAAGGCCAGGCTCACCGTGCCCGTGGGGGCAATCGACAGCAGGTGGCTGTTGCGGATGCCGTGCGCGCGGATGGCCGACTGCAGCGACTCGGGCAAGCGGCTGGCGAAGGTGCCTTCGGCCAGATAGCCGGTGGCGTCGAATTGGGGGAACACGCCCTTCTCGCGCGCCAGGTCCACCGACGCGGCGTAGGCCGCATCCCGCATGCACTCGGCAATGCGCGCGGCCATGGCGCGGCCCTCGGGCAGGTCGTAGCGCAGGCACAGCATGGCCAGTGTGTTGCCCATGCCGGTAAAGCCCACACCAATGCGGCGTTTGGCCATGGCCTCGTCGCGCTGCTGCGGCAGCGGCCAGTAGGTGACGTCCAGCACGTTGTCGAGTGCCCGCACCTGCAGCGCCACGGCCTGGGTGAAGGCGTCAAAGTCAAACGTGGCCACGCCGCCAAACCCGAAGGGGTGACGCACAAAGCGGGTGAGGATGATGGGCCCCAGGTCACAGCAGCCATACGACGGCAGCGGCTGTTCGCCGCACGGGTTGGTCGCCGCAATGTCTTCGCAGTAATGCAGGTTGTTGTCTTCGTTGATGCGGCCCAGGAACAGGATGCCCGGCTCGGCAAAGTCGTAGGCCGACTTCATGATCGTGTCCCACAACTCGCGCGCGGGCACGGTGGCATAGACCCACAGGCCATCGGCGCGCTGGTGGGCGCCCTGGGCCAGCAGGGCGGCGCCGGGGCGCGCCTTGTGCACCAGCTCCCACGGGGCGTTGTTCTGCACGGCCTGGATGAACGCGTCCGACACCCCGACCGACACGTTGAAGTTGTTCCAACGCCCCGGCGTGCGCTTGGCGGTGATGAACTCGTGCACATCCGGATGGTCGATGCGCAGCACGCCCATCTGCGCGCCCCGGCGTGCGCCCGCGCTCTCCACCGTGGAGCAGGACTGGTCGAACACGTTCATGTAGCTGCACGGCCCCGACGCCATGGAGGCCGTGGCCTTGACCTGCGCGCCCTTGGGGCGGATGCGCGAGAAGTCGTAGCCTACGCCGCCGCCGCGCCGCATGGTCTCGGCGGCCTCGCGCAGGGCTTCGTAGATGCCCGGAAAGCCTTCGTCGTCCACGCCCTGGATGCAGTCGCCCACGGGCTGCACAAAGCAGTTGATGAGGGTGGCCTGGATGTCGGTGCCCGCCGCGCTCATGATGCGGCCCGCGCCGATGGCGCCCGCCTTCAGGTTGGCGAGGAACAGGGCTTCGTACTTTGCGCGCAGCTCCGGCTTTTCGACCGAGGCCAGGGCCCGCGCCACGCGCTGGTACAGCTCGTCGGCCGTGGTTTCTCCGGGTTTGAGGTACTTCTCGCTCAGCACATCCAGGCTGATGGGCTGCAGGGAAGCGATGGGGTTGAGAGGGGGCTGGGGTTCGCGTTTCATGGGGGCCGATGATTTGGGTTGCGGGCTGAAACGGGGTTGCGTTCTATCAAGGAGCGCTCATTCCACTCCGAATGCCGGCTCCTGGCAAGCAGGGACCGATCACTCGTCCACCAGCACTTGGCCGTCATGCTCCACATAGGGCTGGTAGGGGCCGGTACCGCTGTGGTCCGACTGCGAGGCGGGCACGAACCCGCCGGTCTGCACATCAAACACATGCACCTCGCCATCCTCGATCACGTAATGCCATCCGTGCAGGCTGATCTGGCCCGACTGCACCCGGCTGCGCACCATGGGGTACTCCATGAGGCGCTCCAGCTGCAGCACCACCGCGCGCTGCTCGGTGCGGCGCAACACCTCGGGGCCCGGCTGCATGGGCAGCAGGGCTTCGCGCCCCAGGTCCAGCCAGCGGTTGAGGTTGGGGGCCTCGGGCGAAACCTCACCATACATCGCCTTGATAGCCCCACAGTGACTGTGGCCGCACACCACGATGCGGCGCACCTGCAGGTTGAGCACTGCAAATTCGATGGCCGCCGTGGTGCCATGGTGGCCGTGCGATCCGTCGTAGGGCGGGATGAAGGCCCCCACATTGCGCACCAGAAACAGCTCGCCCGGCCCCGCGCCGGTCAGCAGGTAGGGCACCAGGCGGGAGTCGGAGCACCCGATGAACAGCGTCGTGGGATGCTGCCCCTCGTCCACCAGCGCCTGGAACTGCTGGCGGTACTGGGGAAAGGCGTCGTCATGGAAGCGGCGCAAACGGTCCAGCAACTCGTCGGGCATGGGCGGGCAATGAGGGGATGAGGCAATAGGGTTCAACAGGTGTGCTGCGCAGTTACTGCACCAGCGGCGATTCGGCTGCGTCCAGCGCCACCCCTTCGACCACCGCAGCACCTGCCAGCAGTTGCAGATACTGGCGCAGCGCGTTCACCCAGGCCTGCTGGCGCAGGGTGAGCGCGATGGCCTGGCGCACGTCCTCGAACGCGGGCTGTTGCCCGGCCTCGCGCGCTACCACTTCCACCACATGCAAGCCAAAGCGGCTGTGCACCAGGCGCGCCAGCACGCCGATTTCGGCGCTGCCAAATACTTCGCGGGCGAACTCTGGCGCACAGTCGGCGCGGGTGAGCCAACCCAGGTCACCGCCTTGCTGGCCGCTGGGGCAGTTGGACCACTGGGCAGCGGCTTCGGCAAACTTTGCCCCCCCGTCATCGGCGCAGCGCAAGTCGATCAACAGCGCCTCGGCGCGCAGGCGCAGCTGTTTCACATCCACGCCCGGCGTCACGGCAAAGAGCACGTGGCGCAGTTGTGCGCGCTCGCCCTGGGCGTGCGCCGCAGGGTGGGCCTCGTGGTAGCGGCGGCAGGCTTCTTCCGACGGATCGGGGATCGGCAGATCGCGGTCCAGCAACTGCTCGATGGCGTCGGAGGCCTCGGTGCTGATAGCACCCAAGGCGCCCGGCACATCGTCGGCCGACAGCAACCCCGCCTGCTGGGCCGCTTGGCGCAGCAGCTCGGTGCAGGCACGTTGGCGCAGGGCCTCTTCGTCCAGCAACTCGTGCGGGGCGTTGAGGGCCACGCCGTTGATGCGTGCGATGTCAGCCACGGCCACTGGCCCACTTGCTGCGGGCGCGGGCATCGCCTGCACGGGTGCATCGGCCATCGTCGCCACCAGGGCCTCGTAGGCCGCAGTCTGCGTAGGGGTCAGCGTGCTGGCAGGGGCTGCTGCCACGCTGCTGTCGGTGGAGCCGCATCCGCAGCTCCCGGTTCCACATCCGCTCATGGTGTGCTCCTGGATGGTCAGTGGGTTTCAGGCGCGGCGGTCTTGCGACTGCAGGTGGCCAGCGGGCAGGTTCAGGCGGCGCGCACGCACCACCTGGTAGGGGCGCAGCACGTAGGCCAGCGTGCCAAAGCCGCTCCACACATGCACCAGGCGGGTGAACGGGAAGATCAGGAAGATGCTCATGCCCAGGAACATGTGGGCCTTGAAGATCCAGCCCGCCTCAGCCAGCAGCTCCACACCACCGCTGCGGAAGGTGACCACGCGCTGGCCCCACTCGGCCAGCTTCATCATCATGGAGCCATCCAGATGCTGCGCCGACAGCGGAATGGTGGCCAGGCCCAGTGCCAGCTGCAGCCAGAGCAGGATCAGCAGCACGATGTCGCTGGTCTTGGACGTGGCGCGGATACGCGCGTCCGACAGGCGGCGGTGCAGCAGGATGGAGATGCCCACAAAGGCCAGCAGGCCCGCAATGCCGCCGGTGACCATGGCCATCAGCTGCTTGTTGCCCGCGCTGATGAAATGCTCATACACAAAGTGTGGCGTCAGCATGCCAAAGGTGTGCCCGAAGAACAGGAACAGCACGCCCACGTGGAACAGGTTGCTGCCCCAGCGCAGGCTGCCGGTGCGCAGCAGCTGCGACGAGTCGCTCTTCCACGTGTACTGGTCACGGTCAAACCGCGCCCAGCTGCCGATGAAAAACACGGCCAGGCAGATGTAGGGATAGATGCCAAACAACAGGGTATCGAGCCAGTGGGTAGTCATGCTGAGACTCCTTCGGGGGCCCGCTCGGCGCGGGGGGTACGGACAAAATGCAGGGGTTGCGGCTGGTCAGGCTTGGACTGGCCCTGGGTGCTGCAACCGCCAAAAGCTTCGGGCTCGGCCCAGACCTCGTCCATGGGCGGCTCGGGCGTGAGCGCTACCGACTGCACGCGCTGGCCCGAGACTTCGAGCACCGCAGCGATCACGCTGGCGTAGGGGCTGCTCCTTGCCACCAAGGCGCTGAACAAGGCATTGAGGATATGGGCCATTTCGCCCAGGAACTCCTTGGCCACGGCGGGCGGCTGGGTGGATGCGAACTCCAGCACCACGGGCAGGTGGTCGGGCAGCTCGTCGGCCTCAAACTGCAGGCCGGCCTTTTCGTAGGTCTGTAGCAGGTCGATAAGCGCCGGGCCCCGGTCGCGCGAGTCGCCGTGCACATGCTCGAACAGGTGCAGCGAGGTCTGGCGGCCCCGGTCAAAGTTGTCCACGTAGCGGGCCTCGGCTTCCAGCGCGTCCAGCGCCGCGAGGTGCTGGCACACGGCCTTCAGCTCGTCCATGCGCTCAGCGCTGAGGGCCTGCTCGGCCTGCAGCGCATCGATGAGCTGCGGCATTACGCTGCGCAGCTGCGCATCGGGATAGCTCAACAGGTAGCCCAGGGCACGCAGGGTCAGGCGCACAGAGGTCGGGTTCTTCTTGAACATGGTGATTCCTTCCTGTGTGCGATCAGACCGTGGCCTTGATCGGGATGGTGCGAGGCTTCTTGCCCCCGAACATGCTGACTTCCGTCGCGCCATCCGAGCAACCATTGCCGAACGAGAAGCCGCAGCCGCCTCGGATGTCGAACGCGTTCTCGGCGTATTCGCGGTGGGCCGACGGGATCACGAAGCGGTCTTCGTAATTGGCAATCGCCATCACCTGGTACATCTCTTCGACCTCGGCCATCGACAGGCCTGCCTGCTTGAGCACCGACAGGTTCTGGCGCTGCTCCACATGCTTGTCGCGCTGGTAGGTGCGCATGGCCAGCATGCGCTCCAGCGCGCGCACCACCGGGCCGGTGTCGCCGGCGGTGAGCAGGTTGGCCAGGTACTGCACGGGGATGCGCAGTTGCGACACGTCCGGAATCTCGCCATTCACGCCCACATGGCCCGCGTTGGCGGCAGCCGTGATGGGCGAGAGCGGCGGAACGTACCAGACCATGGGCAGCGTGCGGTACTCGGGGTGCAGCGGCAGGGCCACCTTCCAGTCCACGGCCATCTTGTAGACGGGGCTGTTGCGGGCGGCTTCCATCCAGCTGTCGGGGATACCGTCGATGCGCGCCTGCTTGATGACGTCCGGATCGTTCGGGTCCAGGAAGATGTCGAGCTGGGCCTGGTACAGGTCGCGGTCGCGCTCCACGCTGGCGGCTTCCTGGATGCGGTCCGCGTCGTACAGCAGCACGCCCAGGTAACGGATACGACCCACGCAGGTTTCGGAGCACACCGTGGGCTGGCCCGCCTCGATGCGGGGGTAGCAGAAGATGCACTTCTCGGCCTTGCCCGACTGCCAGTTGTAGTAAATCTTCTTGTAGGGGCAACCGCTCACGCACATGCGCCAGCCACGGCACTTGTCCTGGTCGATCAGCACAATGCCGTCTTCCTCGCGCTTGTAGATCGAGCCACTGGGGCACGATGCCACGCACGCCGGGTTCAGGCAGTGCTCGCACAGGCGCGGCAGGTACATCATGAAGGTGTTTTCGAACTGGCCGTAGATGTCCTTTTGCACATCGTCGAAGTTCTTGTCCTGGCTGCGCTTGCTGAACTCGCCGCCCAGGATTTCCTCCCAGTTCGGGCCCCACTCGATCTTCTCCATGCGCTTGCCAGTGATCAGGCTGCGCGGCCGGGCCGTGGGAGCGGCCTTGCTTTCAGGCGCCGACTGCAGATGGTCGTAGTCGAACGTGAAGGGCTCGTAGTAGTCGTCGATCTGCGGCAGGTTGGGGTTGGCGAAGATGCGCATGAGCAGCTTCCACTTGCCGCCCTGGCGGGGGGCGATGGAGCCATCGGGGTTGCGTACCCAGCCACCGTTCCAGCGGTCCTGGTTTTCCCATTCCTTGGGGTAGCCGATGCCGGGCTTGGTTTCAACGTTGTTGAACCAGGCGTATTCCACGCCGGGGCGGCTGGTCCAGACGTTCTTGCAGGTGACCGAGCAGGTGTGGCAGCCGATGCACTTGTCCAAGTTGAGCACCATGCCGATTTGTGCGCGAATTTTCATCGTGTTTCTCCTTGTCTTCGGCTTCAGGCGTGGTCGGATGCAGCGGCTTCGCCATCCATCCAGTCGATGCGGTCCATCTTGCGCACCAGCACGAACTCGTCGCGGTTGGTGCCGATGGTTCCGTAGTAGTTGAAGCCGTAGCTGTACTGCGCGTAGCCACCGATCATGTGGGTGGGCTTGAGCACGATGCGCGTGACCGAGTTGTGGATGCCGCCACGGGTGCCCGTGATCTCGGAGCCGGGGGTGTTGATGATCTTCTCTTGCGAGTGGTACATCATCACCATGCCGGGGTTCACACGCTGGCTTACCACCGCGCGGGCCGCAATGGCGCCGTTGGCGTTGAACAGCTCCACCCAGTCGTTGTCCACGATGCCGGCGCTCTTGGCGTCGTCTTCGCTCAGCCACACCACCGAGCCGCCCCGGTTCAGCGTGAGCATCATCAGGTTGTCGCTGTACGTGCTGTGGATGCCCCACTTCTGGTGCGGCGTGATGAAGTTCAGCGCAATCTCGCGGTGGCCGTTGGGCTTCTTGCCTTCGACTTCTTCCAGCGTCTTCAGGTGCACCGGGGGGCGGTAGCTCACAAAGCCTTCGCCGAAGTCGCGCATCCAGGGGTGGTCCTGGTAGAACTGCTGGCGGCCCGTGAGGGTGCGCCATGGGATCAGCTCGTGCACGTTGGTATAGCCGGCGTTGTAGCTGACCTTCTCGCTTTCCAGGCCCGACCAGGTGGGCGAGCTGATGATCTTGCGCGGCTGCGCCTGGATGTCGCGGAAGCGGATCTTCTCGTCCTCGCGGTGCAGTGCCAGGTGCACGTGGTCGCGGCCCGTTTGCTTGCCCAGGGCTTCCCAGGCCTTGCAGGCCACGTGGCCGTTGGTTTCGGGGGCCAGCATCATCACCACTTCGGTGGCGTCGATGTCGCTCACGATGCGGGGCATGCCTTGCGTCACGCCCTCTTCCTTCACGCGGCCGTTCAGGTCGCCCAGCTGACCCACTTCGGTCTGCGTGTTCCAGCCGATGCCCTTGCCGCCGTTGCCCACCTTGTCCATCAGCGGGCCCAGGGCCGTGAAGCGCTTGTACAGGTTGGGGTAGTCACGCTCCACCACCGTGACCTGCGGTGCGGTCTTTCCGGGAATGAGATCGCAGTCGCCGTGCTTCCAGTCGCGCACGCCGTAAGGCTGGGCCATTTCGCCCGCTGTGTCGTGCATGATGGGTGTGAGCACCACGTCCTTTTCGACGCCCAGGTGGCCGACGCTGACCTCGCTCACAGCCTTTGCAAAACCCTTGTAGATCTCCCAGTCGCTCTTGGCCTGCCAGGCAGGGTCCACGGCGGTGGACAGCGGGTGGATGAAGGGGTGCATGTCGCTGGTGTTGAGGTCGTTCTTCTCGTACCAGGTGGCGGTGGGCAGCACGATGTCCGAATACAAACAGGTCGTGCTCATGCGGAAGTCGAGCGTGACCAGCAGGTCCAGCTTGCCTTCCGGGGCCTTGGCGTGCCACTGCACTTCCTCGGGCTTGGCTTCGTCCTGGCCCAGGTCCTTGCCCTGCACGCCGTGGGTGGTGCCCAGCAGGTGCTTGAGGAAGTACTCATGCCCCTTGCCCGACGAGCCCAGGATGTTGGAGCGCCACACGAACATGTTGCGCGGCCAGTTGGAAGGGTGGTCCGGGTCCTCGCAGCTCATTTGCAGGTTGCCGTTCTTGAGCGACTGCACCACGTAGTCCTTGGTGTCCATGCCCTTAGCAGCAGCGTCCTTGGCCACCTGCAGCGGGCTGGTCTTCAGCTGGGGTGCAGATGGCAGCCAGCCCATGCGTTCGGCGCGCACGTTGTAGTCGATCTGCGCGCCGTGATAGGCCTTCTTGTCGGCCAGGGGCGAGAGGATTTCTTCCATGCCCAGCTTCTCGTAGCGCCACTGGTCGGTGTGGGCGTAGAAGAAGCTGGTGCTGTTCATCTGACGGGGCGGGCGGATCCAGTCCAGCGCAAAGGCCAGGGCCGTCCAGCCGGTTTGTGGCCGCAGCTTTTCCTGGCCCACATAGTGCGCCCAGCCGCCGCCGCTTTGGCCGATGCAGCCGCACAGCATCAGCATGTTGATGATGCCCCGGTAGTTCATGTCACTGTGGTACCAGTGGTTCATGGCCGCACCGATGATGACCATGGACTTGCCGTGGGTCTTGTGCGCGTTGTCGGCAAACTGGCGGGCCACGGTGATGACCTGGTCGCGCGGCACGCCGGTGATCTTTTCCTGCCATGCGGGGGTGTAGGGGCGGTCGCTGTCGTACGTGACGCCTTGTTCTTCGCCGGGCAGGCCCCGGTCAATGCCGTAGTTGGCGGCCAGCAGGTCGAACACGGTGGCCACCATCACACGGCCTTGGGCCTCGTGGCCGGACAGCTCCAGATGGGACACCGGCACGCGGCGCACCATCACGTCACTGCCCTGTTCATTGGCCGTGAAATTCGGCGCATGTACGCCGCCAAAGTACGGGAAGGCGACATCGGCCACGTCATGGGCCTGCGCGCCGTCCTCCATCACCGACAGCTTGAGCTTGACGGTGTTACCGGTGCGCGCCTCCTTGTTCTCCAGGTTCCACAGGCCCTGGTCGGTGCGGCCGTCTGATCCCCAGCGGAAGCCGATGGAGCCATTGGGCAGCGTGACCTGGCCCAGCTCGTCATAGCCCACGGTCTTCCAGTCAGGGTTGTTGGACTGGTCGAGCTGGCCAGGGAAGTCGCTGGCGCGCACATAGCGGTCGGGCACCATCACCGTGCGGCCATCGGGCAGCGTCTTTTCCTTGAGCACCACCAGGAGCGGCAGGTCGGTGTAGCGGCGTGCGTAGTCATCAAAGTACGCGCTGCGGCCCTTGCCGCCGTCCTTGAAGTAGAACTCTTTCAGGATCACGTGGCCCATGGCCATGGCCACGGCGGCGTCGGTGCCCTGCTTGGGGTGCATCCACAAGTCGCCCAGCTTGGCCACTTCGGAATAGTCGGGCGTGATGGACACAACCTTGGTGCCCTTGTAGCGCACCTCGGTCAAGAAGTGCGCGTCGGGCGTGCGTGTCTGGGGCACGTTGGAGCCCCAGGCAATGATGTACGAGCTGTTGTACCAGTCGGCCGATTCGGGCACGTCGGTTTGCTCACCCCAGGTTTGCGGGCTGCTGGGGGGCAGGTCGCAGTACCAGTCGTAGAAGCTCATGCACACGCCGCCAATCAGGCTCAGGTAACGTGAGCCAGCGGCGTACGAAATCATCGACATGGCCGGGATGGGCGAGAAGCCGATGATGCGGTCGGGGCCGTGCTTCTTGATGGTGTAGACGTTGGCCGCAGCGATCATCTGGTTCACTTCGTCCCAGGTGCTGCGCACAAAGCCGCCCAGGCCGCGCTGCTTCTGCCATTCGCTGCGCGAGGCATCGTTCTCGACGATGCTGGCCCAGGCATCGACCGGGCTCTTGGCCAGCGCGATGGCCGCGCGCCAGTGCTTGAGCAGGCGACCGCGCACCATGGGGTACTTCACGCGGTTGGCGCTGTACAGGTACCAGCTGTAGCTGGCGCCGCGTGCGCAACCCCGGGGCTCGTGGTTGGGCAGGTCGGGGCGGGTGCGGGGGTAGTCGGTCTGCTGGGTTTCCCAGGTGACGATGCCGCCCTTGACGTAGATCTTCCAGCTGCAGCTGCCAGTGCAGTTCACGCCGTGGGTGCTGCGCACGATCTTGTCGTGCGCCCAGCGGTCGCGGTAGGCGTCTTCCCAGGTGCGGTCTTCACCGTTGGTCTGGCCATGGCCCTGGGCAAAGGTCTCGCGGGGCTGCGAGAAGTACGAAAGGCGATCGAGGAAATGGCTCATCGGGGGCTCCTTGTTCTGTTCTGTTCAGGGGTCATCAGCAAGGCATGGCGGCGTTCTTGCGCGCGTAGTGCCACCAGGTGATCACGATGCACACGAGGTAGAAGGCGAAGAACGTCCACAGCGCGGCGTGGGGGCTGCCGGTCAGCGCGATGGAGCTGCCGTAGCTCTTGGGAATGAAGAACCCGCCGTAGGCCGCCATGGCGGCGGTGAAACCCAGCGTGGCAGCACCCAGGGTGTTGCCTTCCTTGTTGGCCTGGGCCACAGCCGCCGTGTTGCGGGGGTCCACACCGCGCATGGCTTCGGTCAGGAAGATCACGGGGATCATGCGGAAGGTGGAGCCGTTGCCGATACCAGTGGTGAGGAACAGCACCAGGAAGCACACAAAGAAGCCGGCGAACTGGCCTTCGTTACCGCCCGATGGCAGGAACACCGTCACACCGACCACGGCGACGGCCATGACGATGAAGTTCCACAGCGTGACGCGGGCACCGCCGAGCTTGTCGGCCAGCCAGCCCCCAAAGGGCCGCACCACCGCACCCACCAGCGGCCCCAGCCAGGCGTAGGCCAGGGGGTTGATGCTGGGAAACTGGCTCTTGATGAGCAGCGGAAAGCCTGCGGCATAGCCGATGAACGAGCCGAAGGTGCCGAGGTACAGCACGCACATCAGCCAGTTGTGCTTGCGCTTGAAAATGGCGGCCTGCGCAGCGAACGAAGCGCGCGCGTCGGCAATATCGTTCATCCCAAACCAGGCCGCCAGCGCGGTCAGCGCAATCCATGGCACCCAGATGAAAGCGGCGTTCTGCGTCCAGACCTGTGCAGTCTGGCCGTTCTTGACGATGGTCTGGGCATCACCCCCAAAAACTCCAAAGATACCGGCCGTGACGACCAGAGGGCTCAGGAACTGCACCACCGACACGCCCAGGTTGCCCAGGCCCGCGTTCACACCCAGCGCTGACCCCTTGCGCTCTTTCGGAAAGAAGAAGCTGATGTTGGCCATGCTGGAGCTGAAGTTGCCGCCGCCCAGGCCGCACAGCAGCGCCAGGATGAGCATGGTGGGGTAGGCCGTGGTGTTGTCCTGCACCGCAAAGCCGATGCCCAGGGCGGGAATCAGCAGCGAGGCGGTGGAGATCGCCGTCCAGCGGCGGCCACCGACCAGCGGCACCATGAAGGAGTAGAAGATGCGCAGCGTGGCGCCCGACAGTGCGGGCGCGGCCGCCAGCCAGAACAGCTGGTTGGTCGAATACTTGAAGCCGAGGCCGGGCAGGCTCACGGCGACCACGCTCCAGACCTGCCAGATGGCAAAGGCCAGGAAAAGCGCGGGCACCGAGATCCAGAGGTTGAGCTTGGCGATGGCCTCGCCTTCGCGCTCCCAGAACGATTTGTCCTCCGGAGCCCAGAGGGTGAGCAGACGCCCCTGGCGCCCGCTGGTAGTGGTGGCAGACATGGTGAGAGTCCTTGGAAAAAATCAGCGGGCGGCCGTCTGTGCGACGGCGCTTTGCGAACCCATGAGACGGGTGTTGCGCACTTCGGTGAAGTACATCCAGATGAGCGAGACCCACACCACGCCATACATCAGCATGAAAGCGCTGGAACGGATGCCGGTCAGGTCCATCAGTGCACCGAACAGGATGGGCAGGACGAAGCCGCCCATGCCGCCTGCCAGACCCACGATGCCGCTGATGGCGCCGATGTTGTGGGGGTAGTCGTCGCTGATGTACTTGAAGACACTGGCCTTGCCGAAGGCCCAGCAAATGCCCAGCAGGAACATGAGGCCAGTGAACAGGTACACGTTCAGGCCGATGTGGAAGGTCTGCGGGCCGTTGACCGTGAGGATGGTGAAGTCGGTCTGCGGGTAGCTCAGCAGGAACAGGCAGATCCAGCTCACCCACATCACCCACCAGGTCACGCTGTGGGCGCCGTACTTGTCACTCAAAATGCCGCCAATGGCGCGCAGCACTCCGCCGGGCAGCGAGAAGCAGGCGGCCAGCAGCGCGGCCACGCGGATGTCCAGGCCGTATTCGCCCACGTAGTACTGCACCATCCACAGCGACAGCGCCACATAGCCACCAAACACGATGCTGTAGTACTGGCAGTACTTGAGCACCTTGGGGTCCTTCAGCGCCTTGAGCTGGTCGGTGAACTTGACGTTGCTGGGCACCAGGTGGGCCGGGTCGCTGTAGCTGAACAGCCAGAACAGCACCAGCGTGCCGAGCATGATGGCCGCATACACCTGCGGCACCATGGTCCAGCCAAAGGCCACCAGGATCACGGGCGCCACGAACTTGTTCACGGCTGCACCCGAGTTACCCGCACCATACACACCCATGGCCGTGCCCTGGCGATGCTTGGGGAACCAGCGCGCCACATAAGGCGTACCCACTGAGAACGAGCCCCCCGCCAAGCCCACAAACAGGCCGATCGTCAGGAAGTGCCAGTACTCCGTGGCATAGCTCATGAGCCAGATAGCAGGCACGGTGGTGGCCATGACGGCCGCCATCACGATGCGGCCACCGAACTTGTCGGTCCAGATACCCAGGGGCACCCGCACCAGTGAGCCCGTGAGCACGGGCATGGACATCAGCAGCCCGAACTGCGTGGAGTTCAGGTTCAGCATCTTCTTGATGGGGATGCCGATGACGCCAAACATCATCCAGACCATGAAGCAGACGGTGAAGGCGAAGGTGCTGACGATGAGCACCGACCACGCCTGACGGGTGCGCTGCGGGCTGTCGCCCGGCGGCAAAGTTGCGTTGGCCATTGCGCGATTCCTCTCTTTTTGCATGAGAGGAATGGTCGCGTGTGCAGAGGCTTTTGCACATCCTTCGCTAGAGGGTGTGCGGCGCGGCAGAGGGAGTAGTCACTGGGGGTGCGGCATCGTTCGAAAGAACTATGGCGCACGCGTTGGACGGTGCTGCCCCTGCCCGCCAAGCACGCGATGCACGCCGCGTGTGCGGGCGTGCAGACGTCTATGCGTGTGCTATTCGGCGCGCTGCCGGTCCGAGGCGTACACCGCTGCCTGCACGCGCGAGCTGAGGCCCAGCTTGCGCAGGATGTGCTGCACGTGGATCTTCACCGTGGTCTCGGCGATGTCGAGCGTGCGGGCGATCTCCTTGTTGCTCGCACCCCGGGCGATCTCGCGCAGCACGTCTTCCTCGCGCGGCGACAGGGGGGTGAAACCGTTGGGGGCGGCCGCCGCTGCGTCGGCAGGTGGCATCGGCGCGGGGGGCGCCTCGGGCGCGCCCTGCGACTGGAACGCCGCCACGAGCTTGCCCATCAGCTCAGGGCTGACCACGGGCTCGCCCCGGGCGGCGCGGTGAATGGCCTGGGCCAGCAGCTCGCCGTCAATGGTCTTGAGCAGGTAGCCCTGCGCGCCGTAACGCAGCGCGGTCGCCAGGTCCTGCGCGTCCTCGCTCACGGTGAGCATGAGCACGCGCGAGTTGGGCGACACCTCGCGCAGCCCCTGGATCGCATCCACGCCCATCACGCCGGGCAGGTGGTTGTCGAGCAGGATGACCTGCGGCCGCAGCTGGGGCGCAAGCCGCAGGGCCTGCGCGGCGTCTCCCGCCTCGCCCACCACGGACAGGCCCTCGTACTGGCTCAGCAGCGCGATCAACCCGCGCCGGAACAGCGTGTGATCGTCCACCACCAGCAGCGTGACCAGAGGAGAAGGTGCGGTGGCGGAGGCAGCGTGGTTCGTCATGGAGTGGTGGCGGTGTGGGGAATGTCGGCCTGGGCGGCCTGGGCGGCCTGGGCAGCTTGAGCCAATGGCCCTTCAGGAGCAACGGCCACGGTCTGGGCGGGCACGACCGAAGGCAGCTCGATGCACACCCGGGTGCCCTGCCCTGGCGTGGACTCCACCTGGACTACGGCGCCAATGCGCTGGGCCCGCTCGCGCATGATGCCCATGCCCACGTGCAGCGAATCGGGCGGCACGGCCGTCACGTCAAAACCCGTGCCGTTGTCCTGCACCTCAAAGCGCCAGCGGGGGTGGCGGTGCACCAGCACATCGACCCGCGTGGCGCCCGAGTGCTTGCGCACGTTCGACAGCGCCTCCTGCACCATGTGCAGCACCTGGATCTGCACGTCCTGCGCCAGTGGCAGGCCATGGCCCACCATGCCCAGCGTGGTGACCATGCCGGTCTGGTGCTCGAACTTGGACAAGGTGGCGCGCAGCGCCGATTCAATGTCTTCCTCGCTGGTGCGGGTGCGAAAGTGCACCAGCAGTTCGCGCACATCCGAATAGCACTCCCGCACGCCCACATCCAGCTCGCCGATGCTGCGGTCGCGCTTGGCATCGTCGCCACGCGCCACGGCGTCGCGCAGCAGCTGGGTCTGGATCTTGAGGAAGGCCAGCGACTGGGCGATAGAGTCGTGCAGCTCGCGCGCGAGCAGGCCGCGCTCCTCGGCCACGGCCGCCTCGCGCTCCAGCGCGGTGGCACGCAGGCCCTCCATGGCGCTGGCCAGGTGGCGGGTCATGGCTTCGAGCAGGTCGCGCAGCTCGTCGGTCATCTCGACGGGCGATCGGAAGAACAGGTTGACCTCGCCCAGCATGCGCATCTGCATCTTGACGGGGATGGTGACCATGGTTTCAAACCCTGCATCGCGGCAGTGCGGCAAGGCGACCTCGGTGGATGGCGTGATGGGGATGACCCGGGTGCGCGCCTGCTCCTGCGGCTGGCCGCACAGGCAGCTGCCGGTGTGCAGGCAATGTTCGCCCTCGGCCATGGCCACGGGCAGGCCATCGCCGGCCAGCAGCACATAGCGCTCGTTGGCCTCGTTGGACCAGCGCACGGCGGCAGCATCGGCGCCCGCCACGCGGCGGATCTGCTGCACAAAGCCCTGGGCCAGCAGCTCCAGGCTGCTGGCGGTGCTGGCCAGCGCACTGACCTCGTACAGGGCGGCCAGGCGCTGGTTCTGTACGGCGATGCTGGCGGTCTTTTCGCGCACCTTGTGCTCCAGCTCGTCGTGCGAGGCCTGCAGTGCATGCGCCATCAGGTTGAAGCCCGCCGAGAGCTGGCCGAACTCATCGTCGGTGTCCACCGGCAGCCGCGTGCCCAGCTCGCCCTGGCGCAGCCGGGCCTGGGCCTGCTGCAGGCGCGCCACGGGGTTGATCACCAGCAGATAGCTCACGGCCATGAAGGTGACGGCCGCCACGATGGCCAGCGCCATCATGAACAGTTGGAACAGGTGCAGCGCGGCGGTCCAGCCTGCGATCTGGATTTCGATGGCATCCACAAAGCCGTCCACCTGCTGCACAAAGGCATCGGCCTCGGCCAGGTTCCGGGCACGGTCGGGGGGCAAGGCGCTGACCCACCCGGTGCGGGCCTCGGCCCAGCGGGCGCGGATGCCGTCGAAACGCGTGCGCGTCTCGTCGCTCCACGGCACAAACAGCGGGCGCGACGGATCGCCCGTGCGCAGCAACTCCAGGCTGGCGTCGAACTGGCGCGCGCGCTCCTGCACGGCCTCGGGAGGTTCGGTCTGCAGCACCAGCACCATGCGCAGCATGTTCATGCGCAGGCGGCCCGCCTCGTTGACGGCTGCCGCGCCGCCTTCGAGCTTCCAGGTCACCCACAAGGTGAGCCCGATGGAAGCCAGGGCCACCAGCAAGAATCCGGCTCCCATGGCCAGGAGCTTGGTGGAAAGGGTGGGCCGCGAGCGCATGGCGCAGTGTAGGCAAGGGGTTTTGTGCGGTTCTTGACCTGCGTCAAGTGCGCGCCCGCTAGCATGGCCGGATGCATACACCGAGCTTCCCTGTTCTCCAGTCTGCCCACCGCACTCGCCCTGTACCCCTGTGGCGCCCTGTCTCTGCAGTCCTGGCCGTGGCCTGCCTGGCTACCCTGGCAGGCTGCGCGGGCCCTGCCCTCCAGGCCACGCAATCCCCGTCCACGCAGTCTGCCACTGTGGTGCCCGCGGCAGCCTGGCCGGAGCGCCTGCAGCAATGGCTGCCCGCCGACGTGCTGCTATTGGGCGAACAGCACGACGCCCCGGACCACCAGCGCCTGCAGCGCGAGGCGGTGGCCTGGCTCGCCAGCCGGGGCCAGCTGGCAGCCCTGGTGATGGAAATGGCCGAGCGCGGGCGCAGCACCCAGGGCTTGCCCCGCGATGCCAGCGAGGCCCAGGTGCGGGCCGCCCTGCAATGGGACGACGCGGCCTGGCCCTGGAAGGCCTATGGCCCGGTGGTCATGGCTGCCGTGGGCACAGGGGTGCCGGTGCTGGGCGGCAACCTGCCCCGCACACGCATGCGCGCCGCCATGGCCGACGCCTCCCTCGACCAGCACCTACCCGCCCCGGCGCTGGCCGAGCAGCAGCAGGCCATGCGGGACGGCCATTGCGGCCTGCTGCCCGAGTCGCAAATCGCGCCCATGGCCCGCATCCAGATCGCCCGCGACGCCAGCATGGCCCAGACGGCCCAGGAGGCGTTGCGATCCGGCCAGACGGTGCTGCTGGTGGCCGGTGGCGGCCATGTGCTGCGCCACCTGGGCGTGCCCACACATTGGCCCGCCAGTTTGGTGTCAAAAGTGGTGGTAGCGCAGGTGGAACATGCGCCTGTAGCTATCAAATCAGGTGCACAAGCCGATGCCGTGGTCCAGACCCCGGCGCTGCCACCGCGCGATGTGTGTGCCGAGTTGCGCGAGCAATGGCGCCCTGCGCCGCCGGGCCAGAAGGTCTAAGAGACTGATCTAAATCCGCACCGTCAGCCCTGCTCGGTGGCGGCGGACTCGGCCTGAGCCCGCAGCAACGCCACGAACGCGTCCGCAGGCACAGGGCGGCTGCACAGGTAGCCCTGGTAGGCGTCGCAGCCCCGCTCGCGCAGGAACGCCAGCTGGCCCTCGGTCTCCACCCCCTCGGCCAGTACCGACAGGCCCATGCTGTGCCCCATGGCGATGATGGCGGCGCTGATGGCCATGTCGTCCTCGCTCTGTGGGATGTCGCGGATGAAGCCCTGGTCGATCTTGAGCACGTCGATGGGGAACCGCTTGAGCTGTGCGAGCGACGAATACCCCGTGCCAAAGTCGTCCACCGCGATGCGCACCCCCAGCTCGCGCAGGCGCACCAGCACCTGGCGGGCCTCTTCGGTGCGCTCGGCCAGGGCGCTTTCAGTGATCTCCAGCTCCAGCAGGGCCGCCGGGAACCCGCTGGCCTGCAGCGCGGCCGCCGTGCAACCGGCCAGGTCGGTCAGGTGGAACTGGCGCGGCGACACGTTCAGCGCCAGGGTCAGCGGGGGTAGCCCGGCATCGCGCCATTGCTGCCCCTGGCGGCAGACCTCGCGCACCACCCACTCGCCCAACGGCCCGATCACGCCCGACGTCTCGGCCACAGGGATGAAGCGTGCGGGCGAGATCAGCCCCTCTTGCGGGTCGTTCCAGCGCACCAGGGCTTCGGCGCCCAAGATGCGCCCGGTGGCGATATCAATCTGCGGCTGGTAGTACATCTGCAGATGGCCCTGGGCCAGCGCCAGGCGCAGGCGCGACTCCAGCTCCAGCCGCTCGCGGGCCGCCTGGGTCATGGCCTCGTGGAAGAAGCACCAGGCGCCCCGGCCGCGCGCCTTGGCACCGTACACCGCCGCGTGGGCGCCCTGCAGCAGCAGCTCGGTGGTGCCGGCGTGCTCGGGGAACATGCAGATGCCCACGCTCACGCCCGCCACCACCTCCAGCCCGTCGGGCGAACGCCAGGGCTCGGCCACGGCGCGGATCAGGTGGCGCGCCACGGCGGCCGCACCGTCGGCATGGCGCAGGTTGCGCGCCACCACCGCCAGCTCGTCGCCCGCCATGCGCCCCAGCACATCCCCGGGCCGCAGGGCGGACTGCACCTGCCGCGCAATGTGCTTGAGCACCTCGTCGCCCGTGGCGTGACCATAGCTATCGTTCACATCCTTGAAGCGGTCCAGGTTGAGCAGCAGCACCGCAATGTGCTCGCCGCTGCCCTGGGCCTCCTGCACCGCCAGCTCCAGCTGGTGCCCGAACCAGGTGCGGTTGGACAGGCCGGTGAGCGGGTCGTTGTGCGCCAGGTATTCCAGCTGCTGCTGCTGGGCCTTTTCTTCGGAGATGTCGGTGAACATGCACACGTAGTGCGTGATCTCGCCCGCCGGGTCGCGCACGGCCGACAGCGACATGTGCTCCGGGAAGATTTCGCCGTTCTTGCGGCGGTTCCAGATCTCGCCCTGCCAGTACCCGGTCTCGGTCAGGGCCGACCACATCGCCTCATAAAACGCCTTGTCGTGGCGACCGGACTTGAAGACGCGCGGGGTCTTGCCCAGCAGCTCTTCTTCGGTATAGCCCAGCAGCCGGGTGAACGCAGCGTTGACCGACAGGATGCGGCTGTGGGCATCGGTCACCACCACGCCCTCCATGGTGTTGTCCACCACCGTGGCGGCCAGGCGCTGGCGGGCCTCGCTGCGCTGCAGCGCGGCGCGCGCGGCCTTGATCTCGTCGAGGTCCTGCACCACACACACCAGGTGCGCGGGCTCATCGCCCACTTCGGGCGCCAGGGTCACGGTGCACAGCACGGGCACCCGGCGTCCGTTGTCCAGCCGCAGGCAGTGGCGCTCGCCCACATAGTGGTCGATCTCGCCGGCCAGCAGGCGCTCCAGCTGCGACGCGGCCCAGTCAGGGTCCTGGGCAATCATCACATCGCGGAAATTGAGGCTCAGCGTCTGCACGGGCTCAGCGCCCAGCAGGTCACACAGGCGGGTGTTGGCCCATAAGAATCTGCCATCCAGCGCCACCCGCGCAAAACCGGCGGGCGCATGGCGCACGATCTGCGTCAGCTCCTGCGCCATGGCCATGCGCACCTTTTCGGCGCGGCGCATGCGCCGCAGCAGCCACCAGGCCAGACCGCTGGTCAGCGCCACATAGCCCCAGCCCTTCCAGGTCTGAAAACGGGTCAGCAGGGCCGGGTCGGTCACCCAGTGGGCCAGCAACACATCGCCCGCAAACACCCAGGCCACCCCCAGCACCAGGTACAGCAGCATGCCCCGCCAGGGGACCAGTGATGAGGCATAGCCCTCGTTGCCCATTGCGCTTCTTGCGCTCCTTGTTCAGTCCACTGTTTCACGGTCCCTGGCCCTTGCTGCGACAATTGCACAGCTATGACCAACGCCTACATCCTTACCCTGTCCTGCCCCGACCGCCTGGGGCTGGTGCACGCCGTCTCGGGCTTCTTGCTGGAGCACGGCGGCAACATCGAAGAAGCCGCGCAGTACAACGACCACGCCACGGGCCTGTTCTTCATGCGGGTGCAGTTTGCCTGCGACCAGCACGACCACCCCACCCTCAAAGCGCGCCTGGCCAGCTTTGCCGAGCCCTACAACATGCACTGGAGCCTGCACGCCACGGCAGCCCCCATGAAAACCGTGCTCATGGTCAGCAAGGAAGGCCACTGCCTCAACGACCTGCTGTTCCGCTGGAAGAGTGGCCTGCTGCCCATCGACATCCGCGCCATCATCAGCAACCACCGCGACTTCTACCAGCTGGCGGCCAGCTACAACGTGCCCTTCCACCATATACCGGTGACCGGCAGCACCAAAGCCCAGGCCGAAGCCAAACAGTTTGAGATTATCGAGGGCGAAGGGGCCGAGTTGGTGGTATTGGCCCGTTACATGCAGATACTTTCTCTTGACCTATGTCAAAAGTTGGCCGGTCGGGCGATCAACATCCACCACAGCTTCCTGCCCAGCTTCAAGGGCGCCAAGCCTTACTACCAGGCGCATGACCGGGGCGTGAAGCTGATCGGCGCCACAGCCCACTACGTGACGGCCGACCTGGACGAAGGCCCGATCATCGAGCAGGACGTGGCCCGCGCCGACCACACCGACACGGTGGAAGACCTCACCGCCCGTGGCCGCGACACGGAAAGCCAGGTGCTGGCCCGCGCCGTGAAGTGGCACAGCGAGCACCGCGTGATCCTGAACGGTCACAAGACGGTGATCTTCCGCTAAACCGTTCCGTCCCATGGCCACGGCAGCTCCGTCCTCTTTCCTCAGCAGCGCAGCCCGGCGCATTCCGCCCATCCAGTGTCTGCTGACGTTCGAGGCCCTGGCCCGCCTGCGCAGCGTGACGCAGACGGCCGATGAGCTGTGCGTGACGCCCAGCGCCGTGAGCCACCGGGTCAAGCAGCTGGAGCAGATCCTGGGCGTGCGGCTGTTTGGCCGGGCCGACTTTTCGCTGACCACCGAGGGCAGCGCCTACCTGGCCCATGTGCGCGAAGGGCTGGGCGCGCTGCAGCGCTTTCCGGGTCAGGCGGCTGCGCCCGGGCGCCGGCGGCTCAAGCTGGCCGTGACGCCCACGTTTGCGCGCACCATCCTCATCCCCCGCCTGCGGCAGTTCACCGAGGCGTACCCCGAGATCGACCTGGCGCTGCAGGTCTCCATCCCGCTGCTGGACGTGGTGGCCGAGGACGCCGACCTGATGGTGCGCTTTGGCCCCGGCCACTATGCCGACGTGGAGCATGTGGAGCTGGCCCGCGACGTAGTCACGCCCCTGGCTTCACCCGCCTTCGTGCGCGAACACGGCCCCTTTGATCGCCCCGAGGACCTCGAAGGCGTGCCCCTGCTGCGCAGCCCGCTGGAGCCCTGGCGCACCTGGTTTGCCGCCACCGGCCTGGACTGGGCCGAGCCCAGCGAGGGCTCGCAGTTCAACGACATCGGCCTGATGTGTGACGGCGCCGCTGCCGGCATGGGCGTGGCGCTGGTGCGCCTGAAGCTGGGCGCGCCCTGGCTGGAGAACGGCACCCTGGTGCGCCTGTTTGCCACCGACATCGCCAGCCCCCACGCCCACTATCTGTGCTGGCGCACCGGCACCATGGACCGATGGGAATGCGCGGCCTTTGCCGAGTGGTTGCGCAAAACGATGGCGTAGCAGAGGCATCCCCCTGAGTCGCCTTTGGCGCCTTCCCCCTTCTCTCGGCTGCACCGGGAAGGGGGACGCAGCCCTCGCTGCGGGGCGGCCCTTGCTCGGCTGCCCTCGCCCAAGCCGCGCCCTCCTCCACCAGGTGCAGGCAAAAATTTGCCTCTAGCGCTTTTCCCAAAAGCGCTAGCAGCTATTAATTAATGAGCATCCAGGTGTTTTTTCACAATCCCCTGCAGAAAAGCTCAAGTCCAGGCCCCCAGCCATCCCCTACAGTGACAGCCATGAACACTGCCGCCGCCCCCACCGCAGCCCTGTCCGAACGCGCCGCACGCCAAGCCGAAGTGGTCCAGGCCCTGAGCCGCGCCCTGCCTGCCCACGCACTGCTCTGGCACACCGAAGACACCACACCGTATGAGTGCGACGGCCTCACTGCCTACCGCCAGCGCCCGCTGGTGGTGTGCCTGCCCGAGACCTACGACGAGGTGCAGGCCGTGCTGCAGGTGTGCCACCGACTGCAGGTGCCGGTGGTGGCGCGCGGTGCGGGCACAGGCCTGTCGGGCGGCGCCATGCCGCACGCCTTGGGCGTGACGCTGTCACTGGCCAAGTTCAACCGCATCCTCGACATCAACCCCGAAAGCCGCACGGCCGTAGTGCAGTGTGGCGTGCGCAACCTCGCGATCAGCGAGGCGGCGGCACCTTACAACCTCTACTACGCCCCCGACCCCAGCAGCCAGATCGCCTGCACCATCGGCGGCAACGTGGCCGAGAACTCGGGTGGCGTGCACTGCCTCAAATACGGCCTCACCGTGCACAACGTACTCAAGGTGAAGGGCTTCACGGTCGAAGGCGAGCCCGTCGAATTCGGCAGCGAGGCACTGGACGCCCCCGGCTACGACCTGCTGGCCGCTGTGATCGGCAGCGAGGGCATGCTGGCCGTGACCACCGAAGTGACCGTCAAGCTCATCCCCAAGCCCCAGCTCGCGCGCTGCATCATGGCCAGCTTTGACGACGTGCGCAAAGCGGGCGATGCGGTGGCCGCCGTCATCGCCGCCGGCATCATCCCCGCCGGCCTGGAGATGATGGACAAGCCCATGACCGCCGCCGTCGAAGACTTTGTGCACGCAGGCTACGACCTCACCGCCGAAGCCATCCTGCTGTGCGAAAGCGACGGCACGCCCGAAGAGGTGGAAGAAGAAATCGGCCGCATGAGCGAGGTGCTGCGCGCCGCAGGCGCCACCGCCATCAGCGTGAGCCGCGACGAGGCCGAGCGCCTGCGCTTCTGGAGTGGCCGCAAAAACGCCTTCCCCGCCAGCGGCCGCATCAGCCCCGACTACATGTGCATGGACTCGACCATCCCGCGCAAGCGCCTGGCCGACATCCTGCTCGCCATCCAGGAGATGGAAAAGAAATACCAGCTGCGCTGCGCCAACGTGTTCCACGCGGGCGACGGCAACCTGCACCCTCTCATCCTGTTCGATGCGAACGATGCCGACCAGCTGCACCGCTGCGAGCTGTTTGGTGCCGACATCCTGGAAACCAGCGTGGCCATGGGCGGCACGGTGACGGGCGAACATGGCGTGGGCGTGGAAAAGCTCAACAGCATGTGCGTGCAGTTTTCTGCGGCGGAGAACGCGCAGATGTTCGGGCTCAAGCACGCGTTTGATCCCGCGGGGTTGCTGAACCCCGGCAAGGTGATCCCCACGCTGAACCGTTGTGCAGAGTACGGGAAGATGCTGGTGCGTGGGGGGCAGATCAAGCACCCCGACCTGCCGCGTTTCTGACCGCCATGAAGGCGCTGCAAGGACTGGCCTTTCTTCTGCTCATGCAGTCGGGGGGCGAGGCACTGTCGCACTTTTTAAAGCTCCCGGTCCCGGGGCCGGTCGTCGGCATGGTGCTGCTCTTGCTCGCGCTGCGCTGGCAGCCGGTGCAGGATGCCGTCGCCCCAGCGGCGGGCTTCTTGCTCCAGCACCTGTCGCTGCTGTTTGTGCCGGTGGGCGTGGGGGTGATGACCCACCTGGCGTTGCTGAGCACCTATGGCCTGCAGTTGGTGGCGGTGATCGTACTGTCCACCTGGATGGGCATGGCGGTGACGGCGCAGGTGTTGCGTCTTCTGCAGCCCAAGGAGAACCATGGCGAACTTCGTTGAGCTGTGGGTGTACCTGGCCTCGGCCCCGCTGTTCGGGCTGACTGCCACGCTGGCGGTGTATGTGCTGGCGCAGGCACTGTCGGTGCGCTCCGGCCACGCACCCTGGGCCAATCCGGTGATGGTGTCGGTGGCCATTCTGGCCAGTGTGATGCTGGCCACGGGCACGGCCTACCCCACGTACTTTGCGGGTGCGCAGTTCATCCACTTCTTGCTGGGCCCTGCGGTGGTGGCACTGGGCTGGCCCCTGTGGCAGCGCCGTGCGGCGCTGCGCTCACGCTGGGCCCGGCTGGTGCTGGCCTCGCTGGCGGGTGGCAGCGCAGCGGCCGCCAGTGCTGTGGGCCTGGGCTGGGTACTGGGCCTGCCCGGTGATGTGCTGATGTCGCTGGCCCCAAAATCTGTCACTGCCCCGGTCGCCATGGGCATCGCCGCGCAGGTTGGCGGCGTGCCCGCCCTGGCAGCCGTGTTCGCGGCCTTGACGGGCATGGTGGGGGCGCTGTCTGCGCGCTGGCTGTTTGGTTTGATGCGCCTGCCCACCGACGCGCAAGGCATGGCGCTGCGAGGCTTTGCGCTGGGTACTGCCTCGCACGGCATCGGGGCGGCGCATGCGCTGCAGGTGCACGCCGAGGCCGGGGCGTATGCAGGGCTGGCGCTGGGGTTGCAGGTGGTGCTGGCGGCGGTGCTGATGCCGTTGGTGTTCCGGTTGTTGTGAGGGGTGTGGCGGGGGCATCGCCTCTCGTCCCGCGCTACGCAGCGCAGCGCTCAGCGGCCCTCACCCACCCCACAAAGCCCGCCCCATGGCTCCCACATGCGACACGCCGAACAGCAGCAGCCCGATGAGCCCGCCCACCACCGTGCCATTGATGCGGATGTACTGCAGGTCCTTGCCGATGTTCAGCTCGATCAGCTGCGTCATCTCCTCCGCATCCCACCGCCGCACCGTATCCTCAATGTGCTGCGCAATGAACGCCGACACATCCGGCGCCAGCCCCTCCACCCACCGCTCCAGCCGGTCATTGAACGACTGCCTGAGCGCCGCATCCCCCGCTAAAGACTCCCCCAGCCACAGCCCCAGCTTGCCCACTTGCCGCGCCAGCACGGAGTCAGCGTCGGCCAGATCGCGCTGCAACGCACCACGGAGGTCCAGCCACAAGGTCTGCACATAGCCACCCACGGTGGCATCGGTCTGCAGCCAGGTGCGGATCTCCTCGCCCTTGCGCGCCCATTCCGGGTCGCTGCGCAGACGCTTGATAAAGCGCTGTACGGCGATATCAAACTGCGCGCGCAAGGCGTGCTGCGGGTTGGCGGCCACATCGGCCATCAGGCTCTCCAGCGCGCGGGCCAGCAGGGCCGAGCCCTTGTCGCCCAGCCAGTCGCTGGGCAGCAACTTCTCGGTGCGCGGGTGGTCCTTCTTGAGCCAGGCCACGATGGACTGCGCGACCCAGGTGCGGGTCTGCTCGTTCTGCAACAGCTCGATGAGCTTGGCCAGCACGTCGTCCAGCAGCGCCTGGTGACGGCCGTTGTGGGTCAGCGTGTCCAGCACGGCCGCCAGCGCACGCGACATGTCCACCTGCCCGATTAAGGCACGCGCGGCCTTGTGGATGAAGCGCTCCACCTGCGCGTCCTGCACCGTCTCCAGCGCGGCCGATGCCAGGCGCGTGGCCTGGTGCCCCAGCAGCGCGGCGTTGCCTGGCGCCGTGAGCCACTGCGCCAGACGCTCGGCCGGGTCGTGCCGGCGGATCAGCGACACGAGCGAAGGCACGTCCAGGAACTTGTCGCGCACAAAGGTGGCCAGGTTGCGGCCGATGCGCGCCTGGTTGCGCGCGATGACTGCGGTGTGCGGAATGGGCAGGCCCAGCGGGCGCCGGAACAGCGCCACCACCGCAAACCAGTCGGCCAGCGCGCCCACCATGGCGGCCTCGGCCATGGCTTTCACGGCGTTGAGCCACAGGCCCCGCTCGACCACGCTGGTGGCAATGAACACGGCCGTGACCAGCAACAGCAGGCCCAGCGCCTGCCGTTTGGCACGCCGCAGGGCGAGGGTTGCGCTGTCAGCCTCTGGCTTCATCCGGGCCCGCCCACTGCCCTGGCGTGCAACCCGTCAGGCAGCCGCCGCAATCTGGTCCAGCGCCTTCGACAGATGGCCCACCGTGCGGTCCACGTTGTGCCACTTCTCCAGGCCGAACAGGCCGATGCGGAAGCTCTTGAAGTCCGGCCCTTCATCGCACTGCAGCGGCACGCCCGCAGCGGTCTGCAAACCGACTTCGAGGAACTTCTTGCCGTTCTGGATGCCGGGGTCGGTGGTGTAGCTCACCACCACACCGGGCGCCTTGAAGCCCTCGGCCGCCACGCTGGGGAAGCCGCGCGACTCCAGCAGCGCACGCACCTTGGCGCCCAGTTCGATCTGCTCCTCGCGCACCTTGGCAAAGCCATAGGCACGTGTCTCGGCCATCACGTCGCGCAGGCGCACCAATGCATCCGTGGGCATGGTGGTGTGGTACGCGTGCTGGCCCTTTTCGTAGCCCTCGGCGATCTGCATCCACTTCTTGAGGTCGCACGAGAAGCTGCTGCTTGTCGTGCCCTCGATGGCCTGGCGTGCGCGTTCGCTCAGCATCACCATGGCACAGCAGGGCGAGCCGCTCCAGCCCTTTTGAGGGGCGCTGATGAGCACGTCCACACCCGTGGCCTGCATGTCCACCCACATGGCGCCCGACGCCACGCAGTCCAGCACAAACAGCGCGCCCACCTCATGCGCAGCCGCCGTCAGGGTGCGGAGGTAGTCGTCAGACAGGATGATGCCGCTGGCCGTTTCCACATGCGGGGCGAACACCACCTTGGGCTTTTCGGCGCGAATGGTGGCTGCGACTTCGTCCGCCGGGCATGGGGCCCAGGGTGCCTGCGGGCCGCTGCCCTGCTGGCGCGCCTTGCACACCACCGAGCCGCCGCCCAGGCCCTTGTCGGCGTCAAAAATCTGCGTCCAGCGGTAGCTGAACCAGCCGTTGCGCACGATGAGCACCTTTTCCTTGTTGGCAAACTGGCGCGCTACAGCCTCCATGCCGAAGGTGCCACTGCCGGGCACCAGCACGGCGGTGTGGGCGTGGTAGACCTCTTTGAGCGTGCCCAGAATGTCCTGCATCACGCCGTTAAAGCGCTTGGACATGTGGTTGAGCGCGCGGTCGGTGTAGACCACCGAAAATTCGAGCAGACCATCGGGGTCGATATCGGGCAAAAGGCCGGGCATGGTGGGTCTCCGCGTGTGAAACTGGGGGAAGAAACAAGGCGATCGGACCAGCTTATCATGGCCCCGCACCTCCAATGGTCGCAGCGCCATGCCGCCAAAACCCTTCCAGTTTCTGCCCACCGCACTGCCTGGCATCGACGCGATGCAGGCGGACTCGCACTTCGCCTTCGGCAGGCACATGCACCTGCAGTTTGGCCTGGGCGTGATCGACCGGGGGGCGCAGAAGTCGTTCAGCGGCCGGGGCACGGTGGAGTCACTCCCTGGCGACACCATCACGGTCAACCCTGGCGAGGTCCACGACGGCAAGCCGCTGGGCGACGGCGGCCGCGCCTGGCGCATGCTGTACCTGGAGCCCGCCCTGGTGGCCGGTCTGGCGGCCGAGGTGCGCCCCCGAACGCCCGGAGCAGGCTTCGAATTCCACGCGCCCAACCTGCGCGATGCGCGGCTTGCCGCGCAGGTTCGTGCGCTGTTCGCGGCCGCCACGCGGCACCCCCGCCACGCGGCAGCGCCGCTGCAGGTCGAGGAATGCCTGCTCCAGATCCTGGCGTGCCTGCTGCGCCCGGCGGACAAGGGCAGGCACATCGCCGCGTCCGTTGCCAACGCCCGCGCCATGGTGGACGACGACCCGACCATGGCCTGGAGCCTTGCCGACCTGGCCCGCGAGGTCGGGCTGAGCCGCTACCAGCTGGTGCGGCAGTTCGCACAGGCCACGGGACTCACGCCGCACGCCTACCTGGTACAGCGCCGTCTGCACCACGCGCGGCGGCTCATGCGCGCCGGCACGCCCCTGGCCGAGGTGGCCGCCGCCAGCGGCTTTGCCGACCAGAGCCACCTCACACGCCTGTTCGCACGCACCTTCGGCACCACGCCCCACGCCTACCTGCGCGCCCACCGCTGAGGCGCTGCAATTTTGTTCAAGACGCGGGATCGCGCGTGCGGCGATGCTGCGGACTTCTCCACTCCACTGCATGCCGCCGCTGTGCGGCTTCAAAGCGCCATGGGCATCGAATTCCTCATCACTTCCCTCGTCGTCGTCATCTCGCCCGGGCCGGGCGCCCTGCTGACCGTGGCGGCCGGGCTGTCGGGCGGCGCGCGGGCTGCGGCCGTCACGGCCCTGGGGTGCACGCTAGGCATCGTGCCGCACCTGCTGGCCGCAGTCACCGGCCTGGCCGCGCTGCTCCATGCCAGCGCCACCGCCTTCGACATCCTGCGCTACGCGGGGGTGGTCTACCTGCTGTACATGGGCTGGGCCACCTGGCGCTCCCCTGCCGCGCTGGAGGTGCGCGCCGACGCGCCCGCGCGCTCCACCGGAGGACGCATCGCCGAGGCGATGCTCGTCAACCTGCTCAACCCCAAGCTGTCGCTGTTCTTCCTCACGTTCCTGCCACAGTTCATCGCGCCGGGCGAGACGCAGCCGGCAGAGCGCATGGCGCAGCTGTCACTGGTGTTCATGGCCATGACGCTGGTGGTGTTCCTGGGCTACGGCGTCTTTGCCGCGCGGTTCCGCGACCAGGTGCTGCAGCGCCCGATCGTGCTGGTGTGGCTGAGGCGCGGCTTTGCCGCAGCGTTCGTGGCGCTTGGGGGAAAGCTGGCGCTGATGCAGCGCTAGCCAGGCGACCCTCCCCTGCTCACCAGGTGTCGACGAACCGGTGCCCCAGCGGCGCCACCTGGGCCGACGCCAGCCCGCGCGCCAGCCACGCGCGCGTGTCGGCCGGGTCGATCACCGCGTCGATCTCCAGCGTGGCCGCCATGTGCATGGCCTCGCCGTTGGCATACGACTTGGCGAGCAGCTTGGCAAACAGCGCGTCGCGCTCGGCGCCCTCAGGCAGGGCCTCCAGCTCCTTGCGAAAGCCCAGGCGCACCGCGCCTTCGAGCCCCATGGCGCCGAACTCGCCCGTGGGCCAAGCGACAGTGAACACGGGCGCATGAAAGCCCCCGGCC
>Ga0209960_1001072_pt1 | contig 42049 bp, 35 predicted proteins | sample ThiBiot_500_plan_2_FD_183947 | JGI IMG/M metagenome (GOLD analysis project Ga0209960, IMG submission 183947) | Wastewater bioreactor microbial communities from Cape Town, South Africa - Thiocy_expt_500_plan (SPAdes) | ecosystem: Engineered > Bioreactor > Thiocyanate-remediating >... | reverse complement strand
AAAGAACATCCGCCGCTTCGTGCTGCCGCCTCGCAGATCCCACAGGCGGTATCCGCGTGAGGTTCGTATGACCAAGACCCAGTATCCCGTCAAAAAAATGCCGCTCAGACTTAACTGAGCGGCATTGCCCCTCGGGGGCTCTTGTCTTGTTTCCCCCCTCCTCTTTCATCCCCGCCCCATGTCCTTGTTTTCTCTTCTCGGGGCCGTCGAGATCGGCCTCATCTTCAGCTTGGTGGCGCTGGGCGTCTTCATCTCTTTCCGGCTGCTGCGCTTTCCCGACCTGACGGTGGACGGCAGCTTTCCACTGGGCGGCGCGGTCTGCGCCATCCTGATCTCGGGCGGCACCAACCCCTGGCTGGCCACGCTGGCGGCCACCGCAGCAGGCGCGGCGGCGGGCCTGCTCACCGGCTGGCTCAACGTCAAGCTCAAGATCATGGACCTGCTGGCCTCCATCCTCATGATGATCGCGCTCTACTCGGTCAACCTGCGCGTCATGGGCGGGCCCAACGTGCCGCTCATCAACGACCCCACGCTGTTCACCCAGCTGCAGCCCGAGAGCATGGCCGACTACGTGGCGCGCCCGCTGATCCTGCTGGTCATCGTCATCGCCGCCAAGCTGCTGCTGGACTGGTTCTTCGCCACCGAGCGCGGCCTGGCCATCCGCGCCACCGGCTCCAATGCACGCATGGCGCGCGCCCAGGGCATCAACACCGGCGCCATGGTGCTGCTGGGCATGGCCGTCTCCAACGCCCTGGTGGGCCTGGCCGGCGCGCTGTTTGCGCAGACACAGGGCGGCTCTGACATCTCCATGGGCATAGGCACCATCGTCATCGGCCTGGCGGCGGTGATCGTGGGCGAGTCCATCCTGCCGTCGCGGCGCATCGCCTGGGCCACGCTGGCCGTGGTGCTGGGCGCCATCGTCTACCGCTTCTTCATTGCTGCGGCGCTCAACAGCGAATTCATCGGCCTGAAGGCGCAGGACCTGAACCTGGTCACGGCCCTGCTGGTGACCATCGCCCTGGTCATTCCGCAGCTCAAGCGCAAGCTCAGCAGCCGCAAGGCCTGACCCACCCCCAGGAGACCCCGCCATGCTGAGCGCACAAGACCTTTTCATCACCTTCAACCCCGGCACGCCCATAGAGACGCGGGCCCTGCGCGGCATGTCGCTGGAGATCCCGGCCGGGCAGTTCGTCACCGTCATCGGCTCCAACGGCGCGGGCAAGTCCACCTTCCTCAACGCCATCTCGGGCGACCTGGGCGTGGACACCGGGCGCATCGCCATCGACGGCCTGGACGTCACGCGCCGCCCCGTGTGGGAGCGCGCCGAGCGCGTGGCGCGCGTCTTCCAGGACCCCATGGCCGGCACCTGCGAGGACCTGACCATCGAGGAAAACATGGCCCTGGCCCAGCAGCGCGGCACGCGCCGCGGTCTGCGCGGCGCCGTCAAGGCGGCCGAGCGCGCCATGTTCCGCGAGCGCCTGGCCACGCTTGGCCTGGGGCTGGAGAACCGCCTCACCGACCGCATCGGCCTGCTCTCGGGCGGCCAGCGCCAGGCCGTGAGCCTGCTCATGGCGGCGCTGCAGCCCTCGCGCATCCTGCTGCTGGACGAGCACACGGCCGCGCTGGACCCGCGCACGGCCGACTTTGTGCTGCAGCTCACGGCGCGCATCGTGGCCGAGAACCAGCTCACCACCATGATGGTCACGCACAGCATGCGCCAGGCCCTGGACGTAGGCCAGCGCACGGTCATGCTGCACCAGGGCCAGGTCGTGCTCGACGTCGCGGGCGAAGAGCGCAGCCGCATGGACGTGGCCGACCTGCTGCAGATGTTCGAGAAAGTGCGCGGCGAAAAGCTCGCCGACGACGCCCTGCTGCTGGGCTGAGCCCGCCAGCACCGCGCAGGGCCTGCGCCCGGCGCGGCCCCGCGCGCCGCGCCTCACACCCAGTCGCACTCGCAGGTGAAGTGGCGCAGGAACTGCGGCTGCTTGGTGATCTTCACGCCGCGGATGCTGGCGGCCTTGTCCTTCACCTCGGCGATCACCTCGGCGGCGTAGTCGAAGTGGCTTTGCGTGTACATGCGCCGCGGGAAGGCCAGGCGTACCAGCTCCATGCTGTGGTAGGTCTCGGTGCCATCGGCGAGCCGCTTGCCGAACATCACCGAGCCGATCTCCACGCCGCGGATACCGCCTTCGAGGTACAGCGCATTGCACAGCGCCCAGGCCGGGTAGTGCGCCACGGGCATGTCCGGCAGCACCGTCCTGGCGTCGATGTAGACCGCGTGCCCGCCAGTGGGCTTGACGAAGCCCACGCCCGCCGCCTCCAGGCGCTCGCCCAGGTATTCGGCGGTGCGCAGCCGGTAGCGCAGGTAGTCTTCCTCCATGCCCTCTTCCAGGCCCACGGCCAGGGCTTCGAGGTCGCGCCCGGCCATGCCGCCGTAGGTGGGAAAGCCCTCCATCATGATCAGGCCGTTGCGCACCGCATCCAGCCATTCATCGCTGCGCAGCACAATGAAGCCGCCGATGTTCACCATGCCGTCCTTCTTCGCGCTCATGGTGGCGCCGTCGGCGTAGGAGAACATCTCCTGCACGATGGCGCGGATGGGCGTGTTCTCGTAGCCGCTCTCGCGCATCTTGATGAACATGGCGTTCTCGGCGAAGCGGCACACGTCCATGATGAAGGGCTTGCCATACTTCCTCAGCAAGGCGGCGTAGGCGCGGATATTGGCCATGGACACGGGCTGGCCCCCGCCCGTGTTGTTGGTGACGGTGAGCATGCCGAAGGGAATGCGCGCGCCCTCTTTTTGCAGCACCGCTTCGACCTTCGCCAGGTCGATATTGCCCTTGAACGGCGCGATGGTCGCCGGCTGCAGCCCCTCGGCGACCACGCAGTCCACGGCCTCCACGCCCATGGACTCGAGGTTGCCGCGCGTGGTGTCGAAATGGCAGTTGTTGGGCACCAGGTCGCCCGCCTTGCAGGTGGCGGCGAACAGCACCTTCTCGGCCGCGCGACCCTGGTGCGTGGGCACGAAATGCGGCATGCCGGTGATGTCCTGGATCACCTTCTCCAGGCGGTAGAAGCTGCGCGCGCCGGCATAGCTCTCGTCGCCCTCCATGATGGCGCCCCACTGGCGGCTGGACATGGCGCCCGTACCGGAGTCGGTGAGCCAGTCGATCAGCACGTCCTCGGCGCGCAGCTTGAACACATTGAGTCTGGCTTGCTGCAACAGGCGCTCGCGGTCGGCGCGCGTGGTCATGCGGATGGGTTCCACACTTTTGATGCGGAAGGGTTCGATCAGGGTCTTGGGCATGGGCAATGGCTCCGGGGTGTTCTCGTGGGGCGCAAAGGTAGCACCGCCAAAAACCCCATGGTGTCGCTTATTTCCAACACCCACCCCAAAATAGCGGGCGCGGACCGCATGCGATCCCGCGCCCGGAAATATCGATCAAAAATGGCTCCAGCGCTTACCCAGAAAGCGCGAGAAGTTATTGATTTAATAGCTCCATCAATGCATCAGGCCAGTATCTGGGGCGCAGAGCCCGTGAGCCGCTGCACCAGGCCCTGGGCCAGCCGGTTGACGATGCCGTAGATCGACAGCTGCGGGTTCGCCCCCACGCTGGTGGGAAAGAGCGAACCGTCGTGCACCGAGAGGTTCTCCACCTGCCAGTGCACGCCGTCGGGCCGCACCACGCCCTGCTTTTCGCTCGCCGCCAGGCCGCAGCCGCCCATCACGTGCGCGCTGACCACCTTGGCCAGCAGCGGCTGCATGGGCAACTGCTCTATGCCCGCCTTGGCCTGCGCCCAGGTGGTGTACAGCTCGCCGCGCTCGTGCACCGGCAGCACCTGCCGCGCCCCGCCGGCGAACTGGATTTCGGCCATGGCCAGCAGCGCGCGGCGCGCACCCTCCATCACAAAGCCGGTGAGCGGGTAGTCGAGCACGGGCGAGCCGTCGCTGCGCAGCTTCACGCGCCCGCCCGGCGCCTGCTCGTGGAAGCCGTCGCGCAGGAGCGCGAGCAGCACATGCGTGTGCGGGAACTGGCGCAGCAGGTCGGCCTGGGCCTGGCCCATGCCGGGCATGGTGGTCGCCAGGATCAGCGGATGCAGCGGCGGCGCCTCGATCTTGAAGCCCATGGGGCCGTCGATGGGCTGCGTGCCCAGGTAGTGGTCGGTGCACAGCGACTGCGGTGCGCCGGCCCAGCCCTCCACCCGCTGCTCCATCACGGCCGCCGTCATCACCACGGGGTGCAGGAAGGTGCGCCCGCCCAGGCGGCCGTGCGGGTCGGGCGCCTTGGAGCGCAGCAGCACCGCGGGCGAGTTGATGGCCCCGCCCGCCAGCACATAGTGGCGCGCCGTGATGCGCGTACGCTGCGCATCGCCCGCCAGCGCGCCATTGGGCAGCACGCCCACGCAGGAGAGCGCCTGCACCTTGCCCGCAGCCATCTCCAGGTGCTCGGCACGCGTCTGCACCATCAGCGTGGCGCCCTGGTCCAGCGCGGCGGGGATGGTGGTCACCAGCATGGACTGCTTGGCATTCGTGGGGCAGCCCATGCCGCAGGAGCCCAGGTTCCAGCAGCCGCGCACGTTGCGCCGTATGGACTCGACCGGAATGCCCAGCTTGACCGCGCCGCTGCGCAGCAGCTCGTTGTTCTCGTTCGGGGGCATCTGCCACGAGGAGATGCTCAGGCGCCGCTCGGCCTGCTCGAAGTAGGGCTCCAGCGCCTCGGGCGTGTAGTCCGCCAGGCCGAAATGCTGCGCCCAGTAGCCCAGCGTGGTCGGCGGCGTGCGGAAGGAGCTGGTCCAGTTCACCGTGGTGGAGCCGCCCACGCAGCGCCCCTGCAGGATGGTGATGGCCTTGTCCTCGGTCTTGCGGCCCGCGCTCTCCTGGTAGAGCTGGGGGTAGGCGTCGGACTCGCGCTGGCGGAAGTCGCTGCTGCTCTTGAGCGGCCCCTCCTCCACGATGACCACGGACAGGCCCGCGCGCGTGAGCAGCTCGGCCGTGATGCCGGCGCCCGCGCCGGAGCCGATGATGGCCACATCGCAGGACAGGGTCTCGGGCGCCGCGCCGTGGGGACCGCCCCGCACTTTCCAGCCGCGCTGCAGGCCTTCGCGGATGGGATCGGGTAGTTTGCTCATGGGGATGGAGGGTTCAGATGTCCTGGGGGCCGGGATAGCCCACCACGGCCCAGGTGGATTCGTCGGAGAAATACGCGCCGCCCACGATCTCGTGCAGCGCCTGGTAGGCCTGCCGGCGCACCTGCAGGCGCGAGTAGCGCATGCCGTCGAGCGCGGCGGCCACTTCGGCGGGTGCGGCTTCCAGCCAGCCATTGGCCAGGCCCGCCAGCGCCAGGCGCCCCGCGCTGCTGCCCAGCAGCCCGACGAGCTGCGACAGCTCGGCCTGCACATGCGGCGGCAGGTTCTGCGCCAGGGTGTCCACGCGGTCGGCCATGGCGGCCAGTGCCTGCTGCTGCGCGGCCGCGTCCTGCGGCAGCGTGCCCTGCAGGATGGCCCGGCCCACGCCCATGAACAGCGCCCGGCCCGCCTCCGTGAGACGCCCCTGCACCAGGCCGGGCTGCAAGAGCGCCGCCGCGCCGCCCGCCAACGCCAGCACCGTGCCCGAGACCAGGCCCAGCTTCAAAAGGGTTCGTCTTTGCATCGCAGAACTATCGCACGCCCGCCCGCCCCGCCGCTAGAGGTGGCCGCCTAGAGGGCACTGGGGTTTGTCTTGATGACGCAGGCCGCGCCCGGGGCAGCCCGCACCCGCGCCGCCGCGGGTGCGCGGGGCCGCCGCCGTTCAGGGACTGTCCGGCGCCGCCGTCACCTGGTCGCGCCCCTGGTTCTTGGACTGGTACAAGGCCTGGTCCGCGCGCTGCAGCAGGGTCTCCACGCTGTCGTCGGGCTGGTACTGGGCCACGCCATAGCTGCAGGTGATGCCCTCGGGAATGGACTCGAACCGCAACCGCGCCGCCGCCTGGCGCAGGCGCTGCGCCAGGCCGAGGGCCCGCTCCAGCGGGGTGTCGGCCAGCAGGATGAAGAACTCCTCGCCGCCGGAGCGCGCCGTCAGGTCGGTCTTGCGCACCATGTCCTGCATTTGCTGCGCCAGGCCCTGCAGCACCACATCGCCGGCATCGTGGCCATAGGTGTCGTTGATGTGCTTGAAGTGGTCTATGTCCAGCGCCACCACGCTCAGGGGCACGCCATAGCGCCTGGCGCGCCGCACGGCGGCGTCCAGCATGTCCATGAGGCGGCGGCGGTTGGCCAGGCCGGTCAGGGGGTCGGTCAGGCTCAGCTCGCGCAGGCGTTCCTCGCTGGCCTTGAGGGCGCGGTTGCTGCGCGCGAGCTCGTGCTGGGTTTCGATCAGGGTGTTGTTCAGTGCCAGCACCTCGGCCGTCAGGCGCTCCATCTCCTGGATGTCGAACTCCGCCACCAGCAGCACGCCCTCCGCGCACTGGTGCACCGTCCCGGTGAGCGAGCGGGTCGATCCCCCGGCATCCCGGAGGTTCAGAATGCCCTCGAACACGGGCTGCCCGGCGGGCGCCTGCACCTGCAGCAATTGCGCCAGCGTGGGGTTGACGAACACCGTGTGCAGGTCCGGCGGCGGCGCACCCGCGCCCAGCAGGCGCCACAGCCCGCGGTTGCCCTGCAGCAGCCGCCCGTCGGGCGCCACCTGGGCCACGACCACGGAAACCAGGTGCTCGAAGCATGGGGGATTGCAGCGCTCGCTCTCTCGCAGGGCCGGCGTCTGTACAGGAACCTGGGGCATGGTCAGATGCGCTCCAGCAGGTCCAGCGCATCGCTGGACCACCCGTCCGCACGCGTCTCGCGCCAGGCCGTGTCCCCGCCCATGGTGGCCAGGCCGCCGATCCAGACCTGCGGACAGGCGCTGCCCAGCTCGGCACGCAGGGCCTCGATGGTGGCGCGCGCCACCTCCAGGTGCTGGGACAAGGACACCGACAGCCCCAGCACATCGGGGCGCTGGGCGTCCACATGGCGCACGAGGTCCGCCAGGGGCATGTCCGCGCCCAGGCACTGGCAATCCCAGCCCCGGGTTTCCAGGGCGTCGGACACCATGCGCAGCCCCAGGGCATGGTGGTTGCCCTGCACGCAGGCCAGCAGCGCCTTGCGCCCGTTGGGCGGAGCAAACTCAGCACGCAGGTAGGCATCTGTCAGCACCGTCTGGCTGATGGAGCTGGCCAGGTGCTCTTGCGCGATGCTGATGCGGTTGTGCTGCCACAGCTCACCAATGGCGTACAGGGCCGGCTGCACGATGCGCACCGCCGCCTCGGTGAGGCTGGCGCCGCCGTCCATCGCCCCCCGGACATGCCCCTGCGCCAGTGCCTTGCGGCCCTGGACCAGCGCGGACTGGAAGTCCTGCGCCTGGGGCCAGGGCGCCAGACGCAGGCCCGCAGCGTCCGGGAGCACCGCGCCAAGCCTTGCGCCGGCCACATCCTCCGGCGACGCCACTCCAAGCTGCGCCGCCGCGACAGGCAGCTTGCGTTTCCACTGATCGGTGGCGTGAGCCATCGAAGACATCCTTTCACCTGCCGGTCCCGCAGTGCGGCACCGGCGTTGCGCCACAATAGGCGACACCCCCCGGCGCGCGCTGCGCGCCCTGTCCATATCCTGCCTTGCTGCACACCATGGCCCCTACCCTGCTCATCGTCTACCACTCGATGACTGGCGGCACGCGCCAGATGGCCGAGGCCGTGCGCGACGGCGCAGTGCAGGAGGGCTCCGTGGCCGTGCGGCTGCTGCATGCGGCCCAGGCGCAGGCCGCCGATGTGCTGGGCGCGCACGCCCTGGTGCTGGCCACGCCCGAGAACCTGGCCGCCATGAGCGGACAGCTCAAGGACTTCTTCGACCGATGCTACTACGACGTGCTGGACCAGGTGAACGGCCGGCCCTATGCCTGCCTGGTGTGCGCGGGCAGCGATGGCCAGGGGGCGGTGCGGCAGATCGAGCGCATCGCCACGGGCTGGCGCCTGCGCCGCGTGGCCGAGCCGCTGGTCGTGTGCACGCATGCGCAGACCCGCGAGGCCATTCTGGCGCCCAAGCACATCGCCCCGCAGGAGCTGGCACGCTGCCGCGCCCTGGGCGAGGCCCTGGCCGCCGGGCTGGCGCTGGGCGTGTTCTGAATCACTGGGGCATGCCCGTCCATTGCCGGCGGCTGGTGCGCAGGCGAAAGCGCTGGCGGTAGGCGCCGGGCGTGGCGCCGGCCAGGCGCGCAAAGATGCGCCGGAAGCTCCCCACGTCGCTGTAGCCGCACTGCTGGGCCACGGCCTCCACCGTGAGGTAGGTGGTCTGCAGCAGCACCTGGGCCTGCGCCACGCGCAGGCCGTGCAGGTAGTCCAGCGGCGTCTGCCCATGCACCTGGGCAAACCAGCGCAGCAGGGTGCGCGGGCTGGTGGCGGCGGCGCGCGCCGTCTCGGCCAGGCTGTAGGGCTCGTGGCGGTGCTCCTGCAGCCAGCGCCGGGCGCGCTCCAGCGCCCCCGCAGGCGTGGGCTCGCCCGTGGGCGTCTGCACGCTGGCCGTGGCGGTGAGCTGGCGCGGGGCGTCGAAATCCAGCACCGACGCCGCGGCCCGGGCCAATTCCGCCACCTGCGTGCCGGCCAGCAGGTCCAGCCAGGCGGGCAAGGTGTGCGCCAGCGAGGCCGTGCTCCAGAGCCCGCCGTCGCAGTGCCAGGGCCGCTCGCGCCGCCATTGCACGCCCTGGCCGGCCATGCGCAGCACCGAGGGCGCAAAAGCCCAGGGCAAAGCCACCTCGCGGCTCTGCAGCAGGCCACACTCGGCCAGCAGCGCCGTGCCATTGAAGAACGCCGCCAGCGGCGCACCGCGCGCGGCATGGGCGCGCAGCAGCGCCGCGGCATGGCGCGCCTGGCGCAGGCAGATCTCCTGCAGGTGCGGACCGCTGGCCGCCATGGTGCCGGGGTGCACCAGCACGTCCGGCGGGCCGGCGGACGGCACAGCGCTGGCGGGCAGCGGCGGCGGCGCTGCGGCGCCATCGTGCGGCAGGCACAGCCAGGTCCAGGCCAGCGGGGGAGCCGCCGGGCCGCGCATGGCGGCCAGGGTGTTCATGGTGCGCAGCACATCCACCACCAGGGTGGCGGTGCTGGCGATGCAGTCGGCATCCCAGAAGATGCCCACTTGCAGCGGTGCCGCGGCGGTGTCAGTGACGGAGTCCATGGTCGGCGATATTGCCACCATTTGTGGCCATACCGGCCTCAGCGCACCCGGGGTAGCGGCCCGATTCACCCTGTACGCGCTGCAACTGGCCGCCGGCGACGCCAACACCGACAACACGCGCATGCAAGCAGTGGCACACCCTGCCCTTCCACCGCGCAGACGTGCTCCAGGCCCGCGTGGGCGAGCCGCTGCGCCTGAGCGTGCAGCCCTGAGCCTGAGCGCGGGCGCGCGGGCCCTCAGCCCGGCCCCGCGCCACCGCTGGCGCGCAGGTGCTGCACCAGCGCGCTGGCAAAGCCCGAAGGCTCCACGCCCTTGCGCACGCAGACCTGCAGGTCGCGCTGCGCCCAGGGCTCGTCCAGCGCCACGACCACCGGCGGCTCGCTCAGGCCCGCGCGCGGCACGGCGCTGCGCGGCACCAGGCCAATGCCCACGCCCGCGCCCACCATGCGGCACACGGCCTCGAAGCTGCGCACCTGGATGCGCACGTCCAGGTGCCGCCCCAGCGCGGCGGCAACGTTCATGGTGAAGGTGTGTATGGCCGAGCCCGAGTGCAGCATGACAAAGGCCTGGTCCAGCACCTCGGCAAAGGCCACGCTGGCACGCTGCGCCAGGGCGTGGCCCTGCGGGGTGATGAGCACCAGCCGGTCCTGCCGGTAGGGCCACAGCAGCACGCCCGCCGCCTGCCCGCCCGCGTCGGCCAGCACGCCCACGTCGATCTCGCCGTGCGCCACGGCCATGGCGATCTCGGTGCTGGTGCGCTCCTCCAGGCTCACGCTGACCTGCGGGTGCTGCTTGAGAAAGCCGGCCAGGTCATCGGGCAGAAAGCTGTGCGTGGCGTGCGTATTGGCCCACAGGCTCACATGGCCGCGGATGCCGCTGGCAAAGGGCGAGAGCTCGGCGTGCATCTGTTCGATGCAGGCAAACACCTGGCGCGCATGGCGCAGGAGCGCCTCGCCCGCACGCGTGAGCGCCAGGCCGCGCGGCTGGCGCTCGAACAAGGGGGTTTGCAGCGCGTCCTCCAGCCGGCGCAGCCGGTGGCTGGCCGACGAGGGCGCCAGGAACGCCCGCGCCGCACCGCGCGTGAGGTTGCGCTCCTCGGCCATGGCGACGAACAGGCGCAGGTCGGTCAGGTCATAGCTCATGCAGGCACCATTCGATATTCACGAACACAGGCTTGCCATATTAACCATGGTGCAACGCGGCAAAACGCGTCAACATCCGGGGCAAGATGAAAAACCCCAGCCCCAGCACCACAGCGCATTCGTCCAGCACGCACGCCACGGCCCTGCCCTGGGCCCACTGGTCTCCCCAGCGCCTGGGCTTTGCACTGGCCCTGCTGGCGGCGCTGGGCTTCTCGTTCAAGGCGATCTTCGTCAAGCTGGCCTACGCCGTGCCCCAGGCCCAGGCCGTGGACTCGGTGACCCTGCTGGCGCTGCGCATGCTGTTTTCCCTGCCCGCCTTTCTGTGGGTGGGCTGGAAGGCGGGCCGCGGCCTGGCGCCGCTCTCGCCCCGCGACATGGCGCTGCTCGCCGTGCTGGGCCTGCTGGGCTACTACGGCGCCAGCATCCTGGACTTCGTGGGCCTGCGCTACATCACGGCCAGCCTGGAGCGGCTCATCCTGTTCACCTACCCCACGCTCACGCTGCTCATCGGCGTGCTGTTCATGGGCCAGCGCGCCTCGCGGCGCGACATCGCCTCGCTGCTGCTGTCCTACGCCGGCATAGGCCTGGCCTTTGCGCACGACCTGCAGTTGGCCAGCGACATGGGCGCGGTGCTGCTCGGCGGCGCCTTCGTGCTGGGCTCGGCCGTGTGCTACGCGCTCTACCAGGCGGGCAGCGAACCCGCCATCCGGCGCCTGGGGGCGGCGCGCTTCACGGCCCTGGCCATGCTGGTCTCCACCGCGGCCACGCTGCTGCACTTTGCCTTCACCCAGCCCCTGCAGGCCCTGGTGCAGCCCCTGCCGGTGTACGGCCACGCCCTGGGCATGGCGCTGCTGTCCACGGTGCTGCCGGTGTTCATGACCTCAGCCGCCATCCGCTACATCGGCGCGGCCAAGACCGTGCTCGTGGGCACCCTGGGGCCCATGCTGACCATCCTGTTCAGCTTCTGGCTGCTGGGCGAGCCACTGTCGCTGTCGCAACTGGGGGGCGCGGCGCTGGTGCTGGCGGGGGTGTTGCTGGTGGGGCGGAGGTAGCCCCGACGGGATGGTGGGGTGAACTACCGTGGCCACTGGATGGGATATCAGTACCGCCGCCCTGATGCAGACGTTCTGCGCATAGCGGAGCAGCAAGAGTCCTGGCGAAGAACCGCGCGCGATGCGACAGGTTCATGCCGGCCATGTCCGCATGCGAAACGCATCCACTAGGAAATCGATCAGCGTCCTCACCTTGGGCGTGAGATGGCGGCGACTCGGGTACACCGCGTAAACGCCGAGCTCAATGGATCGGTACTCGGGCATCACTTCCACCAACGCTCCTGAGTCCAGGTGCGGCCCGACCAGGAATGAGGGCTGCAAAACAAGACCCATGTGCTGCAGTGCTGCGGCGATGCAGGTGTCGCCACTGTTGGTACGCATGCGCGGCGCTACCTTGACCACCACCGGCTCCTTCTGCTCCTGCGGCCCCGAGAACTCCCAATGGTCACCCATGGCCAGGAGCGAATAGGCGATCACCGCATGGTCCGCCAGCTCAGCCGGATGCTGAGGTGCTCCATGGCGTTGCAGGTATTGGGGTGAAGCACACAAGATCAGTCGGGTCGACGTCAGTTGCCGGCTAATGAGCGAAGACACCTGAAGGCGAGCGATCCGAACCGCGACATCGAAGCCCTCCTCGACCAGGTCCACCAGCCGATCAGAGAGCGTCACGTCCAAGGTGACTCGTGGATTGAGCGCCATGAACGCTGGCCACAGCGGTGCAAGGTGCAGCAAGCCGAAAGTGACCGGCACGTTCACCCTCAGTTGCCCGATAGCCTCGCCCACATGGGTAGACAACTCGGCCTCGGCCTCGGCAACGCCATCGACCAGTTGCCGACAACGTTCATGAAAGAGCTCACCCTCGGGCGTGAGCGACAGCTTGCGTGTTGTCCGGTGAAGCAGCCGCACACCCAGCCGCGTTTCCAGATCACCGACCAGCCGTGACACAGCGGTCTTTGACAGATCCAGTGCATCGGCCGCACGCACAAAGCTGCCGGCATCCACCACCGCGACAAAGACGCGCATTTCCTGAAATCGGTCCATGGCAGCAATTGTCCCGAAATTCGAGATAGTAAATCCTTTTGAAGCCTGTTTATCTATTGATTGGTGAGTTTTAAAGTTCAATCCATCGCAGCAACGTGCTGTATTCCATCCAAGGACACATCATGGAAATCACCATCATCGGCGCCGGCAACATGGGCTCGGCCTTCGTCAAGCAACTCGTGCGCGCAGGCCACCAAGTCCGCATCGCCTCCCGAGACGGCGCCAAAGCGGCACAGCTCGCCGCGGCCCACCCGGGAGCCAAAGCCGTGGAGATCGCCGGCGCGGCAGACGGTGCCGACGCCATCGTGCTGGCCACGGGCTATGACAGCGCCATTGCGGCGCTGAGTTCGGTGGGGGATTTGCAAGGCAAGGTCGTCATCGACATCACCAATCCCTTGACACCCGACTACATGGGTCTGACCCTCGGCCATAACAGTTCGGCCGCCGAAGAAATCGCCAAGGCCGTACCGGGCGCAGAAGTGGTCAAGGGCTTCAACACCGTCTTTGCTCAGGTGCTGAACGAGGGCGCCGACTTTGGCCATGGCCGCAGGGTCTCGGTCTTTGTGGCCAGCGACAGTGCCCGTGCCAAGCAAACCGCCACTGCACTGGCTCAGAGCATGGGCTTTGAGGTGGTGGATGCCGGTGGTCTGAAGAACGCACGCTACCTGGAGCCTTTGGCGGGTCTGAACATTTACCTGGGTTACGGCGCGGGGCTGGGCACCACCATCGCACCTGCCTGGATTCGCAAAGCCTGAACCGAACCGACCTCAACACCTTGACTGATCTCACGGAACCATCATGAGCAACACATTCCTCCAACGCATTCTCTCTACCGACAACGGATCGGGCGCTTTGGCTCTGCGTATTCCCGTCGGCATCATCTTCGCCGCGCACGGCGCACAAAAGCTCTTCGGCTGGTTTGGCGGCTACGGGCTCGAAGGCACGGGCCAGTTCTTCGGCTCGGTGGGCCTGAACCCAGGCTACCTGATGGCGCTGCTGGCTGGTACGGCTGAGTTCCTGGGTGGCCTGGCGCTGATTCTGGGCCTTCTGGTTCGCCCGGCCGCCGCCGCTCTGGCCTTCGCCATGCTGATTGCCATCTTCGCGGTACACATCGGCAACGGGTTCTTCATGGACAAAGGCGGCTACGAATACGCACTGGCCCTGTTCGCTGCCTCACTGTCCCTGCTGTTCAGTGGCGGGGGGCGCTTCTCGGTCGACCGCGCCCTTACCGGAGAACGTTGATGTCGCGCCTGCCCACCCTGTTTGTCTCGCACGGTGCACCCACCTTCGCCATGGACCCCGGTGTGGCCGGCCCCAGGCTGACCGAGCTGGGCCGTTCGCTGCCCCGCCCGAAGGCGGTGCTGATCGTCTCGCCGCATTGGATGACGCCCACGCCACGGGTCGGGACCGCTGCTCAGCCCGCCACCATTCACGACTTCGGTGGGTTTGATCCGGCCTTGTACCAACTGAGCTATCCGGCCGCAGGTCATGCTGAGCTGGCCCAGCGCACCATCGAGCAACTGACCAAGGCGGGCTGGCCGGCGCAGGCGGATGAGCGGCGCGGCCTCGACCATGGTGCCTGGGTGCCGCTGCTGCACCTGTTCCCGGAGGCTGAAGTGCCGGTGTTCCAGGTCTCCCTGCCGTCGAGGCTGGATGCACAGCGCGCGTGGGCTTTCGGGCAGGCGCTGGCGCCACTGGCCGAGGAAGGCGTGCTGATCATCGGCTCGGGCAGCCTCACGCACAACCTGTATGAGTTCCGCTCGGCGCATGGTGCAGATGAAGCCTATGTGGCCGCATTTGCTCGATGGGTGCGCGAAGCGGTGGAACAGGGCGACAACAAGCGCCTGCTGCGGACGCTGGATGAAGCTCCAGACGCACAGCGGGCACACCCGACGGCCGAACACTTCTGGCCGCTCTTGGTGGCTGCCGGTGCGGCCGATGCTGGAGACGGCACACCTTCGGGCACTGTGATCGAAGGTGGTATTGCGCACGGCATGCTTTCTATGGATTCCTACGCGTTCGGCCTTGCCGCCGCTACTGACTGAACTGGAAAGATGACCATGCAATCCGATCTGATTCTTCAGCGGCCCCAGGCGTCGGACAACGCGGAGTTGCTGTTGCTGTTCCACGGCGTGGGGTCGCGTGCCGAGGACCTGGCGCCGTTGGGACAGGCGCTGGCCTCGCAGCGACCCAACGCCTGGGTCATCAGCGTTCGCTCGCCAGACCGCTCGGACCTCGGTCAAGGCTGGCAATGGTTCTCGGTGCAGGGTGTGACCGAAGCCAATCGGCCTGCACGGGTCAGCTCGGCGATGCCGGCGTTCGTGGAACGCATTCGGGCGTGGCAGAGCGAAACGGGCGTCGGCCCCCTGAACACGACGCTGCTGGGCTTCTCGCAGGGTGCGATCATGGCGCTGGAGTCGACGCAGCTTTCTGGTGCATCCAGACACGCAGCCCGTGTGGTCGCGATCGCCGGACGCTTCGCGCAAGCGCCACGGATCAAGCCAGAGAACGTCGCGGTGCATCTGCTTCATGGCGAGCAGGATCAAGTGATGCCCATCGGGCTGGCCGTGGAGGCTGAACGGGAGTTGCGCTCCCTGGGGGCCTTGCCCACACTTGACCGCTTTGCAGGTCTTGGCCACGGCATTGATGCCCGCGCGGTTCAAGCCATCGGTCGACGCCTTGAGGCGCAGAACGAGGAGAAGGGATCGTGAGCTCAGAACAGTGGACCCGAATTCGCTTCGACGATGACCGTACCGTCCTCTCGGATGGAGCGTCACCCGATGTGGTGCTGAACGTGGCGGCAATCCACATCGCAACGCGGCTGTTCCGGCACGATCCCCCCGCACCGGGGGAGATCGAGCAGGCCATCGACTGGATGGAGGATGCTCTGGCCGTCACGGGCCTGAAACAGATCCTGCGCGGTGATCTGGTCATCGATGCCCCCATGTGGTTCGAGAAACTCGGGCTCGACGCTGAGGGCGAGCGAATGACTCGCGATCAGTTGGAAGCGAGGTTTCAGCGGCTGGCGTCCATATCACTGGGCTATCCGCGAGCGCTGGATGATCCGCCGTCGGAGCCGATGGCATCCGCCTTGTTGGTCATCCTGCGCGAGTGCATGCACCACCTGGGCTACGGTGGACTGGTGCCCAACCGGCGCTGAAGCAATCGGTCGAAGATTGCCGACGGTCGGCAATGGGTCGATTCCACCCGTTCACCTCGCCAGGTCAGATCTTCGCCAACACAGCACCCGCAGGCCGAACATGACCCGAATTCACCCCCAGCGCCCACCCATCAAGCGCCAGTAGCTATCAATCCAATAGCGCCTCAAGCCGGATTCAACACCCCCTGCCGCTGCCCCACCGCCTCGCGCAGGTAGGCCCAGGTGGCCTGCATGCGGGCCACGTGCTTGTTTTCGGCGGGCATGCTCATCCAGAACGTGCGCGTAAAGCGCGCCTGGCCCGGCAGAACGGGTTGCAGGGCGGCGTCCTGCGCGGCCACGAAGGCGGGCAGCACGGCCAGGCCGGCACCGGCGCGCACGGCCTCGTACTGCGCCAGCACGCTGGTGCTGCGCAGCGCGTATTGGCCGGGGCGGTGCAGCTCGTCGAGGATTTGCAGCTCCTTGCTGAACAGCAGGTCGTCCACGTAGCTGATGAAGCTGTGGCCGCGCAGGTCTTCGGCCGTGCGGATGGGCGGGTGCTGCGCCAGGTAGGCGCGCGCGCCGTAGAGCTGCAGCACGTAGTCCGTGAGCTTGACCACGATGACTGGGCCGCGCGCCGGGCGCTCCAGCGAGATGACGATATCGGCCTCGCGCCGCGACAGGTGCACCAGGCGCGGCAGGGCCAGCAGGTCCACCACCAGGCCGGGGTGCCCCTGCGCAAAGCGCGCCAGCGGGGCGGCCAGCACCAGGTTGCCAAAGCCCTCGGTGGTGCCTATGCGCACCACGCCGTGCAGCCCCGGCCCTACCCCGGGCGCCGCGCTTTGCACGGCGAGAAAGGCCGCCTCCATGGCCTCGACGCGCGGCAGCAGCGCGCGCCCGGCCTCGGTCAGGCGGTGGCCCAGGGCCTCGCGCGCAAAAAGCGCGGCGTCCACCTGCTTCTCCAGCCCCTGGATGCGCCGCGCCACGGTGGTGTGGTCCACGCCCAGGCGGCGCGCGGCGCCCACCAGCGTCCCCGCGCGCGCCAGCTCGAGAAAGAAGCGCAGGTTGTCCCAGTCCATGGGGGCCGATCGGTTGTTGTGCATATTTGCAAATCTCGTGCGCAATGTTGGCTATTGTGCTTACAAAATCGCAAAGCTACGATGCGTGCCATCCGGGCATGGTGCCCGTGCCCTTTTCAGGAGACTACCCCCATGGATGCTGCCGTCAAAGTTGCCACCGTCAAACTGCTGATCAACGGCGAGTTCGTTGAATCCAAGACCACCGAATGGCGCGATGTGGTCAACCCCGCCACGCAGCAGGTGCTGGCCCGCGTGCCCTTTGCCACGCAGGACGAGATCAACGCCGCCGTCGCTGCCGCCAAGGAGGCCTTCAAGACCTGGCGCAAGACGCCCATCGGCGCGCGCGCGCGCATCTTCCTGAAGCTCCAGCAGCTCATCCGCGAGAACATGGCCGAGCTGGCCGCCACCCTGACGGCCGAGCAGGGCAAGACCCTGCCCGACGCCGAAGGCGACGTGTTCCGCGGCCTGGAGGTGGTGGAGCACGCCAGCGCCATCGGCAACCTGCAACTGGGCGAGCTGGCCAACAACGTGGCCAACGGCGTGGACACCTACACCGTGCTGCAGCCCCTGGGCGTGTGCGCCGGCATCACGCCGTTCAACTTCCCGGCCATGATCCCGCTGTGGATGTTCCCCATGGCCATTGCCACGGGCAACACCTTCGTTCTCAAGCCGTCCGAGCAGGACCCCATGGTCACCATGCGCCTGTGCGAGCTGGCGCTGCAGGCGGGCATTCCGCCCGGCGTGCTGAACGTGATCCACGGCGGCGAGGCGGCCGTGAACGCCATCTGCGACCACCCCGACATCAAGGCCATCAGCTTCGTGGGCTCCACCAAGGTGGGCACGCATGTGTACAACCGCGCCAGCCTCAACGGCAAGCGCGTGCAGTGCATGATGGGCGCCAAGAACCACGCCATCGTGCTGCCCGACGCGAACAAGGAACAGACCCTCAACGCCATCGCTGGCGCCTCGTTCGGCGCGGCCGGCCAGCGCTGCATGGCCCTGCCCGTGGTGGTGCTGGTGGGCGAAGCGCAGAAGTGGCTGCCCGACCTGGTGGCCAAGGCCAAGACGCTCAAGGTATCCGGCGGCACCGAGAAGGGCACGGACGTGGGCCCGGTCATCTCCTGCGCGGCGCTCTCGCGCATCGAGGGCCTGATCGAGCGCGGCATTGCCGACGGCGCCACGCTGGAACTCGACGGCCGCAAGCCCAACGTGCCCGGCTATGAGAAGGGCAACTTCGTCGGCCCGACCATTTTCAGCGGCGTCAAGCCCGGCATGGCCATCTATGACCAGGAAATCTTCGGCCCCGTGCTGAGCGTGGTGGCCGCCAAGGACCTGGACGAAGCCATCGAGTTCATCAACGCCAACCCCAACGGCAACGGCACGGCCATCTTCACGCAATCGGGCGCTGCCGCGCGCAAGTTCCAGGAAGACATCGACGTGGGCCAAGTGGGCATCAACGTGCCCGTGCCCGTGCCTGTGCCGCTGTTCTCGTTCACCGGTTCGCGCGCCTCCAAGCTGGGCGACCTGGGCCCCTACGGCAAGCAGGTGGTGCTGTTCTACACCCAAACCAAGACCGTGACGGCGCGCTGGTTCGACGACAGCACGGCGGGCCAGGGCGTGAACACCACGATTAGTCTGAAGTGACACCCCCCTGAGGCGCTGCGCGCCTTCCCCCCTCTCTCGCATCGCTGCGCGCTGCGGGAGGGGGGACGCCACCAGTGCGGCGGGGCGGCCCTTGCACGGTGGCTGCTGGCCTGGGCCGCGCCGGTTTCATGCGACGCGCCCGCAGACAAGAATTTTGAGAAAAATCGGCTCCAGCGCTTGCCAGGCAAGCGCCATCAGCTATAAAAACAAAAGCACACCCGACCCGGAGACCAGCCCATGGACTTTGAACTGACCGAAGACCAGCGCGCCTTTGCCGACACCGCGCGCCAATTCGCCCTGGCCGAGCTGGCCCCGCACGCCGCGCACTGGGATGCCGAGGCCATCTTCCCGCGCGAGGCCATCGCCAAGGCGGGCGAACTGGGCTTTTGCGGCCTGTATGCGCCCGATGCCGCAGGCGGCCTGGCCCTGCCGCGCCTCGACGCCACGCTGGTGTTCGAGGAAATGGCGGCCGTGGACCCCTCCACCACCGCCTTCATCACCATCCACAACATGGCCACCTGGATGCTCGGCACTTGGGCCCAGCCCGAGGTGCGCGACCACTGGGGCCCGCTGCTGACCAGTGGCGAAAAGCTGGCCTCCTACTGCCTGACCGAACCCGGCGCGGGCTCGGACGCCGCCTCGCTCAAGACGCGCGCCGAGCGGGTGGGCCACGAATACGTGATCAACGGCTCCAAGGCCTTCATCTCCGGTGCGGGCAGCACCGACGTGCTGGTGCTCATGGCCCGCACCGGCGATGCCAGCTCGGGCGCTGCGGGCATCTCGGCCTTCGCTGTCCCGGCCGACACGCCGGGCATCCACTACGGCAAGAAGGAAGAAAAAATGGGCTGGAACAGCCAGCCCACGCGCCAGATCAGCTTTGACAATGTGCGCATCCCCGCCAACCATCTGCTGGGCCGCGAGGGCGAAGGCTTCAAGATCGCCATGAAGGGCCTGGACGGCGGGCGCATCAACATCGCCACCTGCTCGGTGGGCGCGGCGCAAGGCGCGCTGGGGCACGCCCAGCAGTACATGCAGGACCGCAAGCAGTTCGGCAAGCCCATCGCCAGCTTCCAGGCGCTGCAGTTCAAGCTGGCCGACATGGCCACCGAACTCGTGGCCGCGCGCCAGATGGTGCGCCTGGCCGCCAGCAAGCTGGACGCGGGCGACGCCAACGCCTCCACCTACTGCGCCATGGCCAAGCGCTTCGCCACCGATGCGGGCTTCAACGTGGTCAACGAGGCGCTGCAACTGCACGGCGGCTACGGCTACATCCGCGAATACCCGCTGGAGCGCCTGCTGCGCGACGCGCGCGTGCACCAGATCCTGGAAGGCACGAACGAGATCATGCGCGTCATCATCGCCCGGCGCATGCTGGACGGCGACGCGCCGGATGTGATCCGCTAGCCCCCCCTCCGCCATGCCCGCCCGCCCCCTGGCCGACGAAACCCTGCACCTCATCGCCGCGGTGCGGGATGCGCTGGCCGAGCACCTGGGCGCGGACGCCACGGTGGAAGAGCGCCCGCTGTTCGGCTGCCACGCCTTCATGGTGGACGGCAAGCTGTGCCTGGCCGTCAAGGGCGAAGACCTGCTGGTGCGCCTGCCGCCGCTGCAGCATGCTGCCACGGCCGAACAGCCCGGCGTGCGCGAGCTGGACCCACGCGGCGGCATGCCCGGCTACTTCTGGGTGGAGCCCACGGGCTACGCCACGCGGCCGCAGTGGCTGCACTGGGTGGAAACCGCCCTCGCCTACAACCCCCAGGCCAAGGCCTCGCCCCGGCGGGCCAAAGCCCGCAAGGCGGCAACGCCATGAAATTTCAAGCATTTTTGGACTCTGGCGCTCATCCAGCAAGCGCCAAAAGCTATAAAAACCGTAGCACCCTCCCCTTTTCCCACCTCTAAACCGACCAGGAGACAACACCATGCAAATCGCATTCATCGGCCTCGGCAACATGGGCGGCCCCATGGCCATCAACCTGCACAAGGCCGGCCACAGCGTCAAGGCCTTCGACCTGAGCCAGGACGCGCTCGCCAAGGCCAAGGCCGAAGGCCTGAGCGTGGCCACCAGCGCCCAGGACGCCGTGCAGGGCGCCGAAGCCGTCGTCACCATGCTGCCCGCCAGCCAGCACGTGGAAGGCCTGTTCCTGGGCAAGGGCAACCTGCTCGCCAGCATCGCCAAGGGCACGCTGGTGATCGACAGCTCAACCATCGCCGCCGCCACCAGCCAGAAGGTGGCCAAGGCCGCTGAAAGCCTGGGCATCGACTTCATCGACGCGCCCGTCTCCGGCGGCACCGGCGGCGCCATCGCCGGCACGCTGACCTTCATGGTCGGCGGCAGCGAAGCGCAACTGGAACGCGCCCGCCCCCTGCTGGAAAAAATGGGCGCCAACATCTTCCACGCAGGCAGCGTGGGCGCCGGCCAGACCGCCAAGATCTGCAACAACATGCTGCTGGGCATTTTGATGATAGGCACCAGCGAGGCCATTGCCCTGGGCGTGGCCAACGGCCTGGACCCCAAGGTGCTGAGCGAGATCATGCGCCGCAGCTCCGGCGGCAACTGGGCGCTGGAAAAGTACAACCCCTTCCCCGGCGTGCATGAAAATGCCCCCGCCTCCAAGGGCTACGCCGGCGGCTTCGGCACCGACCTCATGCTCAAGGACCTGGGCCTGGCCCAGGAAAACGCCATGGCCACCAAGGCCAGCACCCCCCTGGGCGGCCTGGCCCGCGCCCTCTACGCCGTGCACAGCATGGCGGGGCACGGCGGCGAGGACTTTTCCAGCGTGATCAAGATGGTGCAGAAGAAGGGGTAACTTCAAAGGCTACCGCTGCATGGGAAAAACGGGGGCTGCGGCATTGGCTGCGGCCCCCGTTTCGTATTTCTTCACTGACGATCGCGCTTTAGGGCAGATATTCGTCAATGAGCTTTTGCACTGCATCCGCCTGCAGCTCATCACGCCGCCGCTTGAGCGCGTCGCGGTCGCGCTGGGCCGCCAACCAACGCTTGAAGGCTACGAAGGTGGCTGGTTGCACCGTGTTCATGCGCGCCATGGCGCCGTTGGTCGCCACAATGACGGCGGAAAAACCGGGCGCATCGAGCAGCACATTGGCGCGCCGGGCCTGAACCACCCAGAAGTCTTCATCGTCGTCGCTGAGCTTGATGGGATGGGGATCATCCCCCGTACGTTCACGCCGGATGATGTCCACCTCGAAGCCGTCCTTGTTCACGGCCGTGTACTGCTGGCTCCTGCGGATACGGAAGCTGCTGTCCACCTTCCTCAGCACCCCGAGCATGGAACTGTCCAAGCGCGCAAGCTGCGTAGCGAATTGGATGCGCTTGCGCGTGTCCCACAGCAGATTGATGTCGCGCGTGGCCAGGGCGCCGGCGTCCAGGCGCACGCCGGCGGCAGCCTCGTAGGCATACAGTGCGTGCGTACCCACCACGCGGAAATGTGGGCTGAGCTGCGTGTCCACCAGGCGGGCCAGCAGACCCACGACCAGCGGGTCCACGCGGCCCACGCGCAGGGCGCGATTCAGGCGCCGGTGCTGGTCCAGCGCCGCCTTGAGGCCCGCCATGCGTTCTGCACTCTCGCGCTTGCGCTGCATGAAGCGCTCGTAGATGGCCTCGTTCTCGGGCGTGCGCGGGCCCAGGCTGGTTTCCGCCCCAGCGGGTGTGGTGCGCACGAGGTAGCGCGCCTCGGGAGCCGAGGGCGGGCCGGCGTGCCAGTACATGCCACCGCGTACCTGGGTGGCATCCTGCCGGACTTCTTCCCAGGCCTCGAAGGTGGCCACGGCGTCGATGTACTGGCGGACAATGGCGGGGCTGGTTTCCTGCATTTCGGTGTTTTTTTAAGTTTTTTGCTTTTACACCGAAATTCTTTATAAAACAATAACTTATTCAAAATTTAACAAACTGATCCAGCACGTGTGCCTGGTGTCGTGCCGCGATCCGGCCCATGGGCATGTCGCCCACCTATCGCAAAGCGTTTACCCACCCCGGAGTTTTCACAAAAACAGCGTCCAAGCCTTTCCTGGCAAGCGCAAGAAGCTATCAAACAAATAGCAAATGTCATCTACCCTGCCTGATAGCGCAGCATGAATTAGGGCCCCCACGCTCTCCCGTTCGTGGGGTCGCTGCCCCCCCAGGGGGTCGCTTTTTCATCTTGGGATGGCCTGGCGATGAAAAAACCCCCGCGGCATGGCTGCAGCGGGGGTTGAGGGCGGCCGTGCAGGGCCTTCAGTCGGCCGTGGCCTCTTCAGGCTCGGCAGGCTCGGAGCGTGCGGCGCGCTCCTTCTTCGACAGGGGCTGGATGTCCAGGCGCACCTCGGAGGTTTCCTGGCCCTTGTCGTCCGTGCCGTGCTCGATGTCCACCGTCAGGCGGCCGCCGTCCTGCAGGCGGCCGAACAGCAGTTCGTCGGCCAGGGCCTTGCGGATGGTGTCCTGGATCAGGCGCTGCATGGGGCGCGCGCCCATGAGGGGGTCGAAGCCCTTTTTCGCCAGGTGCTTGCGCAGCGCGTCGGTGAAGGTGACCTCGACCTTCTTCTCGGCGAGCTGGGTTTCGAGCTGCAGCAGGAACTTGTCCACCACGCGCAGGATGATCTGCTCGTCCAGCGGCTTGAAGCTCACGATGGCGTCCAGCCGGTTGCGGAACTCGGGCGTGAACAGGCGCTTGATGTCGCCCATCTCGTCGCCCGCCTGGCGCGGGTTGGTGAAGCCGATGGCGGCCTTGTTCATGGTGTCGGCGCCCGCGTTGGTCGTCATGATGATGATGACGTTGCGGAAGTCGGCCTTGCGCCCGTTGTTGTCCGTCAGCGTGCCGTGATCCATGACCTGCAGCAGCACGTTGAAGATGTCCGGGTGCGCCTTCTCGATCTCGTCGAGCAGCAGCACGGCGTGCGGCTTCTTGGTGATGGCCTCGGTCAAAAGCCCGCCCTGGTCGAAGCCCACGTAGCCCGGGGGCGCGCCGATCAGGCGGCTCACGGCGTGGCGCTCCATGTACTCCGACATGTCGAAGCGGATCAGGTCCACACCCATGATGTAGGCGAGCTGCTTGGCCGCTTCGGTCTTGCCCACGCCCGTGGGGCCGCTGAACAGGAAAGAGCCAATGGGTTTGTCACCCTTGCCCAGGCCGGAACGCGCCATCTTCACGCTGGAGGCCAGCACTTCCAGGGCCTTGTCCTGGCCGAAGACCACGCTCTTCAAGTCCCGCTCCAGCGTCTGCAGCTTGCCGCGGTCGTCGTTGCTGACATTGGCAGGCGGGATGCGGGCAATTTTTGCCACGATTTCTTCGATTTCCGTCTTGCCGATGGTCTTCTTGCGCTTGCTGGGCACCTGGATGCGCTGCGCAGCACCGGCTTCGTCGATCACGTCGATGGCCTTGTCGGGCAGGTGGCGGTCGTTGATGTACTTGGCCGACAGCTCGGCGGCAGCCTGCAGCGCAGCAGCGGCGTACTTGACGCTGTGGTGCTCCTCGAAGCGGCTCTTCAGGCCCTTGAGGATTTCAATGGTCTCGGCCACGGTCGGCTCGACCACGTCCACCTTCTGGAAGCGGCGGCTCAGGGCCGCGTCCTTCTCGAAGATGCCGCGGTACTCGGTGAAGGTGGTCGCGCCAATGCACTTGAGCTGGCCGGACGAGAGCGCGGGCTTGAGCAGGTTGCTCGCGTCGAGCGTGCCCCCCGAGGCGGCGCCCGCACCGATGAGGGTGTGGATCTCGTCGATGAACAGGATGGCGTGCGGCTTGTCCTTGAGGTTCTTGAGCACGCCCTTGAGGCGCTGCTCGAAGTCGCCGCGGTACTTGGTGCCCGCCAGCAGGGCGCCCATGTCCAGGGCGTAGACGGTGGCCTCCTGCAGCACCTCGGGCACCGTGCCTTCGGTGATGCGCCAGGCCAGGCCCTCGGCAATCGCCGTCTTGCCCACGCCGGCCTCGCCCACGAGCAGCGGGTTGTTCTTGCGCCGGCGGCACAAGATCTGGATGGTGCGTTCGACCTCGTAGTCGCGCCCGATCAGCGGGTCGATCTTGCCGTCCTTGGCGGCCTGGTTGAGGTTTTGCGTGTACTGCTCCAGCGGCGAGGCCTTCTCGCTGCGCTCGGCGCTTTGTGCGCCCTCCTCGCCCTCGGGCGCGCTTTCGGGCTTGGCGGGCTCCTGGGGCTCGCCCTTCTTGATGCCGTGGGCAATGAAGTTGACCACGTCCAGGCGCGTGACGCCCTGCTGGTGCAGGTAGTAGACGGCGTGCGAGTCCTTCTCACCGAAGATGGCGACGAGCACGTTGGCGCCGGTCACCTCCTTCTTGCCGTTGCCGGTGGACTGCACGTGCATGATGGCGCGCTGGATGACGCGCTGGAAACCCAGCGTCGGCTGGGTGTCCACTTCATCGGTGCCGGCCACCTGGGGGGTGTTGTCCTTGATGAAGTGGGTGAGCGAGGTGCGCAAATCCTCGATGTGGGCCGCGCAGGCGCGCAGCACCTCGGCAGCGCTGGGGTTATCGAGCAGTGCAAGCAACAGATGCTCCACGGTGATGAACTCGTGGCGCTGCTGGCGGGCCTCGACGAAGGCCATGTGCAAGCTGACTTCCAGTTCCTGGGCAATCATGTGAGAACTCCTTTGTGCTTGCAGGTCAGGGATAGGGGACTACTTCAGGGCGGTGTGGTCTTTATTCAACAGGCTCACACACGCATTGCAGGGGATGGCCCGCCTGGCGGGCCGCGTCCAGCACCAGCTGGACCTTGGTGTTGGCAATGTCGTGCGGGTACACGCCGCACACGCCTTTGCCGTCGAGGTGGATCTTGAGCATGATCTGGGTGGCGGTTTCGCGGTCCTTGTGGAAAAACTCCTGCAGCACGACGACGACGAACTCCATGGGGGTGTAGTCGTCGTTGAGCATCAGCACCTGGTACATCTGCGGCGGCTTGACCTTCTGCGGCACCCGTTCGAGCACCACCGTGCCGTCGCCTTCCGGCGTGGGCCGGTGCACGATCGGGCCTGGGGGTACTGCAGGGGGTGGGGTAGCCATGGATTTCATTCTAGCGAGCAGCTTCGACGGTTGCAGAGTCGAGATGTTTGACCATTCAGGGCCATTTCAAGGCCTCAGTCGTACACCACAGCGACGGCGCCGCCCGCGGCCTGCGCGCGCCACGCGGCCAGGGCCGCATCACTGGGGTAGACGCGAAAAGCGTCGCCAAGTTGCACCTCGGCGGCAGCGCCCTCGCCGCCCTGCATGCAGCGCAGCGACAAGCGCACGCGCAGGCCTTGCTGCAGGTCGCCGTGCTCGGTGGACTCGGTGCGCGCCGGGAATTCGCGCAGCAGCCGCCCGACTTCCGGCGGCGGCAGGCCCGCCGCCACGTGCAGGTAGCGGCCGAAGCGGCAGCGCGCTCCGGCCAGGTCGTGCACCTGCTGGACGATGAAGCGCGCCTCAAAGCCGTTGCGCCCGGGCTGCAGGCGGCCGCTGACGATGACCAGCTCGTCGTCCTTGAGCAGCTCGCGGTAGGTCTGGACCACGGACTCGCTGGCCGAGGCCTCGACGCGCGCGGCACCGTCTTCGAGCACGAAGATGCCCTGGCGCCCGCGCTGGCCGGTGACGACGCGGAAGTCGGACACGATGCCGGCGACGGTCTGCGTCTCGCGCGTGTCCACCAGGTCGGCGATGCGCGTGCGCACGAAGCCCGCGATCTCGCGCGCCCCCTCGTCGAACAAATGCCCCGAGAGGTAGAAGCCCAGCGCGGTCTTCTCCTGCACGAGCTGCTCGCGCACGCCCCAGGGCGGCACGTCGGCGAGCTCGGGCTCCTGGGTGCTGGAGCCATGGGCGTCGTCGCCCATCATGTCGAAAAGGCCGCCCTGGTTGGCGTTGGCGAGTTGCGCCGCGGCAAAGTCGAAGGCGCGGTCGATGGAAGCCGACAGCGCCGCGCGGTTGCGGTGCAGGCTGTCGAAGGCGCCAGCCTTGATGAGCGCATCGACCGTGCGCTTGTTGATGCGCCCGCGGTCCACGCGCACGCAAAAGTCGAACAGGCTGGTGAAGGGGCCTTTCTCATGCCCGCGCGGGCCCTCGCCGCGCCCCTCGCGCGCGGCAACGATGGCCTCGATGGCCTGCTGGCCCGTGCCCTTGATGGCGCCCAGGCCGTAGCGGATCACGGTATCGCTCACCGGCTCGAAGCGGTACTGGCCGCGGTTGATGTCCGGCGGCTCGAACTGCATGCCGAACTGCCGGGTGGCGTCCTCGTGCAGCACCTTGAGCTTGTCGGTGTCGTCCATCTCCACCGTCATGTTGGCGCAGAAGAACTCGGCCGTGTAGTGCACCTTGAGCCAGGCCGTGTGGTAGGCCAGCAGCGAGTAGGCGGCGGCGTGCGACTTGTTGAAGCCGTAGCCGGCGAACTTCTCCATCAGGTCGAAGACCTCGTCGGCCTTCTCCTGGCTGATGCCCTTTTCCGCCGCGCCCTTGCGGAACAGGTCGCGGTGCTGGGCCATTTCCTCGGGCTTTTTCTTGCCCATGGCACGGCGCAGCATGTCGGCGCCGCCCAGGCTGTAGCCGCCCAGCACCTGGGCGGTCTGCATCACCTGCTCCTGGTAGACCATGATGCCGTAGGTCTCGGCGAGCACGGGTTCGACCAGGGGGTGCGGGTACTCCACCACTTCCTTGCCGTGCTTGCGTGCCACGAAACTGGGGATCAGGTCCATGGGCCCCGGGCGGTAGAGCGCGTTCAGGGCGATCAGGTCTTCCAGGCGGCTGGGGCGCGCCTCCTTGAGCATGCCCTGCATGCCGCGGCTTTCAAACTGGAACACGGCCTCGGTCTTGCCCTCGGAGAACAGGCGGTAGGTGGGGCCGTCGTCCAGCGCGATGTTCTCGAAGGCAAAATTCTCCTGGCCCTTGTGCCGCCGGACGATGAACTCCTTGGCGATCTCCAGGATGGTGAGCGTGGCCAGGCCCAGGAAGTCGAACTTCACCAGGCCTATGGCCTCCACGTCGTCCTTGTCGTACTGGCTCACGGCCGATTCACTGCCGGGCTGCTGGTACAGCGGGCAGAAGTCGGTGAGCTTGCCCGGCGCGATCAGCACGCCCCCGGCGTGCATGCCGATGTTGCGCGTCATGCCTTCGAGCTTCTGCGCCATCTCGATGATGGTGCGCACGTCCTCTTCCTTGCGCACGCGCTCGTACAGTTGGGGCTCGAGCTCCAGGGCGTAGTTGTTCTTGTCGCCGTCCTTCTTCTGCTCGGGCGGGTAGGCCAGGGTGTAGGTCTGGCCCGGCTTGCCCGGCACCAATTTTGAGATGCCGTCGCAGAACGTATAGCTCATGTCCATGACGCGGCCCACATCGCGGATGGCCGCCTTGGCGGCCATGGTGCCGAAGGTGGCGATCTGGCTCACGGCGTCCTTGCCGTATTTCTCCTTCACGTAGTCGATCACCCGGTCGCGGTTGGCCTGGCAGAAGTCGATGTCGAAGTCGGGCATCGAAACGCGCTCGGGGTTCAGAAAGCGCTCGAACAGCAGGTTGTATTGCAGCGGGTCCAGGTCGGTGATCTTGAGCGCGTAGGCCACCAGCGAGCCCGCGCCCGAGCCGCGGCCCGGCCCCACGGGGCAGCCGTTGGCCTTGGCCCACTGGATGAAGTCGCCCACGATGAGGAAGTAGCCCGGGAAGCCCATCTTGAGGATGGTGCCCAACTCGAACTCCAGGCGCTCCACGTAGCGCGGGCGCTGGCGCTCGCGCTCCTGGGGGTCGGGGTACAGGTGCGCGAGCCGCTGCTCCAGCCCCTCGAACGAGGCCAGGCGGAAGTACTCCTCGATGGGCATGCCCCCGGGCGTGGGGAAGTCGGGCAACTGCGGCTTGCCCAGCACCAGCGTGAGGTTGCAGCGCTTGGCGATCTCCACCGTATTGGCCAGGGCCGAGGGCAGGTCGGCAAAGAGCTGCTGCATCTGGGCCGCGGTCTTGAAGTACTGCTCGCGCGTGAAGCGGCGCACACGCCGCGGATTGGCCAGGATTTCGCCCTCGGCAATGCACACGCGCGCCTCGTGGGCCTCGTAATCGTCTTCGGTGGCGAACTGCACCGGGTGCGTGGCCACCACCGGGAGCCTCAGGCGCGCGGCCAGCGGCACGGCCGCCGCCACATGGGCTTCGTCCTCGGGGCGGCCGGCGCGCTGCACCTCGATGTAGAAGCGGTGCGGAAACAGCCCGGCCAGGCGCAGCGCCAGGTCCGTGGCGCCGGCCTCGTCGCCGCGCAGCAGCGCCTGGCCCACCGGCCCGGCCTGTGCGCCCGAGAGCGCGATCAGGCCCTCGCCCAGCTCCTGCAGCCAGGCCCAGGAGCACAGCGCCTGGCCCTTGGCGGCATTGCCCGTCCAGGCCCGCGCCAGCAGTTCGGACAGGTGCAGGTAGCCCTGGCGGCTTTGCACCAGCAGCAGCATGCGCGCGGGCGCATGCCCGGCCTCGGCCTCCAGCATGATCTCGGCGCCCAGCACGGGCTTGACGCCCTTGCCGCGCGCCGCCCTGTAGAACTTGATGGCGCCAAACAGGTTGTTGAGGTCGGTGATGGCCAGCGCCGGCTGGCCGTCGGCGGCTGCGCTGGCCACCACGTCGTCGATGCGGTTGGTTCCGTCCACGACGGAAAATTCGGTGTGCAGGCGCAGATGGACAAACATGCCTGCATTGTAGAAACCCGGCATGCCACGGCGCCCGCGCCGGCCCACCGCGCAGGTGGGAAAGCCGTCGCTACAATCCGGTGGCAATGCGTGCCCGCAGGCCGGCCCCGGCCCCGCCGCAGCCCCTGCCCCTTACCGCCAGAAAGCCCTTGTCCATGCTGCGTGTCCGTCCCCTCCTTCTCCCGGCCCTGCTGGCTGCCGCCCTGGCCGCGGGCTGCTCCAGCACCCCCGAGGACAAGACCGCCGGCTGGACCACGGACCGCATCTACTCCGAGGCGCGCGACGAACTCAACAGCGGCGGCTACGACGCCGCCGTGCCCCTGCTCGAAAAGCTCGAAGGCCGTGCGGCAGGCACGCCCCTGGCGCAGCAGGCGCAGCTCGACAAGGCCTACGCGCAGTACAAGGGCGGCGAGAAGGCCCAGGCACTGGCCACGCTGGAGCGCTTCATGAAGCTGCACCCCACCAGCCCGGCCATCGACTACGCGCTGTACCTCAAGGGCCTGGTCAACTTCAATGACAACCTGGGCCTGTTCTCCTGGGTGTCGCGCCAGGACCTGTCCGAGCGCGACCAGAAGGCGGCCAAGGACTCGTTCGAGGCGTTCCGTGAACTCGTCTCACGCTTTCCCGAGTCGCGCTACGCCCAGGATGCGCGCCAACGCATGACCTACATCGTCAATTCGCTCGCGCAGTACGAGGTGCACGTGGCGCGCTACTACTTCCAGCGCGGCGCCTACGTGGCCGCCATCAACCGCGCGCAGCTGGCCCTCTCGGACTACGACGCTGTGCCCGCGCAGGAGGAGGCGCTGTACATCCTGGTGCAGTCCTACGACGCCCTGGGCCTGGTGCAATTGCGCGACGATGCGCGCCGCGTGCTCGAAAAGAACTATCCCCAGAGCCCGTTCCTGACGCAGGGCTTCAAGGGCCCCAGCAACCCCTGGTGGAAGTTCTGGTAAGCCGCCGCGGCGCTGCCGGGCAGGCCCACCCGGCGCCAAGGCGGCACCGGGGCTTGGCACAAATGCGCTGCCGCGTCCGATAATGGGGGCGCCAGGGCACCGTGCACGGGCGCGCGGCATTTCCTCCAGACACCATCCACACCATGTCCAGACCGATTCGTCTCAGCGCATCCACCGGCATCCACAAGGGTGACCGCGAGTACCAGCAGGACCAGGTGCTGCTGCTGTCTCACCCCCGCTACAACGGCTGCGTGCTGGCGGTGCTGGCCGACGGCATGGGCGGGCGCAGCGGTGGGCGCAAGGCTTCCGACCAGGTGATGCTGACCGCGCGCCAGCTCTTCGAGCGCTACTCGCCCGAGACCGACGACCCGGTGGCCATGCTCAAGAACCTGGTGCAGGAGGCGCACATCGTCATCCGGCTCACGGCCATCACCTCCGAGCAGGAGCCGCACAGCACGATCGCCGCCTACCTCATCAACCCGCGCGGCGACTGCCACTGGGTCCACGCGGGCGATTCGCGTATCTACCATTTCCAGAACGGCCGCATGATGCACCGCACCAGCGACCACTCCTATGTGCAGGCCCTGGTCGATCGCGGCGAAATCACCGAGGCCGAAGCCAACAACCACCCGCACTCCAATATCCTGGTGGGCTGCCTGGGCACCGAGAGCGACCCGCCCATCACCACCCACATGATCCACCAGCTGATGCCCGGCGACGTGCTGCTGGCCTGCAGCGATGGCGTGTGGCACTACTTCTCGCCGACGGAGCTCGCATCGGTGGTGGAGTCGCTGTCCCCGCGCGAGGCCACGGAGTTCCTGATCGAGAAGGCACGCATGCGTGCCCGCGGCACGGGCGACAACCTCTCGCTGGTCATCGTGAAGATCGAAGCCCTGGTGGAAGAGGCCAAGAGCCCTGCCCCGCCGCTGTTTCCCCGCCCGCCCGCAGCGGCCTGAGCCGCGCGGGCACTTCAGGGCTGCGGCTGCGGCAGCGGCGCTGCCGGCGGATGCCCACGGGCCGCGTCGCGCGCCTTGCGCGCTTCGTGCTCCTGCAGGCGCCTGCGCGCCGCCTCCTGCTTCTCCGCCTGGCGGCGCCGGTTCTGCTCTGCCTGCTCGCGCAATTGCTGCTGGCGCTGCGCCTGCTCGGCCGCGCGCTGCGGCCGGCGCGGTTCGGCGGCCGGCCGGGGCGGCTTGTCGCGGACGGCGGGCTGCGCACGCGGCGGCGGCGCCGCACGGCTGGCGCGCTGCTGCTCGCGCTCGTGGATGGATTGCTGGCGCTGGCGGGCGCGTTCCTCGCGCTCTGCCTGGTTGAGCTGCTCCTCCTGCCGGCGCAGCGCATCGAGCTCGCCATGCGCCTGGCGGCGCACGCGGCGCAGGCAGTCTTCGACGGCAAAGCGCTGCTGGCACTGCGCCTCGTCCTGCGCCTGCTGCTGCACGATGGCCGCACGCTCGCGGGTGATGCGTGCCCGCTCCGCGGCGCGCTCCGGCGCTGCGCCCGCCCCTTCCTGCGCGGCGGCCTGCAGGGCGGGCCACAGCAACAGCAGGCCCAGCCAGGTGAAGGGGCGGCGCGGTGCGGTCATGTCAGCCCCGTATCGACCGTGCGCCGCTCGAGCTGCAGGTATTCCTTGGACTGCATCTCGTTCAGGCGCGAGACGGTGCGCGGAAACTCGTGCGCCAGCGGCCCCTCGGTATAGAGCTGCTCAGGCGGCACGGCGGCCGAGACGATGAGCTTGACGCGCCGGTCGTACAGCACGTCCACCAGCCAGGTGAAGCGCCGCGCCGGCGAGGCCAGGTTGACCGGCATGTAGGGCACGCCCGAGAGCAGCACGGTGTGGAACTGGGTGGCGATCTCCAGGTAGTCGTTCTGCGAGCGCGGGCCCATGCACAGCTCACGGAAGTCGAACCACACCACGCCCCCGGCCTTGCGCAGGGCGCGGATCTCGCGCGCCTCGATGTGCAGCACGGGCTCCTCGTCGCGCACCTCGGCAAGCTGGTCGAACATGGTCGCCATGGCGGCGTCGGCCTCGGGGCCCAGCGGGCAGTGGTAGAGCTTGGCACTCTCGAGCGTGCGGCGGCGGTAGTCGGTGCCGTTGTCCACGTTGACGACGTCCATGCGCTCATTGAGCAGCGCAATGGCCGGCAGGATGCGGTCGCGGTGCAGGCCGCCGGGGTAGAGCTCGTCGGGCTTGAAGTTGGAGGTGGTGACGAAGCCCACGCCGTTGTCGAACAGCGCCGCCAGCAGGCGGTGCAGGATCATGGCGTCGGTGATGTCGGCCACGTGGAACTCGTCGAAGCAGATCAGCTTGTAGCGCTTGGCCATGCGCGCGCCCAGCACGTCCAGCGGGTTCTGCGTGCCCTGCAGGGCGGCGAGTTCGCGGTGCACCTCGCGCATGAACTCATGGAAATGCAGGCGCACCTTGCGCTTGATGGGCACGGCGTGGAAGAAGCAGTCCATGAGGAAGCTCTTGCCCCGCCCCACGCCGCCGTACATGTAGACGCCGCGCGGGATCTCGGGGCGGTGGATGAGCTTCTTGAGGGCGTTGGAGCGGCGCTGCTTGTACGCGCCCCACTCCTGGGCGCAGCGCTCCAGGGCCGCCACGGCGCGCAACTGCGCGGGGTCGCTCTGAAAGCCCTTGGCGGCGAGTTCCGCCTCATAGGCCTGCCTGACGTTCACCGGCGTTCCTTGCTATCGAAAATAGAGCGCCTTGCACTTGCTGGATAAGCGCTGGAGGCATATTTCATGCATTTTTCTCGAAAGGAAAAGCAATCGCTATCAAAAAAATAGCTTCCAGCGCTTATCCGGCAAGCGCTGGAAGCCTTTTTTACTCTAGAAACCTCAGAAGTTGAGCGTGCGCTTGTCCACGGCCAGGGCCGCTTCCTTGGTCGCTTCGCTCAAGGACGGGTGGGCGTGGCAGATGCGCGCGATGTCTTCGGCGCTGGCCTTGAACTCCATGGCCACCACGGCCTCGGCAATCAGCTCGCTGGCCATGGGGCCCACGATGTGCACGCCCAGGATCTCGTCCGTGGCGGCATCGGCCAGGAACTTGACCATGCCGGTCGTGTCGCCCAGCGCGCGCGCGCGGCCGTTGGCCAGGAAGGGGAAGGTGCCGGCCTTGTACTTCACGCCGTCCTGCTTGAGCTGCTGCTCGGTGCGGCCCACCCAGGCGATCTCGGGGCTGGTGTAGATGACCCAGGGAATGGTGTTGAAGTTGACATGCCCGTGCTGGCCGGCAATGCGCTCGGCCACGGCCACGCCCTCTTCCTCGGCCTTGTGCGCCAGCATGGGGCCGCGCACCACGTCGCCCACGGCCCAGACGCCGGGCAGGTTGGTCTTGCACTCGCCATCGACCACGATGGCGCCGCGCTCGTCGAGTTGCAGACCCACGGCCTCGGCGTTCAGGCCGATGGTGTTGGGCACGCGGCCGATGGAGACGATGAGCTTGTCCACATCCAGCGCCTGGGCTTCGCCCTTGGCGTTGGTGTAGGCCACGTTCACGCCCTTCTTGCCGGTCTTGATGTCGCCGATCTTCACGCCCAGCTCGATCTTCAGACCCTGCTTGTCGAAGGCCTTCTTGGCTTCCTTGGCGATCTGCTCATCCACTGCGCCCAGGAAGGTGGGCAGGCCTTCGAGCACGGTCACGTCGGCACCCAGGCGGCGCCAGACCGAGCCCATCTCCAGGCCGATCACGCCCGAGCCGATCACGCCAAGCTTCTTGGGCACGGCGCCGATGCGCAGCGCGCCGTCGTTCGACAGGATGTTCTCCTCGTCGAACGCCACGCCGGGCAGCGCGCGGGCGTTGGAGCCCGTGGCGACGATGACCTGCTTGCCCACCAGGGTCTCTTCGGCGGCGCCGGCCACCTTGATCTCGTAGCCGCCCTCGACGACCTTGACGAACGAACCACGGCCATGGAAGAAGCTGACCTTGTTCTTCTTGAACAGGTACAGGATGCCGTCGTTGTTCTGCTTCACCACGGCGTCCTTGCGGCCGATCATCTTGGCCACGTCCATCGTCACCTTGCCGGTGCTGATGCCGTGCTCGGCGAAGTGCTTGTGGGCGTGCTCGAAATGCTCGGACGACTGCAGCAGCGCCTTGGAGGGGATGCAACCCACGTTGGTGCAGGTACCGCCGGGAGCGGGGCCGCCTGCGGCGTTCTTCCACTCGTCGATGCAGGCCACGTTGAAGCCCAGTTGTGCGGCGCGGATGGCGCCGATGTAGCCGCCAGGGCCACCGCCGATGACGATGACGTCGAATTGTTTGCTCATGATTACTCGCTTAATCGAAGGGAGAAAACCCACCGGCGGGCCTGAATGGAGACGGGCCGTGCGGGTGGGTCAATGCAGTGCTATGGGCTGGATCAGATGTCGAACAGCAGGCGCGAGGGGTCCTCCAGCGCTTCCTTCATCGCGACCAGACCCAGCACGGCTTCGCGGCCGTCGATGATGCGGTGGTCGTAGCTCATGGCCAGGTAGTTCATCGGACGGATGACGATCTGGCCGTTCTCCACCACGGCGCGATCCTTGGTGGCATGCACGCCCAGGATGGCCGACTGCGGCGGGTTGATGATGGGCGTGGACAGCATGGAGCCGAACACGCCGCCGTTGGAGATGGAGAAGGTACCGCCGGTCATCTCCTCGATGCCCAGCTTGCCGTCCTTGGCCTTCTGGCCGAATTCGGCGATCTTCTTCTCGATGTCGGCAAAGCCCATCTGGTCGGCATTGCGCAGGATGGGCACCACCAGGCCGCGCGGCGAGCCCACGGCGATGCCGATGTCGAAGTAGCCGTGGTAGACGATGTCGTTGCCATCGACCGAGGCGTTGAGCACGGGGTACTTCTTGAGGGCGTGCACGGCGGCCTTGACGAAGAAGCTCATGAAGCCCAGCTTGACGCCGTGTTCCTTCTCGAACTTCTCCTGGAACTTCTTGCGCATCTCCATGACGGGCGCCATGTTGACCTCGTTGAACGTGGTCAGGATGGCGTTGGTGGCCTGCGACTGCAGCAGGCGCTCGGCCACGCGCGCACGCAGGCGGCTCATGGGCACGCGCTGCTCGGGGCGCTCGCCCAGGTCAGGGGCGGCGGAGGCGGCCACCTGGGGCAGTGCCTTGGTGGGCACGCCCGTGGGAATGACAGCGGCAGCGGCCGGCTTGGCACCCCCGGCGACGGCGGCGAGCACGTCGCCCTTGGTCACGCGGCCGTCCTTGCCCGTACCGGCCACGGCCGTGACGGACAGTTGGTTGTCGGCCAGCAACTTGGCGGCCGCCGGCATGGCCACGCCGCCCTTGCTGCCACCTGCGGCGGCGGGCGCGGCGGCGACCGCCGGTGCGGCTGCCGGCGCAGCGGCGGGGGCAGCGGCCGCCGGGGCCGGCGCACCGGCCACGGCGGCGGTGTCGATCTTGGCGATGAGCTGATCGGACACGACCGTGCCGCCATCGCCCACCACCAGCTCGGTCAGCACGCCTGCGGCGGGCGCAGGCACCTCGAGCACAACCTTGTCGGTCTCGATCTCGATCAGGATCTCATCGGCCGCCACGGCTTCGCCGGGCTTTTTCTTCCACTGCAGCAGGGTGGCTTCGGCCACGGATTCGGACAGTTGGGGGACCTTGACTTCAACGATTGCCATTTTGAATTCTTTCCAATGCGATGTTTTGTACTGAGTGCGTGGGTTCGGAGCCTTACTTGGTCAGCACAAAACCCTTGAGCTTGGCGAACGCGGCTTCCACCAGGTTCTTCTGCTGCTCGGCATGCAGGTGGGCATAGCCCACCGCAGGCGACGCCGAGGCCGCACGGCCTGCGTAGCCCAGCTTCTGGCCCGCCAGCATGTTTTCGTGGATGTTGTGCTGGATGAAGAACCAGGCACCCTGGTTCTGCGGCTCGTCCTGGCACCACACGATGTCGGCGGCGTTGGGGTATTTTTTGAGCTCCGCGGCAAAGGCCTTGTGCGGGAACGGGTAGAGCTGTTCGACACGGATGATGGCCACGTCGCTGCGCTCGTCCTCGGTGCGCTTCTTCACCAGGTCGTAGTACACCTTGCCCGAGCAGGCGATGACGCGCTTGACCTTGTCGCCCTTCTTGGCGATCGCCTCGTCGCGCTCGCCCAGCACGGTCTGGAAACCGCCCTTGGTGAACTCGGACAGCGGCGAGGTCGCGTCCTTGTTACGCAGCAGCGACTTCGGCGTCATGATGACCAGGGGCTTGCGCAGGTTGCGCACCATCTGGCGGCGCAGCACGTGGAAGATCTGGCTGGCCGTGGTGGGCTGCACGATCTGCATATTGGTGTCGGCAGCGAGCTGCATGAAGCGCTCCAGGCGCGCCGAGCTGTGCTCGGGACCCTGGCCCTCGTAGCCGTGTGGCAGCATCAGCGTGATGCCGTTGACCCGCCCCCACTTGACCTCACCCGAGGCGATGAACTGGTCGATCACCACCTGCGCGCCGTTGGCGAAGTCGCCGAACTGCGCTTCCCAGACCACCAGCGTGTTGGGATCGTTCGAGGCGTAGCCGTATTCGAAGGCCAGCACGGCCTCTTCGGACAGGATGGAGTCGATGACGACGAACGGGGCCTGGTTCTCGGCCACGTTCTGCAGGGGCACGTAGGTGCCTTCGTCCCACTTCTCGCGCTTTTGGTCGTGGATGACAGCGTGGCGGTGCGTGAAGGTGCCGCGGCCGCAGTCCTCGCCCGACAGGCGCACGGGGTAGCCCGAGGCGACCAGCGAGGCAAAGGCCATGTGCTCGCCCATGCCCCAGTCCACGTTGATCTCGCCCCGGCCCATGGCAGCGCGGTCGTCGTACACCTTCTTGACCAGGGTGTGCGGGGTGACGCTTTCGGGGATGGTGGTGATCTTGTCGGCCAGGCGCTTCCACTCGGTCAGCGGAATGGCGGTGTCGGCGGCATCCGTCCAGGTCTTGCCCAGGAAGGGGCTCCAATCGACGGCGTACTTGCTCTTGAAGTTGGTGAGCACCGGATCGACCGTGTGCTTGCCCGCGTCCATGGCCGCGCGGTAGGCCTTGGCCATGTCGTCGCCCAGGGTCTCGCCCAGGCCTTGCGCGGCCAGCTTGTCGGCGTAGAGCTTGCGCGTGCCGGGGTGCTGGCCGATCTTCTTGTACATCAACGGCTGGGTGAGCATGGGCGTGTCCTGCTCGTTGTGGCCCAGCTTGCGGAAGCAGATGATGTCGATCACCACGTCCCTGGAGAACTCCATGCGGTACTCCAGCGCCAGTTGCACGGCCAGGCACACGGCCTCGGGGTCGTCGCCGTTGACGTGCAGCACGGGCGACTCGATCATCTTCACGATGTCGGTGCAGTACAGCGTGGAGCGCAGGTCGCGCGGGTCGGAGGTGGTGAAACCGATCTGGTTGTTGATGATGATGTGCACCGTTCCGCCCGTGGTGTAGCCGCGGGTTTCCGACAGGGCCAGGGTTTCCTGGTTCACGCCCTGGCCAGCGAAGGCAGCATCGCCGTGCACCAGCACGGGCAGCACCTGCTTGCCCTTGGGGTCGCCGCGGCGGTCCATGCGCGAACGCACCGAGCCCTCGACCACGGGGTTGACGATTTCCAGGTGCGAAGGGTTGAAGGCCAGCGACAGGTGCACCGGACCGCCCGGGGAGGAGACGTCGGAGCTGAAGCCCTGGTGGTACTTGACGTCACCGGCGGGCAGGTCTTCGGGGGCCGTGTGGTCGAACTCGGCAAACAAGTCCTTGGGCATCTTGCCCAGGGTGTTGACCAGCACGTTCAGGCGGCCGCGGTGGGCCATGCCGATCACGATCTCCTGCACGCCCTTGGCGCCGGCGCTCTGGATGAGCTCGTCCATGGCGGCAATGAAGCTCTCGCCACCTTCGAGCGAGAAGCGCTTCTGGCCCACGTACTTGGTGTGCAGGAAGCGTTCCAGGCCCTCAGCGGCCGTGAGGCGGTCGAGGATGCGCTTTTTCTTGTCGGCGTTGAAAGCGGGCTTGGAGCGGATGCCCTCGAGCTTTTGTTGCCACCAGCGCTTCTGCCCCTGGTCGGTGGCGTACATGTACTCGGCGCCAATGGTGCCGCAGTAGGTCTCGCGCAGCGCGTTGAGCAGCTCGCGCAGGGGCATCTTGTCCTTGCCGAAGAAGGTGTTGCTCGTGTCGAACACCGTTTCCTGGTCGGCATCGCTGAAGCCGTAGAACGAAGGCTCCAGTTCGGGAATCTGGGGGCGCTCGGCGCGCTTCAAGGGGTCCAGGTCGGCCCAGCGTGCACCCACGTTGCGGTACGCAGCGATGAGCTGCTGCACGGCGGTGCGCTTGCGCCCCATCTCGGCATCCGTGCTGGCCACCACCACCTTGGTGCCGCCGGCCTTGGCACGCTCGGCAAAGGCATTGATGACGGGCAGGTGGGGTACGTCGCGTGTATCGCTGCCGTCCACGGCGGGTACGTGCTGCAGTGCATCGAAGTACTCGCGCCAGGAATCGGGCACGCTGCCCGGGTTGGCAAGGTAGTTTTCGTACATCTCTTCGACGTAGGGCGCATTGCCGCCGAAGAGATAGGTGTTGCCTTGGTAGGCTTGATAAACGGATGTCGTCTCGCTCATGTTCCGCTGACCTCCGTCTCCCTGAAGGAGACATTAGCTGGTTTACAAACCTTCCGCGACACGGCTGAACCGGTTGGCGGATGCGACTGTGGCTGGGGAAGGGCCTGGTACGCCCGCCATTGTGCCACTGTTCGCCCTCAGCCGCTTGGGGTCTTTGCCGTGCCGGGGCAGCGCAGCGGCGCATTTTTCCGCGCCGGGCCACCCGGCGGGCGCCGCGCGTGGCGTACATTCGCGCTTGTTCCATTCCACTGCCCTGCACATGACACATTCAACGCTGCAGAACAAGACCTTTGTTCTTTTGCTGGTGGCGGTTTCGCTGGCCTTCGGCGCGATTCTGTGGCCCTACTACGAGGCCGTGTTCTGGGGCGTGGCGCTGGCCATTCTGTTCATGCCGCTGCACCGGCGCATCCTGGCGCGCATGCACGGCAAACCCAACCGGGCGGCACTTGTGACGCTGCTGCTGTGCCTGGTGGTGGTCATCCTGCCCCTGTCCTTCATCGGCGTGTCCATGGTGCAGGAGGCCACCCACATCTACGACCGCTTGCGCTCCGGGCAGCTCGATTTTGGCGCCTACCTGCAGCAGGTCATTGCCGCCCTGCCCGACTGGCTGGTGGGCCTGCTCGACCGCCTGGAGCTCACCAGCGTGGCAGCCATCCAGCAAAAACTCTCGGCCTTTTCGGTGCAGGCCGGGCAAATCATTGCCACGCGTGCGCTGAGCGTGGGCCAGAACACGCTGCAATTCGTCGTCAGCTTCGGCGTCATGCTCTACCTGCTGTTCTTTCTGCTGCGCGACGGACCCGCCCTGGGCAAACGCATCCACCAGGCGATTCCGCTGGACGATCAGCACAAACGCGACCTGAGCGCCAAGTTCATCACGGTGATCCGCGCCACCCTCAAGGGCAACCTGATGGTGGCTGCCACCCAGGGCCTGCTCGGCGGTTTCATTTTCTGGATACTGGGCATCCAGGGGCCGGTGCTGTGGGGGGTGCTCATGGCCTTCCTCTCCCTGCTGCCCGCCGTGGGCGCGAGCCTGATCTGGGGCCCGGTGGCGATCTACTTCCTCGCCACCGGAGCACTGTGGCAGGCCGCCGTGCTGACGGCCTTTGGCGTCACGGTGATCGGCATGGTGGACAACCTGCTGCGCCCCATCCTCGTCGGCAAGGACACCAAGATGCCGGACTACGTGGTGCTCATTTCCACGCTGGGCGGCATGACCCTGTTCGGCCTGCACGGCTTCGTCATCGGGCCGGTGATAGCAGCGCTGTTCATCGCCTGCTGGGACCTGGTCACGCCCAATGCGTCCTGAGTGGTTTGCACGGCCCGGCCATCCGCCTCAGCCGGGCAGGCCCGGCCTGCGCAGCTTCCGGTAGAGGGTGCTGCGGCCTATGCCGAGCATGCGCGCCGCCTCCGAGTAATTGCCTGCACAGGCCTGCAGTGCGCGTGCAATGCTGTGCTGCGACAATGAGCGCAGATCCGTGGGCAGGTCCTCGGATGGCTCCGGAGTGGTGCCCGGCTGCAGCCGCAGCACATGCGCCAGGTCGTCGGGCAGGTGCTGCCAATCGATCACCAAGTCGTCCTCCTCAAGCAAGGCACACACGGTGCGCAGCACCGAGGAGAGCTGGCGCATATTGCCTGGCCAGGGGTAGGCACGCAGCCGCTCCCGCAGCCCGGCAGCGATGGCCAGCGTCTTGTGCGGCATGAGCGCCTGGAGCTGGCTGTCGAGCAGGTGGTCGAAATCCGTGCGTTCGCGCAAGGCAGGCAGTTGCAGCGTCAAGCCATTGAGCCGGTAGTAGAGGTCCTCGCGGAAACGCCCGGCCTCGATCTCCTGGGCCAGCCTGCGGTGGGTCGCGCAGACCAGGGCAAAGTCCACCGCAACCGGCTTGCCCCCGCCCAAGGGGCTGACCTCGCGGTCCTGCAGCACGCGCAGCAGCCGTGCCTGCAAGGCCAGGGGCATGTCACCGATTTCATCGAGGAAAAGCGTACCGCCCTCGGCTTCGCGGATACGCCCTGGCGCCCCCTCCCGGCGCGCACCGGTGAATGCGCCCGGGAGGTAGCCAAACAGCTCCGCCTCGATGAGCTGCTCCGGCAATGCCGCACAATTGACCGCCACAAAAGGCTTGTGGCTACGCGGCCCGCTGTGGTGCACCGCACGGGCGAAAACCTCCTTGCCCACGCCGGACTCCCCCTGTAGCAGCAGCGCAATGGGTTTGCCGGCGACCTTGCGCGCACGCTCCACGGCCGCATGCCATACCACGTCCCCCGTGTCGATGCGGGAGAGCGCGTCCCCCACCGGCACAATGTGTTCGCGTGCAGGCACGGTGGTAAAAATGGCTGCCTGCGTGACCCGGCCAGCCTCGGCCTTGACCCACAGCGCCTGCCCGGCCACGGTGTGCACGACACGGGCCGCGGCGCCATGCTTCTGACTCCATTGCCACAACTGCTCCAGAGGCTCGGTCAACACCGCGTCTAGACGGGTTGCGCCCACATCGCGCCACTGCAGGCCCAGCGCGCTGAGCGCCGCAACGCTGGCCCCCGCCAGCACGCCGTCGTCACGCACGGCGAGCAAGCCCTCGGTGACCGTGCCCAGGCCCTCGGGCTGGGCATGCAGGCGCAGGCGCAGCCCCTGCCAATGCCTTGGGTCGTGTTTGGTCTCGAACAACCGGTGCTCGATGATCCTGACCGCCGAGCGCACCAACCCCAGGGTATGCCGGTGATACCCCCTGTGGTCTCCCGAGACGTCCAGCACCCCCAGAAGACGCCCGTCGGCCGCATGGATGGGAGCGGCCGCACAGGTCAGGAAGCTGTTGCGCTCCAGAAAATGCTCCTGTGCATGCACCACGAGGGCCCGGTCGTCGGCCAGCGCCGTGCCTATGGCGTTGGTTCCGCGGTACTGCTCGCTCCAGGTCGCACCAGGCCGCAAGGCCACGCGCTCGGCGCGACCCATGAAGCGGGGATCGCCCGAGGCGTGCAGCAGCATGCCATCGGCCCCGGCAAGAATGACCAGGCTGTCGGAGTCGCGCGTCTGCTCGCACAGAAACTCCATCACCGGCCGCGCATGGGCCACCAGTTCGCGCTGCATGTCCAACGCCCGGGCCAACTGGGCACCCGATGCATGGGGCACGCCAGACATACGCCCGCAAGGCTGCAGGCCCGCCTGCCAACTGCGCAGCCAGGAATTCGAGAGCTCGGGCGGCAGCGCGTCCGCAGGCAAGGTACCCGCATTCATCAAATGCCAGCGCGCGTTGCGCAGGGCACCAGGCACCGCTCGCCCTGGAAAAACTGTGGAAGGCATGGCCATGGGTCTCCGGTATTTTTTCGGTGCCCGGGATGGGTGCGCCATCTCCGGCATCGCCCTGGTGGCAATCAGGCGACCGGACCATTGTGCGCGATTCGCCGGGCCCATTTCAGCCGGAAAACCCCGCCTGCTGTCCCGTTTTGGCACACCTGTCGCAGGCCCATGGCACATCTGCCGCACAGCACGAGCGCACAGCCCCGCACTTTGGCCCGCTCTGCCCGTCCCTCCAGGGGTGGCACGCATCCTGCAATGCATGGACCGGACGCGCCGCGCCGACACCGCAGCGCGTTGACCGTGCCCCCCCCATTCATCCACAGGAGACTGCGCATGTTGTACGCCCCCCCCGGTTCCCCGGACGCCAAAGTCAG